>WNGP01007671.1_pt1 | contig 10878 bp, 9 predicted proteins | sample 5407671 | NCBI WGS metagenome assembly WNGP01 (sample SAMN13153381, study PRJNA577476) | soil metagenome | isolation source: 40 cm soil or saprolite under Garry oak tree replicate 2 | place: USA:California | collected 2016-06-15
CCAGATAACGCTCATATGACGCACGCCTGTCAGGTTGCCTGCACTTCGAAAGATGAGACGACCTGCCGGTCAACGCAGCAACATCTCAAGAGGCACTGAAAGCGCGAACACTATGAGGTGGAAAATGCGTTTGGAACACTTCGTTGCGGCGAAAAAGCCGTCCCCAATCCCTGAACCCTCGAGCGAAGCAATGTCGCGGTTTATTGAGCGTAGATGGGGTGCGGTTCTCGCCGCTGATGTTGTCGAGTATTCGCGCCTGACGAGCTTGAATGAAGAACGAACCTATTTTCGTTACAAATCCCATCGCCACGAGCTGATCGATCCGAAAATCGTCGAGCACCGCGCGAGGTTTGTCAAATCCACGGGGGACGGCATTCTGGCTGAATTCAGTACAGCGGTCGATGCCGCGCGCTGTGCGATCCAGGTACAGCAAAGCATGGCCGAGCGCTGCAAGGATGAGGCGAATGATCATCGCATCATTTTCCGCATCGGCCTGAGCTGCGGCAGGATCATCGCCGACCCTGAAGACATTTATGGTCACGAGGTCAACGTAGCGGCGCGTCTGCAAGCAATCGCGCCTCCGGGCGGGATCGCAATGTCTGCTCAGGTTGCGGAAACGATTCGAAGCACCTTTCACTTGCCGCTTGAGGATTTAGGCATGCAACAATTTCGGAATATGTTTCGGTCGGTGCACGTCTTTCAGTGCCAATTTCTCGGCAACGCGGCTTGTTAAAAGCCAACAAATTCATTGGTTTACAGGGCTTTGACGCTGATTTGACGCCATCGTGAAATTATCGGGCATTCACCAGGGGACGCCAGCCATGCACGGATCAAGCCTTTCGCTAATCCACAAACCCGAGAACGCCGAACCGTTGCTGACCGCCGAGCGCAATCCCGGGGGGATGGGAAATCTGCTCAAGCTGCCCGACTCGTCAAAGTTCGGGGCGGGCAAAAACCCGCTGCAATTGCGCCATCTCATGCGCAAGCTGTCAGCGCGCATCAGCCGCGAACCAAACTGGCCGAGTGAAGAGAATCCGAATCTCCCTTCCGGCTATACCTATCTCCTGCAGTTTATCGCCCACGACATGGTGAACACTTCGATCTCACTCGCCGCGACCGACGGCCGCCGCTTTGGATTCGAAAATGCGCGGCGCCAGCCGCTAACCCTCGACACCATCTATGGCGGCGGTCCGGACGTCAGTCCGCAGGCTTATGAGTTCAGCCAAATCTGCAAGGACTCTCGTGGGCTCATGCCGCGGACGCGATTACGTCGCGGCCGCGTGCAAAATCGATCGGGATCGACCGCCGGAATGCCGTTCGCGGACATCGGCCGCGCTGCGCCGATCGATGTTGCAGACGGCGGAATCAATAGTCGTACAGGCGCCGCTCGGTGTCCACTCACCGAGGCGCTTGTCGCCGACGCACGCAATGAAGATCAAGCTCTCATTATCCAGATAACCGTGCTCTTCCATCGGCTGCATAATTTTATTCTTGATCAGATAGAATCCAGCCGTGGATCCAAGACTCCTGACGATGCCTACCGGAATTTCATATCCGCGCGGTTCCTTCTGACGCTTATCTATCGACGAATCATATTCAACGACGTGCTCTATCGTCTGCTCGACCCGTCAGTGATCCGATATTATCTCGTCGAAAAGAAGCCGCTTGTCGCCGATGGCGATAGTGGTTGCATTCCCGTCGAATTTTCTCACGGCGCCTTTCGTTGCGGCCACGCGATGGTCCGGAACAGTTACAAGGTGAGGAGCGAGGATGCACTTGAGACAGCTCGCGCGATGCAATTCAGTTCTCGGCGCTCGCCTGGCTTTGTCCCGCTGACCGAAGACTGGATCATAAAATGGGAACGGTTTTTCGAGATCAGCAAGCAAACGCCGCCGAACTACAGCCGTCGTCTCGGCCCTAATTTCTCTCCGATCATAAGAAGCGAATTCTTCTTCCCACCGTTGAACTCGAACATAGACGGCGATGGCGATGCCGCCGGATTGCCGAACCGCGACTTTGTAAGTGCCGTTTATGCCAAGATTTGGTCAGTACCAAAACTCATCGACGCGCTTCGCGCCAGGAGTCCGGAACTTTCTCATTTTCTTCCAGGGTACGGTGAATACATCTCACCCCTGAAGCATTGGCTTGAAGCGACAGCAAATCCAACCAGTCTGTCCGAACAATTCGATCCTGACGACGTATCAGCGCTTGCCGCGGATCCGCCGCTCCCGTTCTTCGTACTATTCGAGGCTGCGGCGAAGCACGGGGGCCAGCGTCTGGGCCCGCTCGGTTCGATCATCGTCGCGGAAACGATTATGGCAGCAATGGATTCCTACCCGTTGCGCGTGGAGGAGTTGGTGTTTGATCCCCGGCTCCCATTCAAGGAGCAAGACGAATTGTTCAGGCAGCTTGGGATCACCGACCCTCTTTCAAAAATGCCTGAGATCGAAAATATGGACGACCTTCTGACATTTATGCAATCCGAAGGACTCTTTGAAGACAAGCAATGAATTCTGCTGCACGGCATGCAGCTCCTGGCAACTACGGAGGATAAGATGGGTGCTACTCTCGAGATTGGCGATGATGTCCTTTGGGGCAAGCTTGTGAAATCGTGGGCCACTGGAAGGAATTATGTCGTTCCAGACGGTGCCCCGTTTCCTATACCGCGGACCCTTGACGAATTGCTGGCGATAGCCAAGAGCATCGATCTGGCGATCACGTTCCCCGATGGAATGGTCGGATTGGCAGTGATCCAGTACAGTCCACAGACCGCTGTGATCAAGCTGCCGCCGAAAGCCATGGTGGAAGACACCGAGGCCCGGCTGCGCGAGCCCGACGCGGTGTATCCGATGCCAAAGTTTTACGATGCATTCTTTGGTGTGCCGCTTCCGCGGCTTTCTGTCGACAAACTGTTCGACCTTCACGCCGCTCGCATCGGTGACTATTCGATTCGAAATTGCGGCTGACGATGGACTCCCTGGCCAAGTCGACATTGATGGCGTTGCATCGGAATCGAAAGTTCGTCAGTTGAGTCTTTTGAAAATACGGAGGTGATGATGGGCAACAAGTTGGAGATCAGCGACGATATCCTTTGGGGCAAGCTGGTGAAGTCATGGGCGACTGGCAATAACTATGTTGCGCCCAATAGGCCCGCACCGGCGATACCCCGGTCGCAGGATGAACTGCTCGCGCAGGCTGCGGATATCGGATTAACGATCACGTTTCCAGATGGCATGGTTGGGCTGGAAATTATTCAATACAGCTCGCAGACTGCCGTGATCAAACTGCCGCCGAAGTCCATGGTTGAAGCTGCCGAGGCGGAATTTGAAAAGCCGGACGCACTTTATCCGATGCCACGATTTTACGACGACTTCTTCGGGGCACGGCTGCCGCAAATGGTCAAAAAGGAGCTGCTGGACCTGCATGCCGCTCGTATCGGCGACTATTCGATTCGAAATTGCGGGTGAGTGCGGTGTTGCGGCGGCGATTCACCACTGATGATGGAGCAGGCCGTCGACCGGGGCGCCGGCGCCCGCGATTCCATCGCGCAGGCGTGCCCAGCTCTCCGGTTTTGCGATCGGGAAGAGTTGAAGAAACCAGCGGGTCATCGCAGCCGGATTAGCCGGTTCCTGCACGCACCAGCGATCCCGGACGACGGTAAAAAAGCGATCTAGCTCAGCCGCGGCCTGCTCTTGGCGGCCAAGATGCCAGAGTGCGGCGGCCTTGAAGCCCGGAACGTTCGGGTTGAGATCCCCAGCGAAATCAGCCGCGGCCACACAGCCTTCATAGTCTCCGATCATGAAGCGGACGGCGGTGTGGTACGCCCACTGCAACGCGCTCGGCGCGATTGTCGCATTTTCTCGCAGCATTGAATCGATAATCTCCGCGGCCTCCTTGTCTTGCCCGCAAAACGCGTAACAATTTGCCGCCGACACCAGCGTCCAGGGATCATTGTCATTGAGGCGGTGAGCCAGCGGAATATAGATCATCGCCTGCTCGTAGTGCTTCGCCATCGCGTGCGACCATCCAAGACATAACTGGCTGCGCGAATCGAGCGGGTCGAGTCGTACAGCTTCATGTGCATAAGCGAGAGCCTGCATCGTACGGTCGGCGTCCCGAGCCGTGCCAGGCTTGACGATGTGATAGGAATTATTCAACTGCGCGAGGCTGGAATAAGCCGGCGCAAAATCGGGCATCTGCTGCACGACCTGGCGAAACATATCCGCCGCATTGTCCCATCGCTGCGGATCGAAGCCAAGCAACGTGGCCTGACCGAACAGCCAAATATCGTACGCTTTCAGATCGGCGACTTGCCGACTCGTGATCCTGTTCATGCGCTCGGCCGACACATGAACATTAAGCGCAGAGGCGATGCGGCGCACGAGGTTCTGTTGTGACTGGTGCCAATTTTCGAGCGTTAGCGTCAGGCTTTCGCTCCAGAGGTAGGTACCTGTTGCACCGTCGCGCAGTGTCAGCACCAAATGGATTGCCCGGCGGGTTTCATGGCCGCTTGCATCCAGGATGAATTCCTCCTTTGGGCTCTCTGACGCCGCATCAGTTGGAGGACTCATCCAATCACGGACATGCCATTCGCGGAATCGAACGAAGCATGCGATCAACTCACGGCGGAAGCCCTGGGCGAGATAATCCCTCTTCGATTCGCCTCCGGCGAGCACAAACGATCCGACGGAAAGAACGAGCTTGGCCTCCCGCGAACGCGCCAGCGCCTGATCGACACTCCCGCCCGACGGCTTGGAAGGCTGCGACAGGCCGATTGCAGGCTTGGTGGCAGCAGTTACATCCCGTATCGAGATCGGCGCCTGGACCGCACTCGACGGCCCGCTGAACGGGAGTGCAGCCTTGACCTCGGCAATCAAATCCTGCGTCTGCTGGGTAGGCTCGACATCATAATCGGCGTCCAGAATATCCCACAAGGTCTTGTAGATCTTGAGGGCGCTGCCGATTGCGCCATCAGCGACGTGCCCGCGTATCAAATATCGACAAGCTTCCTCGTGAGTCTGATCGAGATTGATGATCGCTGCAGCAATATCTCGTCCCGTGTCGGTTATTTCCGTCTGACCGCGTAACGAGACTTCCAATTGCCGGATCAGCTGATCGCGAATGGTTTGCCGCTTGGCCATCAGCCACGCCTGGAGCGCGGGATCGCTGGTTTCAACGTCGCTCAGGATATCATCTACAAGGTTCCGCTGCTCCAGTAGTCGCGGATGCGGCGAACCGCTCGCCGCATCTTTGAGCACGTCGATCAGATCCACACGGATCTGCTTGCGATCAAGCCCGACAACGAGCTTGTCCGTACGAAATCCACTGAATCCGCTGGGCATAAATGCGTTGCGAATCTCATGAAGCGCTTGCCGTAAGGACGCCCGCGCCCTTTCTTCAGACGACTCGCTCCAAAACAGACCGACCAGCTTTTCGCGACTCTCTTCCTGCGTTTCGGTGAGCGCCAAATATCCGAGTAAAGCGCGAGTCTTGCGGCTCAACAAATCGACTTCACTATCGTTTACCTGCAGCGACAATTTGCCGAGCAGATAGATGCATAGGGTGGCGCTCTCCGCACCACCACCAGGCTTGCTTGTAATTTCGGGCGTCAAGGTCTTGCAGCCCCATGTGTTTCGCCACGATTTTTGGCCAATTGCCGCTGCATATCACACCGCGACCGATTGTTCCAATCAACCTCGGTCATATTATCAACGCCACCCCGCAGGTATGGCGAGCGCCGCCGCCAAAATCCCTGATTGCACGTTGCAACCGATCCGTCACAATGTCCGACGGCATCGGCTGCAATGTTGGAGACGCCGCGCGCACAACCGGAATATCGAATTCCGGTCGGGTAAGATCGATCAAAGCCGCCTCTATCCCGGCGCGGGACATCGCGCTCGCAATTGCCGAGAGATCCGACACCGCAACGCTCTCACAGCGCATCGACTGGACGCCGAGCGGATGCAGCAGCTCACATCGGTTCGCACTAATCATCCCATCACGCTCAAGATGGGCGCGATCCGTCGGCAAGAGCCCTTCCTCACCGTTTTCCAACCGCTTGATTTTTGCGAGCAGGATCGCAAGCTCCGTCTGGCAAAGCTCGAGAATTGCCGCGCGCGCGGCTTCCGCAATCGACAGACGTGCGGCTAGTCCGTAGGCAAGCTGCCGGCCGTCGCGGTCGCAAGACAGCGCCACGATGACTGGGACTGCGATATCGGTGGTGATATCGAGCAACCAGGAGACGCGGTCATTGGTCTGCTGTCGCAGATGCTCGACGAGCCGCGCAATTTCTACCATGGCCGGTTCATCGAGCGGCACAGTTTTCCCGCGACGGCCGCCGGTCCACCAAAGGCTTGCGGCATCACGTTCGATCAACTCCAAAAGTGCGCGCGAGGCCGCCCACTCAAAATTCGGACCCGCTGCAACGCCAACGCTAAGCGCGGTGCGCGGCTTCAGGCGCACCTCGCCTGCCGTGCGTCGCAAGCACCAATCGGCGGGAAGCAACACGCTGCGGTCGCCATCAAGGTCGGGCCCGGAGTCCAGCAGCTTGCCGCTCACCCATGCGATCGGTGTGGCTTTGGACAGCGCCTGACCGACCATATCCTGCTCGATCGCGGCGATAGCAGAAGGCATTACACGATCAGCTATCTCCGGCAGACTGGCGATGACCGTCACGTCACCCGGACATTCGATCTGGGCGAGCCGGTCAATGCCTTCCCCCACGCAGGAAACAAATGCCTCTTCGAGCCCCTCGCCCGATCCGCTCAGGCTGAAAGACGCCTGGGCGGACCCATCTCCGTTCAATAGCCGCGATTTCGTCTCAGCGCCGATAAAGCGCAGCCCGGGTGCCCACGGCGAACGGAGCAGAAACATTCTGCTCGCGAGGCTCGCCGCCCGCACAATCTTCGGTCCATATCGATCCGAGACCGAACGCGAAAGTGCTATGCCTTGCTCGGAAGTCAAATCGATTTCCAGGAACGCCGGACGTGCTTGCGCTTCGACCATAACCAGCGCCCGATTCAACAAATGGTGAATGCCATAACAGAATTCTCGTTGGGGCTGCGCGCCCCGCAATTACTTGGTTTGTCGAGTGCAATTCTCGATCAGTCGCATCGTCCGATCTTGTCGATATTATGCGACGCATCCAACGAAACCAATAGATCGATGACGCGTTTTGGATGCTTATTTCCCAAGTCCTGTTCTTGCGCATAAAATTTGTGTGAGGACACCGCGGCCAATTTCCCTGACATCGCAAAACCGACGCCAATGGCATGAACCGGTCCTTCCGGCACCGCCGTTCTCCCGTCGCCAACCGGGAAAGCGGACGCTGCAAGGGCACACCAAAAAAAACGCGCGAACGATCTGAAGTTCGATCCGTCTTCAGCCCTTCGGGCGTGTGCGGATCATGAAGGTTTCGTAGGAATATTCCGCGACCTGCCACCAGAGATTTCCGTCATCCCGGAAAGCCATCTGCGAATCATAGATCTTCTTGAAGTCGGCGTTGGACGCGGAGGTCTCGACATTGACCTCGTTCGATGCCTTCAGGCAGGCTTCCATCACCGTCTGGCTGAATGGGCGCAGCAGCGCCCCGTTCGCAACAAGGCGCTTGAGCGCCTGCGGATTGCGCGCGTCATATCGCGCCTGAACATCCAGATTGGCGTAGCCGCACGCTATCGTGAGCAGCGACTTATAGGCCTTCGGAAGTGCATCCCACTTTTCCGAGTTGATGAAGAAGTGCAGCGCCGTGCCGCCTTCCCACCAGCCGGGATAGTAGTAGTATTTGGCGACCTTGTAGAAGCCCAGCTTCTCATCGTCGTAGGGGCCGACCCATTCGGTGGCGTCGATCGTGCCCTTTTCCAATGCCGGATAGATATCGCCGCCCGCGATCTGCTGCGGAATGGTGCCAAGCTTGGAAAGTGTTTTGCCGGCCCATCCGCCGATCCGCATCTTCAGGCCATTGAGGTCGTTGACAGTGTTGATCTCCTTGCGGAACCAGCCGCCCATCTGGGTGCCGGTGTTGCCGCCGGAGATGCCGTACAATTTGTACTTCTTGCCGAATTCATTGAGCATGTCCTGGCCGCCGTGATCCTGAAACCAGGCATTCTGCTGCCGCGAATTCAGCCCGAACGGAACCGAGCAATAGAGCGCGAAGGTCGGATCCTTGCCGATGAAGTAATAGGCCGCGGTGTGACACATCTCGACAGTGGCATTGCTTACGGCATCGACCGCCTGCAAGGCGGGAACGATCTCGCCGCCTGCGAAAGCCTGAATCTGAAATTTATTGTCGGTGGCTTCCGCGACATATTTTGAAATCGTCTCCGACGCGCTGAAGGGAACGTCGAGCGACTTCGGCCAGCTCGTGGTGCAGCGCCATTTCAGCTCGGGCATGGACTGCGCAATGGCTGGTGCTGCGACGGCGGTTGACGCGGCGAGCCCGGCGCCTGCTGTTTTCAGAAACTCACGACGTTTCATGATGCTTCCCCCTTTTAATTTCTGTTTTGAAATCACCAACCCCACCGCGATCTTTGCGCGGCACCGCCCACCGGCGATCCCGGTCTTCATTTTGGTCGGCATTGCCTGAATGAAGCCGGGAGAGTCCTTGACCATACCAGAGGTTGCCGCCCCCGGGTAGCCGGTCTTGGCGCGCGATGCCAGTCGCTGCCACCACGATGTCGTCTCGCGCGCAGTACTGCGCCGATCTTTGTGATAATCCGGCCAAGCGTGAACAGACTGATGCCGAAAACCAGCCAATCGCTCCACGCACGGCAGAATGGACGGGGCGACGGCCGCGAAGAGTGCCTATTTTGCCGCGTCAGTGAGCCGGCAGTATTTTTCCGGGATTGAAGATGTTCTGCGGATCGAGCGCTTGTTTCAGCGCGCGCATGGCATCGATCGCCTCGATCCCGAGTTCGGCCTTGAGATATTTCTGCTTGCCCTGCTCGCTATCGTCGACGTCGCATAGCAGCGAGCAGTGGAAATTGCCGTCGCCGACGTGACCGACAATCGGCGACTGCAGGTTGAGGCGCTCCAGGTCCGCTTCGGTTTCGGTCACGCAATCGGCGAGCCGGGAAATCGGCACGCAGACATCGGTGGCCACTACCCCGGCGCCGACGCGCAGCGCTTTGACCGCCCAATAGGCGTCGTGCCGCGCCTGCCAGAGCTTGGTGCGGTCCTCGGGCCTGGTGGTCCAGGTGAAATCGCCGCCGCCACACTCTTTCGCAATTTCGCTGAAATTCCTCGATTGCTCGGCGACGTCATTCGCGCTGCCGTGAAATTCAAGCAGCAGCAGCGGGGTCTCCGGCAGCGACAGTTTCGAATAGGAATTGCAGGCCCGCACCTGCGCCGCGTTGAGCAGTTCAATGCGCGCGACGGGAATGCCGGTCTGGATCGCCAGTATCGTCGCCTGGCAGGCGCCGCGCACGCTCTCGAACGAACATGCCGCCGCAGCGATGATTTCGGGAATGCCGCGCAGCTTGATGGTGAGTTCGCAGATGATCCCGAGCGTGCCTTCGGCGCCGACAAACAGATGTGTCAGGTCGTAGCCGGCCGCGGATTTTTTCGCCCGCGTGCCGGTCGTGATGATCTCGCCGTCGCCCCGCACCACTTTAAGCGCCAGCACGTTATCGCGCATGGTGCCGTAGCGCACCGCATTGGTACCGGACGCCCGGGTCGACGCCATGCCACCCAAGGAGGCATCGGCACCGGGATCGATCGGAAAGAATAATCCCTGGTCGCGCAGATACTCGTTCAGCGCCTTGCGGGTGACGCCGGGCTGGATCACGCAGTCGAGATCCTCGGCGTGAACTTCAAGTACCTGGTTCATGTCGCGCAGGTCGATGCAGACACCCCCCGCGGGCGCGTTGACCTGTCCCTCCAGCGAGGTGCCGGTGCCGAACGCGATCACGGGAACGCCATTTTTGGCGCAAATCCGCACCACGTCCTGAATATCCGATGTCTCCTGCGCCATGACAACCGCGTCGGGCGGCTGCGCCGCCAGCCACGTCGTGGTATGCGCATGCTGGTCGCGCACCGCCTGTGAGGTGATCAGCCGGTTGCCGAACCGCGCGGCGAGCGCTTCGACGGTGTTCGCCAGCGCCTGTGGCTCCGGCCGCGTCAAATTGTTGGTTACGGTTGCGCCCAAGCGATTTCCTCCCGGCAGAAGACCGTGGCAAAGGATATATAACGGGTCAAGAGATCATGGGCCGAACAGACAGGGATAGACGATGACGACGATTACCGCCGGCGACGATTTGCTGCTCCGGCCCGCACCGTTTCTGGCGTCGGTGATGCAGATCGAGCCGCAATGGATCGACTATAATGGCCATCTCAACATGGCCTATTACAACGTGATGTTCGACCGCGCGGTCGACGAATTATGGCTCAAGCTCGGGATCGGGCCCGGCTACATGAAGGAACGCCACGGGTCGACCTTCACCGCAGAGTGCCACGTGCGATATTTACGGGAAATCCATCTCGGCGACCCCGTGCAGGTCTCTATCCTGCTGGTCGCCGCGGACGAGAAGCGGCTGCACACGTTCAAGGAACTGCGCCATGCCACCGACGGCTGGCTGTCCGCCACCTCGGAAAATATGACTATTCACATCGATATGACGGCAAGAAAAACCGCGCCGTTCCCATCCGACATTCGCGCCCGCATCGACGCCTTGGCGAACGCCCACAAATCGGTCGCCCGCCCCGAGGGCATCGGCAGAAAAGTCGCGATGCCCTCGAAATAGCGATTTTGCGTCAGACTCGGGTGCGTCCGCGCGCCAGACCCACCACGGCCGAGATCAGGAACAGCACGACTGCGATGAAGAAGATGGTCTTGGCGATTTCGACGGAGGCACCGGCAATGCCGCCAAAACCCAGAATGCCTGC
>WNGP01012227.1_pt1 | contig 10878 bp, 11 predicted proteins | sample 5407671 | NCBI WGS metagenome assembly WNGP01 (sample SAMN13153381, study PRJNA577476) | soil metagenome | isolation source: 40 cm soil or saprolite under Garry oak tree replicate 2 | place: USA:California | collected 2016-06-15
ATGGAGATCTCCTCTCGGCGCATTTCGACATAAATGCGAAATGGGGTGGTTTGAAGGGGAATTGAAGGCCATGCGGGTCTGAAAATTCCCCTTGAGTCAGAATCATCGAGCGTTCTGTACACGTCGACGACAAGGATTGGTTTCCACGGAGCCGAACCCTTTCCGGGGTTGCACGACCCGAGACTGCTGCCTCCCCGGCCAAAGCTGCGGCTACAACAGCTGAATCCGGGGAAAAGAGTACCAACCGGGAGTAGGTAAAATTATGATCGCTTTTCGCTGTTTCCCATCAGTGTCCGGCGCCTTGCCACACGCTATCCCGGGATTACTCTTGAGGAGACTGGGTAATCGTGCACTGGAAACTATTGAAGGGATAGCCTGCCGTTGCGTTTCGAATTTGAGATGCACTTAGTGATTATTCACGCCACCTGCTCTTTGTTCGACTAGAGCCACGAGCTTCTTCGTGGCCGGAATGTCGATATTGTGCCGGCGGGCGCGTCGAAGGATCGGTCCCGCGATGGCATCAAGCTCCGGGGTCTTGTGCTGTTCAACGTCCTTCTGCGTGGAGCTGCGCATGTTTGCAGGCATGCCCATCATCCCTGCGAGGATCGTCTCGGGATCAACCTTGGCACCTTCGGCGAGGGCAACGGCACAGGCTTCTCGCACACAAGCCTCCAGCTGCTCCCTCCAAGAAGGATCGGAAATGATCTCGCCCATTGCCTTGTCCGCAGCAGTTGTGGTTAGCGCATAGGGCCCAAGAAACACTAACTTGCTCCACATCAACGTGAACTCGTTCTCTATGAAGCGGCACTCGAAACCCATTTGCTGGAGATGTTCTGCCGTGCGTCCAAGCAGATTTCGCCCGGCTGTGGAGATGTTCAACCGAGCAAAGGGCGAGCGGTGGACGATGTGTCCCGGACTCACCCGCTCAGACTCGACCGCGATGGTTGCCGCGATGACGCGCTCCGCGCCATAGCTCGAGCGAAGCAGGAATAAGTGGTCAATCCCATTGAGCAGCGCAACGATCGCTTTCACCGCGCCTGGATCCTTGATGGCGGTCAGTACTGATTCGAGTTGAGTGGCTTTCACGGTGATCCAGAGGACGTCTACCGACGGAACTTCTGAGGCGCGGGCGACTTCCACATCGAAATTGCCGAAAGCACTCTCAAGACGTAGGCGTTTGGGATAGTGAGCAAGTGATTCAGGCTTTACGACCAGGGTGACGGATGCTCCAGAATGCGCGAGACAGGCACCGACGAGGCCTCCGACGCCTCCCGGCCCAAGGATCGCGTGGTGCAAGCGCTCCGGCATCTCGGGTCAACTCTTCTTCGCCGTCGCCGCGGGCAGACACTCCAGAATTTCGGCCTCACTCAGCGTGTGGTCGCTCGATTTGGCACGCTGGTAGATGCGATCGACGACATCGTCCGTGGCGGAAATGCTGCGCCGTTCCAGCCAGAACAAGATATTCGACTTGCCGCTCATGGGGCCAACATCGATGATCTGCTCCAAGCCGAATACATGCGAGGGCACCCCTGAGTAAACCGTGTTCGCCAGTTCGACGTCATTTTTTTTGAACGCCTTGATGACCGCCGCGGCGTGCACTCCAGTTGCGGTGCGGAATGCGTCCTCGCCCACGACTGGATAGTTGGCTGGAATGGGTACACCGGTCGCCCGCGAAACCGCCTGGCAATATTGTTTCAGCTTGGTGAGGTCTTGTTTATCCCACGGCGCGATGCCCATGAGCCTTAGATTGACTAGCATCTGGTCCATCTGCGTGTTGCCGACGCGTTCGCCGATGCCTACGGCGCAGGCGTGGACGCAATGTGCGCCCGCCATCAGCGCCGCCAGCGAGTTGGCGATAGCCAGCCCGCGGTCGCTGTGTCCATGCCAGTCGATGCGAATTTTTTCACCCGACGGCTTTACTACTTCTTCGACTACGAAGTTCACTAGTGCAAACGCGCCCATCGGAGTGGCGTGGCCGGCAGTATCGCAGATTACGATGGCGCGGGCGCCGCAGTTGATTGCCGTCGAGTAGAGCTGCTTAACCGTGTCCGGATCGCACCGGGTCGTGTCCTCGGTGACGTACATCGGATCGAGGCCCAGCGACACCGCGTACTTGACCGCTTTCTCAGTGGTCTGGAGCAGGAAGTCGTCGGTCCATCCTTCGGTGAAACGACGGATCGGGCTCGATCCAATAAACGTTGCGGCTTCGATGCGCAGGCCGGTTTTCTGAACGATCTCCGCAATCGGCCGGATGTCGTTTTCATGGGTGCGCGCGGCGCAGTTGGCGCGAATCTTCATCTTGTGCGCGACGATCTCGCGGGCCAGCGCCGTCACTGCCTGTACCGCACGCGCCCCTGCGCCCGGCAGGCCAAGATCGAGTGAGTCGATGCCGAGGGCTTCCATCAGATGTAAGATTTCGAGCTTTTCCGGGATGGACGGATCGCGGACGGATGGGGACTGCAGACCGTCGCGGAGGCTCTCATCGTTTAGCAGCACGGGCCCCTGCGGCTTCAGCCCGGGAGGATGCTTCTTGTTCCAATCGTAGATGAGTTCGCAAGTGTTCACGGGAAAAAGGCTTCTAGCTGCTAGCTCCTGGCTTCTAGTTACCGAGATGGGCTTCAAGTCGCATGTTTCAAGTGCAGAACAGTTTGGAAATTAGCTGGCGAGGCCGTAGCTGGGACCAAAAGCTGTAGCCAGAAGCTAGAGGCTAGAAGCTGGCTATTTTTCCTTCGGCGGCAACGTCAGACCGAACACGGAAATCCTGCCTTTCCCGGCAACGTTGACCTTCGCGTCCTCCGGACTGGGCAAATACAACGTCTTACAATGCTCGCAGCGGTAGACTTCGGCATTCTTGCCCCAGGCTTTTTCCGCGTCGCCACAGGCCTGCTCGATCACATCCGTAGTGTAGAACCACCGCTTCAAATGTCCACCGCAGAACTTGCCCTTCTCGTTCTTCTCGTTGCAGGCTCGCTGTCCCGTTTTCTTAATCTTGACCTTGTGATGAGGAAGCTGCGTAGGAGTTTGCGTGTCCGAAGTGGTCATTTCGCCCGTCGCCAAGAGACTTACCTCATTCGCGCGGCGCCCGCGCCGCCGGAGTCGGCCTTACGTGCGCAATTGTACTTGAAAATTTCGATTTCGCTGAGGGCAGGCTCTGTCCTCGCAGGTCCGTCCTGAGCGAGAAGCCGGTACGCTCTTGGTGAGCAACGGCAGAGTTCCTCTTATTGACCGGTGTAAAGACTCTATAGATGGAGGCAAAAGCTAGGTCAGCAACCCTTCGCGTTCCCATCGCCATGATAAGACTCTAAGCGGGAACATCTTCGGCGCAAAGCGATTAAATTCATATTTTGTTTCTTGATACTGAATGAGCCTTCCCGACGAGACTCACGTGCAGATCAAGCGGCGTTGGATCTAATTTCCTCGGCTCCTCAGCGAGACTAGGCCATCCCGGCTTTAGGCGGCGCGAGGAGGGGCAAAGGGACCTATAACTTTTCGATTTCTTGCTTCCGCAATAAACCTTTCGCCGACCGATCCAGTTGCGTGTCTGAATGAAAGATTGACGAATCCAGCACGATTCAGTGCGATCCTCATTCCTCGCTCGGTCTGAAACGATTCCGTCCTCCCCTTTGGGAATCCAAAAGTCCTGCCGGTGCAGTGGAATAATAAACCGTTTGCCATGACGTATAGCCGAAACAGCGTGGGGAATGGTTTCGGGATGGCATTGTGGAGAAGTTCAGCCATCGTAAAACTCGGGAGATGCAGGCTTAGCGACAAACCGCCGCCAGGAACGAGGATGCGGTGAATTTCTGCGAGCGTTTTCTGAATGTTCATGTAGGGGAGAGCAAGGGTGGAAACTACGCGATCGAAACTCTCATCGTCGAATGGCAAGCATTCACCGGCGCCTTTCAGATAAGTTCGGTTTGGAAATCGCACCTTAGCAATGACCAGACGGCTGTCGTCGATGTCAAGTCCCGTGACCTCATCCGAAGCGGGAACGCCCCAGGAAGCTAGGTCCCGCCCCGATCCGCAACCTAACTCGAGGACTCGCATAAGCCTCGCCTCCGGCTCAGCCAGAATTTCCGTTTTGGGAACCGGCCGAAGGCATTGTACACCGGGTTTCCATGCTTCGCGACCGCGCGGTTCACCATGTAAGTCGTGCCAGGCGGTTTCGCCAAGGTGCCAGTACTGCCCTCAAGGGAAAGACACGGACTGCTAAGGTCCTGTGGGAGCTCAACTGTCCCCTTCACGACTTTGGCTATGACTCCGAACTTGTGGGGCGGGACGAAATTGATCACAAGAATCTGGTGGGACTACGCCATGTAATCAAGATCAGCCACACCGTTCTGAATGGCACTTCCCTGCTCAACCTGGACGACCTCGCCCCGACCTGCCAGTTGGAGGAGCTGTTCGACCGTTTCGTCCGCAAATGCGAGCGGCCCGGAGGCTGCGTGATGACCTACAACTACGCGCAGATCAGCCAGGACCTGACCTGCCCACGCCGGTATCGCTATCGCTACCTCGATGGGTGGAAAGAGACGGATATCCGGGCCGCGATGCTCTTCGGTCGAGCCTTCGTACTTCAATTTGTACAAGAGCCAGATCCCGGTAATCGTGTAGGCGCTGGAGACAGCAGCCCTAATGCTGGGTGCGACAGATGACGAGGATACTGCCTGGAGATGACCTGTGCGGACTTCCTGGCCGGAGCCAACCTGGATAGCCGGAATCCAGAGATGTTGCTTTATTCAATCAGTCATTTCTTTAAGTTCTTGCCCGGGCAGCAAAAGCAGTCCTTCTTGGAGCGCAGTTTCATGACAAAGCCTCATAAACTCGATTCGACCGAAGCGCCCACGTCTGCCTCTGGACACGAGGGCGTACGAACAACCCTACCGGCAGGTGTGTCCGAAAGCTTAGTGATAGCGAAAAACAAAAGAGCTCTTTGCTTGATCGCGGCGAGACTGAAGACCACAAGATCATCCGAATTGCGTTCATCCAAATTCAGCTCTTCGGACCGAGCAAAAAGCTTCAGCGTTCGCGCCCGTGAACTTCGAGCGGAATCGGGGGCCTTGAACCGACCTTGGCGAACTGGCCGTTTCCCCCAAGTGCCGATAAGCCAGACAGCAATCCATACACGACTAAACTATTCTGTGTGCCAATAAAGATTTTTCCATCGGCGGCGATTGGTGTCGCAAAATGAGGCAGGGCTGGCACAGTGTCTCGGCCGTTTGCAGCCTGGTTGCTGGTGTAGAGCGTCTTCAACGTACTCGCGTCCATGGCCCACATGCTGCTTCCATTCATAAACCAGATGATTCCGTTGGAATTTCCGTTTGCCGTAATGATGGCGTGACCTCCAACGCTAATTTTGACGGACTGCACGCCGGGTGGAACTACCAACGCACCATTGCTAAGAGCGTAAGCATATACGGGACTGGATTGACCGGTGAAATATACGGTGTTGTTCCAATACACCGGGGTGCCGCTTTGTTTACCAGCGCCCAAGGGGATTTCCTGCAAAATTTGCGTGTCACCCGCATTGCAGGTCGAACAAAACTGGCCCAGATTATCCCGATTCAATACATAGATTGTGCCTTCCTTGCCTTCGGCAATCAGTTCATGTGGATATGGACCCGGTTGGTCAGGCAAAATCAGAACGCCGTCGTTCAGATCCAAATCATTGGAGGAGAGGTATTGTTGATTGTAGGGGGTAAACCAGTCCGCTAGGGCAAGAGTTGTAGCAATCTGCCTAAGCTTCAACACGCTGATCGACAGGTTCGTGCCAGGCGCATAGAGGCCTTCTCCAGTTTCTGCGTAGATATTCCCACTGCTATCGGCGGAAATGCCTGCCCCCTTTTGCCATATGGAAGCGAGGGTCTTGCCAGGCTCGGCGGTATACGCACCTTCCTGCTGCAGCGTGGCCGCATTGTAAGAAAGCACCCATCCCTGACTGTAGGCATTGCAACAATTAGAGCCAAAGCCAATGTAGATGTGACCATTAGCCAGCAGCAGCCCCGGGCGATTCATCTCATAGAGGTCTGCAAACGTAGTAGTGGCCCCGTTTAGAGTGTACGTCGCGGCTATCGTGATGGGTCCACCGAACTTCTCCAGCCCGGTGGTGACGTCGAGCGCATGAAGGCGATGGACGACTTTCAGGTTCTCATACGTCTCTGCAACGAGGTAAAGGGTACCGGTGACAGGATCGATCACCGGGGTAGAGACGATGCCTACCTCGGTCCACCCTGTGACGTTGGTATCTCTCTTTACGCTCGACGGAACTGATGTCGCTCCCGCGGCGCTATAACTAAGAATGCTAGTCATCCACAACGGCGCGGCGTTGGCATTGTCGGCATCGAAGGCGTAAACGCTGTCATGCATCGTGGCGACGTACACGACGTTGTGCACGCCTTGTCCGGAAAGGTTTACGCTCGGAAGATAGAGCGGATGTCCTACCACGAAGCCATCGACGGGCTGGGTGAACAATTTCCCGAAACTTGCGCTGTTCACGTTAGACGGAGTGAGAATAGTCTCCCAGGTGTTTACGCTGGTTCGAGCGTTATCATAATGCCAGGTCGTGACTGGCAGCTGCCCTAAGACCGTCAAGGGCAACTCTATAGAATGCGTAAGCCCAGCAGATGTTCCGCTTGCGGTTAGGGTGAAGTTGCCAGCAAGCACCGTCGACGGGACGGACAAGTCTACAGTTTGGCTGCTGCCTGGAGCCACGCTGAATGGCGAGGCGGGAGACGTCATCGCACCGGCGGGCAAGCCAGAGAGCGTAACTGTCACTGGATCGGTAAAGCCATTTTGACCCGTGATGGATACCGCGAAGGCTGAGCTGGAACCTCCGGCATTGACGGTAACGGTAGACGGAAGCGCTGCGATGCTAAAGTCGATTGAAGGATCGACCGTCAACGCGAGGCTTGCAGAGTGAGCGAGCGGCAACAGTTTGAGTACTGCCAGCAGCCAGGCTGAATGGCGAGGCAGGGGACGTCATGGCACCTGCGGGCAATCCAGCTAGCGTAACCGTTATTGAATCACTGAACCCATTTTGACTTGTGGTGGTCACTGCAAAGGTTGAGTTAGAACTTCCGACATTGGCCGTAATGGTAGCCGGCGACAGCGTGATGCGGAAGTCCTGCAGCGAGTGGACCGTCAGCGCTAGATTTCCAGAATGCGTCAGCCCGGCAGATATTCCGCTCGCGGTCACAGTGAAGCTGCCGGCCGATATTGTGGCGGGGATGGAAAGAAGGAGCTTTTGGCTGCTGCCCGCAGGAATGCTGAATGGAGAGGCGGGAGACGTCGTCACACCCACAGGCAATCCAGAAAGAGTAAACGTCACTGGATCCGCGAACCCATTTTGACCAACGACCGATATGCTAAATGTTAAGTTGGACTCACCCGCATCGGCTGTAATCGTGGCCGGAGAGACCGTGATGCTAAAGTCCTCGGCGGGAGGGGGTGAAGTTGGGGTCGACCCACTGCCGCAACCAATGAAGCTGCCCATCCATGCCCAGATGCACACGGTAACAAACGCACGCGCCGGGGTCGCAAGACGACGATCTCGCGCATAGCTAAGAGTTCTCAACTCAAGGAGAAAATAGCATCCCTAGGGCCAGATGGTTAATTGCTGACCTCGATTCCCAATGGGTACTAAGTATAACAGCCGAAAGCAGATATCCTCCCTTGGAGCGATTCGGTATTAAGCTGACGGTATCCTGCGAATCCAAGGGGTGAAAGGATTTGCACCGGAGCTGACCAGAATTACGTTGACAGCGTTATCGAATGGCTTTCCTAAGCGGTCGAGAATTTCCCGATGCGGTTCTTAACCCCCGCGAAGAGCGCGGCGTGATCGCACTCGCAGAAGGTTGCGCGTTCTATTGGCCTGGAGCATGGACTGGATTCCGGCCGAGTGCCCCCCGCTTGCCTGTGGCCGTATGACTCACAGTGATGGCTCAACACGGCCGCCGGCATGTTTCGCCTCGTGAAGTCGAGGTCGATCGAACAGCGACGATCAAGTGGCCCCGCCTGAAGCGTACAGGCAAGGGGCTATTCGAGCCTGTTTCCGAAGCGTCGGGTGAGGGGCTAAAGACACGCTGATTGGCGTCGCTGTTGAGGAGCAAGGCAAGCCCCTAAAAGGGGCAAAAGCGTGAGGAGCCGCAAGCCGCTGCCTTCTCCTCCGTCCGCCAAAAGGATCTGGGATCAATCTGTCGGGCAGTAGTTTTCACCGGTGTGCCTGAGCGAGTTCGTCTGCGCCGTCCAGCTAGGCCCCGGCGCTAGGGAGGTGTTCGGCCACTCGGATGTGGTGCTCGACCACCGAGAGCAATTCGTCTTTCATCAAAGGGCCACAGGCTAATAGTCCCGACAGCAGCGGGTTCCTGCGGTTAGCGACCAAGTCGGTTTTTTCCAGCGTGCTTACGAATCCGCCCGCGCTCTTCACCAATGCTGCACCCGCAACCACGTCCCATTCATTCTTGGGCGTGAGGGTGAAGGTAACATCAGCAAGACCCACGGATACCAAAGCCAGTTTGTAAGCGACGGACCCCATGGCCTGAGTCTTGAACGGAGCTTCCTCGAACTCCTTCCACTCCCCCCGCTTCACTTCGCTGCGACTCGCCAGGATAAGCGCGCCGTCCAGGCGAGTACGTTGGCTGGGTCGAGCGGGCCTACCATTGTAGAGCACACCCGCGTCTAGCGCCCCTAGAAAGGTTTCCTTAGTTGCGGGGTTGTAGATCCCGCCAGCCACAGGTTTACCGTTTTCCACAAATCCAATGGAAGTGCAAAACTCGGGCAGACCCATGATGAACTCGCGGGTGCCATCGAGAGGATCCACGACCCAGACTCTTTCCTTGTCGAGCCTAGACAGGTCATCCACGCTTTCTTCAGAGAGCCACCCTTCACCGTCCCGCAGGAGGTTCTGACGCAAGACAGCGTCCACGGCGCGGTCGGCTTCAGTGACTGGGTCGTGGCCGGCTTTGAATTCTGCCTCGATGGCGCCAGCATTGAAGCGACTGAACACATCGCGCGCTGCTTCGAGCGCGTTGTCGATGCGAGTGAGAATTTCCGAATAAGCTGACGTCATGAGGTCCTTTGAAACGTGGCTCAGAAAGCCGGCCAAAGCATCCTGGCACCAGTGAGCAGCAGGAGAGTACAGAGAATGCGCCGCAACCAGAGCATAGGCACGCGCGTGCTGAGGTGAGAACCGAGAAGCCCTCCGGGTATGGAACCGATCAGCAGCGACAAAACTAGCTTGGAGTCGACATTGCCGAGACGAAAGTGCAACATGCCGGTAACGCCTGTAAGGACCACTGCGTGGACCACATCGGTGCCAACATTTACTTTGGGCGGATAGCTGTAAAAGAGCAGCAGAAGCATCATGATGATACTGCCCGAACCTACTGAAGTCATGCCCACCAAAAAACCCGCAACTAGACCAATAATCGACATTCCCATGAAAGATTTCATGGTGGGTGGCCGATTGGCCACATTTTCCTCAATCCGCTTCTGAAATAGCAACAAAATCGGAATGACGATCAGCAAGATCCCGATAGCTATCTTGATAAAGTCATTGACACCATTGCCATAGAGCGAACGAATATGGGTAAGCATAGCCACTCCGCCGATTGAGCCGGGAACACTTCCGAGCGCGAGGGCGATCACCACCTTGCGGCGGACAGTGCCTTTTTTCAAGTGCAGTAGGCCAGCGGGAATCTTGGTGAAGAAGTTAAAGAGAGCATCGGAGCCCACAGCAACGATGGCCGGCACTCTCAGTCCAAAGATCAGAATCGGCAGAAGCAACACCCCGCCCCCGATGCCGGTGAGCCCGATGAGAACGCCAACGACAAACCCTACAAGAATTTTGGCCGCAATTAGAGGCATGACAGCTCTACTTAAACCTAGCGCACCTTACTTCTCAAATGGGCTGACCATTCACGCCGATGAAACCTTCGCGCTCGAGGTAGAGAATGATCTGCTGCGCTGCTTCCTCGGGTGAAAGGTCGCCGGTGTTGATTACCACTTCGGCGTCCGGCGGCACTTCGTACGGATCGGAAATGCCAGTGAACTCCTTGAGTATTCCAGCCCGAGCTTTGGCATAAAGACCCTTGCGATCGCGCTGCTCGCAGACTTCCACCGACGTGGCCACGTGGACAAGAACGAATCCGCCGTAAGGCTCGATCATCTGGCGCACATGCTTACGGGTTGCATCGTAGGGTGCAATGGGAGCACAGATGGCGATGCCACCGTTCTTGGTGATCTCTGAAGCGACGTAGCCGATGCGCCGGATGTTGATGTCTCGGTGCTCTTTCGAGAATCCCAGCTCCGAAGAAAGATGCTTGCGCACCAGGTCCCCGTCGAGAATTGTCACCGGCCGTCCGCCGACTTCAAGGAATTTAGTGAGCAATACGTTGGCGATGGTCGACTTACCCGAGCCCGAAAGGCCCGTGAAGAAAATCGTCACACCCTGCTTCGCCCGTGGTGGAAAGCTGCGGCGCAGCTCATGCACGACTTCGGGGTAAGTAAACCATCCCGGGATGTCGCGACCCTCATTGAGTCGCTGGCGCAGTTCCGTCCCAGAAATATTTAGGACGCGGTCACCGTTCTTCACTTCGTCGTCGGGCACATATTTGTCGTGATCCTCGAGGTACACCATCATGTTGAATGGCACCATCGTGACGCCGATGTCACCTTCGTGCTTCTTGAAAACTTCCTGGGCCTCATAAGGTCCGTAGAAGGGCTTACCGTCGGTGTCCTTGCCGGGCCCGGCGTGGTCGCGGCCCACAATGAAGTGCGTACAGCCATGATTTTTCCGGATGAGTGCGTGCCAGATCGCCTCGCGAGGTCCGCCCATCCGCATGGCAAGCGGGAGCAGAGATAACCTCACCGTTCCCTGGG
>WNGP01010800.1_pt1 | contig 10873 bp, 2 predicted proteins | sample 5407671 | NCBI WGS metagenome assembly WNGP01 (sample SAMN13153381, study PRJNA577476) | soil metagenome | isolation source: 40 cm soil or saprolite under Garry oak tree replicate 2 | place: USA:California | collected 2016-06-15
TGCAAGATAATTGCCGACAATGTTACTATTACAAGACAGTGTCGAAGTGCCTGAACCGCCTGTTATTGGCGAAGATGATAATGTGCAGCTGAGATTGGTCGAGTTTGTTGCAACAACCAGGCTGACGGATCCCGTGAAGCCGTTCACCGGCGCCACCGTTATCGTCGAAGTGCCGGCGACACCAGTGTTCGCATTTACAATGAGGGGATTGGCTGTAACGGTGAAGTCTTGGACATGATAGGTGACTGTTGTCGTCGCAGAGTTCGGCCCATTGCTTCCGGTTACTGTGGCAAGGTAGTTGCCGATTGATGAGCCTGTGCAGGATAGAGTTGACGTGCCGGAGGTACCCGTGATGCTAGTCGGAGTTAGGCTACACGCCAAGCTCGTCGAGTTGGTGCTAACAGTCAGATCGGTAGTTCCGTCGGTCGGGATGCTAACCGTGATCGTGGACGTTCCAGTAGCACGCACAAGAACCGACACACTAGTCGGATTAGAGGTTAGAGTCAATCTTGTTGAAATGGTGTAGGTCACGTTGACCGTGTGGGAGAGAGTGGCGCTTGTCCCACTCACAGTTGCAGTAAATGTATTCGCTTTCTTGCCTATGCATGATAGCGTTGAAGTCCCTGAACCTCCAGTGATAGAGGTTGAGCTGAGCGTGCAAGTAAGGTCGGTCGAGCTAGTGGAGACCGCGAGGACTACAGTGCCACCGAAACCGTTAACGGGGATAATGGAGATCGTAGAATTACCGGCAATGTTGACACTACTTGAGACGCTCGTCGGACTTGCGGCCGTGCTGAAGTCCTTGACGTTGTATGTGACGCCGGCCGAGTGGTTAGGTAGACCAAGGCTTGTGCCAGTCACGGTGGCAAGATAGTTGCCTGATGGGGAACCATGGCATGAGAGGGTTGAGGATCCGGAGCCGCCCGCAATAGTCGTCGAGGACAAGCTGCATACGAGATTAGTAGAGTTGGTCGTAGCGGAAAGTGTAACTGTGGCTGTGAATCCGTTGACGGGACTGACAGTGATGGTTGAAATGCCAGTGACGCCGGCGTTGACACTCACATTAGACGGTGCGGTGGAGATAGTAAAGTCAGCAGTACTAGGGACAGTAACGCTGACCAAGACGAATTCTAGTCTTGGGCCGCTAGTCACTGTGACATTGACAGTGTAGAAGTTCGCTGGTGTCCCATTTGGAACGGAGACTGTGAGGCTGGTGCTGTTGGTGCCTCCAGCCGTGAGCCTGAGGCTGTTCAATCCGAGAGACGCGGAAGGGCCAGATGGGGATGCTGTTGATGACAGGCTCACTGTGCCTGTGAAATTGTTTACACTTCCAACTTGAAGGGTAGAGCTGCCGGAAGAACCTACAGGAATTATCAGAGTGATAGGATTGCCAGCTACGGTGAAGTCCACTATGTGCTCCGGGTCTACGTCGAAGGCTGTCACCCCCCCGTTGTCGGTGACCGTGACTTTCACAATGTAGTTCCCGACATCGGAGTAACTGTGGCCATCGCTTGTAACAGCTGACGTGAAAGTGTCGATTGTGTCGTCACCCCAGTCGACAGCTGTCTGCGAAATTGTCCCATCGGGGTCTGAAGAGGTTATCGAAACAATCACGGTTTGGCCGACGAACGCGGTGTTCATGTTGAGGACGATTCTCACTAAGGGAGGCTTGTCTTGAACGACAAGCTGGCGGGAAGCTGTCCCTACGCTACCCTTCGAATCCTTTGCTCCTACGCGTACACTGTAGGTCCCAGTCGAGTAGCTGTGTGTGACCGTGGAACCGGTCTCGGTTGAGCCATCTCCGAAATCCCATGTGAAACTGTACGGTGAACTACTGCCGGAGGCCGTCGCTGTGAAAGTCACTGTCTGACCTGGAGAAGGTGATGACGGACTGGCGGTGAAGCTAACCGTGGGTGTGGGATTGTGAAGCCTCCAGGCCGCTAGGGGATGGATCTCCCAGCCTGAGAAGGAATGCCAGCTGTCAGAGACGTGTGCATCATCCCAGTAGGCCCAGCCCTGTATGTCGACATAACAGATTTGTGTGGTGTTGTACTTGGCACAGCCGATACTGCCGCTCGGCCCAGGGTCCGCGGGCGCAATCGACGGTTGGCCATTGTTGTATTTCCACATTTGATCAATCTCCGTATGGAACTTGAACATAGTATCCGGATACGTGGAGCCGCATGAAGTATCTCCGCCTCCCGCCTTTGCACCTGTTGGGTCACAGACGTTGAAGGTCGTATCGCAATATTGCACCTTGTTAATCGTCGTGCAGTCCTCGATTGAGATACCCCTGATCTGGACGTTGTCGATCTCCACAAACGCGGCTGTAAGCGTCCCGTCAACTGTCACCGAACAGTAGTTCTGCAAGTTGTTGGGAAGCCATCTCTTATTGTAGGGCCAATTCTTTGAAAGAGGGTTCGAACCATACGGCAGCTTCCCCTCCAACTGGAACGCGCCTCCGCTATAGTCCGCACCCTGTCCACCTCCTCTCGAAATCGGAACATTCCCGAGCAATGCTTCCAAGGTCGTTTGGAATGGTGCGCACAATGTTACGGCTGGGTTCCAGGATCCTACGGCGACAGTGGTTTGCCATGATCCGATCTTAGAAGTTGCGTCCGTAACGTTGAGCTTTACTGTGTAGTATCCGGGTTGGAGGAACATGTGGCTCGGGTTACTGCCCGAGGCTGTTCCGCCATCACCAAAATCCCAGCGGAAAGTATAGGGGGGAGTGCCGCCCGAGGTGACAGTCCCGGTGAAACTCGCGATCTGTCCCACTTGGGGAGGCTTGGAGGGCGGTGTGATGGTCACTGGGAGCGTGCTCCCACTCTGTATGCTAAAACTGTCTGCGAAACTTCCCGAGAATGCGGTCTGAACACTGATACTGGTTGACGACACGGTATACTTCACAAATCCGTGACCCGCTCCGACGGTCGTGTTTCCCATTGTCTTAACGAAATAGCCTAGGTCCGAATCACTCGTCACAATCGGGGTCAGTCCAGCTCCGAATGTGCCGCCTATGACGAATACAGTGCCCGCGCCCTCACTGTAGACTCCTGACGAACCGTCGTTTACAACGCAAGACGAGATGTAGAGTTCTGCTTGGGCGCAGGATAGTTGCTTGCTGCGCTGGTAGGTATGATCATGTCCCTGCAAGACCAGGTCGACCTTCCGGTTTACCAGAAGATTCATCACGTCAGCCCCAACCTCGCAGGGGTGCTGACCAGACGAAATGCAGACCTCGTGCATTCCCACGATTATCCATCGTATTCCAGCCGCCCGGGCGCTGTCAATAGCGCTGGTAAGCCAGTTGTAATGACTCGTCCCGGCAGCGTACGACCAGAACCCCCCGTAGGTAAAGTTCAGACCTGGAGAGATCAGGATGAACCTGGCGAGCGGAGAGCTCGATGGATAGTTGAAATAATACTCCTTCCCGTACGTTCCGTTCATGCCTCCAACTTGGTTGGGCAGACACTGGACAAAGTTGTCGATCAGACCGTTCTGCTCCTCATTACCATCCTCATGGTTTCCGGAAAGAAGCTGGAACGGATAGGACGAGCCCAAGTACGATTTTACGTAGCTACACCAGGCAGTTTCCGGCGTTATGGTATTGTAGCTGAGATCGCCAATGGCAAGGAAAAAGCTGCTGCCAGAGCTCTCGAGACGGACCAGACTGGCATTGGTGTTGGCGTTCGCGTCAAGGTCGCCAGCCGCTGCAAACGTGAAGTCACTCAGGCCTGCGCGATATATGAGGATGGTCTACCTAACGGTAGATTTGGGATGCCATCGATATCAAAACGAGCGGCAATCTCTGGCTACCCAACTGGTGGCTGGCAAAACTATCCGCGGCCTTCCCTCGCCGGCTCTATAAGGAACTATGGAAGAAAGATCTACCAAATGGTAGCCGAAGCAATATTTGAAGCTGGAAATCATATCGGTTCCTCTGTCATACGATGCGATTTTCATAGTCGGACAGGAAGTATCTTAAGTTGCGAGGAATAACAGCGATAGCTCAAGGAAGGTGTGGATGTCAATGCTGCCTCAGTCGAAAGGATTGCCATGGATATTTCTCACGCTATCCTGCGTCTCGATAGTTACACTTCCCGTTCTCTTCTTCACCGTCACACGCCCAGCCCAGTACACTTATTCGCTCATTGCAGGCGACCAGGGAAGCCTCTACGCGTTTGATGGAGTGAATCTACAACGGATCAGCGTTCCGACGACGGAAAATCTTACGGATGTGGAATGGAGGCACGATGGGGCCTACGCACTCATCACTGGAACAGGCGGCACATTACTCAAGTACGACGGGTCAACGGTGGAACGTGTCGCGGCCGGGCTTGGCGCGAATATTACGCTCAAGGCGGTCTCTTGGAAGCCTAACGATTCGGAGGCTTTGATCGTTGGCTCGAACCGGACTCTAGACACTCCATACAGTACAAGCCCTACCAGTCACGGAATCATATTCAGTTACGATGGGGAGAGGCTGACACGACTTGAAAACAGCAAATTCTTAGGCTATGACAGCGTCGACTGGAATCCTAGCGGGACCTATGCCCTCCTCGCTGGCTACTCGACAGAGGGCTTCTTTCACGGGTTCGCTGCAAAGTTCGACGGAGTTCAACTGAGTCCTATCACTCTATCGAACAACAATAGCCTGAATACCGTCGCATGGCAACCCAGCCGCGACTTTGCACTTTTCGGCGGAGATGCCTCAAATCAGATTCTCAACGCAACCCTATTCAATTACGATGGCAAGAGCGAGAATATGACCTTACAGGACACGGCGATATCGACTAGGCAAGGATGCTGTTTCACAAATGATGCCCATACTATCAGAAACATTTTCTTCAGCTTTGACGGAAGAGGAATGATAGTAGGAAACAAAGGCCTCACCATCATCATCAACCAGCAAGGAACAATGAACCGAATCCGAAGCTACACCGCCCTGAACGGAACCATCATAGACCTCCATCACCTCGGCGACCTCTACTCCGCCCGCTGGGTCCCGGGGAAAAACGCAGCATATGCCGTTGGGACCAACAGCACCATCGTAAAAATCTCAGAGACGACTGTTGTTGAGATAAGCCAAGCGACAACACATGCAACGTTCAGAAGCATAAGTTTTACGATGAGAAACGGCCAGTTGCATGAGGGCGGATACACCTATGCAGCCCTCGAAACCACTACCCCCATTACTCTTCTCGCTCAAAGTTTTCAGTCCCTCACCGGGTTCTGGGCATCTCACTCCCAATCCGTCCTTCTAATAATCATCGTGGGAATCCTGATGATTGTACTCATTGATGGCTTGTTGTCCAGTAGTAAAGTTGCATACGAAGAACACCGTCCGAGACTAGATTAGGCTCGGGTCAGTTGCGACAGTTTCAAATTGGCCAGCAAGAATGAACGACTCTCCCGTCAGCTGACCTTTGCAAGCAACACCGTCTTTGATCGTCCCCAAGAGCTATCGGATACCCGAAGATACCAAGATCTATCAAAATAAGATTAACTCCTAAATATTCGAATAGGCCGGGACGTGAACGCAGGTAAGAACCTGAAATTACAACACTCCGCAGGAATACCGCTCTCATCTTCTTTCTCAACAACGAACATTCAAGTATCTTACAGAGTATGCAGCCTGAGAAAACCCTCACCAACGAGACTGGATCTCAAAGACCGTTTACTCGCTAGGGCCGTCACGGTTGGGACGAATTTTTGAAGCGGATCTCTCCGGTCGGTAGTAAGACCCTCGTCGTCGCAATTATTTCGCTGGTAATTTCATCTGGTGGAACGGTTGGCTATTTATTGACCCCTGGAACCATCAACCTCGTTTCGCCTCTCTCAGTTCAACCCACTTCACCATCCTGGAACTCAGCGACGTCCTGCAATGCTGTGGTTCTGACTCTTGAGCAATTCCTTGGGAGTGTTGCGAACCCAAAGCAGACGAAGCCTAACGCGGGTGCGGACTACAGTGGCGGGGCCCTGCCGTTGGAGGGCGCGAAATCTGCGGGAACCAACCCGGCGTCGACATCCTGGCCCTACTCTAAGAGATCCACGAGTCCACCATGCACAGTCACCCTGGCCAACGGTACAGTCCTACCAACACTCGTCGAGATCCATGGCGTGAAGGTTGGGTTTGTCAGTAATGATGAGTGTGGAAGCGTCTTTGCCAACATATGCGACATAACATTCAACTCCTGTAACGCCGTCCTCGCGCCCAATTGTGCAAGCTCGTATCCTGACACGATGCACAAGGTCCATACAGAGATTGACATGTACTGGCAGAAGAACGGCATAGCTCCTCCTAAGCCTACATCTGGGAGTATTATTGATGTTCAGGGTTTTGTTTTCTGGGATGATACTCATGTCTCTGACAGCTGGCATAGTTTTTCCGGCTGGGAGATCCATCCTCTCAGCGCATGGAGGCTCTCCTCCTCCAGCTCCGCACTGACAGCAGGCTTCACCTATAGCCCGACCACGCCCACAACAGGCCAGACAATAACATTCACAGCCTCGGCCAGTGGTGGGACGAGTCCCTATAGTTTCAGCTGGAGCTTCGGAGACAGCACCACAGGAACAGGCAACCCTGTAACCCATTCCTATTCTGCGGGAAGTTACACTGTCCAGTTGACAGTCCACGACTCAGCCAGTGCCAGCATCACTGCAACTCGCACGGTCAACGTCAGCCCGCCTCCTCAGCCTGACTTTGCAATTTCTGCTAACCCAAGCTCTCTGACAATTCTGGCCGGCTCCTCCGGCAGCTCAAAGGTCAGCCTCAATAGCCTGGACGGTTTCTCCGGCCAAGTTACGCTGTCAACCTCCACGGACAAGACTGGCCTTACAATATCGTGTAGCCCAAGTAGCCTCACTCTGATTGCCGCTGGATCCGCCAATTCGACATGCACTTTCACCTCTCCGACCATCGGGACATACCTTGTCACGGTCACTGGTGCTAGTGGTTCGCTGTCTCACTCCACCAGCATCGCTGTAAGAATGGTGGACTTCACGCTCTCCGCCCTCCCCAGCTCGATTACGATCGTACACGGTCATTCGGCAACAGTCAGCATCAACCTATCCAGCGTTAACGGGTTCACCGGGACCGTAAGCCTGACCCAATCTGACTCTTCCATCAACATTAAGACGTTACTGAACCCTAGCCAAGTCACGTTGGCTCCAGACGGATCAGGATCATCGTCTCTCAAAATAACAGCGTTGAAGAAGACAACCCCCGGCACTTATCTTGTGACCGTAACAGGGATAGTCGGGACAGTATCCCACTCCGTGACCGTGACAGTCAACGTCACCTAGCCCTCTCGTCTGAAAACAGACGATTGACATGCCAAGTCAAGGACCTTCGACCGTCCATCTGTTGATGATCTGATGTGGTCGAGTCGAGTCTTGTTTGTCTGCAGCGAACGATCATTGGATCGCCGGGGTGTGGCGAACCATTATCTGTTTCTATCTACAGCTAGGCACTCAAACTAATGGAGTAAAGAGTTGGAGGCCGGCGGAGACTCGACATCAGGGTAGGATCCGCTAGATTATAGGCACCGGGTAGCGATCCCGCAGCCCCGTCTCCTCATATCTGTAGTCTCAATCCGAAGCGCGCAAGCATGGTTAGCAGGATTCTTCCAAATCTGGTTATCTGCCGCTGTCCTGAACTGATCTTTTGCGTGTCCCCTCGTCTTTGGGTGCCAACGGTCAACCATACAAGGCCTCTCGCGAGCGCGAGGCACAGCATGGTTCAAAAAAGTATCGAGTTATAGATTTCGCAATACCAAGTACGACAGGGTAGCTGAAGTGTTCTATTGTACTCCATCCGAACACGGTTGTTCGAATGTGCGGTTTCCTAACACATTGTGGACAGACTCGTCAAATACTCCGGTGCTCATCCTGATGCTCGGATGAGTGAGGCCAGCCGTGAACATGCTTCGGCTCGCTAGGGGAAACCGGGCCACCGCGCTTGCGGTTACCGTACCACTGGTCATTGGTTTATTGGTTGTTGCTCAGTTGACAGCCGGCATAGGCCCGATCAGGATTCAAGCTACGAGTCTTTCTCCACTAGCCCAACAGGCAACGTCGCCCTCTTGGAACCCAGCAACAAACTGCAACGCCGTGGTGTTAACCATGGAGCAGTATCTCGGAGGTGTTCCGAACCCAACCCAGACACAACCTAACGCAGGAGCCGACTACAGCGGAGGAGCCTTACCATTGGAAGGCTCTAAGCCCCCGGGTACAAGCCCGCCCTCCTCGTCCTGGCCCTTCCAGAAGAGATCCACGAGTCCACCATGCACCGTCACTCTGGCCAACGGTACAGTTCTACCAACACTCGTCGAGATCCATAGAGTCAAAGTTCCTGTCCCTCCCAGCAATGATGAGTGTGGGAGCCTCTACCCTGGCGTCTGTGACATAACTTGGAACTCATGCAATGCGAATCTTGCGCCTGCCTGCAGCTCTACATATCCTGATACGATGCATAAGGTCCACACAGAGATCGACATGAATTGGGAAGAGAGCGGTATTGCTCCATCCGCGCCTACGTCTGGGAGTATTATTGATGTTCAGGGTTTTGTCTTCTGGGATGATGTACACGTCTCTGACAGCTGGCATAGTTTTTCCGGCTGGGAGATTCATCCTCTCAGCGCGTGGAGGCTCTCCTCCTCCAGCTCCGCACTGACAGCAGGCTTCACCTACAGCCCCACCACGCCCACAACAGGCCAGACAATAACGTTCACAGCCTCGGCCAGTGGTGGGACTAGTCCCTATAGTTTCAGCTGGAGCTTCGGAGACGGATCATCAGGGACAGGCTCGTCTACTACACATACTTACTCATCAGCAGGAACGTTCAACGTGATCTTGACCGTCAAGGATAGCAGTTCGCCTCAACAAACGGCAACATCTCAGCAATCCATAACCGTGTCCAGTCCGCCTCCTGTTCTAACAGCCAGCTTCACTTACAGTCCTTCGTCGCCTCAAGCAGGACAGCAGGTGACCTTCACAGCGTCGGCTAGTGGTGGAACGAGTCCATACTCGTTCAGCTGGTCCTTCGGAGACGGATCAACTGGAACAGGATCTCCTGTAACACACACCTACGCGTCAGCAGGATCATTCACCGTAACACTGACAGCGAAGGATAGCGGCTCACCACAGCAGACAATAACTTCCCAGAAGACATTCACTGTCACGAGCTCACCGCCCACGCTGTCTGCCAGCTTCACATTCAGCCCATCCTCTCCCCAGGCAGGACAACAGGTCACATTCACCGCAAGCGTGACCGGTGGAACAGCTCCCTACTCTTACACTTGGAACTTCGGTGATGGATCGACTGGAACAGGCGTTTCGGCGAGTCATACCTATACTGCGGCTGGAACGTTTAACGTGGTTTTGACGGTCAAGGACAGTGGCTCGCCGCAGCAAACCACGTCTTACCAGCAGCCTGTCTCGGTCACTAGTCCACCGCCGGCGCTGACAGCAAGCTTCACCTATAGTCCGTCATCTCCACAAGTAGGACAAACCGTTTCATTCACCGGCTCAGCGTCAGGAGGAACCTCGCCGTACAGCTATTCTTGGAGTTTCGGTGACGGGTCCACGGGGACAGGATCGTCAGCAACTCACGCATATTCCTCAACAGGATCATTTCCAGTTGTATTGACCGTCAAGGATAGTAGCTCGCCTCAACAGACAACGACAACCCAACAATCCATAACTGTCTCCAGTGCGCCTCCTGTTCTGAGTGGTAGTTTCAGCTACAGTCCATCTTCACCCCAGGCTGGACAGCAAATCACGTTCACGGCCAGCGCTACTGGCGGAACGACTCCCTACACTTTCAGCTGGTCATTTGGAGACGGTTCGACCGGAACAGGTTCGTCAGTGACTCATGCGTTTTCGTCCGCAGGTTCGTACACTGTCACGTTGACGGTCAGAGACAGCGGCTCACCACAGCAGACGGTGACTTCACAGAAGACGGTCGCTGTATCTAGTACGCCTCCTCCATTGTCTGCGAGCTTTACTTACAGTCCTTCATCGCCTCAGGTTGGACAGCAGGTCACGTTCACCGCCTCCGCTGCTGGCGGGACGACTCCGTATTCATTCAGCTGGTCGTTCGGAGATGGATCCACAGGAACGGGTCCCACTGTGACCCACACCTACCCATCTGCTGGGTCTTTCCCTGTCACCTTGACTGTCACGGACGGTGGTTCGCCTCAACAGACGGTGACCTCGCAGCAGACCGTTACGGTCAGCGGCCCGCCTCCAACGCTGACAACCAGCTTCAACTATAGTCCGTCTTCCCCGCAGGCGGGACAGACTGTTTCGTTCACAGGCTCTGCTAGTGGTGGAACCTCGCCGTACAGCTACTCTTGGAGTTTCGGTGATGGGTCTACTGGAACCGGGTCGTCTGTGAGTCACACTTACTCCTCTGCCGGGTCGTTCACCGTCATTCTGACTGTCAAGGACAGTGGTTCGCCCCAGCAGACAGTAACGTCTCAGCAAACTGTCTCTGTGTCCAGTCCGCCTCCTCCTCTGAGCGCGAGCTTCAGTTACAGTCCATCCTCGCCGCAGGCTGGCCAGCAAGTGTCATTCAGCGCCTCCGCCAGTGGAGGAACGTCACCCTACAGTTACAGCTGGAACTTCGGCGACGGATCGACCGGAATTGGGTCGTCAGTAACCCACACGTACTCGTCAGCTGGATCGTACACGGTTACCCTCAGCGTCAAGGATAGCAGCTCACCTCAACAGACGGTATCCTCTCAGAAGACTGTCACCGTCACCAGCCCACCGCCTCCGCTGTCTGCCAGCTTCACCTATAGTCCGTCATCTCCACAAGTAGGACAAACCGTTTCATTCACCGGCTCAGCGTCAGGAGGAACCTCGC
>WNGP01005177.1_pt1 | contig 10872 bp, 9 predicted proteins | sample 5407671 | NCBI WGS metagenome assembly WNGP01 (sample SAMN13153381, study PRJNA577476) | soil metagenome | isolation source: 40 cm soil or saprolite under Garry oak tree replicate 2 | place: USA:California | collected 2016-06-15
GCGTGCTGCTACGTCTTTGCGCTTTATGTTCCAAAGCCTGGAAAATCCCACGAAGAAGGCGAGCACGGCCATGACCGAGTTCGGCTTGAATACGGTGGCTGTCGCCAATGAGATGAAGAAGAGCCTGCCAGGGGCGCTACAAATGATCTATGACGCTGCCAAGCGTGCCGGTCCTGAAGGCTCTGTACCGTTCAATAGAGCGGTATCCGATATGATCGGTGGACAGCGCAGTCTGCAAGCGTTCCTCTCCCTCACCGGCACGCATTTTGCGACCTATGTGACCAACACGAAAGCGGTCACCGATGCGATGAAGGCCAGCAAGTCTGCCGTTTTGGGGTGGGACACGGCACAGAAGAATCTTAACGTGAAGCTGTCGCAGGGCTGGGCCGTCATACAGGCGCTTTTCATTGCTATCGGCACGCAATTACTCCCTAAGCTCACCGATCTTTTAGGCAAGATTATCCCGGTGGTGCAACAGTTTGCCGCCTGGGTGACGAATGCCAAGCCGCTGGGTGGCTTCATTAACATGGTAGCTGGGGCGCTGCAAGCCGTCTTTGACCCGGCCAAGAAAGCGAATGCTCAAATGGCGCCGCTCACTGACACCTTCGACCGCGCCAAGGGCGTCATAAAGGCAGTAGGAACGTTCCTCTCCCCGCTTGCAGACACCTTTGACCGCGCTAGCGGTTCCATAAAATCCATCAAGAACAATATGCAGCCGATGCTAGACACCTTCGACCGGGCAAAGAGCGTCATGAAGAGTGTAAAAACCGAGGTCAATCCGCTCGTGCCCATTTTCCAGGCGCTTGCGACTGCCTTCAATAACGTGAAAAATGCAGCCATCGCCGTGTGGAATTTCCTCGTTCCCATCGGCAATTTCATTGCGAAAACGCTGGCGCCGTACTTCAAGCAGATAGGCTTTATCATCACCACGGTGCTGGTCCCTGCCTGGAATGCATTTGTCAAGGCAATACAGCCCTATCTCCCGGTGCTGCTCCTGCTGGCGAAGATCGTCGGCATTATCCTGGTCGCCGCCCTGATTCTCGTGGGAGCCACGATCCTGTTAGTCGTCGGCGCGGTCCTGCTGGCGATCGGCATCTTCACGGCACTGGTGGCCGCCGTTCTCTTTGCCTCGACCTGGGTACACGATAAGATCAAGTGGCTTGTCGATACGGTGGTGGGCTTCTTCAAGTGGCTGTGGCAGCAACTCATTGGCGGCTCCATCATACCCGATATCGTGAACGGCATCGTCAAGTGGTTCGGCAAGGCGCGGGATTTCATCGTTGCTCTATGGACTTTTGTCATTCACTGGATAGTAACTGAGTGGCAGATGCTCAAGGATAGGGCAGCGCAAATCTGGAATGGCATATGGCACCTCATTGAGACGGCCATACAAAATCTCAGCAATGGGATTCGCAATAGAATCATCATCATCCATGCCTGGCTCGTGCATCAATGGGATGTACTGGTAGCGAAAGCAACCGCCTGGGGATCATCACTCATCAATAACTTCCTCTCCGGACTACAATCCGCATGGGGAGCCGTTACCTCCTGGGTAAATGGCGCGCTTGCAGGGTTACGGAATCTCTTCCCACATAGTCCCGTCAAGGAAGGCCCACTCAAAGGCTATGAGAACTGGGGCTACACGTTCGGCATGGGCATCGCAGACGGTATCAGGCGCTCTACCCCTGCCGTCGAGTCCGCAGCCCTGCTGCTTGCCTCGGCTATGGGTGGCAGCTATAGCGGTTCGTACTCCCTGTCTGGCGCGTCTTTTGGCGGCGGGCGTTACCCCACCGGCGGCGTGACCATCGTCCACAACCACATTGTCGTCATGCCGCCCGATGTCAAACTAGACGGCGCGAGTGTGACCGACAAGATCATGCAGCGGGCAGGCACAGACGTGCGCAGGCACGGCGGGCCTATCAAGTGGGGTTGAGCCATGGCTTTGACGGTCCAAGTAGCTGGCGTGTCCTATACCATCGATGAGCCTGCCTTCAAGTATTCCCCCAAACTGGCGGAACGCTGGAAATGCCAGATTTACATTTGGGACTATACCGGCCTCGTCTTCTTTCCCTACCTGGCGAAAGTCACGGTCACCGACCCGGTGCTTGGGCGTCTCTTCACCGGCTTTGTGGCGGCGGACATCCAGGACAAGACCAACACCTATCCTGATCCGACGACACTGCACCAACTGGACTGTTTCGACCCGCGCCGCATCGCCGAGAACCGTACATCTCAGAGGCAGTACACCACGCCCACCTACGCCGGGAAGATCGCGGCGGATATGATCGCCGATGTGCTGCAGTACGAGGGCGTGATTGCCAACTACGCCACGCAGTTTGTGACGAGTGCTGCTGATTGGAATACAGGAACGAATGCGAACGTCCTGGGCACTTCCAACGTGGGGGATGGCGACCTGGAGCTTATCGGCTCCTCCTCAGTCTCTGCCTCCTACATGGCAGCATCTGATTGGAGCGCCGGCGTCTTCTCGGGTATGCAAGCCAATGCAGGGGGTGATGTATCGCTCATCGGGAAAACGCGCAGTTGGGACGACGGGGTGATGACCGGGCAAACCCTGTTCGGTAATGGCAATCCTACTCAGGACGTGAGTAGCGGCGTCTATGAGTTGTCCTGCACCAAGTCGAGTGAGACACGTTCCCGCCTGGACTTTGCGGGGCTGTGGAGCGGGAATTGGACCCTTGAAACGGATATCAACGTGCAGGGGGATGTGCCCCGGCGCGGCGTTACCTTTGGCACGACCAACTTCACCAATGGGGATGGCTCCTATGGCTACGCGGTGGAAGTCCTCTCTACCTCGATTGAGATACGCAGTGGCAGCAACGGCGGGGCGAACAGTTCAACACAGCTTGCATCGCATACCTTCTCGCCCAAACTGGCCTATGGCTGGTATCGCTTAAAGGTAGTCAAGAGCGGGAGTACCTATACCGTCTCGCTTGGCGGCGTGCAGTACCTGTCAGTCTCAGATAGCACCTACACAGCCGCCGCCTACCTTGCTTTGCGTAACCGCAATGGTGAGACCAGCGTGAGTATCACTGACCAGTTTGACAACTTCGGGGTGATGGCTGCCAAATCGGGCACCTGGACCGGGCCAAGTACCTCCATCGGCGGTATCACCACGATTGCAAGCTCTATTATCACCTGGGACCCCTCACTTTCGCAGGGCGGCGTCATCAAAGTCGAGACCTCGACTGACGGAGGGACGACCTGGAAGACGGCGGCCAATGGCGGGCCCATTATCGGGCTCACGCTAGGGTCGAGTGGCTCTGGCAAGAATGTGCGCGTGCGCGTCACACTCCAGACTTCGACCACAGCCACCATGCCCAATATCCGCAAGTTGCAATGGGCGGTCCTCGGGGGCTACCTGTCCAGCGGGAACAGGACGAACCTGCCCCTTGCGATTGACTACATGGACCGGGCGAACCAATCAGGGCTAGGCACTGCCGACGATGGCCAGACCTACACCAAAGTGGGCACAGGCACCGATGCGATAGCAGGGGGTGAAGCGACCATTACCAACACGACAGGGGATGTGTTTGAACGCCTGGGCAGCAAAACGGCGGGGGATAGTGAGAACAGCACGCGCTTTGCTTTGCCCAACTCGACGATGAAGCAAGGCATTGTGTTGCGCTTTATCGATGCAAATAACTGGTATGCGCTCTTTGCCACTACTACCACGCTTTCACTGGTGAAGTCGAGGAATGGCGTCCAGACCACGCTTGCTACTGCCACGGTCTCACTCTCAGTCGCTACGTATTACCGCATGAGGCTGCGTGCCGTGGGATACTTTCCGGTCCAATTGAGTGGGCGCAGTTGGGTTGACGGCGTGGCTGAACCGATAACAAGTCCATTCCAGGTTACAGCCACAGATATATAGGAGGTGTGCTATCGCAAATTTCACCACGTTAAAATTTCAGGGTAATACCGGTACAAGTGATGCTAGCCCGACGTTCACCGATATCTTGCTGAATACCGCAAATTATGAACTGCGTATGTGTGCTTCCGGTGCAGGTGCTGGGAACATTGCCTCGGCCTCCTGGCCACCATACCAGCAACCTGCCTCAACTGGCGTTATCCCTGAATGTTGGGCCTATCTTGGGAGCGACAACTCGGGCGGGCTCAAGGTGACAACATATGATGGAACCACGGCGCATTACAAGCAGTTTCTCGTCTCGTGGGACAATTTGGGCACCTTTGCCTCAGCACCTATTATCTCTGCCTGGAAAGATAATACCTATCCTGCTGCTTCACCTGGCACGCAGCCAGGTACAGGGGACGGCAGCGCCATTGTGAACGGGCAGACGACCGATACGAGTAATACCTCCTACCTCAAGGCCAACGCCTATGGACGTGGCACGGCGGCAGCAGGTTCAGTTCAGGATACACCCTCGGCCAACGCTGGCGGGACGCTGGCGGGAACGTCTGGAACAGCAGGGGCGGTGAGTCCGCCGGTCACTCCTGCCTGGCTCGCAACATGGCAGTCATTACAGAGTTCTAGTCAATATATACAAGATGCCGTAACCCCCCAGGCGACCTTCGCAGGCTTATGGTATTTTGTGCTCAGTTTGTGGACAGGACCTGGGATGGCTGGAGGTAGTTTGGTGCCGCAATTGGGATTCCAGTACCTATGGGTCTGATACCCATTGATATTGACTAATACTAATGGGTATAGTATAATACATGTCTACTACTGTTTTGAGAAGCAAGGAGGCATGTATGGAAAAGAAAGAACGGTCACAGGCCTGGAAAGATGCTCATAAGGCAGCAATGGGGCGTCCTGAGGTATTAGCAAAAAAGAGTGCCTTAGCAAAACGTCCACGGTCACAGGCGTGGAAGGATTCAATAAGCCGCAGTAGGAAAGGAAAGGCACTTTCTCAGGAGTATAAAGATAAACTTAAAGCATCTTGGGATAAGTTAACACCAGAGGAAAAGGCAAAGCGGGCTGAGAAATGGCAGCAAGCTGGAACACAATCATTGACCGGCAGGCCAAATAAGGGGCATCAGGAATGGTTCGCTTCTCTCAGTGAAGAAGAACGTGATGCATTCTTGCGACCGTGGATTGAAGCGGGTCAAAAAGGGAGAGGAAGTTATGAACCTTCTCGGCCTGAAGCGATGGTAGCGGCTGATTTGCAGGCGAAAGGGTTATATGTAATACCGCAATGGTATATCGGCAAATATAGAGTAGATTTCTGGTTACCAGACCAGAATGCAGTTGTAGAAGTGTATGGATGTTTCTGGCATCAGTGTGAGAAGTGTGGACACACTAAAGGATATGACGGTAAATCAATGGAGGAAATACAAAAAGCAGATGAGAAGCGAGTTGCTTATATCAAGTCGAAAGGGTATGCAGTGGCAATAATCTGGGAACATGATATTTGCCAATTTCAATACCTGTGGGTGTGATTCTCTGCTCAACCAACTCAGAAAATTTGCACGCGGCGAATCATACTGGAAGGTTATCCTTACCAGTGGTCGCGAAATCAGCGAGGTGCAGACGATTACCTATCAGGGCAAGAACAAACGTCCGATACAATGGCTCGAAGATGTGGTCAACGCCGGTGATGCTGCCCGCATTGCAGAGCTTTGGATATGCACGCCCCGGGGTGACGCGGCGCTCCGTATCACCGAGCCTTATAGCGCCTACCAGTGCCAACAGGGCGTACTAACCCTGCAAGGGCGGCGGACCACCGCGCAGATCATCGGGCGCGTCGATGACAAAGCTACAGGGCGCGGTGTGGCCTTTATTTGGGATGTCATCACGCAGCAACTCTACCGCGACTCAGACGCGAATGTGACGGCCTTTGCTGCGTGGCGACCGGGCGTTGTGCCACCGGGGGCGCTCGCTTTGCCGGTGATTGGGGTGAGGTTGTAGCATGACAGCTTACCAGGGTAATGGGTCAAATATAGCGGCCTCGGTCGTATCCGTAGCCAATAAAGCGGCCCCGGCAACAGGCGGCACCGAGACATCCACCAATACCTCGCTCACGACCAGCACGACCGGTTGGGTCATCATCCGCGCGCAAGGAACGGGCACCGCTCAATCAGGAGCCGGGTCTGAGCCGACAATCTCCGATTCCAACATGTTCGGCTGGTTTCAAGATGATGCCACCTTTGACGGGCAGACCTTCGCGACGGGCAACTGGACCCCTGCCGTTGCTCTGAAAGTGAATATCGGATCTATTGTCGCCGATATCCACTGTGTTCTGGTGAAGCGGCCAAATGGCGGTGGGACCTATACCGTCATCGGTGATCTGGTGAAGAGCGCACAGACCATCGGCACCACCAGGACCGTCTTTACCTTCAGCGCCTCATCGCTCACAGGGGTGGGTTTCGCGACAGGCGACAGATTCGGCTATGTCTATATCCTCAATATCACGACCGGGGGCGCCAGCGCTAGCTTACTCACGTGCTACATGTCCACCTCTGCTACAACAGGCGTGGCCGGCGATGCACAAGTAGCCAGCCCTGGTTTCTCCCCAAGCGGTACCCTTGCCACCAAATCGCTTGGTGTGCGTACCCGGCTCATGGTGCAGAAAATCGTCTCGGCAGGGGTGAGATTGCGTCTGGCCACCAAAAACACACAGTCGTTGGGGCTGCGTCTGCACCTTACGACTGGCATTCAATCCGGTGGCTTTGCGCTCTACGCCAATGGCACCGGCGTAGCCTCCTTCGATGACTTCAGAGTGACGGCCTTCCCTGATCCATCGCTTGCCCTTGAGCCTGTAGGTAGGCTGGGCAGTTCCTTTGTCAGTTGGAATAGCATCCTACCCTCCAATGCCACCACGCTCGGCATGTACACGTCCCTGCGCGGGGATGGCTCCGATTGGTTCGATGTGAGTGCGCAATCGGGTGGGCCCATTCCAGGGCTGTACGGCCAGCCAGACCCCACGATTGACGGCTTTGGTGTTGACAGCCATATGCAGTACACCGCCACCAGTCAGACGGGCGGTGCTGCCCCCACAGCCACCTATGATACGGCCCACTCCCGCGTTACGCTCACCGGCGGGAACAATGGCCTCTACCTCTATAATGCCATTGCGCGGGCCGATATCGATGAGTTGGCCGTGATGGACCAGGCCGACGCCGGTGGGCTGGTATGGCGTTTTGTGGATCAGAGCAACTACTATGTGCTGGTGGTCTCTGACCACCTGGCCAGTGTAGGCACCCCACAGAGGGCCACGCTCTACAGCATCAAAGCAGGGGTGCAGACCCAACTTGCTCAGGCGACTATTCCCTTTGTGCGTAGTACATTTCACATTCCCCGCGTAACGATGCTGGGCGGCGTCATCACAGCGACATGGGACGGGGCGGCGCTCTTTTCCTACACTGATGCTTCACCACTTGGGGCGGGTAACGTGGGACTCTTCAACAACGGTGGGGTAACAGGCAGCAGGTACTATCAGTTGTGGATACAACCCCAGGGTGATTTGCTGCTGAATACGTATGTCTACACCAAAGAGTCCCCTGCCACCACTGATGCCACCGTAACACCCCAGGTGTTGGATATGACGGTGGCGGCGTTCAATCCCAACATCGGGCCGGGCGCGCTGATCCCGGCAGTGGATTACCGGCACCAGTTCATGGATAAGGTCGGGGATGATCTGGTCAAGCAATCGGTGGATTATTCCTGGTACATCGATCAGAACTTCCAGTTTTACTTCCGCAAGAGAACAGCCATTCCCGCGCCGTGGGTGCTCTACAGCCTGCCCTTTGGCGTGGCAGCGGCGGTTGATTTGGAAGCGGACAGCAACCTACAAGTCACCGTGGCCAATGACCTCTATCGCAACCGGCAGACGCTGACGGGTGTTATCAATTCGGGGATCTTCTCGGATACCTTCATCGGGGATGGAAGTAAGCAAAGTTTCACCCTGCGTTACCCGGTTGCACCGGGCACCATTCCCACGATTTTGCTGAATAACAACCCACAGTCGGTCGCACTGAAGGGGCAAAGTGGGGCGCAGTGGTACTATGCGGTGGGTGATGCCACCATTGCCCAGGATACAGGCGGCGTGGTACTCATCTCAACGGACACGCTTTCTGTGCCCAACTACACCGGGACGTTTGAGGATACGATCACGGTTGATAATGTGGCCGCACAGCAAGCCATGGCTGTTACCATGGTCGGGACAGGGATAGTGTATGGGGCGGGACTGTATGGGGCGGGGCTCTATGGTTTTGCCCCCACCGGTGCTAGCACCGGCATTGTCGAGAACGTGGAGGATGTGTCCTCGCGCAATATGAGCTACGCATCAGGGCTAGTCTATGCGGGTCAGTTGCTCGCACGCTGGTGCATCAACAACGCGCGCACGATGCAGTTCATGACGCTGAGGAATGGGCTCCAGGTCGGGCAACTGCTCCCCGTTTTTGTGCCGGAGGAAAATATCTGGAATGGGCAATTCTTAATTACAGCCATTGACCCGATCACCATCAAAACACAACCAAACGATACCATTCAATATAGCTACTTAGTGACCGCCTCAGAATTGCCTCCAATAGCCAGTTGGTCTAAGCTCTTTGGAAGCGGCCTGTTACTATCATGAGAAGGAGAGGAGTACACTATGTCACGACTTCCAACGGTGAGCGGCGATGCGAACGCTTGGGGGAGTATCCTCAACGATTTTTTGAGTGTGGCGCATAACAGTAATGGCTCGCTGAAAAACCTGTTTATCAACCTCAAGGACTATTGCAAGATTGATGGCACATCTGATGACAGCATTGGCTTCACCACTGCCTACACGCTTGCATCCTCACTTGGGATGGGGCTCTACATGCCTGGTGGGACGCTCGTCAAGGGCAATGATACACTGCTCTCCAATGTGCCTATCGATCTTGGTGGTGGGACGATCAAGCTCAAAAATGGCGCGAATACTGACCTCTTTTCAGCACAAACAGGCAGTATCAATCTCTCGGCGGCATTTGGATCAGGAAGCGTCGGCACCCTCTCCAACTTTAGTATTAAGAACGGAACGCTAGATGGCAATAAGGCCAATCAGACAGGCGGACCAAGTTACCCGTTGCGGTTTTATGGCTATAAATTTCTCCTTCGTGATCTGGAGATCATCAATGGCTATAGCGGTCCTGCTCTCATTGATTGGAACGGCAATCTCGCCGAGAGTATGGAAGCGGTCATCGATCACGTGGCGTTTCGCGATAGTAACGGTATTGGCCTGCAAATGGGTGGCCCGCATGACTCAAGGTTTGTCAATGTAACAAGTTTTAATAATGGCTCGCACAACTTCCATATCTGCCCAAATGCGACCGGCATACTTGCTACCAATAGTCATGGCTACCTCAATCCAAACACAGCAGGCATTGTCGATTGGCTTGTTGAGGCCAATGGATGTCAGTTCGAGAACTGTGTTGCTGAAGGCTCCTATGTCTGCAATCTAGCAATTATCGCCACCGGTTGTTCCTGGGTTGGAGGCAATATCTACGGGCCATCCAATGCTGTCGGAATCCAACTTGGGCAGCGCAGTGGGCAAACGCCGTTTCCAGGTCAGATAAATCAATCAGCGGGAGTCACGACAGCCATTGTTGCAAGTGGCTGCATGATCCAAACCATGTTCTCCGAGTGCCGTGGGGGCGCGATCAGCTTTCAGAACGAGGCGTCCAATACCATCCTGGCATCGATCTATCAGACCGTAGGAACCGCACTTGTCGGGCCAAATTCCCCGCTCATCAGTCCCGGCGACAACTACCTCATTCGCGTCAATGGCCTCACGCCAGATGGAAGCATTGGTAAATCAGGCGGCTTCCAGATGGCCTCAAGTGCTTTCAATGCCTGGCAACTGTATGACCAGGCCGGAAATCAGGTTGTGCTCGCCAATCCAAGTTCGGGGAAATTCTTAGTAGGGAATGGGAGTGCAACAGGTGGGTACATAGGCGGATTTTCTGATGCGTTTTTCTCGACGCAGCAATGGAGCATCAGCAATGCTAATGGCAACATTGTGACCAATGGCTCGCTCTCAACGGGACAAAGCGCCACAGCACCCGACCCAGGAGCCTCCGGCACCGTTGCGACGGCTAATGTGGGCGTGGCGCGGGTCAACCCATCAGGCGCAAGCAGAGCAGGTTGTATTCTGGCAGTTGGGACACAGGCAGGGCAAGAAGTGTGGGTCGTGAATGAACACGCAACGAATACAATCTCATGGGCAACAGAAGCCACATCCCACATTGCAGGTGAGGCTGGCGGGACGTTCGTGCTTAATGGAAAAAGAGGACAGAAGTTCGTATGGGATTCAAGCATTGCGCTCTGGGTAAAAGCGAGTTAAGGAGGCTGGTGCAAACAACTGTCACCATTGGCGGGAAACCAATCCATACCGACGCGCGGGAGCTTGACATCCGCGCGTCGGTGTAAACGGGGGTATAATAGGGGAGAACTTGTATTCTAGTCGAAGGGTATACTCATGCAAACATACATCTTAGTCACAAAGAACAGTACCAATATTGTCAACCTTATGTCTGGTTATCAGAATGCCAACAACATCTTTAGCGATGCTGGCAGGCGGGTCTACATCTGGACGAATGCGACTATGGACGACAGCGATAATCTTTCCAATCTGCAAGAGCAGGGGGCTATCCTGGGCCTCTTGCGCTTGCCGGAGGGAGTATGAACGTACTCCAGTTGGTGCTGACCATCGTGTACTTCGGCTTACAGTTTGCCGTCGCTGGTCTGTTATTCCTCATCTTCAGGAGTATCAATACGCTCTTGCAAAAGCTGGTGACGCAAGTGCTAGAAAACTCTGCACGCGCCACAGTGACGCTAGAACGCGCCACGGTCACCATAGAGCGCCTGTCCAAGCTCCTGGCTGAGATGGAACTAGAGCGAGTCAAGGCACCACCATCATGAGCTTTACA
>WNGP01005178.1_pt1 | contig 10870 bp, 7 predicted proteins | sample 5407671 | NCBI WGS metagenome assembly WNGP01 (sample SAMN13153381, study PRJNA577476) | soil metagenome | isolation source: 40 cm soil or saprolite under Garry oak tree replicate 2 | place: USA:California | collected 2016-06-15
AATTGCAATCCGCGAAATCCGTAGAGGTGCACGGATACGCCAGCAGCGCGTCGTCGGCGTTGCTCGCAAACGAGGAATCGACCGCGTGCATCACGGCCTGCGGATCGTAGCCGGCCTTGTTGGAAAAGTGGTTCAGCATCAACGCCTTCAAGCCCCACGCCAGCTTGAGCCACTTCAGCCGGTCCCCATTGTAGATATGGTCGCCCTTGGCGAGATAGGAGGCGTCGACGGCGCCGTCGCTGCGCCTGAGGAGCACGATCGAGCTGTCCAGCAGGCGCTGCACTTCCTGATACGCATACTCCTGCGTGTCATAGTCGAAGCTGGTGCGCGACACGTCGAACGCTTCCTTGATGATGATCTCCCCATGGAGGTCCGTCAGCACCTGCCAGCCCCACGCCTTCAGGATCAACCCGACGCCCAGGAGGTCCCAACGCTGCTCGGCCGTGGCCTTGGCGTTCATGTCGATCAGGTTCTGCCCCAAAGACCAGTAGACGTCGCGCCATTGCTGCGCACCGTTGTCGCTCGCCGGGTCATACCCCATCCGACCCCAGCTTTGCGCCGGACTGAAGAGCGTCGATGTCGAGATCCACTCCTGCGCATAGTGTCCCACGAAACGGCCGTCGAACTGGGGTGACGTCACCATCCAGTGCAGCATCGGCGGCAGGTACAGGTTCGCCGACACCGACTGTGGCCCGTTGGGATTGGTGTTGACGTCCAGGAAGTCCTTGCAGCTCGCCGACACGCTCAACGCACCGATCAGGACTGCTGTGGATAGTGTTTTCATCGTCAGAATCCCATCCTGACGCCGACATTGATCCCTACGGGCATGGGGAAGTTGCCGAAGTCGATTCCCGTGCCTCCCGATCCTCCCACCGCCGCAGTGTTGCCGTTCACGATCGGGTCCAGCCCCGTATAGTTGGTGATCAGGAACAAGTCGGTGCCTTTGACGAACAGGCTGGCGTTCCGCGCGCCCAGGAATCCCTGCGGCAGCTGGTAACTCAATTGCACGTCCCTGAGTCTCAGCCAATTGATGTTCTTCTCGATGAAGAGCTCTTCGCTGATGTTCGTATAGTAGGCCGTCTGCACGCTCGGGATGACGACGATATTGTTGACGGTCGGATTCGCGCTGTTCTGCTTGCCGTCCTGCAACACGCCCTGGATCACCCGCGGCTGCTCTCTGTCCAGGGTCTGCATGCTGAGGCCGTGGGTCGTGAGATAATGCTCGGTCGCGTTGAAGACGTCTCCCCCCTTGCGGATGTCGAGCAGAAATTCGAGGGAGAAGCGCTTGTACGTGAACGTGTTCGAGACGCCGATCGTAAAGTCAGGCTGGCGATCGTACCCGGCATCGATGAACGTGGTCGATCGGATCGGCAGGCCCGTGGTCGGATCGATCAACAGCTGGCCTTTGCGGCCCGCGCTGTCCGTCTGGACCCGGAGGTAGAACAGACCGGTGAGCGACATGGTGGAGAGGTCCGGCGCGGTCCCATTCCGCACGTTCCCCCACAGCCAGGTATCCGAGACGTACGATTCAGGGATCCCCCTCGGCAGCGACAGGACCTTCCCTCGCTCGCTCGCGAAGTTCAGCTGGAAATCCCACGAGAAGCTGCTCTTCAGGACCGGGGTTCCCCGCACGGTCAGCTCCAGCCCCTGATTTCTCGTTGTCGCGCCGTTCAGATTGAACAGGATGTAGCCAGTCCCGTAGCTGCCCCGGATGTCGTTGACGATCTGGTCCCTGGTCTGCTTGCGGTACACGGTGGCATCGAGACCGAGCCGGTCGTGCAGGAAGCTCAGCTCCGCCCCGAGCTCGTATGCCCTGGCGAACTCCGGCTTCAGGCCCGGATTCGGCCCGGTAAAGCCGTAGCCGTATCCACCATAGGATGTCGTCTTGAATTCGAGCGAAGGCACATAGGAATAGGGCCGGGCGTCCTTACCGGCTTCGGCGTAGGCGGCTCTCAATTTCCCGGTCACGAACCGCGCGATGCCGGGAAACGCATCGGAAAAGACGAAACTGGTCGAGATGCCGGGGTAGAAGAACGAAGCCCTCGGCCGCGGAATCGTCGAGGTCCGGTCGTTCCTGCCCTGGAGCGTGAGAAACAGGAAGTTCCGGTAATCGAGCACGGCCTGCCCGAAAAAGCTCACCAGGCGGCGCCGCTCGGTCGTGGTCCGGGGCAGCCTCGAGGCCGTGTTGTTCATGGAGACGAAATTCGGATCCAGAAAGTTCGTGCCCACGGCTGCATCCGCCGTCGACTTATAGTCTCCGATCGCGTTGCCCAGCATTCCACTGATCGAGAGGCTCTTGGTCAGGGCGTGCCTATTGAAGTTGAGCAGCGTCTGTGCGTTGATGTTGCGCGTAATCACGTCCGCTTGGTCGAGAATGCCGCCCGAGGCGTTTCCCGCCTCGCTCTCGGGATTGCGGAGCAGGAGATTCTGGTTGGTGTAGGTGTCCGTGCCGATGTTGCTCTTCAAGCTCCCCCACGAAACTGGCGCGATGACGATGCCGACGTTCGCGACGATGCGGCTCTCCTTGGAATTGATCTGGTTCTTGGCGACGTTGTAGTACGGATTGTCGACTTCCGCCGCCGCCGTCAGGCTGGTCAGCCGGCGCCTGAGGCCGGATGGGGTGAGGTAGTCCTGCGCGTCGTCATTTTGCGGCCAGAGCATGAGGCCGATGAGTGGACCGATTTCTCCCTTGTACACCTGATCGTTGTTGCTATAGGTATACGCCATCGAGAGATCGGTGCTCAACCAAGGCGTGATTTGCGCCTGGGAGGCTCCCGTCACATTGACTCGGCCATAACCCGAATTCGCGACCACTCCGGACTGGTTGTCGAGCGACGTCGCCAGCCGGTAGTTGACGGCGTTGTCGGGCGACGCCCCGCTGAAGGACAGGTTATGCGTCTGCGTGGTCCCCGACCTCAGGAAGCCGCCGATATTGTCATAGAACCGCGTGCCGGTCGGATACGGAGCGCCGAAGTAATTGAACGAGGCGAGGGCGCCTCCGATGAGGGTCGACGGACCATAGACACGCTGCAGCTCAGGCTTGGCCCGGGTCGTTTCGATCCGGAAGCTGTTGCTATACTCCCAGCCGCCGCCGGCCTTTCCACGCTTGGTCGTGATGAGGATGGCGCCGTTCGCTGCATCGATGCCGTAGAGGGCCGACGCTTCGGCCCCCTTCAACACGGTGAGGGTTTCGATATCCTCCGGATTCAGGTCCGCGGCTCGGTTGGTGAAGTCGACCCCGCGGTTCGAGAACGCCGTCGTGGAGCTCAAATCGGACGCCAGCACCGCCGTATTGAGGGTTCTGTTGTCCATCGGCAACCCATCGACGATGATGAGCGGCTGGTTGCTGCTGCTGATGGAGCTGACGCCTCGGATGGTGATCGATGTGGACGCGCCCGGAACACCCGAGGTGCTGGTCACGTCGACGCCGGCGACACGTCCTTCCAACGAATTGATGAAATTCTCGCGCTGCGTCTGCGCGATCTCGGGGCCCTGGACGCTCTGCTGAGAGTCTCCCACCGCCCGTTGCGTCGTGGTCTGACCCAACGCCGTCACCACTTCTGCATCGAGATTCAGCGCGTCTTTGCGCAACTGGACGTCGATCACATCCTCGGCGCCGACCGTACGCTCCACCAGCGCGGTCCCAATCTGCCGGAACTGCAGCACCTGACCGACCGCGGCGCGAATGGAATAGCTTCCGTCGTTGTTGCTCGAGGTGCGTGCGATTGTTCCTTTGACAACGATCGACACACCGGGCAAGGGCATGCCCTGCTCACTGGTGATCCTCCCGGTAACGGTCTTTTGCTGTGCGAACGCGCGAGGAGCGACGAGGAGGAGTATTCCCACCAACAGCGTGACGGCGCGTTTGGTCATGATGACGGCTATCGGGTCTGGGGGCGCTTGGTGCGTTCGCAAGACGCGCGCCCGATCGAGCCGGGCGCACGCATCGGCTCGCCGTCGACGGGCGAGCGGTCGAACGCCTAGCGGCGGGGGGAACGGAGCGGCAGTCTGGCTGAGTAGGGTGTGGCGTCAAAGCCACATGAATTGAAGCTGACGTGGCGGCGATGCTACACAGAAGCTAGAGGCTCAATCCCCCCTCTCCGGAACGGAGTGGGGGACAGGGGTTGAGGACGCGACCGGCACCGGCCCCAGCTCGCGCCGCACCACCATCAGCGCCGCCACGAGCAGCAGTGCGGCGAGCAGGAACGGCGCGCCCGGGACGCCCAGCCCGTGAAACCGGCCGATCGCCGCCGCGAACAGCTGCGTGAACAGCAGCGGCGCGATCACGCCGGCGATCCCCATGACGCTGGCGACCGCGCCCTGCAACCGGCCTTGCTCGTCCGGCCCGACGCGCCGCGTCATCAACCCTTGCAACGACGGATACGTGAGGCCGAACAGGCCGCCGATCGGAATGCCGAGGAGAAACAGGGCCCCGGTGGGCGCCAGGCCGTACAGCGTGAACGCCACCGCGCCGCACGCGAGGCCCGCGACGAGCGCCCGCGGCTCGCCCAGGCGCCGCACCACGCGGCCGACCAGCCCGCCCTGCACGATCATCGACACGACGCCGACTCCCGCGAGCGCGAACCCGACGGTGCGCGCGGTCCAGCCGTAGCGATAATCGCCGTACAGCACGAACAGGCTGGGCAGGGCATCGTGCGCGACCCGATACAGGAACGCCACCAACGCGAGGCCCAGCAGCGCCCCGTGCGCCCGCAACATGCCGAGTGACCCGATCGGGTTGGCGCGGCGCCACGCGAACGGCGCGCGCCGCTCGGCGGCCAGAGACTCAGGGAGCACGAACCAACCGTACGCGGCGCCCACCACGCTGAGGGCGCCCGCCGCCCAGAACGGGGCGCGCAGGCCGATCCCCCCCAACAGTCCCCCCACCGCCGGCCCCAGGATGAACCCGAGGCCGAACGCCACACCCAAGAGGCCGAACCGCCCGGCGCGCTCGTCCGGCTCCGTGACGTCGGCGATATACGCGAACGACGTGGAAAAGCTCGACGCCGTGATCCCAGACAGCACGCGCCCGACGAAAAACCACCCCACACTGGGCGCGAGCGCCATGATGACGTAGTCGATCCCGAGGCCGAGACACGACACCAGGATCACCGGCCGGCGGCCCACGCGGTCCGAGAGAGCGCCCAGCACCGGGGCGAACAGGAATTGCATCGCCGCCCAGACGGCGCCAAACAGCCCCACCAGCCCAGCGGCACTCGCCTCGTTGCCGCCCTCGAGCTGGATCACGAGTTTCGGAAATACCGGCGCGATGATCCCGAGCGCCAGCATGTCGAGCAGCACGGTGCCGAAAATGAACCAGAAGGTGGCGCGTCGCATGCGGGCGCTTGCTAGAACCGCCCGACCAGCTTCGCGATGGCGGAGCGGCAACCCTGCTGCAAGTCCCGCTCGACGCCCGAGCACAACGCCTTCGCCTGCACGTCGGAGTGGTAGTAGTACACGAAGTCGAGCACGGCACCGAGCACGCAATACGAGCGCTGCTCATGATCCGCGCCGCGGTTGCACGTCGCCACCGTGGCGGGCACTTGATCCCGGCTGACGGTCGCGGCATCCCGCCCCAGGCTCTGGTAACAATTCTTTCGAAACGGCGTGCCCACGCTGGCGCACAGCGCGAACACCTTGGCGAAATCGCCCTGCACGACAGCCAGCGCGTAGGAGGTCTGCATGTCGAAGCACTCGGCTTTGTATTTCTCTCTCACGGCGGTGCAGGGATAGAGCGGCTCGCTCGGCCTCAGATATTTGCTGTAGTGGCCGCCATGCGCGCCGTCCACGATCAGGTTCTCCATGAAGACGCCGTTGACGCAAGCATTCTGCTCCATGGAGCCCGTCAGGCCGTCGCAATCATGCAGCGCGTCGAACAGCTCGTCCGCCCTGACGGCCATGATCGCATGTCCCAGGCCGTGCACGCAGTTGAAGTAGTCGAGGGATTTCCGGTCTTTGCCCGGAACACCGGCGCAGACGGCATCGAGATCGCTCAAGAGCTTCTCGCGGCCCAGGGTCAAGGCGAATCCCTGCATCACGCCGTGATAGTATCCCGAGCCGCAGGTGTTGTCGCCGTAGCGAAACGCGTCGGCGACGGCGCCGTACTTCGCCGCCGCCGCCTGGCCGATCGCGTGTGTGATCGCATGGCACAGCCGCTGCATCTCGGGATCGGCGCCGTATCCCGCTCTCAGGTCGGCGAACGCTTCGGCCACGCCCTGTCCGGCGACAATCGATCGGTACCGCCGCTCGTAGCACCCCAGCGCGACCCGCGGGTCCGTGGGACAACGGATTCCCGCCGGAGCTCTCGATGCCGTGAATGCATGAGAGCCCAGGATGACCGCCGCGGCAACCGCGACGAACAGCACGATGGCCATGATTCCCGTGCGGCCGGTCAACTTCATGGGTCGCACCATAACACGGGCGGTGGGCCGGGCGGAAGCTCGGGCCTGAGAAGGATGCCGCGGTCGAGCTGGCGGTCGCGGCTACCCGGTACGGACCAGCGCTCCCCTAGACTGGCTCACTCCTCCACCGGCAGCCCGCTCGGCACCCGAGCGGGAGTGAGCGCGCTCAGGTCCCGGGCCGCGGGATCGGTCAACGACTTGAGAAATGCCACCAGCTCGCGGATCTCGACGTCGGTGAGGCCGAGCGGCGCCGACAGGCGACCGTCCAGCGTCGCGAGCACGCCGGAGAGCGTGGCGTCGTCACCGTGATACATCGGTTGGAGAGCCGGGGGCAGCTGCGACACATCGTACTCCCGCAATGCGCGCGGCACGTCGTTGTAGTGATGCAGCACCGCCTCGAGCGTCGCGAACGCGCCGTCGTGCATGTAGGGCGCCGTCAGCTCCACGTTGCGTAACGGTGTCGCGCGGAACCAAAACCGGGCGAAGTCCTGGTGGGCCAGCTCGCCGCGTCCGAAGTCCAGCGGCGCGCCGCCCCCCGTCCCGGGGCCGAGCTGCGGCACCCCGGCGTTGGCGAAGTTCTGGCTGCCGAGCAACGGGCCCCCATGGCAGCTGGCGCAGCGGGCCTTGTTGCCGAAGAAAAGCAGGGCGCCGCGCTTCTGCTCGGTCGTCAACGCGGCGTCATCGTGCTGCAAATAGCGATCGAACGGCGAGTCGGTCCTGGTGAGGGCCTGGGTCTCGAAGGCGGCGATCGCGGTGGCCGCGTGCTGGAAGCCGAGCGCGCTCGTCGGCGTCCCGGGGAAGGCGGCCTTGAACTTCGTCACGTACTCCGGGATGGCGAGCAGCCGCTGCGTGACGGCCTGCCACAACCCGACGAAGTCCGTGTCGGCGAATTCCGCCAGCTCGTTCGGGTTCCCGAAGCGGTCGTGGTCGCCCCGCGCCCCGCGCATCTCCTCCCGGTTCATCACCGGGAACATCGCCTGGGCGGCGAGGAGGGTGGGCAATCCCGCGGGGAGCTGGTTGCCCGCCGGCGTCTGGAATGCACCCCCTCCACCGCCCCCGAATCCCCCGAATCCCAAGTTCGAGACGCGACCGTCCCAGAACAGATAGGGCGCACCGAGCGCTGTGTTGAGCAGCGTGGGTGCGTTGCGCGGGATGAATTGCCGACCCGGGCCCAGCGTGCGCGACGGCCCCAGCCCGCTCCCGCCGGTGCCGATCGCCAGCGACAGACCATCCCCCGCATTGGTCACGGGGTTGTGGCAGGTGGCGCACGCGATGTCGCGATTCCCGCTCAGGACCTTGTCGAACATGAGCGCCTGACCGAGGTCGACCAGCGCCGCCGGCTGGGCCGGGGCCGGCCCGATCGGCACGACACCCCAGCCGCCCAGGCTCTGCCGCACCTCGGCGTCAAGCGACGCCGGTGGTCCCGATGGCGTGTGCCACCCGTCGCACCCGGCTGCGAGCGCGAGGACACCGAGGTACGCCATCCTGACAATGCGCGTCATCATCGTGCACCTCCTGTCACCCGGCTCTAGAGCGGGAGGGAAACGGAAATCTGGTGCGTGATCACGTGGACCCCGTCGAGAGTCGGCGAAGGGCCCGTCTGGGGAAAGAAGCCCACCGCCGTTGGGCTCGCCACACCGAAGACCTGGTTCGGCGTCGCGACCAGCCGATCCGTCCCGTGCGACACGCGCCCGCGGTAGCGCAGCTCGAGGTCCGGAAAGCGCAAACTCAGGCCCCACGTCGGCGTCCACTCGAGCCACGATTCGTCCAGACGCCGCGTGGCGCCCTCGACGTGATCTCGCTGTGCCAGGTTGTAGTGGACGGAGCGTACCATGAGGCCGAGCTGCAGGGCGGCGGTCTTGGTAAGTGACCGCACGACGTCGCGACTGACGCCCATGTGGAACAGGACGTTCGAGAAGTGGAAGGCGTTGTCGACCGTCCTGCCGCCCACCGGAATCGTATCGCCAGTCGACGTGGCGGTCGGCGTCCGGGCCTCCGCCCACGTGGCGCTCCAAATCGGCTGGTACACGAGGTCCATGCCGAACACCGCGGGCCCGTACAGGCGTGACACTCCGACGCCGAGCTCGTAGGCGGCGGCGTGCCCCGGGTCCTGCGGGATGTTGAGGAGGTCGGTGGTCGGGACGCTCGGCTGCGAGGTGCGATTGGCGGTCGCCAGCCAGCCGACGCGCCATCCCGACGTCGTGAGCGGGCGCTCGAATTTGACCTGTGCGCCCCAGCGCCTGGTGAAATCGCCGTTGTGCTCGAGCCGCGCTCGCTGCACGAATTGCTGGATGCCCGGATCCCAGAACGCGTCGAGGAAGGTCACGTCGTGCGTCATGTGGAACCGCTCGTGCAGGATCACGGCTTCGAGTGACCGGTCTCCCGCCCAATCCTTCAGGAGACCGAGCCGGGCGTCGATCGTCTCTCCGTACTGGTGAACGCTCGTGCTGCCGGGATAGAGCAGATCCACGCCGTCGACCGCGCGAAGCTTGGTCCAGCGGACGCTGCCGCCCACCGAGAGCCCGGATCCCGGCAGCGCCTTTCCGAGCATCGCGAACGCGAGCGCGTTACCGTGCGACGACGGGTCGGGACTCAAGTCCGCGCCCCCGAGCCGTCCAACGGCTTGCAAGACCCCCGGAGGCGGCGCGAGAAACGACGCAGGCGTCCGGCTCGCGTCGACCTGTTGCAGCGCGAGCGCGAAGCCGCCGTACCAGGAGCCGGCCGCCGACAACAGGCCGATGGGCAGCGTGCGTCCCGCTCCGGCGTCGTGTGAGACGTTATAGAGAGTGGGGGAACCGAAGAAGCGCGCGGCCCGAACCCTCGCCCCCTTCGCCGGGTTCACGAACGGGTCGTGCAGGGTGTCGGGCACGGCGATCGACACCTCGCCCATGGCGAGCGTGTAAGACGGGAAGATGTCGAATTGGTCTGCCGGAACGATTGGGACCGTGTGGATCGGGATGATTTGCGCCGGGGCCCTCCCGGCGACGATCAGCAGGACAACGGAGAGACGGACGACGCGGCTCGTCATGCGGCACCTCGCGCGGTAGGAATCCCCTGATACAGAGAATACCCAGCATAGGGTAGGCCGCGTCACTGGCCGCCGCGGGCGTCGCGCGAGTGTTGCACTCGCGCGACACGGTCTCAGCCGCTCGGTCGCGCTAGGTGGATCCTTGAGCCGTGTTCACCCCCAGCAACCCGTTGATCGGACACTGCCCAGTAACCCTTGTGCACCATCGGCAGCCAGGCGTCGAGCACCGACAGGATGTGGCACCTCCGGAGGAGAGCCCCTTCCTCTATATGCATCGCGTATATGCATCCCGAGGACCGGGTAAGGTGGCGCACCCACGCGCAGCGCGGTAGTATCGAGGAAACGCTCAGCCGGAGGCGGTAGCATGCCGACCGTCCAGGATATCCTCGCCCGAAAGGGCAGCGACGTCATTTCCGTAAAGCCGGGGGAAACCGTGCTCAAGGCCGCCGAGCTCATGAGCGAGCGCGGCATCGGCGGGCTCGTGGTGACCGAGGGGGGCCGGCTAGTCGGCATCTTCACCGAGCGCGACATCCTGCGTCGTATGGTCGCGAAGCGGCGCGACGCCGCCGCGACCAAGGTCGCCGAGGTCATGACGACGCCGGTCACCGCTTGCGGACCCGACACGTCGGTCGACGAATGCGCCGCCATGATGACCGGGAAGCGCATCCGCCACCTGCCGGTGGTGACCGACCGCGACCTCGTCGGGGTTATCACGATCGGGGACGTGCTGGCCTTCCAGGTGAGCGAGCAGCAAGCAACCATCGACTACATGCACCACTTCATGTTCGACCTGCGGTAACGTCGACGTCGGTCACCCGCACTCAAAAGCATGCACCGCGGAGGCTGTGCGCGGGTAAACCCGCGACTCGGCACGTGTCAGTAAACTGACGTCGGCTCTGCCCCTTCAGCGGTACGCGCCGAGCCGAGGCTTCAGCCGCGCACGAGGAGCGGCGATGTCGCTGGCATGCTCAAAGTCGGTCACGATTCGGACCCACCCACTGCTCGCCACCGGTCTGCTCGTATTCGGGCGTGTCTCCGGCCCAGCCGGGAATCGCTTCTTCTGGATGGCGTTCGGGCTGTGTACGGAGATACTGACGAACCGCCTCCAGGGCGCGTGGGCTTACCGTCTCGAGCGTATAACCCTTCGCCCAGCGCAATCCGTCCGCTTCGTGGCCGAGACGTTCAACGTTTGCTTGGTGCGCGCTGCCTCCCTTGAAGCGCTGCACCAGGCGGCTCAAGGTCGTCTGGGGGTCGGCCCGAGCGAGCACATGAAGGTGTGTCGTCACGATCCCCACTTCGAGCACGTGAGCGCGTTCCTGGCGAGCGATGCTCCGGAGATAGTGACAGAGGAAGGTTGCTAACTCAGCAGTGACCAGCGGTAGCCTACTGCGGGTTGCCCAGATTATGTGGTAATAGAGACGGTGTCGCATGGATCTATCAT
>WNGP01010241.1_pt1 | contig 10864 bp, 9 predicted proteins | sample 5407671 | NCBI WGS metagenome assembly WNGP01 (sample SAMN13153381, study PRJNA577476) | soil metagenome | isolation source: 40 cm soil or saprolite under Garry oak tree replicate 2 | place: USA:California | collected 2016-06-15
AGGCGCTCGGATGGCGATCCGCTCTTCCAAATATCCACGTTCGAATTCCCCGACCGAGCCGCCTGACCCTTATCGACTAAGAATGAGTTGACGACGATGATGAACCGACGAAGCTATCTTACATTGATGGGTGGTGCTGCAGGTGGCCTGGCGGTCGCCAACGCCAATAGTGATCTGACGTTTGGACAACAGCCGAGGCCTGCCGACACCGGCGCGCCCACGACTTCAACTATCGAGGATCGCGAACGCCGCATGCAATGGTGGCACGCGGCAAAGTTCGGCATGTTCATTCACTGGGGCCTCTACAGCACGCTTGGCCGTCACGAATGGGTGATGGAGAACGAAGGTATTCCGGTAAGCGAATACGAGCGTCTCGCTCCGAAGTTCAAACCCATTCCCAATGCCGCGCGCGCGTGGGCCCAACTGGCGAAACGCGCCGGTATGAAATATATGGTGATGACAACCAAGCATCACGAGGGGTTTTGTAACTTTGATACCAGGCTGACGGATTATTGTGCGCCCAGGCAGGGGCCGGGAAGAGATCTGGTGCGCGAATACGTTGATGCCGCGCGGGCCGAAGGCTTGCGGTTTGGATTCTACTATTCGCTGATGGATTGGCATCATCCTGACGGGGCTCTTTGCAAGACAGACGAAGCCGCCCGCAGCCGGTTCGTCAAATACATCCATGGACAGGTCAAAGAGTTGATGACCAATTACGGCAAGGTCGACATTCTCTGGTACGACGTGGCGTGGCCGCTGGATGCGAAGGGCTGGGAATCCGTCGAGATGAACACGATGGTGAGAAAGCTTCAGCCGGACATCATCATCAACAATCGTTCGAAAATCCCGGAGGACTTTGATACACCTGAGCAGCGGATCGAAGCTTCGGCGAACCGTCCCTGGGAGTCCTGCATGACGTTGAATGACAGCTGGGGCTATCACCTTGCGGACACTAACTGGAAAAGTCCGACGATGGTGATTAGGAATTTGATCACCTGCGCGCGGGACGGTGGCAATTACCTTCTGAATATTGGACCAAAACCCGACGGTTCAATTCCCGAGGAGTCAGTTCGCATTTTGACAACTGTCGGCGACTGGATGAGCAAAAACGGACCGACTATTCACGAATCCGATCACTGCCAGCCGCGACGAGGAAATTATCTCAGCTTCACCCGCAAAGGCAACACGCTCTACGCGCACGTACATTACTGGCCCGGCGAGACTGTGGTCGTCGGCAACCTTGTGAACAAAGTTTCGTCAGTAAAGATGTTCGAGACAAACGAGCCGGTGAAATTCGAACAGGACGATTTTCGGGTGCGGCTAAAGGGTCTGCCGAAGAAAGCGCCGGCCCTGGTCACGACTTTCGCGCTCGAATGCGACGGTGAGCCTAAACAAGATAACGAAGGTAAGCGGGCCACGCGACCACGTGAAGGCATCTATAGAGTTGTTTGAAAACGCAGACTCATTTTCCATTTTTCATTTGATATTTTTCATTTCTCAATTTATCTGGATCGCAATTTGGAGTGGAATAAGGGTGGGCAAATGATAAATTGCAAATGAAAAATGGAAAATGTAATCGATAGTCATCAGCACTTCTGGCAGGTGGGCCGGTTCGACTATCCGTGGATGAGCCCCGAGGTAGGGGTGCTCTATCGCGACTATCTGCCACCGGCGCTCGAGCCGATATTGAAGCGTTCCAGGGTGGAAAAAACCGTGCTGGTGCAGGCGAGCAACAGCCTCGAAGAAACACGCTGGTTGTTGAGTCTTGCGGACCAGTACCCGTTTATCGCCGGTGTCGTTGGCTGGGTGGATTTGACCAGCCCCGAGATCGACACCCAGTTGGAAGAATTTGCGGCGCACCCGAAATTTAAAGGCGTGCGTCATTTGGTTGAGAGTGAACCTGACGATGCGTGGATCGTCCAGGACGCGGTGCTAAAGGGCCTCAAAAAGTTAGCGTCGCGCGCTGTTTCTTACGACCTGCTGGTGCACACGCGGCATTTGAAACATGTCAATACCATCGCCGAAAGGTGTCCGGAATTGCACTTAGTCGTGGATCATTTAGCAAAGCCACCAGTGGCGCGCGGGAAAGTGAGTGAGTGGGCCCGTGAGATAAAGAAAGTCGCGCCGTACGGAAATGTGTCGTGTAAACTTTCCGGTCTGGTCACTGAAGCAAACCAGACGGAATGGCGGACAGATGATTTGAAGCCATTCGTAGACAAGGCGCTGGAATACTTCGGACCTGAGCGAATGATGTTTGGGAGCGATTGGCCGGTATGTTTGCTGGCCGCTTCATACGATCGAGTTTTGGATGCCTTTCAGTCGTTGCTTGCGGAGTTAACTGACGAAGACAGAAGCTGCATCTTTTCGAGAAACGCAAGCGAGTTTTATCGACTGCAAGAGCAGGCAAGCGCAGCTTGAAAACCCCTCCCCGCGTGAGAGGGAAACATGAATGCCGGAAACTTATTTCATCACCGGAGCCCAGGGCTGTATTGGCTCGTGGATCGTTAAAGCGCTCGTCGAACGTGGCGATACGCCAGTCGTTTTCGATCGCAGCGAAGACAAGCGACGTCTAAATGCGATCATCGGGCCGGGCGATCTCGATCGCGTCCGCTTCATTGCGGGCGATGTTACTGATGTGAGCGCCGTGAATTCGGCTCTCGAGGCATCTGCGGCGCGCCGCATTATTCATCTCGCGGGACTCCAAGTACCGTCATGCAGAACTGATCCGGTAGCCGGCGCCTTCGTGAACGTCGTCGGAACTCTTAACGTTTTTGAATCAGCCAGGACAATTGGCGTCGAACGTGTCGTCTATGCAAGTTCGGCGGCGGTTTTCGGCGCAGGCGATGCGGAGATTCCACTTGCCGAAACAGCTAAGTCCGAACCGACAACTCATTACGGGGTTTTCAAACGCACGAACGAAGGAAACGCCCGCGTCTATTTTCTCGATCATGGTTTGAATAGCGTGGGACTAAGACCGTTGACGGTCTATGGCGTGAACCGTGATGTGGGATTAACCAGCGATCCAACCAGAGCGATGAAAGCCGCGGTGCTCGAATTGCCGTTTCATATTCGCTTTAGTGGGGCCACGGATTTCCAGTACGTAGCCGACACGGCCGCTGCTTTTCTCGCTTGTGTCGATCACGCGCCGGACGGTGCTCATGTTTTTAATCTTCATGGCGAAACGGTTGAAGTCGCGCGCATCGCTCGGCTGATCAATGAAAACTCGCCTGCCGGTCACGAATTGGTGACTTATGGCGGGCCGCCTATTCCAATTGCTCCGGCGTTGGATAATACGGCAATCAAGCGAGTGATTGGCGACCTACCGTCAACACCAATCGAACCGGGCGTACGCGAAACCATGCAGCGGTTCACTGCCTTGCGTGATGCTGGACGCCTGGACACAAGTGATATCGAATCGGAACTATCCGGCGCCGGGAGAAATTAGTTTTGAACGCATCTTTGGACATTTCTGACAAAGCCTCGGCTACCGAAAACGCGGGGATGACTATGCGCGCCAGCGTTTTATGCGGCGTCGAGCGGCTTGAAGTGCGTAACGTCGAACGGCCGGCCTTAACCGGGCACGAAGTGCTGGTGCGCGTTGCGGCGGTTGGCCTGTGCGGCACCGATGCGCACATCTTCGCGGGCCATGCCAATTACAATACCGACCAATATGGCCAACCAATTCCATTCGAGGTTCAGCCGCAGATCCTGGGACACGAAATTAGCGGACGCATTGAAGAAGTCGGCAGTGAAGTGCCGGATTTACAAGTCGGAGATCGCGTCGTTCTTGATCAGGGGCTGAACTGTCTGAGCCTGAGGCGAAATCCACTGTGCGAGTACTGCCGGACGGGCGATTCGCATCAATGCGAATACTATGCTGAGCACGGCATTACGGGATTGCCCGGCGGACTGGCGGAGTTCATCGCCTTGCCGGCCGTGAATGCGATCCGAATTGGCGCCGACCTCGACATGGGCGAATCTGCGTTGGTCGAACCGCTGGGTTGCATTATCCATTCCGCTGATGCCGTGATGCGAGCCCGTTCGCGTTTTCATCTTAATGGCGCATCGTCCGGGCCGCCGGTGCGGGCGTTGCTTATCTGCGGCGCGGGACCGGCAGGATTGATGTTTGTTCAGTATCTGCGTAGGGTCCTTCATTACGATGGTTTGCTTTTGGTGAGCGAGCCGAATGAAGACAAGCGGAAACTCGCTCTGCGTTTTTGCGCCGATGCGGTGATCGATCCAGGCGAGCGTGACGCCGTGGAAGAGGTGCGCGAGTATACAAAAGGAAAGGGCGTGGACTGTTTGATTGAAGCGTCGGGCGCGGGCCAGGTGCTCGCTTTCATTCCGGGATTGATTCGAAAGCAGGCCACTGTTCTGCTGTATGGCCACGGGCATGCCGGCGTCGATTTGAGCGTGCTCAACAATGTAATGTTTCGCGAGCCGGTGTTGATTACTCCGGTCGGGGCCTCGGGCGGCTTTGAATCTGACGGTCGACCATCTGTCTATCTGCGCGCACTAAAACTCATCGAGCGACGGGAAGTAGATGTTACGTCCTTCATCACCCACCGTTACACCTCTCTCGAAGCCGTCCAGGGCGCACTGGGTGCGGACATTCACACGCCTGGTTACATCAAGGGAGTGGTGACTCTCTAACATTGCCGATTTCCGATTTCTGATTTCCAATAGCCAATAGCCGATTGTGGATTGACTGTATACTTCCATTAGCTGCGAGAGAAAATAAAGTCATTCAGAAGGTATGTTCGCTAATTCAAGACCAATCAGCAATCGGCAATCAGCAATGGGCAATGATCTCGATCGGAAATCGGCAATCCGCGTGGGCTTGTTTGTTACCTGTCTTGTCGATCAGATGTGGAGCGCCATTGGCACAAGCACAGTCGAGGTGCTCAGGCGAGCAGGTTGCACGGTCGAATTTGACGAGCGCCAAACCTGCTGCGGGCAACCTGCTTTCAATACCGGCTATCGTGCCGAGGCGCGGCGCGTGGCCCAGCGTTTCATCGAAATCTGCGAACAGAGCAAAGCCGAAGCGATTGTCAGCCCGTCCGGATCATGCACGGCGATGGTGCATCATTATCCCGCCTTGTTTCCCGACGATTCTGAATGGCGCACGCGTGCCCGGGCGCTCGCGGCGCGCACATTTGAATTGAGTTCGTTTCTGGTGCGCGTGCTGAAAATCGAAGATGTGGGGGCGCGTTTTCAAGGCCGAGTAACCTGGCATGACGCCTGTCACGGTCTGCGTGATTTAGGGATTCACAGCGAGCCAAGACAATTGATCAGGCACGTTCGCGAAGCAGAATTTGTCGAGTTGGAAAACGCGGATGCCTGCTGCGGTTTTGGCGGCACATTCTCAGTTAAGTATCCGGAAATCTCCGCCGCCATTCTGGATCAAAAGATCGAGAGCATTGAGCGCGCAGGGGTAGATGCCTTGGTCTCTGGCGACGCGAGTTGCCTGATGCAGATCGGCGGCCGCCTGTCACGAACGGGCTTGAAAGTGCGCGTGATGCATCTCGCCGAATTGCTGGCAGCGACTTGAGAAAAAACTCCCTCTCCGTTTGGGAGGAGGGATGAAGTGAGGGATTTGGCGCGTCGTCCTTACGCCTCTCCCTAATCCCTTTGCCGCAGGGAGAGAGATATTCATGGCACACTTAACCACTGAAACGTTCGCCGCAAACGCTCGGGCAGCCCTCGGCGATGTGCAGTTACGCGGTGCCCTGCAGAATGCGACGCGTTTGTTTAGCCGGCGCAGGCTCGAGGCAGCCAGAAGTCTGGGCAACTGGGAAGATCTCCGATCCCAGGCGCGAGCGATCAAAGACGAGACCCTGCTGCATCTTGATCAATATCTCGAGGACTTTGCGGCTAACGCCCAGAGAGCCGGAGCGCAAATTCATTGGGCACGCGATGCGACCGAGGCCAATGGCATTGTTTGCAAACTGGCGCGCGAGCGCAATGCGCGTCTGGTCGTCAAGGCCAAGAGTATGACGACTGAGGAGGTCCATCTCAACGCCGCTTTGACAGCTGAGGGAATCGAAGCTGTCGAGACCGATCTTGGCGAATACATAATTCAGCTCGCCGGCGAAACTCCTTCCCACATCATCGCTCCGGCAATTCACAAGACAAAAGGTCAGATTGCCGAACTCTTCGCCACCAAGCTTGGTGTCGAGCGGACAAACGACATCGCCAAACTTACCAGCGCCGCGCGTCAGGTGTTGCGTGACAAATTCGCGGGCGCGGATCTTGGTATCAGTGGGGTCAATTTTGGCGTCGCCGAAACCGGCACGATTCTGATTTTGGAAAACGAAGGAAATATTCGGCTGACTACGAGCCTGCCCAGGACGCACATCGCCTTGATGGGAATCGAAAAGGTGATACCGCGCTTCGCCGATCTTGAAGTGTTTCTGAAGTTACTGCCACGCTCGGGCACGGGCCAGCAATTGACTACCTATCAATCGTTGATTACCGGAACCAAACGCCAACTTAACGATGAAGGACCCGACGAGTTGCATATCATCCTGCTCGACAACGGCCGATCGCGCATGCTCGGCCATCCCGTCACACGGCAATCGCTCGCCTGTATCCGCTGCGGCGCATGCCTGAACGCATGTCCCGTTTATCAACAGATTGGCGGACACGCATACGGTTCCGTTTATGCTGGTCCTATTGGGGCGGTCATCACGCCGCAGTTGTTCGGCCTGGCAAAGTCGGCGCAACTGCCCTATGCCTCCAGTCTGTGTGGCGCCTGCAGGGATGTCTGTCCGGTCAAAATAAATATTCCGGAGGTGCTTCTGCATTTGCGCGCGGAGATCACACAAGGCAGTAGGCAGAGGGCAGTAGGCAGTATGCAGGAATCAGAAAACAATAACGAGAAACCGGCTAAGCGTGCCCCAGCCGAGCGACTCGCCTTTAAAATCTGGGCCGCGGTGATGAGTTCACGTCGCTTGTATGAATTGAGCGGAAGCCTCTTTCGTGTGTTACAGCGTTTTATCGTGCGCGGAGGAAAAATCGGAAGCATCGGAGGTTTGCCGGCGCGTCTGGCGCCACCGCTGGCGGCGTGGACGACGAGTCGCGATTTGCGACCTATTGATAAGAACACATTTCGTGAACGGTGGCGAAACGGACTTGATAAATCGACCTCATGAGTAAGGCGATAATCAATACATCAATGGGCGAGGCGCGGGCCACGATCCTGCAGTCGATCCGCGAGCATCTGGCTGAGAGCGGTGTTTGCCATGCCGCAATTGAGGTAGTGGAATCCGCGCCCACCACCACCGAGTCATCGATCGAACCGGATCCGGCGGCTTCAGAGGATGGATATAAGAACCATGGCCACCATTCCGCCGTCGAGATGTTTCGCGAACGTGTCGAAGCCGTCGGCGGGCGCTGCTTCGTGGTGTGCGGCGAACTGGAAACGGCGTGCGCTTTGAAAGGCATCATTGCGGAACTGCGCGCGACTTCTTTGCCCGCAGAGCGGATCGCATCGTCGAATGCACCTCTCCTGGCCCGGTTGGCGCGGGAGATAGTTGAGTGTGCCGAAGTAACCGTCGCACCGAGCGCAGCCGAATTGTTCGATTACGACGTCGGCCTGACGACAGCCCAGGCGGCGATTGCCGAGACCGGCACGCTGGTGCCTGCAGATATCGAGTTAACCCTGACCGTCGGCGTGCACGGACCGAGGGAGTTGTACGTCATTGTTAATACCTGATTGTTAACCAGGATAGACGAACCCAATGGAAATCATAAGCTTCACGACGAAAGAGACGGGCCGGCATTCACCGCGGGTGGGCGCGCTTTTGAACAACGAATACTTGCTGGATTTTGAACGTGCTCTTAATGCTCATCCGCCGAATCATCTTGCCTGGTTGGATATGGATAGCTCGTGGTTTCAAAATTCGCACGAGAAATATTCAGCGCTTGCGCGTGATGCGAAGGCTCTCAATCAGGCGGCTGAAAAAGGCCGGTTAACGAAGAGAAAGGACGCGTACTGGCTAGCTCCGGTCCCTCGTCCGGGCAAATTGATTTGCATTGGACTCAATTACCGGGACCATGCGGCCGAAAGTAATACGCCGATACCTTCACGGCCGGTGGTGTTTTCCAAATTTTCGACGGCGGTAATTGCGCCGGGAGAACCGGTCATCCTGCCGGAAGCCAGCGCGCAAGTTGATTACGAAGCCGAACTGGCAGTTGTTATCGGGCGGCGCGCGAAGAGAGTGAGCGCGAATCGCGCTCTCGATTATGTGCTTGGGTATACCTGTTTCAACGATGTCAGCGCGCGTGATTTTCAATTTGCAGACGGTCAATGGCAACGTGGAAAGTCGTGCGACACGTTTGCGCCTATGGGGCCGACGATTGTGACTGCTGATACAATTTCAGATCCCCACAAACTTTCGATCAAGCTGGTGCTTAATGGCCGCACGATGCAGGACTCAAACACGGATCAATTAATCTTCGGCGTGCCCGAACTGATCGAATTCCTTTCCCAAACCATCACGCTCGAGCCCGGCGATGTGATAGCTACCGGCACGCCGCCCGGGGTGGGCTTCGCGCGTAAGCCGCCGGTGTTTCTGCGACCAGGCGACGTTATGGAAGTCGTTATCGAAAGCGTGGGTTGGTTGAATAATCCTTTGGTGGCGGCGGGCGAAGCGGTCGGGACTTCTGCCTGATCAAAACAAAAGTGAGAGATAAACGTGCGTAAAATCATTTCGATATTGGTTGTGTTGGCGTCAGTTGTGGCGTTGAGCTGCAACCGTTTGGGATCGAAGAACGCGAAGAAGAAATTGACGATCGCTGTTATTCCGAAAGGCACGTCGCACGAATTCTGGAAAAGCATTCACGCGGGCAGCATTAAGGCGGCGCGCGACCTTTCGGCGCAGGGCAGCGAAGTTGAAGTGATCTGGAAAGGCCCTTTGCGAGAAGACGATCGCGAGCAACAGATTCAGGTAGTCGAGGGATTCACTTCGCAGGGCGTCGACGGCATCGTGCTGGCGCCCTTGGACAATCGCGCGCTGGTCCGTTCCGTCGAAGAAGCGAGCAGTGCGGGGGTGCCGACCGTGATCATTGACTCAGCTCTCGACTCGAACTCGATTGCCAGTTTTGTCGCTACTGACAATCGAAAAGGCGGGATGCTGGCCGCGGATCGGCTCGGCCAACTCCTGGGCGGTAAAGGCAAAGTAATCCTGTTACGTTATGCAGAAGGTTCGGCGAGCACGCAGGATCGTGAAGATGGATTCATTGAGGAGCTCAAGCAGAAGTATCCGACCATCGAATTGATCTCCAGCGACCAGCATGCAGGCGCCACGCGCGACACGGCTAAACGCGCGTCCGAGAATCTTCTTAATCACTTTGGCGACGAAGTGCAGGGGATTTTTTGTCCGAATGAATCGACAACTGCCGGAATGCTTCTGGCCCTGCAGGATAATGGCAAGGCCGGCAAAGTGATTTTCGTTGGGTTTGATTCCAGCCAATCGTTCATCGACGCAATGCGCGCCAAACAGCTGCAGGGCATCGTCGTACAGAATCCTTTCAACATGGGTTATCTTGGCGTGCGTACGATGGTCGACCATCTTCAGGGCAAACCAGTCGAGAAGCGGATCGATACCGGGGTCACCCTGATCACGAATGACAATCTGGATGCGCCCGAGACGCAAGCTTTGTTGCGCCCTCCATTGGATCAGTATCTGAAGTAGCCAGACATAAACTTCAGTCTGTCACCTGATAACACCGGATGACGGGAGTCGACGCTGCGATTTCGGGTCGCGAATGATCGCCGGGACAAAAATCCAACGCTGTCAACTCGATTTCCAACCTGGCGCTCGCCTGGCCAACCGGCCGGGATCACCCCCGGCTTGATGATCGGCGCGTTGATTTAATGGCTTTAGTTCAAACCGAACATTTTGCAAAATTAAATGACCGCTATTACCAACGTTATCGTTCGGGACATTCGCTTCCCAACCTCGGCCACACTCGACGGTTCGGACGCGATGAATCCGGATCCCGATTACTCGGCAACCTACGTCGTTCTACAAACCGACAGTCCGCGCGGACTGGAAGGCTACGGGTTGACGTTTACTAACGGCCGCGGAAATGAGATTTGCGTCGCGGCCGTCCACGCTCTGAAGCATCACGTGCTGGGCCAAACTCTGGAGTCGCTCACCAGCGACCTCGGCGCCTTTTGGATGCGCATTACCTCAGACAGTCAGGTACGCTGGCTGGGGCCGGAGAAGGGTGTCATTCATCTGGCCACCGCCGCGCTGGTGAACGCGGTTTGGGACCTTTATGCCAGGGCTGCAGGCAAGCCGCTGTGGAAACTTCTCGTCGACATGTCGCCTGAACAAGTTGTCTCGTGCATTCCTTTTCGGCACATCACTGACGCTTTGAAACCAGAGGAAGCAGTCGAGATTCTGCGGCGCAACGAAGTGACGAAATCAGCCCGCGAAGAGGGGATGCGCAAAACCGGTTATCCCGCTTACACAACTTCTGCCGGGTGGCTGGGTTATTCAGACGAGAAGATGCGCGGTCTGGTGCGCGAAGGATTGGCTCAAGGCTGGACGCACTTCAAAATGAAGGTTGGACGGAACCTCGAAGACGACATTCGTCGCGCGCGGGTTATCCGCGAAGAGATCGGCCCTGAACGCAAGTTGATGATGGACGCGAATCAGGTCTGGGATGTCGACCAGGCCATTCACTGGATGAAGCAGTTGGCAGTATTTCAGCCGCATTGGATCGAAGAACCGACGTCGCCCGATGACGTGCTCGGCCACGCCAGGATTGCGAGAGCGCTGGCGCCCATCGGCGTGGCTACTGGCGAACACTGCCAAAATCGCATCGTGTTCAAGCAACTGCTGCAAGCTGA
>WNGP01005461.1_pt1 | contig 10861 bp, 9 predicted proteins | sample 5407671 | NCBI WGS metagenome assembly WNGP01 (sample SAMN13153381, study PRJNA577476) | soil metagenome | isolation source: 40 cm soil or saprolite under Garry oak tree replicate 2 | place: USA:California | collected 2016-06-15
GAACAATCGTGGCTAAACGTGATCGGCCATTGAGCAATAATACGACGGGCAATCCGGGAATGGCCACCGGAGGAATGGGGGACGTTCTCACTGGCGTCTGTGCTGGATTGGCAGGACAAGGTTTGTCCCTTTACGACGCTGCGCGGCTTGGCGCATGGGTATGTGGGCGCGCCGCGGAGATCGCCATTTTTTGGAGAGGCGCGAGCGAAGAGTCGCTGCTGGCGAGTGATGTGCTCGATCACCTCGGCGATGCGTTTAACGAACTGCACAGTTCGCCCATCTAATTTTTGTGAAAAGTGATTGGTTGAAAAACGTTACATTGTTACAACGGTGCCTCTGTAGCCGTCGCCCTGTGGGCGACACGTGCGCTTCGCACAGCGAAGCGGCTACAAGCCGTTTCACGATTCAGCGGTTTAACGTCGCGAAGCAATGAATCTTCAAACCGAAGAAACGCAGCTCCAGCCACCGAAGACTGAGACAGCCTGGAGTCGTATCAAAAAAGCGCTCGGCCCCATTTCCGTGGTGGGGGTCCTGATCGCGAAGTTTTTCGCGAAACTGAAGTTTATTCTTCTGCCTCTCCTGAAGTTCTTGCCGATCCTGCTGAAGTCCGGTGGAACCATGCTGCTGATGATCTGGGTCTATACCCAATTCTGGGGCTGGCGATTTGCCCTGGGATTTGTGCTCCTTCTGTTCGTGCACGAATCCGGCCACCTGCTCGTTGCTAAAAGATTCGGACTCAAAGTCGGCGCCCCTGTTTTCATTCCATTTATGGGCGCGTTCATCGCGCTCAAAGACGCGCCACGCAATGCCTGGATGGAAGCATGCGTGGGTATTGGCGGCCCGATCCTGGGCAGCTTTGGAGCGTTGGTCTGCAACGCCTTGGGGGAAATCATGGGCGCACCGCTTTTCATTGCGCTCGCCTGGTTTGGTTATTTTCTAAATCTCTTTAATCTTACGCCGGTAGGAATGCTGGATGGCGGGCGCATCGTGACCGCGTTGTCTCGCTGGCTTTGGTTGCCCGGGTTCGCCCTGCTTCTTTGGTTCGGGTGGAAGTATCCAAATTTTATCATCTGGTTGATCGTACTTTTGTCGCTGCCACGGGTCTATTCGCTATTTCGCAAACGAACCGAAGAAGAACAGCGTTATTTCGAAGTCACACCCACGCAGCGCTGGACGATGTCGATATTGTATTTCGGTCTGATTGCAGTGTTGCTCTTCGGGATGCACGTGGCGCAGCAAGATTTGCACAAACAGGGAGTGCGCTCCCACGGCCACGGGCAGGACGTGATCGTGCAATAGTCAAGGCGCTGTCGCCGCGAAGACTTTCTCCGGCTCGAGTCCGATTCTTTCCAGGATCGCAGTGAATCGTCGATCGCCACGCAGCGGTGCCAACTCAGGAGCAATCCCGACCATGTGGAGCGATGACGAGCGCTCGTCGCAGGCGCGTTCGAGTTCTCGAATCGCGTCGTCGTGCGCATGCAACGCCACGTGCACATGCGCAATGGCGTCGCCGGCTGTGTACCGCCGTTTTGCCATGGCGGCCGCGAGAGTTTCGCGCGCTTCCTCGGGCCGATTCATTCGCGCGAAAGTAATAGCCAGACCAAAGCCGGGCCAGCCGGTGAGACTCCGTGCCTTCTCATAAAGGGCGATTGCTTTGTCGACCTGCCCCATTTCGCGATACAGGGCCGCCAGGGCCGGCTCGCCGTAAGCCATAAATGTCGGGTCGAGCTGCAGTGCGCGTTCACCGGCTGCGATCGCTTCGTCATACAAGCCGAAGTAACGGTAGAGCTCGCAAGCAAAGTTGTTCACCCACAGCGACGCCGGGTCGATCTTCGATGTGCGGCGCAAGTACGCCAGCGCCTTCTCACGCTCACCGCGCGCCGCGTAAAGCGCAGCGAAGAAGTAATTGGACGGCGTTGAATTCGAATCGATTTCCACTGCGCGATTGAATTCCGCTTCGGCCCCATCAAGGTCCCAATCGAGTATCCGTCTGCTCTCGGCGAGATAGACGTGCGCTTCGGCCTCAGCGTCGTCGATCTTCAATGCGTTGGCCGCGGCCTCGCGCACTTTCGGATATGCTTCGAGCGGTGGCACGTAAGCGTCCGCCAACCACAGCCATGCCTTCGCGATGCCGGTCCAGGCGCCGCTCAGTTGCGGATCTTTCCTAAGTGCGCGTTCAAAAAATTCCAGGCTTCGTCGCAATGCCTCCTCGGTGCTTTTGTCCGAATAAAAGAGGCCCTGCAGATAAGCGTCGTAAGCATCGGTGCTGCGCGATGCAGGTGGCGGCGAAATCTCGAGCTTGAGTTTGAGAGTATCGACGATGGAGCGCGTGATCTCATCCTGTAGCGCGAAAATTCCATGCATTTCGCGCTCATACGTTTCCGACCAGATAGTAAATCCATCGCACGCGTCGATCAGCTCTGCTGTGATGCGCACCCTATTGCCGTCGCGCCGAACACTGCCCTCGAGCACATGTTCGACGTTTAATTTCGTCGCGATTTCGCTGAGCTCGGCTTCCTTGTCCTTGAACCAAAACGAAGAGCGCCGCGCTGCTACCCGCAGGCCATCCACCTTGGCCAGTGCTCCGAGAAGCTCCTCGGCAATACCCTCACCGAAGTAGGCGTGGTCCTTCGCCGCGCTCAAATCGTTAAACGGCAAAACGGCGATCGATTTCTCGGTCGAACTCGCCAGGTGTGGGAGTTCGATCCGGGCCTCGGAAGACAGGTCCTCTGTTCGAATAATTCCGTATCGCGTGAAATCGAATAGCCACGCCATAACGAGAGCGATCGGAAAACCGATAATAATCGCGAGTATGACGAGGCGCTCGGCCCAGTTTGGTATTTCGAAAGGCGGAAAAACCTGCGTCGCGACTTGAATGAGCAGCCAGCCCACGACGGCGTACGTAACCGCGACGCTGTAAACTTTTCTCCGCTTTAGCTCGGCAAAAAAACTCTTTGGGTTCACTACTCAATTGGTCGGATCCAACCTCGTATTTCGTTCGCGTTTGGCAATCGACAGGCTCGAAGTTTGACAGCCGCAGCGAGCCTAATAGGATTCGTGCACAATGAACCAAACGACCAACAACGGGGAAGAGAGGGAAAAACAGATGTGGGAGAACCCGGGTCCTTTACCGCATCCGCTCGCGGCCTCCACTGATATCAGCAAAGCAGTCCGTGCGGCTCAGGGAGCGCCGATGTTGTTCATTTGGCAAAGCGTGAAGCACGCATGCTTGCGCTAAGTTGCTACTTGCAGTGCGCGTTCCCGTTCGAGCAGGGTCGGATGTGAGTAATAAAAGCGGCTGTAGAGCGGATGGGGCGTGAGATTGCTCAGGTTTTTTTCGCTCAATTTGCGCAGCGCGTGAATGAGTGACTGCGCCTCTCCCATTGCCGCATGCGCGAATGCATCCGCCTCGTATTCGAAACGGCGCGACCAGATGTGAATGAACGGCGAAGCCCAGAAGCTTATCGTCCCCGCCAACAGCGCAAACAGCAGCATCGCAGGCACGACGCTCGCGGCAGCAAAGCCTGCCTGATGCTCGAAACCAAACGCGCGATAAAACCATCGCTGACCCGCCAGCCACGCGATCGCGGCGAACGCCAGAACGACGCCAGCGATGGAAACGCCGAGCAACTTCAGTACGTGGCGCTTTTTGTAATGGCCAATTTCATGTGCGAGCACGGATTCAACTTCCGGCTCGGTGAGCTGCGCGAAGAGTGTATCGAACAGGATGATTTTTCGAAAACGTCCGAACCCAGTGAAGAAGGCGTTAGAGTGGCGCGAGCGTTTGCTGCCATCCATTACCTCGATGCTGCGCGTGGGAAAGTTAGTGCGCTGCGCGAGTGCAAACAGGCGCTCGCGCAACGCTCCTTCCGGCAGCGGTGTGAACTTGTTGAAGAGCGGCATGATGAGAACCGGCGCGATGAGCAGCAGGAGCAACTGAAACGCGATGAGAACCGCCGCCGCCCAAAGCCACCAGTTTGCGCCCGTCCACTCGACCAGTTTTAATACCAGCGCCAGCAACGGATATCCGAGCAGACCCGCGAGCAGAAATCCTTTCACGCGGTCGAGGACCCATGTCCTTGTGGTTGTGGTATTGAAACCGAATCGCTCTTCGAGTTTGAATTGCGCATACCAGGCGAACGGCAATCCTGGGATGCTCAGCGCGACGCCTGTGACGAAGAGGAAACCAGCCATCGCCAGGATCGAAGTGCCCAAGCTAACGCTGAATCTTTCAAAGGCCCATGGCAAAACTCCGCTGAAAAGCAATGCGATGAGTAGCCCAGCATCGAACAGGTTGGCGATATCTCCAAAGCGGCTCTTGGCCAGCGTGTAGTCAATCGAGCGGCGGTACGTCGCCTCGTCAATGATTCCACGAAATGCAGGCGGCACTTCGTTCGCCTGCGCACGCACGTGACGCTGGTTGAATCGGCTCAGCCATAATTCAGCGATGACGCGCGCGAGAATCAGAACCAAAGCAATAGTGGCGAACGGCGGCATGAACAGATCGTGCTTCTGCTCCTCTCGTCATCAACTCGCGAAGAGCTTACGATAGTAGCGATACCAGTCACTCTGAAAGCGTTCAGCCGGATCGTAATTTCTTTTCAGATCCAGAAATTGTTTGAACTGCGGGTAGCACGCCATGACTTGCTCGAGTTTCGCAAATTTATGATACGTGAGGTAATAACTTCCGCCGCGAGCTATAGCCAAATCGATCAAGCCGCGAAAGGAGCGCGCCGACGCTTCGATCCCGCCCGGTGTATGGAGTGTGAGCAAATTGAAGATGATGCACGCATAAGATTCCTTGGCCCAAGCTAGAAAGCTCTCATCGTCTTTTTCGATCAGTCGGACTGTACCGTAGATGGCGATTGTATGATTGGAGCGCAACAGTTCCGCCGCCTGCGCTAGAAAGTCGGAAAGGTCCGCGCGTGGAACGTAAATTTCGGTAATGATGAGGCTCGATTCCTCCCCTCCGATCTGCTCGCGAAGCTTCTGCGCATAATTAGGCAGATAGGCGCTCAGCTGACTTGTGTCGGACCAATAAGTCTGTCCGTTCGTCGATAAGTAGTAATCGCTGTAACGCTTGAAAGCCTTTTCGCGATCCGTGTAAGCAAGCCGCAAGAGATCCAGCCAGTCATTATCGCGTAACTTCTTTTCGGCCACAATTGGTTCGCGTTCATCGATCGGCTGGTAGCAAGAAAATACGCCGCGCTGAAGAAAGTCTGGCGACTTTTCATCGACTGAAAATTGGAAATCCCCATAAAGAAACTTTTGCGCTATCCGTTGTTCAAAGCGCTTGGGTAGATCGCTGGCGCGAATTATCTCGACGACCCGTCGCAATTTTTGTCGTGGAACAAGCTGAAGTGTTACGCTGCTGACCAATCCGAAAAGCCCGTAGCCACCGATTGCGACTCGGAACAATTCCTGATTTTCGTCGCGCGAGCAGCGAATCGATTTCCCTGTGGCGTTGGTCAAGGTGAATGATTCGATATTGGAAATAAGCGGCTTCATTGTCAGTCCGCGTCCGTGCACGTTGGACGAGAGACTGCCCCCGAGTGTGAATGTGTCCGCGCCGGTTTGTTTTTGCGCGATACCCCATTGCTTTGCGCTATCTCGTTGAGCCTCCAGGTAAGTGCGAATCAACTGTGGCCATTGGATGCCTGCTTCCGCTTCAATCAAACCACGCTCTTGATTGAACGAAATTACGCGATCAAGCGAGCGCGTATCGATGCAAATGCTGTCGGTGGCAAATTGCTGTCCGCCCATCGAATGCCGGCAGCCCGACAGGGAGATTGGCAACCCTTTTTGCGATGCAGAACGCACAATTTCCGCAAGTTCGTGTCTAGTACGCGGCACTAGAAGTTCGCGAACGCGGGTGCTATTGAGCTGCGAATGGACGTCATTGACCCAAATCCCTCTTTCGGGTTCTGCTAGAATTTGCGGCGCAAGTGCGAAAAGCGCCGCAGTGCGTATGAATTCACGCCGGGTCAGCATTCAGAAGCTTAATCGAGCCAGTTAGATCTCAGCCAGGCAAATTACCTCGCCTCTGGCAATGGGTTGACCGGCCAGCCCGGATTCCATTCCACGCAAATCATCGTGATCGAAAAATCGAATCACATGCCACGGGCGAACAAAGTCAACGAGTTCACCTCGCGTAGTCCCCCAGAGGAATGGTTCGCCGCGTCCACGCAACCACCAATCAACGAGTTTGCTTTGCGAATCGAAGCGAATTCGGCCGTCGCGCTGTTTTTCCATGAATGTAAATGCAAAGTGGCTGCCCGGAGCGCTTAGACTTTTCAATGTTCTCATCAACGACGAAACGACATCTGGCGGCAGATACATCAAGAGACCTTCGGCGATCCAGCATGTGCGTTGAGTCGGATCGAAGTTGCTTTTGAGCAGCACCTCTCTATCGAGAGGGCTGGCGCTCAAATCAACTGCAACAAAATGCAATCGTTCAACGCGGATTTCAGCTAAGGCGCGCAGTTTGTGACGCTGCGTCGCCGGATGATCAATCTCCCAAAATTGTGCTCCTCGAAAATCCTGATGTAATTCGAAACTGAGCGGATCAAAGCCCGCGCCGATTACGACGACTTGTGTAGCTCCATTGATAAGTGCTGAGCGCACGAGCCCGGCGATACATTTCTTTCGCAGAATGTAATGCAGCAAAATTCCTCGGATCGTCATACGCTCGATCAACTTCGCGACTGGTCGAAACCAGCCCTGTCGAAGAATTTTCAAAAACAAATGCGTCTGCAATGAATGCATCTCGAGCATCTGAGCGCACAAATCTGCCGAAGTCTTCGAGACAAGACTTGAGTGTTCTGGATCGCGATGCAGAAGAACCAGGCTCGCGGCAATGACCAGTGCCGTGCGACTAGCTTTTTCGTTTTGCACCCAGAGTGAGCCGACGCTTAATCGCCGAATTCGAAAATGATTTTGCCGCTGCGTTTGCCCTGCGCGGCATGCGTAACCGCTGCTTTCGCTTCGCTCAACGGATAGGCTCTTTCGATTTTCGTTTTGAGTAATCCACGCTTCGCCATTTCAAACAGCAGATGAAAGGCGTCCATGCGTTCCTGCATCGTTGCGTTGTCATACCATTTATTGATCCAAATGCCGCGGAAACGCAGGTCCTTGAAGATGAGCAAGCCGTTCGGAATTTTCAGCGGCTGCAAGCTCATTGCGCCGAACGTTACCATGGTCGATCCGGGCGCGAGGCAGTTTGCGAGACGCAACGCGCTGTCTCCGCCGACGGCGTTTAACCCCAAACGAATCGGCGTGCCGCTGGTCGCGTCTTTGACTTCGTCGCGAAGGTTTTCACCATCGACAAGGACGACGTCGCCACCTTCGGCGCGCAATTCGTCGATTAGTTCCGCGCGTCGGACGACGTTCACGGTCTTGTAACCCAACTCGTGCGCGATTTGAATCACTGCACGCCCGGCAGCGGAATTCGCGGCATTTTGGATGACCCAGTCTCCACGATTTAGTTCGATATAATCATGCAGCAACCGCCAGGCCGTCATTGGATTGATTTTCAACATCGCCGCATGAACGGGATCGATCTCCGGCGGAACGGCCACCAGATCGCTCGCTCTCACCGCAACAGCTTCGCGCCAGGTACCGAGATTATGCGGCAGAATAACGAGCGTCCCGGCAGGGATTTTGGAGGCGTTCCCGCCGGCATCGACAACTATTCCTGCGCCTTCGAATCCAGGTGTCGCCGGGAGTTCCGCTCGCACCGGATATTTGCCTTCGATCTGGTTCAGGTCCGCGGGATTGATTGGCGCGGCGCGCATCTGCACTAGCGCTTCATCCGGGGCCGGTCTGGGCCATGGCCGCGATTCCACGCGCAACACATCCGCTGGATTTCCGTGCCTTTCGTAAACGGCTGCGCTTATACTTTTGTTCATAAATGTCTTCGCCACGGCATCCTCAGGCTTCCGCTAACAATCTGCAAACTGCCGCGCGAATCGCCCTGTTTGGCCTTGCCATTAATCTGTTCCTGGCGGGAGCAAAAATTCTCGCGGGATTAATCGGGCACGCCTATGTGCTGATAGCAGATGGAATTGAATCGGCGCTGGATGTGGGCGGTTCAATTGTGATCTGGGGAGGATTAACAGTTGCCGCGCGACCCCCTGACGCCACGCATCCGTACGGTCACGGCAAAGCCGAGCCGATTGCTGCGGTTGTGGTTGCCGTTGGCGTATTGGCTGCCGCGCTTGGTCTTGCCATTCAAAGTGTGCGCGAGATTTTTCTGCCGCATCATGCGCCCGCCCCTTACACGCTCGTGGTCCTTATCGTTGCGGTGATCATAAAGGAATTTTTATATCGATATGTGATCCGAGTTGGGCGAGAGATGGAAAGCACTGCGGTTAAAACGGACGCCTGGCATCATCGCATCGATGCAATGACTTCCATCGCCGCCTTTATCGGCATCTCCGTGGCGCTGATTGGCGGCGAAGCATGGCAGAGCGCTGACGACTGGGCCGCGCTGTTTGCGTGCGCGCTCATCGGTGCGAACGGCTACCGCCTGTTGCGTCCCGCCTTGTTCGAAATCATGGATACCGCGCCGCGCGGTCGGATTGTCCGGTCCATTCGCCGAGCCGCCAGATCAGTCCCGGGCGTGATCGAGGTTGAGAAATGCCGCGCGCGCAAAATGGGATTAGATTTTTATGTTGATCTCCATGTCGGAGTGGACGGCAGCATTTCTGTGCACGAGGGGCACGAGATTGCGCACCAAGTAAAAAGGGCAATCCAGCAAAGCGACTCGCGCATTGCCGACGTGCTCGTCCACATCGAGCCCGCCGTGTAGCCGCATTTAAGCACTGAGGAACGCAGAGAGCACAGAGCGAATGGACATAGATCGCCTAACCGATTCTGTAATTGGCAGTGGCATTGAAGTACACCGCGCACTTGCGGCAGACCATGCTCGAGTTTTGCCGTGAATGTTGCGAGGTGCTCGATGTGCAGCTCACCGATGACACGAAGCGCGGCGATGTGAAGGCGATTGTGCGTCAGTTAATCCCAGCGATTTACAGCAGCGAGCGGTTTGCGGTCGCGCTGGAGCAGGTAGTTGCTTCGGTTTGGGACTATGCTCAGTCCTTGACACATCGTTCGGGTGCCACGCGTGAAGAAGCTCTCCGCGTTTATCTAAGGACTGGTTTGGCAATCGAGGAGATCGCGACTCTTCTGACCAAAATAACGCCCTCCGGTTCATAATCGCAGTGGCGTTTCCGCCGGATAATCATCGGCGCCTTCTACGGTTGGTAAAGAAAATCGCGCAGAACTGTGTGATTCTGTGAAACACAGCGCGAACGCTCAATCTCCTGAACACCTCGCGTCAGCGACAGTACGCAACATCGTGAAAACGTGTGCAAATACTCGTTGTTCAATTAGAAATTCTATCGTCAGGCAACGAACAAGGTCATCGGCATCCCGGATGAAGCGACGGCGTTCCTCTGTGGATTCTTTTAACGCGGCCGTCGGTTCGCCGTGAACTGCCGTGAAGGTCGGCAGATAGTCGCTCCCAAACAGAACTCACTTGCATAAGATGATAAGGCCGTTGCTCATTGGGGCACTTCCCAGTCTTGACTTGTTTGCACAAGCTTTCGATGGCTCGGGCCAGCATACGAATGCGAAGGTCACTCCAACGCTCAAAGGTAAGAGAGCTTGTGAGCTGAATTGACATTGGTTCAGTCCCGGTTAGGCCATGTATGCGGAAATACAAAGGGCGATAGCTCCATATTAGGGGTCCGAAAGCTTCAAGCATAACGAGATTGCCTGTAGGAAAGCCGACGATTACGTGGTGAGACACAGGTTCCCAACCATCATCTTTGATGCTCTGTCTGGATTGAAACGTCGCTGGAATGCCGGCGAGCTGACCGCGAACAATCCGGAAAACTTGCCTGCCCGACTTGGCGTGCTCCAATGCCGGCCCATGGGGCGCCGGGTTGAATAAAAAAGGCTTTAGCGTTCCAAAAGCCCGCCCCATAAGATCAACAAGCGAATACAGAGATCGCGAATTTCCTGCAGCAGAAACAAATCTCGCAGCCTTGCGGCCGCCGGCTTTTTTGCAAGTCTCGAGAAACACCCTAACAGACTTGGTTTCGGTGAAGCCGTGAATATGGAAAACGGCGCGAAATGATTTCGAACATCGAAGAGCTTCCGCTATGAAGTCGGGCTTTCTCGGATGTTCGCACAACACATGAATGCCTCTTTGCAAACATTCTAAAGCAATCAAATCACCCGCCTCTCCGCCGACCGCCACACAGGCCATGTCCACCGCCGGGACATCTGAAATACTATTGTAAAGAGGAAGGTTAAACTCAGCGGCGGTTTTGCGAGATGAACTGCTGCCCCGGGCAACAATCCCAACCAGGTCGAAGCTGGGATTTTTCCGTCGCCTTGAGCGAATTGCGAGAAGATAATTTCTGCCCCAGTCGGTACCGCAAACGACAATTTTCAATTTTTTCTTTCCTCGCAAAGTCGGCGCTGCTGACTCAACCGAAAAAGTGGGGGAAAGCGGGAAACGGGACCGACCACGAGAGGCCCAGCCTCGTCAGTCTCGGATGCAAGTAGTGTTCGGTGCCGTATCCAAAATTAAGGCCTCCGTTCCCTAGCTTCCAAAATCCATGCCAGACGGTCCAGATTTGCCGGATTTTCGGAATATAGCACGCTATGGTCTCCCGGACTGGATACGCCCGCTGGACGAACCATCTTTCCAGTCCGCCGCGTGTAACAAATGATGGTTGCCACGTCTTGGAACGCTTTTTTTACAGCTTGATCGCGAGTAAAAGAAGCAGCCGCGGCAGAACAAAAATACGGAAAACGCTTTCGCGAGTAGGTTACAACCAAGACCACTGGA
>WNGP01005980.1_pt1 | contig 10860 bp, 7 predicted proteins | sample 5407671 | NCBI WGS metagenome assembly WNGP01 (sample SAMN13153381, study PRJNA577476) | soil metagenome | isolation source: 40 cm soil or saprolite under Garry oak tree replicate 2 | place: USA:California | collected 2016-06-15
GTTCCTGATCTGGATGTGCAGCGGAACGGGCGAGGCGCGGCTGACCGTGAACACCTCGCGCTCCGCGTGGTGGTCGCTGGTGGCCGCGCCCGAACTCACCTGCAAAACATAACCTTATAACGTTATGAACATCAAGAGCCGCGGTCACGGCGAGTCTCGCGCATGATTCCACGCGGTGCATCTGCGCCGGAGACCTCGGGCTGCATCGCCCGCGGCGTACGAGGCGGGGTCATCATTACTTGCAGGCCCGCGCTGGCGAAGATGAGGAGGATGCTGGCCGGTTGTGACCGCTACGGGCTGACGATCTGTCCGGACGGGCGCATCACGTACCAGGACCCGCCGTCGTCGTTCTTGCCCTGACCGGCCGCATGACCGGGAGAGGCGTCGCCGAGGTAGGTGTACAGCGGCCATCCGCGATAGGTGACGACGCGGCCGCCGCCCGAGCCCGGCATGGTCCCCAGCAGGCCGGCGCGTACCCCGGCGCCGGCGGCGGCCGTCTCGCCGGCGTGCAGCGTTAGTGGTGGCCAGGCGGACGCGCAGTCGCCGGTGCAGGTGACATGCTGGGCCGCGTCCGGTGGGAACGTGTACAGCGCGAACCCCTTGTTCGTGACCAGCACCGTGCCCAGCCGGCTTAGCTCGGCTCGTTCGACGGTGACGCGTCCCTGCTCGGCGCTGTAGCGCACGACGTCGACGTAGCGGACGTAGAGGTAGGCGGCGAGGGCCGCGACGACGGTGACCAGTGCCGCGACGCTGAGGGCTACCTTGGCCCGCCGGCGCAGGCCCCGGGGGCGGGTCACGGGTGGAGTGCCGCGGGTGCCGGGGCGGGCTCCGCTCCGCTCGCGGTCACCGGCAGGCCGGCCGCGGCGATGCCTTTCTCGCGCAGTGCCGGGGCTAGCTGCCTGGTTGCTGTTCATGGTGCGCTCCTACCTTGTTCGTTTTGTCGGGTTCCGAAGGTATTGACTGGTTAGCTTGCGGCGGTCAGCCGCTGGCGGCTCCGGGCTGCCGGCGCGCCGCGGGCTGGGGTGCTGCCGTCGCGGTCGGCGTTCGGTTTCTGGGTCCGGATCGCGTCTCATAGCGCTTCATTGCCGGCTTCGTCGGGGTCCCGCCGGCGCACAGAGACTAGGCAGAGGCCGAGGTCGCGGATTTTGGCCAGCAGCCCATGCAGCGCGGGCTGATCAGCGAGCAGGCCGGAGATCACCGTCTGCGTGCCGTCGCTAGTGACCTGGAGACCCTCGAACCAGGCCGCCCAATGGCTGTCGAGGACACCGTCGATGCGGATCTCGTAACGGGCAGGCGACCCCTGGCCGTTCATGCCCGCTCGCCCCCGTCCCGGGAAGCCAGCGCCCGGCCGCGTCGGCGCCGCTCCTGCGGCGACCTCAGAAGCGGCGGGATACGACGGCCTCGGCAGGGCGCGCTGTGCATCTCACAAAGATTCGCCGGCGCCTTGTGGCCGCGCCCGGCGGGCCGTGCGTGATCACTCATCGGCGGTTCCTTTTCCCTTCCGTCGGCGCACGTCTCGTTCCCCCGGGACGCTACGCACGGTCCCTGCGGCTTGGCGTCACCTGAAGGTGCCGATGCGGGTGGAATCTTGCGCAGCAGCTCCAGGCACGAAGGTGCCTGCACGCCCAGGCTCGGCAGGGTTCAGGCAGCGCGCTGGTTGCGGTTGGCTTCCTCGGCAGGGGGCAGGGCGCCTGCCCCTTGGGCCGGTGCCCTCGTCCGCGCTGGTGCGTGGGCTGCTGCGATCGGGCGCGGACACGGCCGGCGCCAGGAGCGATGCAGCCCGGCGGTCGTTTGACGGTGGCAGCCGCACACGCGGCGCCCGGCTCGCCAGCCGAGCGGGTCTTACAATGGGTTCACCTTGCGGCGAAGGTTGGCTGCCGCCGGGCGCGCTGAGGGGTGGGTCGCTGGTGGCTGAGCCGTCTGCGGCGGCCCCGTCCGGGGTGGCCGCTTCCGGGCCGGATGTGCTGCTGGCCACCAAGCTGCACGTGCCCCGCCCGCGACCGGGGTTCGTGCCCCGCCCCCGGCTGGTGCAGGCGCTCGGCGAAGGGCTGGCCCGGCGGCTCATCCTGGTGTGCGCCCCGGCCGGGTTCGGCAAGACCGCCCTGCTGGCCGGCTGGGCCCCCTCTGGCAACCGGCCGGTGGCCTGGCTGTCGCTGGACGCAGCCGACAACGACCCGGTGCGGTTCTGGCGTCACACGGTGGCCGCGCTGGACCGGGCGCGCCCGGGGATCGGGGAGAGAGTTGGCTCCCTGCTGGGCCCGCCGGCGCCGGCATCCTTCGAGGGGCTGGTGACAGCGCTGGTTAACGACTTGGCCGCCCGGCCCGGTGACGGCGAGGTGCTGCTGGTTCTTGATGACTACCACCTGATCGACGCCCGGCCGGTGCACGCGTCGCTGGCGTTCCTGCTGGATCACCTGCCGCCGGGCCTGCACCTGGTGCTGGCCAGCCGGGCCGACCCGCCGCTGCCGCTGGCCCGGCTGCGGGCCGGCGGGCAACTCGCCGAGCTGCGAGCCGGCGACCTGCGGTTCACCGCGGAGGAGGCGGCGGCCCTGCTGCATGACGCGATTGGCGCGGATCTGCCCGCCGCGGCGGTGGCGGCGCTGGCGGCCCGCACCGAGGGGTGGGCGGCGGGGCTGCAGCTGGCCGCCCTGTCACTGCGGGGGCAGGCGGATCCCGCCGGGTTCGTGGCGGCGTTCAGCGGCAGCCACCGTTATGTCCTGGACTACCTGGCCGAGGAGGTGCTGGAGCGGCAGAGCGAGCAGGTGCGCACCTTCCTCCTGGAAACCTCGGTGCTGGCACGCCTGTCCGGCGGGCTGTGTGATGCGGTCACCGGCCGGGACGGCAGCCAGGCGATGCTAGAGCAGGTGGAGCGGGCGAACCTGTTCCTGGTGCCGCTGGATGAGGTGCGCGGCTGGTGGCGCTACCACCAGCTGTTCGCCGATCTGCTCCGGGCCCGGCTGCAGGCCGAACAGCCCGGCCGGGTCCCGGCGCTGCACCGGGCGGCGGCCGCCTGGTCAGAAGAGCATGGCCTCGCCGACGACGCGGTGCGCCACGCCCTGGCCGCCGGGGACGCCGCCTGGTCTATGCGACTGGTCGAGCGGCACGCCGACGCCTTTCTCCTGCGCAGCGAAGGCGCGACCCTGCAGCGGTGGCTTGCGGCGCTGCCCGCCGGGCTGGCCGGCTCGCGGCCGCGGCTGCTGCTGGCCCAGGTGCGCCTGGATCTCCTCAGCCACCGCGTGGAGGCGGCCGAGGTCGCGCTCGATGCCGCCGAGCGCGCGCTGGCAAGCGCTCCGGGCGGGGCCGATGAGCCGTTCGAGCCTTCTGTCGGCCGGGCCGCGAGCCACCTGGCCAACGTGCCCGCGGCGATCGCGCTCGGGCGCGCCCTGCTCGCCGTGCTCCTTGGCGACGCCGAACGCGCGATCACATTCGGCCGCCGGACCCTTGTCGAGGTCGGCGAGGGCGAGTGGCTGCTGACATCCCACGCCAACGGGTATCTGGGCGTGGCCGAGTGGCTGCGCGGCCAGCTTGGAGAGGCCGAGCGTGCGCTGTCGTCGAGCATCGCCCAGGGGCGGGCGGCCGGCCAGCCCACCATGACCGCCTGGGGCTACCAGGACCTCGGCCAGGTGCAGCGGGCCCGGGGGAGCCTGGACACCGCGGCCGGCACCTACCGGCAGGCGCTCGAGGTCGCCGCAGGGCCCGGCCGGACTGCCCTGCCCGCCGCGGGCATCGCGTACGTGGGCCTGGCCGAGGTGGCCTACCAGCGGAACGAGCTCGACGCGGCCCTCCGGCACGCCAGCGAGGGAATCAGGGCGTGCCGCCAGATGAACTTCACCCAGCCGCTGGCCACCGGCCTGGCCACGCTGGCGTGGATCCGACAGGCTCAGGGCGACGCGGCCGGCGCACGGGAGGCGATGGGAGCGGCCGGGCAAGCCGGGCCGGGCCCGGGCGTGGTCGGCCTGCTCAACCCGGTCCCGGCGCAGCGGGCCCGGCTGCAGCTGGCCCAGGGTAACGTCGCCGCAGCCGCCCGCTGGCCCCAAGAATGCGGGCTCAGACCGGACGACGAACCCGGCTACCCGCGGGAGCCGGAGTACCTGGTCCTGGCCCGGGTGCTGCTCGCCCAGGACCACCCGGACCCGGCACTGGCGCTGCTGGAGCGGCTGCGCGCGGCCGCGGCCGCTCAGGACCGGACTGGCAGCATCATCGAGATCCAAGCGCTGCAGGCGCTCGCGCTCGCAGCTGCGGGCGACGAGGACGCCGCGGTGGACGCCCTAGCCCAGGCGCTCACCCTGGCCTGCCCCCAGGGCTATGTCCGCGTGTTCGCCGACGAGGGGCCGCCGATGGCCGCGCTGCTGGGCCGGCTGGTCGCGGCCCGGAAGGCAGGCCAGGCCCCCGCCCGGGATGTCCCGCTCGGCTGCCTGGCCCTGCTTCTGCGCGCGTTCGGCCAACCTCCCGCTGTGTCGGGCGCCGAGCGAGCCGCCGCCGCGGCAGTGCCGGGCCTGGTCGAGCATCTGACCCCCAGGGAGCGCGAAATCCTGGTGCTGCTGGCCGCGGGGACACCGAACTCGCGGATCGCCGAGGAGCTGGTAGTCACCCTCGACACGGTGAAAAAGCACGTCAGCCACCTGCTGGGCAAGCTGGGCGCGGCCAACCGCACCGAGGCGGTCACCCGGGCCCGCCAGCTTGGCCTGATCCCCTAGCAAGACATCCACAGCCGATCCCCCGGGCGGCACTGTCGTGCCCCGGGGTCGGCTCGGCGGCACCGTTATGCGCCGGGGTCGGTGCCGAAGATTCCACCGCCATGGGCACCTTCGGGTGACGCCCACAGCGAACGCCGGCTCGTACCGGCTTTGCAGAACCAGCCTTGAAGATGACCGGGACCCCGCAAGCCCGACCACATCCCAGCCCCAGACCAGAGGTGCGCAATGTGTCCGCACCGGCCCCTGTGCCCCCGCTGACCGTCCGGACCGCGACGCCGCCCACACCGTCGCCTTTCACCCCCGAGCAGGGCTGGAGCCTGCTGTGCAACGGCGTGATCGTGTGATCGTGTTCGACGGCCTGGGCGAGATCCTCTCCGGTCGCCGATGGTTCTCCCGCACCGCCCGGCCTACGTCCGACTGTCCCTTCGCGGCGTAGCTGCCTGAGCGTCCTCGGGATGCGCTGGCTGCCAGCAGGAACTGTCCCGGACACAACACCGTCAGAGGCCATCGACGGGCGACATGGCAGCAGACCAGGCGTGACGGGCGGTGGCTCATCGAGGCCTGCCACAGCTGCCCGGAGAACGCGGCGTGAGCCGCAGGAGGAGAAAAGGACGATGGCCAGCAGGCAATCAGACGCTGTGACCAAGCCGTGCCGAAGGGACACATCGCCCGGATGACGCCGTCGGCGCAGCCGCCCGCGGCCTCAGCTGAGGAGACCAGCGAGGCTTCCGCTGGGCCTGTCGGGCCAGCCGGCTGGCCATCAACGGGCAGATCGGGCCCTTCCAGGCAACCATCAGCTACGAGCTAGCGGCAGCGGTCGGCGCGACAAGGCTTGTCAACACTGTGGAACTCGAGCCCGCCCAGGCCAGCCTGAGGACATCTGCAAGGAAACGCCTATGCCTAATTGGATCTAATAAGCGGTGATCGGGTACGGGCACCTGCGTTACGGCTCGGTAGTCCGCTACAGCGCCACCGCGAACCACAGTCGTCGCCTCACTGGCCGCCGCCGTCGTGCTGCTCACCGCGTTCGCGATCATCGAGACCTGCAGCCGCCACGCCTGTGCGGCTACTGCGCGACCGCAACCGCACCGGCGAACCTGGGCACGGTCGCCTGGACCGCCGTGGCCAGCATCCGCACCCAGGCTGCCGGTGCCACGGCCGCGGCCGCCCGGGCCGGTGACCCGCTTCACGCCGGACCCAGGGACCAGCTGCGGGGCGGGACCGCTGCGGCAGGTCGCCGAAGCCGTGGTCCTCGCGGAATAGGCCCGCCACTACCTACGGGCCGGTCGATGGTGGCGGGCCTGGCGGCACTTTGGTGCCTTGATGCCGCGCCGCAAGATTCCACCCGCAGGCGCACCTTCGGGTGACGCCAAGCCGATGCAGCGTTCGTAGTGTTCCTGGTGACAAAACGTACACCCGACAGGAGCAACAGATATGGACGTGCAGCTGGTGATCGGCGCCGGAGCGATCGGCGCCGCTACCGCGCAACTGCTGGCCGACCGTGGCGAGCGGGTCCGGCTGGTCACCCGCAGCGGGGGAGGACCTGAGCACTCGGCCGTCGAGCGCGTCGCCGCGGACGCCTCCGACGCGGATGCGCTGAGCCGTCTCGCCGCGGGCGCCGCCGTGATCTACAGCTGCGCGGGGCCTGCCTACCACCGGTGGGCCACCGACTGGCCGCCGCTCGCCGCCGCGCTGCTGCGGGCGGCGGAGACCAGCGGGGCGCTGCTGGTCACCACCGGCAACCTGTACGGCTACGGCGCGGTCGACGGCCCGATGACCGAGGGCCTGCCGCTGCGGCCGAACACCGAGAAGGGCCATGTGCGGGTCCGGATCTGGAACGAGGCGCTCGAAGCGCACCGGGTCGGCCGGATCCGCACGGCCGAGGTGCGCAGCTCGGACTACCTCGGCGCCGGTGCGGTGACGCCGATGACGCTGGCCGTGCTGCCGAGGGTGCTCGCGGGCAAACGGGCCTGGGCCCCGGCAGCCCTGGACGTGCCGCACAGCTGGACCTACACCGGCGACGTTGCCCGCACCTTGCTCGCCGTCGCCGCGGACGCCCGATCCTGGGGCCGGGCCTGGCATGTGCCGACTGGGCCGCCAACGTCGTTCCGCGAGGTGGCGACCCGGGCCGCCGAGCTGGCCGGCGTACCGGCTCTGCGGCTGTCCGTGATGCCCTACCCGGTGCTGTGGCTTGCCGGCCTGTTCAACCCCCTAGCCCGCGCGTCGCGGGAGACCCAGTACCAGATCCGGAAGCCGTTCGTGCTCGACTCCACGGCCGCCACGGAAGCGTTCGGTATCAGCCCGGCACCGCTGGACGACGCGCTGCGCGAGACGATCGCCGACCTGCGCTCCCGGTCGTGACGGTGCGTGCGCCGGGCAGGATCGGGAGGCACCAGGACAGCAGGGCCAGCGCGACCAGGCCGTATTCACACCCTCGCCACCTGCGACCGGTCAGGAAAGGCCACCCGCTCGGCCTGATCGGTGACAGCGGCACCGGCAGTCCGACGGGCTCCCGGTCGTCCGCCTGGCGTTGGCACCGTCGGCTGATGACCCGCAATGGACGTACCCGAACCGGACCGGCCGGCCGCGCATCAGCCAGAACCTCCGCGGCCTGGTGCTGCGGCTGGCGCGGGAGAATCCGGCCTGGGGATGCCGCAGGGTGCACGGCCAACTATGCCGGCTCGGCTGCTACTTCAGTGCAGCGACGGTGCGGCGGATCCTGCGCACCCGGCGGCGTAGGCCAGCCCCGCGTGCCTCGGTGATGGTCGGCGCTTCCGCCGGGTGGGCGGTGATCTGCAGGTCCACCAAGTTCTTGCCGATCAGGCCCGGGACGGGCGTTACTGCCGACATGCTCGGCGATCGCGCCTGGCCGGGCCTCGGCTATCAGGGAAGGCGACTTGCGCCGAGCCTATTGCGGCCCCGGCGATCGGCCCGATATGACCCCGCGACCTTATACGTCCGGTAGTCCGCTCCTGACCGATCGGCGACCGGGAAGGGCCGCATGCGGTGGACCAACCGGTGGAAGGCCGCCCTCAATGCCTTCGACATCACCTTCGACGGTCGCCTGACCGCCGGACGGAAGTAGAACCTACAAGGTCAGTTACACCGGAGACTTGACAGACCCGCTCAGCGTCCGTGCACACCGGAAAGGTCTGGGATTATGAGCGGGTGGCACACCGGCGGATGCACGATGCCGAGTACCGGCAACAGCGGTGGAATGAGCGATAGGCACCGCACGTCGCCCCGGTCAACGCCCTGGTCGACCAGCTGATCGCCGCGTCGGGTCAGGAGGGAGTTCCCTATGTGGCGCCCGTTTACGGCGGCGTGGATGCGCGTTCTCTTCCTGGCGGTTGAGGGGACGGGCAGCCGTGGCTGCGTCGGCGGTAGCGTGTCTGGCGGTCGGCCTGGCCGGGTGCGCTGCGTCGCATCCCCGCGGCCCGGCGCCGCGACCTGCGCGGGTGTTCGTGGCCGGTCCGGCCGGCAGGCGCCGCGGTCGGCTGTCCCGTGGACGCGGGTCGGGCCTGGCTGGGCGCTGGCGGAGGACCTCGCGGCCACGGCCCGCCCTGCCCGGTCACCCCAGGGCTCGATCATCTTGTACCTGGTGGACTCGCGGGGAGGCAGGTACCGGCTGTTCGCCTGGCCGGCCCGGGACGCGGCGCCGTACGGCGAGCTGGTGGACTGGTCCGGCGACACCCGGCGCGTGCTATGCCGCCGATGCGAGCCCCTGAACATCCATGCTGATCTGGGCCCTCCGCATGGCCAAGCGGTAAGCGGCTGGGCCAGCAAAGTGACCCGCTCCCGGTGCGTCTGAGCAGGTCACGGACCCGTTAATGGCGCGCTGCGGGCGGCCACGCTGGCCTGGGCCGTCACCGAGCCCTACAGCTACGAGCGGGTGCGCATCGCCGAGTTCTACGACGACGCCGGGATCTGTGCCGACTGCCGCAAGCCGTACTGCGCCACGCATTGGGGGGTCAGCCTGTCGGGCTACGGCCGCTGCCCGCGCGGTCACGGCAAGAGCCTTGACTCGCTTGGTCGCCCGACTACTAACGCCGATCCCGCAAGGGCCACCGGCCAATCCGTCAGGGCGACCGCTCGCCGATCGGCGTCGAGATGCTGGTCGCAGTCTCGACTCGTCTCCCGTGGTCGTGTGCGGCACCGCTCCCGAGTAGCGCACAGCTCGTCGTGTGGTAAATCATTGAAATCGAATATATAGATGATCATTTTCTAAAAGTGTCAGAGGCACTCGCTAACATAGTCGAAGAAAGAGGTCGTTGGCGGAACCTACGAGGGAGGTGAGCGGATGGCAGGCGCGGGCGATGGACTGGACGACGCGGGCCAAGGGACGGGCACTGACAGTACGGGCGGCGGTTCCGCGCCCGTCGGCGCAGGCTCGCTCCCGGCTGGCGCAAGGCTCGCGCAGGCGCCTGCCTCGGCGGCCGAGGGCCTGTCCTGGTGCTGGGAACTGGATCTGGCTGCGGTCATCGACGCCGTGACCGGGTCCGCCCCCTGGCTGCGCGAGCCCGCCTCCGACGACGGCCCGCCTACCCGCACCACCGAGACGCCCGCCGCCGGTTCCGCTCCGGCTGGTATCCCGCCCGCCGCTGGCGCCGCTCCGGCTGGTGCCCCGCCCGCGGGCTCCGCGGCTGCGGGCGGCTGTCCGCCGGCGCCGGTCCCGGAGATGGAGGCGGAGGCGGCGGCCTACCAGGAAGCCGTGGCGGCGGGGCGGGCGCGGGAGGTCCCGCTTGAGCTGGTGGCCGGGCGGGTGGCGGAGTCGCTGCCGGCGGGTCCGGGGCTGGCGGGCTGGCTGGCTCAGGCGCGCGCGGCGGACCTGGAGGACGGCGCGCTGGCGGGGGTGGCGGCGTCGTTCCGGCGGGTGGCGTCGTGGGCGGCGGCGGGGGAGCTGGCCGCGGTGGCGCAGATCGCGTCCCGGTCGGCGCGGGCCGACCGGCGGGCCGGGGTGGACCGGGCCGGGCGGCCGGACCGGGTGACCGCGGACGCGGCCGGGCAGGTCGCGCTCGCGCTGGCGTTGTCGCCGGACGGGGCGGCGGGCTGGGCGGACCTGGCGGTGGTGCTGACCTGGCGGCTGGCCGCGACCGGCGCGGCGCTCGCGGCCGGGCAGATCGACCTGGCGCGGGCGCGGATGATCGCGCGGATGACCGCCGCGCTGAGCGACGCGGCGGCCCGCGCGGTCGAGGCGGCGGTGCTCGGCCGCGCCGGGTGGCTGACGCCCGGCCAGCTGTACGCCGCGTTGCGCCGGGCCGTGCTCCGGGCGGACCCGCAGGGGGCGGAGCGGCGCCGGCGGCAGGCCGAGCGGAACGCCAGGGTCGCGCTGTACCCCGAGGACGAGGGCACGGCGACGCTGGCGGGCCACGGCCTGCCCGGCGTCCAGGCCGCCGCCGCGATGGCCCGGATCACCGCGCTCGCCAAGGCCATGCAGGCGGCCGGCGCGCGGGCCTGCTGCTCGGCACCTTGCCCTGCATCCCGCCCGCACCCGGCGCCCCGCCCGAAGACCCGCCACCAGAAGATCCGTCCGACCCGCCACCCGACGAGCCGCCGCCGGATGACCCGCCGCCGGATGACCCGCCGCCGGATAAGCCGCCGCCGGATGACCCGCCGCCGGATGACCCGCCGCCGGATGACCCGACCGACCCGCTGCCGGATGAGCCGGCTGACCCGCAGGCCGACCCGCAGGCCGACGCCTGGCCGGATGACCCGGCGGACAACCTGCCGCCACCTGATGCCGGGCCGGTGTCGTGGCCGGCCGTGCCGCCCTTCCTGGCCAGCGGGCCGGCCGCTCTGGCCCGGCTGCAGCCGCCCGGCACGGGCGGCGGGCTGCTCAACCTGACCGTCCCCTTCGCCACGCTGGCCGGCGCGTCGGACGAGCCGGGGCAACTGTCCAGGCTGGGCGTCATCACCGCCAGCCAGGCCAGGGAACTCGCCGCCCTGGCCGCCCGGCACGCCGCGACCAGGTGGCGGGTCGTCGTCACCGCGCCGTCCGGCCAGGCCATCGCCGTCGCCCGCGTGCCGCGGTCTCGCAGCCCCGGCGGCGTGCCCGGTCCCGATCTCGGCCGCACCGCCGGGCTGATCGGCCGCGTGACACTCGTCGTCCGCGCCGACGAAACGCGACGCGATACCGGTCGCTCGCCGCCCGCGCCGGCCTCGG
>WNGP01005191.1_pt1 | contig 10857 bp, 8 predicted proteins | sample 5407671 | NCBI WGS metagenome assembly WNGP01 (sample SAMN13153381, study PRJNA577476) | soil metagenome | isolation source: 40 cm soil or saprolite under Garry oak tree replicate 2 | place: USA:California | collected 2016-06-15
CAACTCAGCCTTCAGGACCAGGGGGCGGCGGGGGATCCAACGCTCGGTCTGGACCGGCCTCAGGGGGAGCATCCGGCACGGTCAGCAACGTGTCCACGTCGGGCTTCACATTGACGACATCAGGGGGTCAGAAGGTGACCGTCGACGAGGCGTCCTCTACGACATACCAGAACGGGACGATCTCGATCTCAGCGAGTGCCATTACAAATGGCGAAAGCGTCCTCGTACTTGGGACGGTCAACACGACCAACGGAACGACCATCGCGGCCACGCAGGTCATCGTGCAACCGGCTGGCAGCGGCGGGGCTGCGGCTTCCTCGGCGGCAGGGGTGATCCCCTTCAAGCCCGGTGTACCGACCACGTCAAAGCAGATCGGTCAGATCCCGGCGAACTACAGTCAGGGGTCGGGGACGATCGTCAGCGGAACGACAGCGAATAAGGCGACGGAAGCTGCTCTGGCCGCCTACCCGGGCGGCGTCGTCGACCGTGTTGTGCAGCTGAGCAACGGCGAGTACGAGGTCCACAACATCGGCGTCAACTGGCCGCACCACGTCTTCGTCAACCAGGACTTCAAGGTCGTCGGCGCCGACTAGCCGCCACGGTAGCTCGGACGGCTCTCAGACCGCCCGTGCCACTCACCACGGCGGGTCAGCGCGCGTGGTGAGTGGCACGGGCCGGATGCCGGGAGTTGAGGAACGCGGACGACGGATCGTGCGGTAGCGCCCCGATAGGCCTTGCCGCAGATAACGGGGGCTCCTCGCGCATGGGCAAGCCGACCGAACCGCAGGTCAGCGTCACGGATACCGCAGATATCAAGGTGTTATCTGCGGCAGCTCCGTCATGGTGCGTACAGACGCACACCTGATGGGCTGGCGTGCTCAAGAGCCGGATCAACGTCACCAGGCGCTGCCACGAATTTCCAATACGTACGTGCAAGAAGTCGCTTCTGAGGCGGATTTACATTGAGAGAGCCAATCGATTCCCATCATTCGCGAGGAGTTTTTACGTCTGTTGCGGGTGCTCCTCCTGTTGTGATCATGAGTTGGGATGGTGATCGACAACAAAGACTGCCACAAGGACACCAACAACGGCTACCCCTGCACTCACGAAAAAGGCCCAACGAAAGCCAGCGACGAGGGCAGTCGCGTCTGTGTATCCCGAACCTTTCAGTATGGCCGTAGAGGTGGCGGCAATGGTGTCAAGCAGAGCAAGGCCAAGAGCTGTACCTAGTTGCGCTGCCGTATTAAGCAGCCCGGCAACCAGACCTTGTTCTGCTACATTGACCTGAGCCATCCCTGCGCTTGTGGCTGCAATCGAGGCGACGCCCAAACCGAAACCGAGCACAACGAGTCCAGCAAGGAGGGAAAGAACTGTCGCATGCGTTTACCCTCCTTATGTCGTACAACTGTTCTTTGCAGAACAATCAGCACATTCAGAGGGGCGCATCTCTGCGAGAAGTGAAAGCTATGAACATCTCTAGCACAAACGTGTGCCCCACCCAGAGCCATAGCGGAAAATGATCACGAATGCTTGTTCCTGATTGTAGCATACAGGCGTGAGAGAGGGCAAGCCAATCTGTCGGGCGACAATTCCTTCCTTTATGTATCACTTTGGAAGATATGGGTAAGAATCAGGCTTTCTAAGCGTGGGGAGTACTGGTTCGTCAACGTGGATTTGATGGGTGAAATGTAGTGGCGATCCCTTGCGGTCGCCAGATTCCTACCCCTCAATTGCTGCTGGACAGAGCAGTTTACAAATTGATCCCTGGCGAATCCAGTGGGGGGAGTCCTGGACCCGTCAGGGACCGGGCACCGCAGCCAGCAACCGTTGATCGGAGCGATCTAGTCACTGGTAAGCGGCGGCCCACTATTAACCGACGTCAACGCGTGTGGCAGTGATGCTCCCATCACTGTTGTGCGTCCCGGTAACGTGAATCCGGGCGCCAACGTTGATGGCGCTCGCGGCGACAGTCTTGCCAGCCTGGGTGTACTGGGTACTCGCTGTCGTGTGGATCGTGACCGAGCTGCCACTCGCCGTTTTGGCCACGATCGTGTTGCCACTCACGCTCGATACTGTCAGCGCATCACACTGACCACGCGCTCCCGGTGTGGCAGCCAGCGACTGGTCGCTGTTGGAGCTTCCCTGGACATCAGCCAGCGCTTGGGAGTTACTGGTATTACTGGACGCAAGGGCCGAGGCCTGGGTCGAACCCAGGAGCGCGCCTACGCCCAGCGCGAGCATAAAGGCAAAGGCCAGGGCACCGATCAGGAGCCATCTGCGCCCGTGTTCACGCGGAGCAGGTGGTTGATCCAGCCGGGCCGAGGCCATATCTTCATAGTCTTCCAATTTGAATACCTCCTTTCTTTAAAAAAGTGAACTTGTGCGGCGTATTGCTCGCCGCAAACAGAGTATAAGGTGGTACGATGTGATAAGGATTGGAATAATATGTGATTTCTCCCATACTACAGCCAGGCCGGGCCATGTGCAGCGGGATGTGGTGTAGATTGTACTTGAGATAGGCTCTCCGTCAATTTAAGTGTGTCTGCTTGCTTCACAAAGGTTTCACTTGACACTCGTCCTTTGATGTCCGCATGGCTAGCTTCACCGTCTGTAAAAACTTGTAGCCGGCTGCAATGTCGGAGGACATGCTTTGCCCTTGGGCGGCGCTTGCTTGTATCAGTTGATCGAGGGCAACAAGCAGTTCATCAGTTGGCATCTCCGAGACTTGCCCATCACTCCGAATGAGGTATGCAAATAGCTCTTGCTTCATGGTTGATCTGCTTCTAGGAACCAGAGACCTTCTTGGCAGTGCGAAAAGCCATCCACCCACAGTGAAGCCAAAACCGGCTCGCACAGCTTTTCTCCTTGCCTTTCACAGGGCAAAGGCGGGTACCTTTGGCGGCATTGCCAAAGGTACCCATTTTCTGCAAGGAGTGTAGGGGGTGGGTAGGTCTACCGCTCATCGACAAACGGCTTGAACCTGACTCTTGCATCTACAATCTACCAGGTCTAGCTGAACTGAGGCTTTGATGAAGCTGAGACGGGGCTAAGAAGGAGGAGCCGGGCAGGGATTTCGTGGTCCTCGGCAGCGGAGAGTTGGTCCAGTCGCTGATGCGGCGCAACCTCGTCGACGAGTACGTGCTCCTGATCCACCCGCTGATTCTGGGATCGGGGCGCCGCCTCTTCGCCGACGGCGGTGCATTCGCCGCTCTCCGGCTCGTCGGCATTAAGTCGACGACCACCGGTGTCGTGATCGCGACCTACGCAGCCACGCATTGAGTGTCAATCCTAACATCCTGAGAGCGGAAGCTGGAGAACTATTGGGTTTAGGCCTACCAGAGATGATGAACTTGGGGGCGGATGTAGGCATCGTAAACCTCTTGCACCCGGCACATCGTTTCATTACTGAGCGGAGGCAAGATAGCTGCACGTGCATTGTCTTCCGCCTTTTTCTTTATATTGAGGCAACCGCAGGACTTATTCCGGTATATGTAGAGTTCAGTGGCTCGAATGCAAGGCTGTTCGTGAAATGAAACACAAGTTTGTTCATGATGGGGACCCCAGAATCGGTTTCAAGGCCGGATAGAGTGCACGATAGGTTTCATAGGTTCGGGCATAGATGTGCTTGCTCTCTGGACGCGGCTCGGTATGTTCCACGATACGTACGGTGGAGTCACAGGCCTGCTGTATTGAATGATACACCCCACTTGCCACTCCTGCAAGCAAAGCCGCTCCAAAGGCTGGCCCTTCATGGGCGTTTGTCGTCACCAACTCCACTCCCAGCACATCGGCAAGGATCTGACGCCAGAGCGGGCTCTTTGCCCCACCTCCTGTTGCCCGCACCTGCTCAAGCTGGAGCCCTTGTTCTTGCAGAATGGCGAGACAATCTTTCAAGCTAAACGCCACACCTTCGAGGACAGCGCGTATCAGATGGCGGCGATCATGACTGGCCGTTAAACCAATCCAACCCCCACGCGCCCACGGATCCAGGTGAGGTGTGCGCTCGCCCTGCAGATAGGGCAGGAAGATGAGCCCTTCGCTGCCGGCAGAGACCAGCGCGGCCTCTCTGGAGAGCAGTTCGTAGGCGTCGATGCCCGTCCAGCGTTCCAGCGCGCTTTCCGGCAGGCCAATGTTGTCGCGCACCCAACGTAGCGAGAGACCCGCCCCTTGCGTGACGCCCATGAGATACCATGCCCCTGGCACGGCATGGTTGAAGGTATGTACGCGCGGCACGGGACCAGAGGTATCCACCTGCGGGGAATCGGCATAGGCCAGCACAACGCCGCTGGTGCCAATGGAGACGAGGCCAAGGCCAGGGCGCACCACGCCATTGCCGACCGCCCCGCAGGCGTTATCGGCTCCTCCACCAGCGACCGGCGTTTCGGCAAGCAGACCCGTCAGAGCTGCCACCTCTTCGGTAATCGTACCAGCCACTTCGGCAGCCTGCACAACAGGAGGCAAGAGCGTTGAATTGAGTTCGAGCGCCTCAAGCACTTCGCGGGACCAGGCACCGTGCTTGACATCGAGAAGGACGGTGCCAGCAGCGTCGGAGATTTCCATGACCATCTTACCGGTGAGCAGGTAGCGAATATAGTCTTTGGGCAGCAGCATAGTCTGGGCGCGAGCGAAGATTTGCGGCTCGTTGTCGCGAATCCATTGCAACTTGGGCGCCGAGAAGCCGGGCAGGGCAGGGTTGCTCACCAGTTCGATGAGGCGCTCGGCCCCCACGCGCTGGGTGATCCAGCGACATTGCGCTTCGCTGCGCTGGTCGGCCCAGATGATGCAGGGGCGCAGCACCTGTTGCTGCCCATCCAACAAGACGACACCGTGCATCTGGCCGGAGAGGCCAACGCCTCGCACATCAGCAGCCTGCACCCCCTGCTGCGCTCCCCCGGCCAGGCAGGTACGAATGGCGGTAATGGTGGCCGACCACCAATCGGCGGGATTCTGCTCCGCCCAACCCGGATGCGGGTGGTAGAGCGGATAATCAACGAAGGCGGAGGCTAGCGTGCGCCAATCATGGGCCGCAAAAAGGGCCGCTTTGACGCCCGTTGTCCCAAGATCGATGCCCAGCAGTGCTTGCATACGTATACTCCTAATCACAGAAATAATTTCCCTTACGCGAACCTGCTGCTGTGTGCGCTTGGGGTGAGGTCCGCTCTGACAAAGATGAAATGAACCAGCTAGCGAGTACCCAGTAGAAGTTCTATCGTGAGTTGATCGAGCTTCTCGTAATGAAAGCCGCGCTTTGCCACTGTCTCGATATCAAAGGTCGCTTCTTTCAATTTGCGGGCGGTCTCAGAGCCATATCCATTGAGCAGCCCGCCATAAGTCTGATCGCCACCGTGAATCTCGTTCAAGAGCGCCTGAATTTCCGGGTCAACATTGAAGCGCTGCACTTTTGCCTTGAGCATATTGTAGGTACGCATACAACCCTGGGCAAAATCCCAGATGCCCTCTTCATTCTCTGTACGATAGGCGTGTGCGTCAAAGTGGCGTGGGCCTTGGTACTGCTTCTCTTCCAGCAGCTTTATCAGGAAAAACATGCTCTTGATGTTCTCGCTGCCAAAGCGCAGGTCCTGATCAAAACGCGGGCCTCGCTGGTCATTCAGGTCAATGTGGAAGAGCTTGCCTGCATCCAGCGCCTGTGCCACCCCATGCACGAAATTCAAGCCTGCCATGTATTCGTGCGCCACCTCTGGATTGACCCCCACCATCTGCGGGAGGTCAAGCGTGTAGATGAAGCCGAGCATATGGCCGATAGTGGGCAGGTAGAGATCAGCACGCGGCTCATTCGGCTTCGGCTCTAAGGCAAAGCGCATGTTGTAGCCACTGTCAATGACATACTGGCACAAAAAGTTGATGGCGTCACGCATGCGTTGCAGCGACACCATAGGGTCCTTGCTGGCTTCCGTATCGACGCCTTCACGTCCGCCCCAGAACACATAGGTGCTCGCGCCCAGTTCAGCGCCCAGATCAATCGCACGCATCGTCTTTTGCAGGGCAAAAGCGCGTACTGCTGGATCAATAGAGGTGAATGCTCCATCTTTGAAAATCGGATGGAAGAAGAGGTTCGTCGTTGCCATCGGAACGACAATGCCATAATCTGAGAGCGCCTGTTTGAACTCGCGCACAATGCGGTCGCGCTCCGTCGGTGTCGCATCGAAGGGGACGAGGTCGTTATCGTGCAAATTGACGCCCCAGGCACCCAATTCCGAGAGCTTCTTCACGATGTAGACGGGATCAAGCGGCGGACGAACAAACTCGCCGAAGGGGTCGCGTCCCCGGTTGCCGACTGTCCAGAGTCCAAAGCTAAATTTCTCCTCTTTCCGGGGGGCGTACTCGTCGCTGGTCCCCTCGTGTGCTGCATTCTGCGGTATTGATGTTGTCATTAGCTCCTCCTTGTTTCATTTGATCGCGGTACAACTTCCACCTTCGTGTCCACAACCGCCCGCTGCCGGTACTCGACAACCTGGCCATCAAGTATCACGGTCTTCTCGGCTCGGATATCAGTCGAAGAGGCCCCAATGCTGAAGGTAAACGCGCCCGGCTCGGTGACGAAACGCATGTTTGGGTCGTAGAAGGCGAGCCGGCATGGATGCACAGTGAACGTGACTCTGCATGCCTGCCCAGGTGTGAGGGAGAGGCGTGCAAAACCGAGCAGCATTCGCTGGGGACGGGCAACAGAAGCAACCAGGTCACGGTAGTAGAGTTGCACTACCTCGTCACCTGCACATTCGCCGCTGTTACGCACCTCTATGGACACCTTAACCGGCTCTGCAATACTCCTCGCTTGCACGGTAAGATCATTGTAAGTAAACCTGGTATAGCTCAACCCATGTCCAAAGGCGAACAGCGGTGTCGTCGGCGAGTCGATATAATCGCCGAATAACATCGCATAATCACCTCCGGCACGGAACCCTACGTGGTTTGGCATCTGGCCGACCGAGCGGGGGATGCTCACCGGCAAGCGACCGCTGGGATTCACCTTCCCGGTCAACACATCAGCCAGACCACTGCCCCCTTCTTCACCTGGCGGAAACACTTGCAGGACCGCATTGGCTCTCTGCACGACGGAAGCAAGCGTGTGGACGCGCCCACTAAGCACTACCACCACGAGTGGGGTCCCCGTTTCGGCAACTGCCTCAACCAGTTCCTGCTGCACGCCGGTGAGGTCGAGAGAGGTCGCGTCGTTCCCCTCCCCGGAAGTGGCCGGTCGCAAGATGCCGCTACGACCGGCGACCACGACTACAGCCACATCGGCGTCGCGTGCCACCTGCACTGCCTCTGCAAAACCAGACCGGTCGTCGCCCAGCACCTCACAGCCTTTGGCATATCCTACCTCTGCGTCATTCCCAAGAGCAGAGCGCAGGCCCGCAAGAGGTGTGACGTGCGGAGTGAAATACGGGCCGGGCATGTAGTTACCCCTCGCCTGTGGAGTGTTCATTGCTGCGACTTCGATGTCCTGAGGAGCTGCATTGATGATTTCCAGATGAGCAGGGTAGTGGTAATCACCCTGTAGGAGCCGTTCATCGTCCGCACCAGGTCCAATGACCGCAATGCACTTGACAGTGGGAGCAAGGGGCAGCACCCCATCGTTTGTCAGCAGGATGGTCGACTCTGCAACGGCCTGACGAGCCAGCGCACGCTGCTCAGGAATCTGAAACGCGGCATTGGCGGCTGCCGCATCAACATAAGGGTTCTCGAAGAGCCCGAGTTGGAATTTGAGGCGAAGCACGCGCCGGACTGCCGTGTCAACGACTTCGAGTTGCACGCGCCCGGCCTCAATTTCGGCCTTCAGTGGCTCTCCGTAGCAGTCAACAGCAGGAAGTTCCATATCGAGTCCGGCGGTCAGGGCGAGCCTGGCGGCCTCTCCTCTGCTTGCTGCGACATGATGGAAGGTCATGAGATTCATGACGGCAGAATAATCCGCGACGACGACGCCAGAGAAGCCGAGTTCGTCGCGCAGCAGCCCGGTCAGGATGGCGGGGCTGCCTGCACAGGGGAGGCCGTCAACAGAAGCGTAGGAGTTCATCATTGTCGCAAGTCCGGCGTTGCGGATCACTGTGGTAAAAGGTTCGGCATAGACCTCACGCAGTTCTCGTGGGCCGCACTGCACGGGACCCCAGTTGCGCCCACCCTCAGACATGGCATAGCCAAGGAAGTGCTTGCCGGTGGCAGCAACGCCGTGCCGGAGGTCGTCGCTCTGAAGACCCTGGACATAGGCAGTGCCGATGATCCCGCTCAGCACCGGTTCTTCGCCGTAGGTCTCCTCTACTCGTCCCCAGCGCAGGTCGCGTGCGATGTCGAGAACCGGTGCCAGCGCGTGTCTGGCACCGACGGCCATCATCTGCGTGCAGATAACCCCGGCCACCTGTTTGACGAGGCCCGGGTCCCAGGTCGCTGCAAGTCCAAGTCCTTGGGGAAAAACGGTCGCATCCCGGTGGCAGAACCCACCCGTGGACTCCTCGTGGAGGATGACTGGAATGCCAAGCCGCGTCCGTTCGATGGCGACTTTTTGGATAGCGTTAATGAGTGCGGCGCTCTCCTGCGGATGCAGGCCAGTTGAGGCACCGATGCGCGTGATCTCCCCGATGCCATGCGGCATCATCTCCGCCACGGCATTGGGTTCGAAGTTGCCTGTGCTCACGAAAGCGGTGCTCCAGAGACAACCGAGCTGGGCTAGCTTCTCGTCGAGCGTCATAAGAGAGAGTAAGTTCTCGACCCGTTCCTCGATGGAGGCGTCTGGGTCGCGGTAGAGCAGTGTAGACAAATGGAAACTCCTTGCTATCTTTCCTTTCTGATCATATTCAGTCAAATACCCTTCCGATCGTTTTTTTGCTGAAGGAAAACATCGCTTGCTGTAATGGCCCTCTACGGGCCTTGTGAAGAGATGTTGTCGTTTCCGTCAAAAAACTAGTGGAAGGTCGATAGGATCCTGGCTAATTCAGTGCGTTGTTCACAGTTCTTGAACTGGAAGGACTGCATCAAGGTATCGATGTCCTGATCATTCATGCCTTTGAAGAGTGCAGCGAACTCCTGCAGCAATGGCTCTGCAAGCAAGATGTGTCGCACTAATTGTTTAATCATCCATTGAGCGCCAAAAGGGTAGGGATGGTAGTCGGGCAACTCTATGGCGAAGGTCTCCTCCAGCGGCTGCATGAGTGGGCGAATGTGGGTATCGACGCTGCCCCATGAGTCGACGCCCAGGCGGGCCTTTTTCTCCAGCAATGGTTGCAGGAGCTTTCTCCAGGGAGAGTCGGGGGCCGTATAGACCACTCCCTGCAAGCCGATGTCTTTGTACGTCCACATGGCCCAGTTCGCTTGATAGCGGTCGTAGATCTCCAATTGGTCGCGCAAGACCTGGTAGCGCATGGCATCAGCGGCAGGATCTCCCACGTAGACCGGCCCGAACTCGCCTACCCAGATCGGTGTCCCCGTCTGCCGCATGTAGGCCGTGCGTCGCAAAAACGTCTCCTCCAGGACAGCCTTATCCACATACTCTCCCCGAGAGATGCCAGGATAAGGACCCCCATCGATGAAGCCAGGGAGGGCGTAGTCATGCACGCTGTAAATGACATGGGGCCACGTCTCCGTAAACATGTGGAATTCTGTCGAGTAACGATTGCCTTCCAGAAAGAGGATGTGATCGGGATCGACGGCCCGGATCGCCTGGTAGAGCCGCCGGTAGAAGGGTACTATCATCTCCTCAGTGGGATCACCCGGCTCATTGATAGGGTTGTAGCCAGCCACCCAGGGATTCCCCTTGTAACGATTGGCGATGACCTCCCAGAGGTGAACTACCCGATCCTGAAAGTGCTTATGCTGCCAGAATAAGGCTTTGTGGGTTGGGTTGTCGCTATGCCACGCCTGATTTTGATAGCCAGGCAAGGCGTGCAGGTCGATGATTGTGTATATCTGCTGTTCGCCACACAGGTCGATTACACGGTCCAGGTGCTTAAAGCCCTCTTCCTTGATGACAAACGGCTCCATATCCGACTCGAAATGGCGATAGTTGATGGGAAGCCTCAGAAGGTTGAGGCCAAGGGACGCAACGAACTGAGCATCGTCGCGTTCGAAGAAATATTCCAGGAAGCGATCGAAGAAGAATTCATATCTGTCATTGCCAAGCACCTGGCGGATGGCCTGTCTCTGAGCTTCCTCATTGGCAGGAAAGCCCGTAATGAAGTTCTCCATGTTCATCCACCCGCCCAGACCAAAGCCGCACAACAAGACCTTCTGGCCTTTGCTGTCGACAATGGACGTCCCCTTTGTAGTCAAAACATTTGCTGGCATAAGCGGTTCCCTCTCGTTTTCAGCTTGCCCCTTCCCTTCGTGCGCAAAATCGTAGGTTACTTACTAAAGCCCGCCATCAAGCCCGCCAGTAACTGGCGTCTGCCAAAGATGTAAAGCAGGATGATCGGTGTGGCTGAAAGTAAGACAGCCGCAAGAATAGCCGGGACGTTGGTGGTAAATTGTCCCTGGAAGCTCCACAGGGCCAGCGGTAGGACCCGAACGCCCGGACTCTGCGTCAATACCAGCGGAAACAGGAAACCATTCCAGATCTGGATGGTTTCATAAATGATCACCGTGACCAAAGCCGGCCGCGATAAGGGAAGCACCAGGCTGCGTAAGATGTGAAAATGCCCTGCACCGTCCAGGTACATAGACTCGTGCAATTCGTTGGGGATATCTCTGATGTAGGTGACCAGTACAAGAACGGACAAAGGAATGCCAAAGGCCACCGAAGGCAGGATCAGAGCAAACAGCGTGTCGTAAAGATGCATTGCAGTAATCATGGCATAGATCGGGATGATCGTTGCCTGCAAGGGAATCGCCAGCCCGAAGAGAAACAGG
>WNGP01005192.1_pt1 | contig 10856 bp, 8 predicted proteins | sample 5407671 | NCBI WGS metagenome assembly WNGP01 (sample SAMN13153381, study PRJNA577476) | soil metagenome | isolation source: 40 cm soil or saprolite under Garry oak tree replicate 2 | place: USA:California | collected 2016-06-15
CTCAAGACGATTCAAGAAGTCATCACCCTCTCGGTTTTCTCCATTTTCTCAATCACGTATCTGGGAGAAAGGTTCCGATGGAATTACGCCGCGGGCTTTGCGTGCATCGTGCTCGGCGCGTTCTTCGTCTTTCACAAGTGGTGAGGAGGCGCTCCGGCGATTCAGGTGAGGCCCTCCGGCCGCCACCGGTGCGCGACTTCTTAGAAGACCGCGCTCATCCGCCTAGACAAAGCTTTCTCGACAAGGTCATTTTCTGAATATACCCTTCCATGAAGCTCTGGAATCGAATTCTCTGGATTCGAATCGAATGAAAGAGGCACAAGGAGAGAACCCATGCAGCGCAAAGCATCCGCGGTTTGGCAGGGCGGTTTGAAAGATGGGAAGGGCTCGATTTCGACGGATAGTGGCGTGCTGAAGCAAACGCAATACTCGTTCAGCACGAGGTTTGAGAATGGGGTCGGCACCAATCCGGAAGAGCTCCTCGCCGCGGCGCACGCCGGCTGTTTCACGATGGCGCTCTCCGCGCAACTCGGCAACGCCGGCATGACCGCAAGCAAGCTCGAGACGACTGCAACAATTACGCTCGACAAGCTCCCCGACGGTTTCGCGATCACCAAGAGCCATCTCGACCTCGTCGCGCGTGTTCCGGGGGCGGACAAAGCGAAATTCGACGCCGCCGTGAAAGCCGCCGAAACCGGCTGTCCTGTCTCGAAACTCTTCAAGGCAGAAATCAGTGTGAACGCACGCCTCGAATCCTGAGCGCTATGGCGTTCTCGTCGAACGTTCTCATTGGACGTTCTCATCGAGAGGGCCAAACAGGTACAATGCCGCACATGATTTCAGCTCCCGGAGCGTTCTCTGCAGGTGTCGCGATCTTTCTGATCGTGCTCTGGGACGCGTTCGAAGCCATCATTCTCCCGCGCCGCGTCACGCGAAAGTTCCGCCTGGCTCGCCTTTTTTACCGGTCCACCTGGAAAGCTTGGAAATTCGTGATTTGCCTCATCCCTAAGCCCAAGACCCGTGAAGCTTTGCTGGGCTTCTACGGCCCGCTCTCGCTCCTCGTTCTCGTCGGAGTTTGGGCCGTTGGCCTCGTGCTCGGCTTCGGTCTCATGCAATATGGCGCCGGGTCCGCGGTGATCATGACGGGCGGCCAGCCCGGTTTCCTAACGGACATCTATCTCAGCGGCACGACCTTCTTCACCCTCGGCCTGGGCGACGTCATTCCGCGCTCTGGCTTGTCCCGCGCCCTGGTTGTCACCGAAGCCGGTTTTGGCTTCGGATTTCTTGCTGTCGTCATCGGCTATTTGCCTTTCATCTACGGGTCGTTTTCCAAGCGCGAGGTGAATATTTCCCTCCTCGATTCGCGCGCCGGCACGCCGCCCACCGCTGGCGAACTGCTTCGCCGCCACAGCTATGTACATGGCCAGGACGCCCTCTGCGTTCTCCTCAAAGATTGGGAGCTGTGGTGCGCCGAGCTGATGGAGAGCCATCTCTCCTATCCCGTGCTCGCCTATTTTCGCTCGCAGCACGACAACCAATCTTGGATCGCATCGCTCACGGCGATTCTGGACACCTGCGCGCTCGTTATCGTCGGTATCGAGGGCGCTTGCGAAAAACAGGCCGAGCTTACTTTTGCGATCGCGCGTCACGCCATCGTCGACCTCTCGCAAGTCTTCGGCACCGCGCCCAAGCCGCTGCCGCACGATCGGCTGCCCGAACCAGCTTTGCGCCAAATCCGCGACATTCTCGCCCAGCACGGCATGAAACTTCGGGACGGAGAGGAAGCTGACCGCAAACTCGCTGCGTTTCGCAAAATGTATGAGCCCTACATCTATGCGCTGGCCAATTATTTGAACCAGACGCTGCCGCCTTGGATTCCGCTGAAAAAAGGCAAAGACAATTGGCAAACTACGGCCTGGGCGCAGTCGGGAGGGCTCATTGATAAAGAAGTGGCCACCGTCGTCGCCGATGACCATTTCTAGTTTTCTTGGACCGCGGCGGCTGGACGCCTCTTTTTTTCGTTTCCTCATTTTTTTGGAGAAAAACAATGAAGGCCATTCTCGTTCGTGAATTCGGCGGCCTCGAAGTCCTGAAGCTCGAAGAAATCCCCACGCCAAAGCCTGCCGCCGGACAAGTTCTCGTCCGTATCCGCGCCGCAGGTGTGAATCCCTACGACACCTATATGCGCGCGGGCACCTACGCCGTCAAACCGCTGCTTCCCTACACGCCAGGATCTGATGGCGCAGGCGTCGTTGAGGCCATCGGCGACGGTGTGAAAAAAGTGAAGCCGGGCGACCGCGTCTACACGGCGAAGACCGTTACGGGCGCGTACGCGGAATACGCTATCGCGCTGGAAGAGCAAGTGCATTTCCTGCCCGACAACGTCAGTTTTGGCCAGGGGGCGGGCGTGTGGGTTCCCTACGGGACCGCGTATCACGCGCTCCATCACTCCGCGGAAGCGCACGCTTCCGAAACCGTCCTGGTACACGGAGCGAGCGGCGGAGTCGGCACCGCGGCAGTGCAGATGGCGCGAGCCATGGGCCTCACCGTCTTCGGCACGGCCGGAACGCAAAAAGGTATCGACCTCGTAAAACGCGAGGGCGCGCATCAGGTTTTCGATCACGGCAAGACGGGTTATCAGGAGGGGATACTGAAGGTCACCGGCGGCCGCGGTGTGGACATCATTCTCGAAATGCTCGCCAATGTGAACCTGGCCCACGATACAAAACTTCTGGCCAGCCGCGGCCGCGTGATCGTCATCGGCAACCGCGGTGAAGTCACGATCAACGCCCGCGAACTCATGGGCCGCCGCGCCTCCATCCGCGCCTTCACCCTTTGGGGCATTACGCCCGCGGAAGAAAACGAGATTCACGCCGGCCTCATTGCCGGCCTCGAAAACGGCACGCTGCGCCCGGTCGTCGGCAAAGAGTTGCCCCTCGCCGAAGCGGCGCGCGCCCACAAAGAAATCCTCGAGCCCGGCGCCGCGGGGAAAATCGTCCTCGTTCCTTAATGTAGTGTTCGAACGTGCCGCGCGGCGGGACGGCGTTGCCGCGGGCAAAATTGTTTTGAGTGCGTTGCGGCCGGGAACATGCCGTATAATCGGGCTTCTCACATATTGACCAGGAAAAAGCCTTAAGCAGGGAGCGGAATCACTCTCATCGTGCACATCGCCCTTTTACTCTCGGTTGGTCTCGCCGCGCAGAACCCCATCAGCCACTATTGGCACAAGATCACCGATAGAACCTTTACCGGCATCTACCACGCCAATGCCTTCGACCTCGCGATGATGATTCCTTATTTCATCGTCCTTTTCGTCCTTGCGGTCTACGGCCTGCACCGCTATTGGCTGGTCTACGACTATTTCGCCTATTCGAAAAATGTCCCCCCGGCTCCGCCGCCGGTTACAAACTGGCCCCGCGTCACCGTGCAGTTGCCCATCTTCAACGAACGTTACGTCATTGAGCGTCTCGTCGAAGCCGTCTCGCGCTTCGACTATCCGCCCGAACTGCTGGACGTGCAGGTCCTGGACGACTCCACCGACGAGACCTGCGAAGTCGCCCGCGCCTGCGTCGAACGCTACGCCGCGCAGGGGATGCCCATCCTTTACATTCATCGCTGCAACCGTGAAGGTTTCAAAGCCGGCGCCCTGGAAAACGGCCTGAAAACCGCCAAGGGCGAATTCGTTGCTATCTTCGACGCGGATTTTCTACCCGAACCCGATTTTCTTCTCCGTACGATTCCTTATTTCATGAATCCGGATGGCGGCAGCAAAATCGGCATGGTGCAGACACGCTGGACGTATCTCAACAGCGATTACTCGCTGCTGACCAACGTGGAGATGATCCTTCTCGATGGCCATTTCGTCGTCGAGCATGGCGCGCGTTCCCGCCGCGGCACTTTCTTCAATTTCAATGGCACCGCCGGCGTGTGGCGCCGCAAAGCCATCGACGATGCCGGCGGCTGGGAGCACGACACCCTCACCGAAGACACCGACCTTTCTTATCGCTCGCAGCTCAATGGCTGGAAGTTTCTCTACCTCCCGCATATCGAGTGCGCTTCCGAGCTCCCCGTGGACATGAACGGCTTCAAAGCCCAGCAGGCGCGGTGGGCCAAGGGCTTGATGCAAACCGCAAAAAAAATCCTCCCAAGAGTATTGAAGTCGGATGCGCCCTGGCACGTCAAAGCCGAGGCCTTCTTCCACCTTACCGGCAACATCAGCTACCCGCTCATGATTGTGCTCTCCACCATGTTGCTGCCCGCGATGATCGTGCGCTTCTATCAAGGCTGGATCCAGATGTTGGTGATCGATCTGCCGCTGTTCCTCGCTTCCACGTGTTCCATCTCCAGCTTCTATCTCGTCGCGCAAAGAGAGCTTCGTCCCAAAACATGGCGGCGCACGTTTCTCTACATGCCCTTCGTCATGGCCACGGGGATCGGCATTTCCGTGCGCAACGCGCAAGCGGTGATCGAAGCGCTGCTCGGCAAGAAAAGCGCATTCGCCCGCACGCCCAAATTCAATATCGAAGGCAAGCAGGGCGCGTTCGCGACAAAATCCTACCGGAACAAAGCCGGCTGGATGCCCTACGCGGAAATTCTTTTAGGCTTGTACTTCTCTTCGACGGTGATCTACGCCATCCTCAACGAAAACTACGCCACCGTCCCGTTCCTGTTGCTCTTCGTCTGGGGTTACCTCTACACCGGCGCGATGTCCCTCGGCCAAACCTACTTCGCGCGTCTGCGTTTCGGAGTCAACGCCCCGGAGATGCGCCCCGCCACTTCCGGCGCCCCGGGCTTCTGATTCTCTTAAGTAGAACTGACGCTCAGGTCGGCAGCCTTTCGCTTTTCGCGTGTGCGATGTCGCCGTCAAAGCTACACTGCACGGAAGGCGGACGCTCCGTGGAATACCTCCCCTTCAAGAATGGCGATGTCGGCTTGCACGCGGTCGCTGCTGGCCCGGAAGATGGCCCCGTCGTCGTTCTGCTCCACGGCTTTCCTGAATTCTGGTATTCGTGGCACAGACAAATCGAGCCGCTGTCAGCTGCAGGTTTTCGCGTCATCGCTCCCGACCAGCGCGGGTACAACCTCAGCAGCAAACCCGTCGGCGTCTCTTCGTATGCCATGCCTGAGCTCGTTTCCGACGTCATCGCCATCGCCGATCAGCTCGGCCAGAGAAAAATCTTTCTCGCCGGACACGATTGGGGCGCCGCCGTTGCCTGGAGCACCGCCCTGCTGCATCCGCAGCGCGTCGCCAAGCTAGTCGTTCTTAACGTCCCTCACCCCTCGGTGATGCGTAAATTCCTCAGCACGCGTCCGCGTCAATTCCGCCGCAGCTGGTACATGTTCTTCTTTCAACTCCCCTGGCTGCCGGAAGCCCTTTTCTCCGCCTTCAACTTCCGCGCCGGTTCGCGCTCGCTTCTCCGCTCCAGCCGCCCGGGCGCCTTCTCCGCCCAAGATCTCGTCCAATACCGCGCCGCGTGGTCGCAGCCCGGCGCCCTCACCGCCATGATCAATTGGTACCGCGCCTTCTTTCGAACTCGCATCAAATTTCAGAACAAAACCGTCCGCGTCCCCACGCGCATCCTCTGGGGGGAGCGCGACGACTTTCTCTTAACGGAAATGGCGCACGAAAGCCTGCGCTATTGCACGAGCGCCGAGCTCTTCACCTTCGCTAGCGCCACGCATTGGCTCCAGCACGAAGAACCCGCTCGCGTCTCGGAGCTCCTAATCGATTTCTTCCGAGCGTAATGCTCGGTTCGGTCTGCCATCGCTAGCGAACCATCTAGGGATCTCATTCAAAGCAGAGCAATACAATCTCCGGGCTAGACCCAAAGCGCAGCGGCGGCCCCCAAGTCCCTGCACCGCTGGAGGTGTAGACCTGCATCTTTCCGATCCGGCTCAACCCGTAGGCGAACTGGCGGTAAATCCGCCGGACCATCCAGGTCCAGGGGATAAACTGCCCGAGATGAGTGTGTCCCGAGAGTTGCAACGAAAATCCAGCCTCGGCCGAGATGTGCGGGCGATCCGGCGCATGCGTCAGAAGAATGCTGGCGCGCTTCCGGTCCACACCGATTCGCTCGAGGACCGCACGCAGATACTCGTCCCGGGTGGCGTGTTTGTAAGGCACGCCGACGATCTGCAAGCCGTCTGCTTCCACTTTTTCGTTCTCGAGTACGCGAACTCCAGCGCCGGCGACGGCTCGTAGGTACTTGGAGTCATCCCCGAACTGCTCATGATTGCCCGCAACAAAATAGGCGCCCTGCGGCGCGCGCAGCTCGCGCAACGGCTCGGCGGCTCGCACTGTATCGATCGCTGTGCCATCGTACAAATCGCCGGCAACGAAAACCACGTCGGGCTTCTCCCGCATCGTCTTGGCCACGATCCGCCTCAGAAACCGGCCGTTTCGAACGTGCCCCAGGTGCAGATCGCTGAGTAGCACGGCCCTACGCCCGCGCCAGGCCTGCGGCAGATTCTCCAATCGGATGGTGATCCGCCGAACCCGCGTCCAGCCTGCATTCACCAGGCCTGAGAAGCACAGCACCACTGACGCTCCGAACAACAGCTCCACGATCCGATGGAAATTCACGCCCATTCCCGCCAGCCCTGCGATTCCGAAAATAACCCAGGACATGCATGCCGCAAAGAAAGAGAAACTCAACCATCCAAGCCAAGCTGCGGCGAGCTGATACATGACTCGCAACACAGCATTTGTGTAGCGAAAGGCCAGAAGCGACGTTGCTAAAAAACTGACGGACAAGACGCCCACAACGATCTTGAGCCACAACGCCACAGGGGAATCATTCCCCGCCGGCGAAAACTTCCAGGTTTCGTAGAGGAAAAAGTGAATCAGAAACAACACCGATTGAAAAATCGCGATGAAGCCTATGAGTCCTGCTCGTATCCGCATCTACCATTGGATTCCTCAAGACCTAAAAACGGTATTCATCTGCTCGGAAATGGAGGGCGAGAGCGTCGGTTGCTGGGCGGCGCGGCGGTCCTGTTTCGTGACAATTTCGGCCAATCACTCGTTTCGGGTACAATCGCGTGGCTGCGTACAGCCTTCGAAACCCACATGCCCAGTGGGCGCAACATCCAATGGTGGTTGCGAGGTGCGCGAATGAGTGGTCGCCTGTGGCCGGTGCGGTCGCATGGTCTATCGAATTCAGCAAGACGGGTTTTTGGAGGATTGCTCTGCCTGGCTTACATTGCAGCCACCGCGCGCGCCCAGGAGCGCCGCGAGCGTGAGCCTAATAGCGTCTATGCGGAACGCCGCGGGAAGCTCGCGGCGCAGGCCGATGGGCCGATCATCCTTTGGGGTTTCACCGGCCGCGAGGAAGTGTCCCAAGCCTACGTCTTCGCCCAGGAAGAGAATTTTTACTACCTCACCGGCCACAATGAAGAAGGAGCCGGGCTGATAATCCTTCCCGCTGGTCAGAAGGGCGACGTCTCCAGCGTTTCGCGCGAAACTCTTTTTCTCCCCGCAAAGAATCTGCAGAAAGAAAAATGGAACGGCGTTCGCATGTCACCCTCGGATCCCGGCATCGAAGCGCGCACGGGATTTGTTGCCGTAAAATCGTTTGAGAGCGACTTCCGCTCCATGGTCGAGAATCTTGCCAAGACGTTTCCGGACTTCTACACGATTCTTCCCTATCAGAAAGAACTCGGCGGTTACCCCCACGAGAAAGCCGTTGTGGATTGGCTGCAGCTTGCTGCGCCGAATGCCAAGCTGAAAGACATTCGCGCGCAGATCGGCGCTCTGCGCCGGATCAAGTCACCCGGCGAAATCGCCTTCCTGAAGCAAGCGATTGATTTGTCCCTCGATTCTCACCTGGAAGCGATGAAGTTGATGCGCCCGGGGCTTTACGAATATCAGCTAGCGGCAAAAATGGCCGAAATCCATGCCTGGGGCGGCTCGGAAGCGGAGGGCTACGCCCCGATTGTTGGCGCCGGCCCGAACTCCACCGTGCTGCACTACGACAAGCTCTCGCGCAAAATCGATGATGGCGACATCGTCGTTCTCGACGTCGGGGCGCAATACTCCGGCTATTCGGCGGACATCACCCGCACGCTGCCCGCCAGCGGCAAGTTCACGCCGCGCCAGCGCGAAATTTACGACATCGTCCTCGGTGCGCAAAACGCGGCCCTCGCCGCGCTCAAGCCGGGCATGGATTTCTGCAACAAGGGCGACAAGAGCGTTCACAAGATTGCCTACAACTACATCAATTCCCATGGGAAAGATCTTCACGGCAAATCCCTCGGGCCATATTTCATTCACGGCCTCGGCCATCACATTGGCCTCGACGTCCACGACCCGGGCGAATTCTGCGCCCCTTTCCAGCCCGGCATGGTCATCACCGTCGAGCCCGGCATCTACATTCCCGAGGAAAATCTGGGCGTGCGTATCGAGGACGACGTCCTCATCACCGAATCCGGCCACAAACTCCTCAGCGAACGCCTCCCGCGCGACACTGTTGAAATCGAAAAGATCATGGCGGAAGCCGCGTTGGCTCGCTCAAAAGGAGAAAAAAACGAGGTCCGCGGAAACGTTTCGTCAGCGGATACGCTCGCCGACAGCGGTGTGGTCCGCAGCTTGATTGAGAAATACGCGAAATCGGTTGACGACGCGGATACAACTCTCGCTGCTGAGGTCTGGTTGAATTCTTCTGACGTCTCCTTCATCCACCCGTTGGGCCATGAGCACGGTTTCGAGCAAATCAAGCAAAATGTCTACATGCGCCTGATGGGCGATACCTTTTCGGAACGCAAACTGAGTGTTCATGACGTTTCCGTCCATGTTTACGGGGACGCGGCCTGGGCCGAGTTCTACTGGGATTTCGCCGCCAAGTTCAGAAAGGACGGCTCTCCGCTCACGACACACGGCAGGGAAACACAGCTCTATCGCAGGGAACAAGGTCGATGGCGCTTGGTTCACGTTCACTATTCCGGAATGCCTATCACCGCGGAACGCCAAGGTTTCTGAGCGAAGGAAACATTTCTTTTTTAAGGACGCTCCCTGCCAACAAAGCGGGAAATCAAACTTACCAAGTCTTGCCGGAGCCGACGCAACCCGCTAAAGAATCGCAAGTTGTGACAAAACGCAGCAAGCTGTTTTTCTCCTCTTTGTTCGTCTTCTGTTCGCAATTTAGCCCGATTTGCCGCGACTTGTACTACGCATTACTACGGAGGTAGGGAACCTGTCCGTAGACAGTGGTCCAAAGGCGGAGAGGGCCAAAGATACCCGACCGCCTCGCCCCCCTGGACCGCTCATCTTGAACTTCGCTTCTTCCTGCTCGTTTCACTGTTTTTCGCGGTCGGGTAGGACCGTGGCGCGAATCGGGCTTCGAATGATGGTCGGGTAAGGTGGTGGCGCGTAGCGGGCTTCGTATGATGCCGCCGTTTCCACCACCTCCCCTATCAACCGTACAGCGGGTTTTCCCCAGTACGGCTGGAAGGTTGGCCTATCAGACAGCGCCTTCACTCACGTCGCGCTGGTTAAGCCTACACCCGGCATCCTCAGCGTCACGCCAGCTTTGCGTCTGCCCTTCGTACACTCCGTAGCGTCACCTGACGTTCCGCTCTGTGTCGGAACAGTGTGCTCGGTGGTGCACTGCCATGCGAGGAGTTGTCTCCTCTACCCCAGAGGCCCTCGCTCCGGTCTGGGTTATATTGTCCCAGTCCATCATCACTTAATCGGCCTCATGCGCCCCACTCATGGGCACATCACCATTTCGCCGCACTGCGGTTTATAGGCGATGCCTTCGCTGTGCAGGTGCGGAGACACTTCGACCCCGAACAAGAGTTCCGACTTTGTGATTACGGAAATGCACACATCGCTGACTGAAACTTTTTGCAGCTGTTTCAGAACCGCATCATTCGAGCGCTTCATCATGTAGGAACAGGTATCTGTGTCCAACATGTAGCGCGGCATTACGGCTCACGCTCCTGCACAGGAGATCTTCGACGCCTTCCATGAAAGTAGCCGATGCAACAGGACCCTCAGCGATGTAGGACGACCAATCAAATGGTCGAGGTGACAGGACTACGTCACTCCCCTCTTTCCGTATGAATACTTCTTGGGTGTTGAACTGAAACTCCTTGGGCAAGCGGACAGCTTGACTGCGATTATTCATGAAGATTTTCGCTTTGCGTTGCATGGTCCCCCTTTCCGAGTCCGGCGCTTCCTTATGGCATATACATAAGTATATGCCAAGACGGACAGCGTTTGCGGGTCTGGTGGAGGAGGAGGCTCAGCACCGGGTGGCTTAGGGGCGCGTTGGTGTTAGCGCACCAGCGCGTCTCGCTGCCAGGAAGAATATCACACGATAGTGTTCCACACCATAGTGTATGGACTTATAGTGGGAAGCTCCGCGACGATCGCAGTGTGAAAAATCCCCTACTTCAGTTTGGAACGCGAGTGCGAGAATTACGAACGGAACGAAAGCTGAGTCAAGAAGACTTGGCGGAAGTGGCAGATCTGCACAGGAATTACATCTCCCAAATCGAATGCGGGCGAAGGAACGTGTCGCTGCTGAACATTTTGAAAATTGCGCGGGCGCTGGGGGTCCGGCCGGCTAAGCTGATCAACGAACTCCGTTAAACAATCAGGTACGTCGGTATCCGCTCCAGGGGGCGGGTTCGAGGGCAAGCTCATAGGCCGCGCGGGTGTGCACCGGCTCGCCGTGCGAGACGATCACGTGCTCGAAAGGAAGCTCAAGCAGGGCGCGCAGCGCTGGCCACGGTTGCTGCTCATGCGACGGCGAAGCCCAAACGCGCAGCTCGCCTTTCGGGGCGTCAGCGCATGGCGAAAACGAGAGCACGCTGCTCGGGCAGCCACGGCGGCGTCTCGTTGCGGCCTCGTC
>WNGP01012148.1_pt1 | contig 10855 bp, 12 predicted proteins | sample 5407671 | NCBI WGS metagenome assembly WNGP01 (sample SAMN13153381, study PRJNA577476) | soil metagenome | isolation source: 40 cm soil or saprolite under Garry oak tree replicate 2 | place: USA:California | collected 2016-06-15
CCAAATGATTTTCATCAAAGTTTTTCAAAAGCTTTCCCAATTTTCCGGCAAAGTGCCGCTCGAGCACTGGGTCTCGCGCATTGCCGTCAACACCTGCCTCAGTCAGATCGAAGCCGAGAAAGTGCGCCCGGAACTGCGTCACGCAGATCTGAGCGAAGAGCAGCAGGCAGTCGTGGAAAATCTCGCCAGCTCGTCCGATGAACTCGCGCCGGACCGGCAATTGGCCTCACGCCAGCTGGTCGAACATTTGCTTCAATTACTCAAGCCGGTTGAACGCCTGGTGATTGATTTGCTTTACTTGCAAGGCCGTTCCGTCGAAGAAATTCACAAGATCACGGGTTTGGGCACGGCCGCGATTAAAGTCCGCGCCTTCCGGGCCCGCCAGAAAATGAAAGCGCAGCTCGCGAAAATCGGAGCGGGGAGAAATTTATGAAAGATCTCGATCCTTCGACTTCGCTCAGGACAAGCCTTGATCGGTTGCTGCGCGCTGCCGCCAAAGAGAAAGACGAGACGCCGGTGGAAATGCCGCTTGGTTTCGACACCCGCGTGGTCGCGCTTTCGCGTCGAAATGGAAATGGCGCGGCGTTCGGCGCGCTTCTGCGCCGGGTCGCGCTTGCGGCTGCAGCCGTGATTGTTTTAGCGACCGGCGGCGCCTGGGTCGAGTTCAACCGGAACGACGATGCAAGCGTCGCCTCCGGGAACGAATTCGCCATCGCCGATTCAGCTATTCAGGATGAGGTTGGGCCATGAATAGCGCGCTGAAATGGAAATTGATCGCCGGTTTCGTCCTCGTTTTCCTCGCCGGCGGCGCCACTGGCGTGTTCGTGAGCGCGACCACAGCCCATTACTTCTTCGGCGCACATCGTCACGGGTTTGCCGCTCAGGCGATGAAGAGCCGTTTACAATGGCACCTTCGATTGACGGACGAGCAGATGACCAAGATTTCGCCGATCATTGAGAAAACGGGGACCAAGCTCGAAGAAATTCGAGGCGACACCGGCCGTCGAGTCCGCGAAACGATTGCCGAAGCACACCGCGAGATCGCGCCGAGTCTCACGCCGGAGCAACAGCAGCGCTTGAAAGACATGGAAGCGCGCCATCGCCGCTGGTTCCAACATCACCAGCCCGGAAGCGTTACTCCTGGTCCCGAAACGTCGCCGCAATAACGGACCGAATTCGACGCGGAATCAGACGCGATCTTTCAAACCGGTTTTGCCGGCCGCGCGGGCGCAATGGACGCAGCAATAAATGCTGCTGTCCTGCTCCACGCCGTGTCCGACGACTTTGCAGCCGCAGTGCGGGCAGACCGGCGCCAGAGCGTGGATCGCGCACTCAAAGCTGTCGAACGTGTGATGCTTTCCGCCCACCACCACCTCGAAGGCCTTGTCATATTGGTTTTCGCAAACTTCGCATGTAGGCATACGCAAAAGTTTCGCACGCCGGCGCATTCGTGGTGGTGTCGTAATCGCCTTATGTTTCACAGAGAGGCGGCCAACGTTTATGCAAGATCGACAATCCCGGGAACTCGTCGATTTTCTTAAATCGCCCGCGTCGTATCCTCATCGGCCAGGTGAAGTCCGCTCGATGGAGACCCACATTTCCTGGGTCTTCATTGCGTCGCCGCTTGTTTTCAAGATCAAGAAACCGCTGAACCTCGGTTTTCTCGATTTTAGCACCCTCGAAAAACGCCATCATTTCTGCCAGCGCGAACTGGAACTGAACCAGCGGCTCGCTCCCGAAATTTACTTGGACATCACCCCGATCTACAAAACCGCTTCGGGTTTCTCATTCGAAGCATCGGGCGGAGCAATCGTCGAATACGCCCTCAAAATGAAAGAACTGCCGTGCGGCTGGTTTCTGAATGAGTTGCTTGCGAAGAATTTGGTGGGCGAAAAGGAGATCAATCGCGTGATCGCGCGGTTGCACCAGTTTTACGAATCGGAAACACCGACGCCGGAAATCCAAGAATGGGGAACGCCCGAGAAACTCAAGATCAGCACCGACGAAAATTTCACGCAAGCGGAACCGTTTGTAGGAAAAACCATTTCGCCCGCTGCATTCGAAGCGATTCGCCATTTCACAAACAGTTTCTATGCGGCGAAGGAAAAACTATTTCTTGAGCGAATTCAGCAGCACCGGATCCGCGATTGCCATGGCGATCTCCACCTCGACCACATTCACATCACGCCGGAGACATTGTCGATCTTCGATTGCATCGAGTTCAACGACCGTTTCCGTTTCATCGACATCGCAAACGACGTCGCCTTCTTGGCGATGGATTTCGATTTCGAAGGTCGCAGCGACTTGGCGAACCTGCTTCTCCACAATGCGGCGCGCGAATTTCAAGACTCCGGAATGTTGAAGGTCTCGGACTTTTACAAATGCTACCGGGCTTTCGTCCGCGGGAAAGTTCAAAGCATTCAAGGTCTCTCGATGAAGACAACAACTCCTGAAGAGCACGCGAACCAGGCGGCGCGCTATTTTCGCCTCGCTCTGCGCTACGCCGTCACCGGCTCGGAACCGTTAATGCTCGTTATTACGGGCCGCGTCGCTACGGGCAAAACGTCTGTCGCACTCCAACTCGGAACCGAGTTGGAGTGGCCAGTCTTTTCCGCCGACCAGATTCGCAAAACGATGGCCGGCCTTCCGCTGACAGAACGAACGCCACTGAAGCGGCGCGACGAACTTTACTCGGAGCAAACGACCGAACGAACTTATCGAAAACTTTTGGAGCAAGGACTGGCCGCGCTTCAAAGTCAGAGCGGCGGCGTTGTTCTCGACGCTACGTTTTCGAGCCGGGCACACCGCGAATTGCTGCGCGACGAATGCAGCAAAGCGAACGCGCGATGGGAAATCGTCGAACTCGATGTCGATCTTCCCGAGATCGAGTGCAGGCTGAAAGCGCGCGACAAGAGTACCGACGAAATCTCCGACGCACGTTTGGAAGATTTCAAAAAATTGAACGCCGCTTACGAACCGTCGACCGAACTGATGGACAACCTGATGAAAGTCTCAGCCAACGATTCCGTTTCAGAAACGGTAAAGACGATCCTGTTCCAATTGGCTGAACGACAACTTCGTTAGCCTAATTTCTTCACGACCTCGGCGATTTGCTTGCGAAAAAGCTTCGCGCCGCCGGAAGCAGGATGGCGAATCCCGCGGAGGCGGGACGCATCAACATCGATCGCTTCGAGCTGAGCCGTCGCGATGCGGCCGAGAGCAACGACTTGATCGCATGGAAATAATTTCAGAAAAGCTTTGAGCACCGGCACGCCGGCAGCTCGCTCGCTGCGGGTCGGCGTCCGATTGCTCAACAGACGTTCATCAGGATCGAACGAGTGCCACGGAAATGCGTTCCAGAGAACAAATTCAGTCGGCTTGATCCCGAGCTTGAGCAGCGAACTCCACACAATCGTCGCTGTCGGCTCCGAAAAACCATCGCGGCATATTTCTTGTTTGCTCGTGCGGCACGCCACAATGTCCGAGAAAAATTGCTTCGCTCCGATTCCGACATTCTTGTTTCTCCCGAGCAAGATGCGCTCAGAGGTCATCGGGATCCCGGTGAAATGTCCACCGCGATAACCGAGCGCTTCGCCTACGATTGCGAGTCGCACTTTCCCCAATCGATCGCCAAGATAAGCCCGCAATTGTTTTCGCCGGATGCCGAGTGCATTCTCGCCAATGTCGTTTTTGTCATCAGCCTGCCACCACGGATTGAAGACGGCGCCCGGCGGCGAGTCCTTCAGCAGCGTCAGAAAATTACCAATCGCGTGGACAGACATTTCTCAAGCACCAATCACCAAACCCCAGCGAAGCTCCGATCACCAAGCTCCAAAACGTAATGCCAGGAATTTGAGTATTGGAGCTTGGAATTTCTCTGGTGCTTGGGGTTTGGGATTTGGGGTTTACGCTTCTTCATGCGTTTGTTTCTCTGCGGCGACGTCATGACCGGCCGTGGCATCGATCAAGCACTGCCGCATTCGTCGAATCCGATTTTGTACGAACCGTGCATTCGCGACGCGCGCGAATATGTCGATCTTGCCGAGAAAGCGAACGGGCCGATCCCGCGACCAGTAAGTTTCGATTATATCTGGGGTGATCTGCTGCCTGAGCTCGAACGGGCCGAAGTCGATTTGCGGATCGTTAATTTGGAAACCGCGATTACCTCCGCCGAGACCGCCTGGCCGGATAAAGGAATTCATTATCGGATGCATCCGCGCAACATTGCTTGTCTTTCTGCCGCTCGGATCAGCGCCTGCGCGTTGGCGAACAATCACGTGTTGGACTGGGGATACGACGGATTGGTTGAGACAGTGCGCATTTTGGATGCTGCATACATCGCACACGCGGGCGCGGGACACGATGCGGAAGAAGCGGCCGCTCCGGCGATCTTGAATGTGCCGGGTAAAGGCCGCGCGCTTCTCCTCTCGTTTGGATCGACAACCAGCGGTGTTCCGCGCGATTGGCGCGCCACCGGCGTCAGCCCGGGCGTGAATCTGCTGGACGACCTTTCAGAAGCGACAGCCTCGCAAATTGTGAGTGAAATGCGCGAACATCAACAGTCCGGCGATTTGCTGATCGCTTCAGTCCACTGGGGAAGCAATTGGGGTTACGAAATTCCGCGCCAGCAAATCGTGTTCGCGCATCGTTTGATCGAGGAAGGCGTCGCGATGGTGCACGGCCATTCTTCTCATCACGTCAAAGCGATCGAGATCTTCAAGGGCCGGCTTATCCTTTACGGCTGCGGAGATTTTCTCACCGATTACGAAGGAATCAGCGGTTACGAGAATTTTCGCGGGGACCTCGCGGTGATGTACTTGATCGAACTCGACCCGACAAACGGTCAGCTTGTGGACGCGCAACTCGTTCCGATGCAGATGCGACTCTTTCGAATCGAGCACACATCGGCTGCGGATGCGGCCTGGCTTTGCGATCTGCTGAATAAACTCAGCGGGTCATTTGGAACTCAGACGCGTCTGAATAAAGACGAAAGTCTGACGGTGAAATCGCTGTGATTGGAACACTACTTTTGTGCCAGTGCGCATTATGACCGAAAAAATCCTGCTGACCGGACACCCCGGCTGCGGTAAGACGACATTGATCAAGCGCGTCGTAAGTAATCTGCCGCAACGCGCCGGCGGTTTTTATACCGAGGAAATTCGCGAGCGTGGCACACGCGCCGGATTCAAGATCGTGACGCTCGATGGCGATGAGGTCGTTTTTGCCCATGTCCGTCTCAAAGCGCCCGAGTACCTTGGAAAATACCGGCTTGATCTTTCCGCGCTCGAAGCGGCCGGCGTCAAAGCCGTCCGTGAAGCGGTGCAGCGGCAACGGCTTGTCGTGATTGATGAAATCGGTCCGATGGAGATCCGCTCGACGATTTTTCGGGACGCGGTAAACGAGGCGCTCGACAGCGAAGTCCCCGTGCTCGCAACAATCTTCGCGCGATCCATGCTGTTTACCGACGCGGTCAAGTCGCGTCCTGATGTGACGTTAATCGACGTTCGCCCGGACAATCGCGAACGGCTTGTCTCGGAGCTCTCAGATAGGATTCAAAAATGAAACTAGGGGATGAAACAATTCGGCGGCAGCTTTTCAGCAAGTTGTGTGGAATAATCCGCCCACCGGCTTTGTTTCGGCGAGCTGGTTGTAGAGTTGCGCCGCCTCGGCTGTAGGCAACACGTGCGCCTCGATCTGCCTCTTTTCTAAGACTTCCAAAGTCTCGCGTGGAACTTCGAGGCATTCTTTCATTCCGCGCGAGAGCACGACGATTTTGGCGCCGTGATCGATCAATTCTTGCACGTCAACTTTCTGAATGCCGGGCACATGATCGGTGGCTGTCTCCCGCCAGTTCCATTCACGCGATCCTCCGGGAAAAAGCTTTGCATCCCTGTATGGATCGGCTCTCCCCTCGACTTCCAGCCGGCCCCACGAGATATGTTTGATGCGCGGCGAGTGGTATCCATCTTTCACAGTACAAATATCGTTCGCGAGCAGGTGCACGGTTGGCCTTACCCCGAGTCGTTTTTATCTTTCCTGATGAAGCTCACGTTCCTCGGCACGCGGGGCGAGATCGAAGCGCGGACGCGCCGTCATCGCATGCACAGCTCGCTGCTACTCTCCTATCGCCGCGCCAAAGTGATGATCGACTGCGGGCTCGATTGGCTGGGGAAATTCGAGCGGCTTCATCCTGACGCGATTGTGCTAACCCATGCGCATCCCGATCACGCCTGGGGTTTGCCGCGGGCGGTCATCACTCATTGCGGTTCCGAAATTGTCACCGGTGATGAGCACAAGCTGACCAAGAAATTAAAGGCGCTGGCCGCAGAACGTGGCGTCAAAGCATCCATCGCTTATGACGGAATGAAGCTGACTCTCCGATAAATAACGCCCCTGCGAGATTCAATCTCGCGAGGGAGCGCTCTTATCGAATTCACTGAAAAGATCCAGGTATTGCTCGACGTAGCGAGTTAGCAGAAATTTCTCGCGTATGGTTTCGCTACCTTTCTTCCCAAACTCGTCGCGCAATTTCTCGTCCTTGAGCAGCCGGACGATGCGCTCGGCAGCGTCTTCAACCGACGAAACTAAAAATCCGTTCACTCCGTCTTCGATCTGGTAGCGGATGCCGCCTACGTCTCCGCCGATCACAGCCCGGCTCTTCCACATTGCCTCTGCCACAGTGAGTCCGAACCCTTCGCGCAACGATTTTTGCAGGACCACACTTGCGCGCGTTTGCAGCGCATTCACCAGTGCGGTGTCGTCGCCCTTGGTCAGAATCAAGATCCGTTCCTCCTGACAGGCGCGCAATGATTCGAAAATCTGACTGCCCTCGGGATCGTCGGTTGCGAAGTTACCGAGCAAAACGAGCGTGGCCTCGACTTCTTTGCGCGCGAGCTTGAACGCTTTCACTACCCCCTCCGGATCCTTCCATGGATCGAAGCGCGAGATTTGGCGGTTCTTGATGTTGAATGGATTAATCGCGGGCATGAAGACCCGCTGCGGCGGCTTCATCTCGTGCTTGTACTCCTCGCAGCTAACGATGACCGCGTCATAATTGTCGATCCAGCGCCGGAGATATTTCCACATTTGTGCGTTCGGTCGCGAGAGATCGATGTGGCAGCGCCAGACCCACGGACATTTTTTCTCGTAATGCTCGATCAGCGGCAACGGCTGCGGATCGTGCACGATCACAAAATCGTGCTCGAGAAAATTGCGAACGCTATTTTCGTAAATGACCTGCTCAAAGATTTCCTTTTTGATTTCGGAGAGATCGATCTCTCCGCCCTGAAGCGCGTTGTGCATCTTCTTGGTGATCGAGAAAAAATCCGCCGTTCCCTGAATGACGCGCCACTCCGTCCGAAGACCGAGGCTGTTCATGAGCAGAGTGAGCGAGGAAATCATCTCGGCCACGCCGCCGCCGTAATAGGTCGAATTGAAGTTCGCCACCCGCAGATCTTTGAACTTGCGAGCCTTCTCCCGAATTCGTTCGACCGCTTCGCGTCCAACCAGCGGCTCGTAATCTTCAATCTGCGTGATGCGATAACGCGCCATTTCTTAATTGATTCGTTTGTCCATTCGAGCACGCTCGCCAGCGGGATCGGCCGCGATTCATTTATCAGAGATTTGCGGACCTCTTCCCGATGCAAAAGCCAAGAATTGACGACAAACTGACCCTGCTGGTCGACTCCCGCAAGGCGGAGGCAATCTGCGCCGAGGTGCTCGACGATCCCGGCCGGGAAGGCGGCGTTTTGCTGAAAGTGATGTCCCGCGGCCCGTTCCGCCAAGGCCAACAATGCTGGATTGTGGATCGCGACGGATCGAAAATCGGGGCGACCGTGGAGAATGTTTTCAAGCAAACTATCGACAGCGAGGTCACGCTTTCCACTGTGCTCCCCGCGTAAGGAAATCCTCACCTGGATGCTCCATGAAAACGAAGATGGGTAATCGCGAGCGCAGCTTCCCGTTTCTGAGAATCAACGAGCGCGAAGCCAAGCCGCGAAAGCGCGGGTTAACCGAAATCCGCGGACCGTATTACTCGGTTATCGGCCGGCGGTGTCTTGAAGACTTGTTTGAAACAATGGGCGCTTACGTCGATTCACTAAAGTTCGCCGGCGGCTCATTCACTCTCATGCCCGCGCAAGCTGTGAGAGAGATTGTCGATCTTTGCCACGAGCACGATGTGCTCGTGTCTACCGGCGGTTTCATCGAGCGCGTCCTTGCTCAAGGCGGGGATGCCGTGCGAAAATACATCGCCGAGTGTAAAAAGCTTGGCTTCGACATTGTCGAAATCTCGGCTGGCTTCGTTTCAATTCCGACCGACGACTGGCTGCGCCTCATCGGGTTAGTGCGCAAATCTGGACTGAAAGCGAAACCCGAGGTTGGGATTCAATTTGGCGCGGGCGGCGCGACCTCGGCCGCGGAATTGCAAGCCGAAGGAACGCGGGATCCGAGCTGGGCCGTGGCGCAGGCAAAACGGTTTCTCGATGCCGGCGCCGAGATCATCATGGTCGAGAGCGAAGGTATCACCGAGAACGTCGATCCCTGGCGGACCGATGTGCCCGCGCGGTTCATCGACGAAATTGGAATGGAGGAACTCATGTTCGAGGCCGCCGATCCCGATGTGTTCGCCTGGTACATTAAGAACTATGGCGCGGACGTGAACCTTTTCGTCGATCACAGTCAGATTGTGCAGCTGGAATGTTTGCGCGCCGGAATTTGGGGAACGAAAAGTTTATGGGGCCGGGTAGTGACTTACAAAGAAGCGGACAATGACGAAGGAATTACGAAGCCAAAACGACGAAGTTAAAATCCTGGGTTATTGATCATTCGTCATTCCTTCGAGCTTCGTCATTCGGATTTCGTCATTTGATAGCCCATCCGGTTGATACGCCGGATATTTATTTCATAGTGATGGCTTCCAGGAAATCCAAGGTCTCAGGGTTCAGACAATGAGTATCTCACAAAGGGCACGGAAATGGGTCCTGATCGCGCTCGTTATCTTCACCTTTGGTGCTTGGTTCGCAGACGGGTATTTGCGATGGGTTAATTCTGATACCGCCGGTGAAGCCGCCGGGACGTCGCAGGATATACGGTTTCCTTACGGCTTAATTTCGCCTCACTATAAGTTCCATGCCCGTGTTACCGCTACTCTTCTGTCCTATGTTCCATTTCATACAATAGGCTACCTCTATCATAAGATGACACATGACCCAGTGACTGCTTTGTATGTTTCACAAGGCGCAACGAGTGGACTTATATACGTATCGTTCCTGTTGATCTCGGCCGCATATGTTTCTCTTTTGGCCTCCATTGTATCACCGCGCTATCTCATTAGCGCGGCGATTTTGGCGCTTCTAATGGTAGCGCTCCCTGTGTTACCGCTCGATAAGCCGTTTAGTCTCACCGTTCATTTCGATCATCACTCAGTCATGACCAACTACGTCGGTACCCTAATGATCGCCCTTTGTGCCTTGTATCCGTTCTGGCGCTTCATTTGTACGGGCAAATGGGAAGATTGGTATTCTAATATTCGACTTCGAATTCTCTTTTATGCACTTATTGTTGCCGCTGTTTTTTCTTCAACCGTAACCATGCTGTGGTTGGGTGGTGTGGCGGCACTCGGCGTGTTATCAATCACTTGGAACGAGGCCAGGACGCGCAATGGTCTTCGTACGTTGCCAGCCCGACTGCTGAACGATTCGAGAGTAGTAAGCCTGCTGCTAATCATAGCTTGCGTTATAGCCGGCACGTTAGCTGAAGCTCTCCAGACTCGCCGGAATCTGACTGTCACCAGTATCCGCAGTGTCGAATATGTGCGAACCGTTTTCTTGTTTTTCCAAAAAGGAAGTTATCCCTTTATCGCAGCGGTTCTCTGTGGACTTGTCGCAACTCTCGCATCATCGAATGGCAAGAAGCGCGTTGGATTAGCCAATGACGTGCTACCCGTTGATCAGGGCGGCGGGAGTGCCCATTACAAGCGCGGGTTGCTTAGTTCCCATCAGGGACCTTTATGTCGCATTTTGCCATGGCTACTGATCGGGAATTTGCTTTTCATTTTTGTAATAGGGTTACCCAAGGTTCCGTATCGTTTTGGCGGTTACAATTTAGGGCCCGACACAATTTTACCGGCCACCTGGACAATTACCCTGTGGCTGGTTGCTGCGATTATCGACTTGCGAGAACGTAAAATCTGGGCCTGGATTGCGACCCCTCTAATTCTTGCCCTTCTAACTGGAGCAATCTTTTTCTTCACCTTCCCAAGCTACAAGTCGCGGGAGACACAAAGGATGATCTTAACCAGACTTCACCAGGAAGATGTCAGTGTTCCCGCCGACAGATCCTTACCGATACCGGTCGAACATATCGCCTTCTCCGCTCATGAATGTAAGGTTTACACCATTCCATTCCTGCGACAGATGGGAGTCATCTCTTCAGAAAGAAAAATCGACGTGGTTTCGCAGGCCGAATACGATATCTGGCACCCTCAAGTTTCGGATACCAGTGGTTCTTCTGCGCTCAACGCAGAAAATCCTTAGCCCACGCGGCGCGAGCTATCGAAGAGCTCGCTATAACTGTTGATCTTCAGCATCAGTGCGGCCCGGCGCTGCCGCCGGCATGAAGCAAAAACCAATCTGCCGCCAGTCTTGCGACTCGCTCTAATGCGCCCGGTTCTTCGAAGAGATGCGTCGTACCGGGCACGATTTCCATCTTAACTTCGCATCGCATTCTCGCCCGCGCAGTTTCGTTCAGTTCGATGACGACGTCATCTTCGCCGCCGACGATGAGGAGCGTCGGCGCTTTCACTTTCGGCAAAGCATCGCCGGCCAGATCCGGACGGCCACCACGCGAAACTATG
>WNGP01008748.1_pt1 | contig 10852 bp, 15 predicted proteins | sample 5407671 | NCBI WGS metagenome assembly WNGP01 (sample SAMN13153381, study PRJNA577476) | soil metagenome | isolation source: 40 cm soil or saprolite under Garry oak tree replicate 2 | place: USA:California | collected 2016-06-15
GCTTTTTCCCCGCTTCGGTGGCGTTGCTCACGCTCCTGAAGCATGTGCTTCGCTGGGATGCAGCCTACAACGTCCTGCTCGACACACTCCGAATTTACTTTCCGACAAACCAGGCATTTATCATTCGCAATATCGAGGTTTTTGTGTCGACGTTTGGCCGGACGCGGATGCAACTGGTCTCTCTGGTATGGGTTCTCATGGGTTCGGCAGGGGTTTTCATTCCTCTCGAGACGGGATTCAATCGGTTGTGGCGCGTCCGGGAGGATCGTCCTTACTGGCTGAACCAGTTTGTGGGATTCACACTAACGCTGGCGTGCTCTGCCATCGCCCTCCTTTTTGTCGCCATCAGCACCGGGCTGCACGCCATGATCGTGTACTTGCCGGTGGAAATTGTACGTGGCGCGGCGAGGTTTGCGGTTATTCGAACAACGATTACATGCTTGTTTGTCGTGACTATTTTCGCGTTGTACAAATTTCTCCCGAATAAAAAAATCCAAACTGTGCAGGCGCTGCCGGCAGCGATTATTGCGGGCGTGATGGCGGAGGTCGTAAGAACGCTGTTCAGCCGTGTTCTTCCACTTCTCAGATTGTCGACCACTCAAGGGCCTTTTTCCATTACCGTCAGTTTTCTGCTCCTCGTTTACTTCGAGACGTTTGTCGTTTTGGGCGGGGCCTTTCTTGCAAGCCAGGCGGAACGGTATCCTTGGATGGGATTTTTAAAGTCCCGTACCGGAGTGAAGTTGACTCCACGGGAGGATGGCCTCGTGGACGCAACAATATCCGCATCCGCACCAGGACTTATTAAAGACAAAGAGGAGTGATTTGACTCCTTCATGAAAAAATCGCCGCTGTTTTCGATATTTCTGATCGTCTTTGTCGATGTGCTTGGGCTTACGATCATCCTGCCTCTGCTTCCGTTCTATGCAGAATCATTGGGAGCGACGCCAGTTGTCGTCGGCATGCTGGTCTCGGCATATGCCGCCTGTCAGCTCATTGCCGGACCACCCCTCGGGCATCTGTCGGACCGCGTGGGACGCAGACCCGTTCTGCTCGTCAGTCAAATGGGAACGTTTGCAGGATTCCTGATGCTCGCTTCCGCACGCGCGTTATGGATGGTCTTTCTTGCGCGGATCATCGATGGATTGACGGCAGGCAATCTCACCGTCGCGCAGGCCTATATTTCCGACGTGACGACGCCAGAAAACCGCGCGAAATCATTTGGTATGATCGGTATCGCTTTTGGTTTGGGTTTCCTGATCGGTCCCGCCGCTTCAGGCTACCTTGCGCAGTTCAGCCACACGTATCCGATTCTTGCGGCAGCGGCTCTCTCGCTTACCAGCGTTCTCTGCACGTATTTTTTGCTGCCTGCGGTCGCGCCGCATCCCGTTCCGGAAACCGAGCAAGGGCGGATTTCGGCATACATCGAGTCATTTCAGGATGCGAAACTGGGGCCGATGTTGTGGCAGTTCTTTGCGTTCACATTCGCATTCAGCACACTCTTCTCAGGATTCGCTCTCTTTGCCGAAAGGCGTTTCACTCATAACGGCGCCCCTTTTGGGCCCAAAGAAGTCGGCTACGTCTTCGCATTCTCAGGCCTGATTGGAGCCATGATCCAGGGCGGGGGAATCGGTTCGTTGGTGAAAACTTTCGGCGAAGGGAAACTGGTACAGGTGGGATTCGGATCGATGGCCGTCGGATTTGCGCTGCTTTCGGGCTCCCATCAGATCACGTTTCTGCTTGTCGCGATCGTCTTCCTCACATTCGGCAGCGCCGTACTTCGTCCCAGCCTTACCAGCTTGATCACAAGCCGGGCCGCCCGCCATCGCCAGGGCATGGTCATAGGCTTGATGCAATCGCTGATGTCGGTTGCGCAGATTATTGCTCCCCTCATTGCCGGCCTTCTCATCCAAAAGCAGTACCTCAGCATGTGGGCATTGGCGGGCAGCCTGTTCTGTGCCATTGGCTGGTCGTTGATTGCGACAACGCGATAAGTCATGAATTGTTCCGAAAAACCTGCTAAAACGTGAGGCGATATGAGCAAAACCACGAAAGCGTTCATCGTCGCGATTGCCGTCATGGGCATTGTTCGCTTCATTCTTGATGCGAACGGTGTTCCGAAAGACGTTGTGAAGTACTTCAGCATGTCGGCGATCATGGTCATCGGATCGCTATACTTTGCGATTGCTACCGCAACGCATAAAGAGCGGCTGAAAGCTTCCTACCTGCTCGTGATGCCGTATATGACCGTCGAAGTCCTCGCGTTGAGTTATACGTGGGCCACAGGGCGCCAGACAATTTTCCACGCCGCCGAATATTCCATGGGTACGTCGATCGCGGTTCACACGCTTGGCCACCTGATCGGGGGCTTCACCTGGGAACCGCTTCTTATATTTGCATTGATTGAAGTGGTCTGGGGCATTTACACCGGCGGCAGATCGTTTTTGAAGCCGAAAACAACCGCCGCATGACGCCTGAAGAAATTGTCGCTGCGGCTGTCGCAAAGCTTGGAGTGCCTTACGAGCTGATCCCGATCGATCCGGCATTCGCGGATACGGCTGCGTTTTGCGAAAAATACGGCTATCCCGTCGAACGCTCGTGTAACACGATCATTGTGGCTTCGAAGAAAGAGCCCAAGAAGTTCGTCGCGTGCGTCGTGCTCGCTCACACGCGGCTCGATGTGAACAAGCGCGTGACGAAATTGATGGGCGTCTCGAAAGCGTCATTCGCGTCGGCGGAAGAAATGGCGGCGCTCACGGGAATGCAGGTTGGCGGCGTGACGCCGTTCTCCCTTCCTCACGGAATGCCGCTGTATGTCGACGACCGGATGATCGGACTCGATTGGATTATCCTCGGCGGCGGAGGCCGCAGTTTGAAAATCAAAACGTCTCCCGAAGCGCTGATCAAGCTTGGCGCGGAGGTTGTGCCAGGGCTTGCCGGTTGATCTCGATCGAATTCGCATTTTATTTGAAGACGAAACTATCCTCGTCGTCGAGTAGGTAAAATGTCAGTTTGACCAGCAACATTCGACCGCAATGAATGCCGCGGCACCGTGGCTTCTGCCAACCAATGGCCGGATCACCGTTACCGTGAAACCCGGAATCGGCGCTTACACAAGATTCCGGACACTACCGGCAGTTCCTTGGCTCCACGTCCGCAATCAGGAAAAGCGATTTGCTCGTGAGCATTTCACTTTTGCTCGTGAGCAAAAGCCATTTCCTCGTTGCCGACGAACTGGCGTCGTTTTCCGACAATCTGTCCACCCTCCGGCGGACCCAGCCTGTCCAAAGCGCGAGGGTCGGCCGCCCGGGTCACTCCAAAAGCAACAACTTTTTTAAAGATTTTCACGAAGCATAGGAAAAATGAACGCGGTTTTCCCTCCTGGCCGATCCGGGAATATCGGGACCGTTCGGAGGGAATGGAGTATCGGTGAGAGTTGCCAAGCTTGGTTAAGAGATTTTTGGCCCGGAGCTTTTTCCGAATATAGTGAAGGCGGAGTGCTCATCGCAAGTTTCTAGCGAGCAAAGAGCGACACCTCGTTTTCGGCGATCAGGTATGCGACATCGATACTCGGCCACCCGCGTTTGTTTTTCTTATCCTCTGACGATAGCGAAGGAGGAGCATGGATTGGATAATCGATCCATAGATCCGAGTTAGTGCCACGCACAAATGCATCGGTTTTTCCTCCGATCGGAGCTCGTTAAACCAGCAAATGTTTTTATTGCCTTTTTCAGAGACGTTCCGTGTGCTTGACTTTTTGGCGGGAGAGGTCGTACTCGCGGCGAACGTCGTCATACCATTCTTTGAACAGACCAATGGCTTTTACATCAACGCCCGGCATCACGTTGCTTGTGCATTTCATGACGAGGCAGATGAGCACTTTAGGTACGTTTGCGTGAAGCAGGTAATACCACTACTCAATCGGAGTTTCATGCTCGTTTTGCAGTCGAGCGAGTAAAGCTTCGTCAGGATTGTGGAATCATGGATATCGAGCGTCGTGCCGCCGCCGAATTGTCGACCGAGGAGCAAGCCGCAATACATGCTTGGATAGCACAGGCACGGTCAATGTTAGGAGTCAACACGCCTCGCGGCAACAACAATCCTAAGGAATAACGATGCCACGGATACTCACGTTGCAAGACTCAGATCAGCGCATCTTGATATCGAGACCCCAGCGGAAGGGTCGGATCAAGGTCCCAACGGGATAGCATTTCGTGCCACGTCTCAGGACTGAATCCCGGTGACGCCATTTCTTCGAGCAACTGCGTCGGATCGATTTCGTCATTCAGGCGTCGCAGGCGCAGGTATCCGGGCGAGTGGTCGATGTACCATCCTTCACAGGTCAGTATGCGCCCGAGTGCTGCGACGAAAAGCGATTTCGAGCATCCGCGCGCCACTTCGACGTCAGCATCCGGACCCCATAGCACGCCATAACTGTCGAGATCGGCGATGGTGCGCGGCAGGTCACCCAAGGTGAGGCCGATCAGTTTAAAAGCGTGCAGGCGGCACAGAGCGTGCCAATTCGGCAGGACGGAACAGGAAGCGGCTTGGGTCCATGGTATCGACCTCAACTCTTCGGTTCCTGACGGTGCCTCCAGCAAAAGGAGGCGCATCTCCAGCTCCGGTACATTATTTAAATAATGATATCGCCGGCGATGGATCACCGGATGGGCCGGCCGGCAGATCTCGAATCGCCGCCAGGCGGTCGGCGACCGACAGAGAGCCGCCTTCCGGATCCTCCCGGATTTTTTCGGGCTGCTGCCGTGGGCCGGCAAACGCAAGGAACGCATTGAACCCTTCCATTACAGGCGGGTGGTAACCTCGGCCCACGGCTGGACGCACTTCATGGTACAGATACTCGGTAAATGCACCCTGGTTTCGCGCAATCGTAAGTAGAGCCTCGCCGTATATCCGAGGTCCGATGGCAACGGCAGCCGACCGGTCCGCTGCGAAGCGTTGTGTTCCAAAGATATGTCGCGCCACTCGCGTGAACAGTTTCTCGTACCAGTTAAACAAAAGCGGGAGGATCATCCATTTTTCGTAATAGTTCATCATGCCTTTCGCAACATCAAGACTGTCCCGGGTTTCGCGCAGCCACGGCCAAACACGGTGATGACGACCGCGAAAATGCGCGAACGTCTGTGCAAGCACCGCATCCAATTGCGAGACGGTGAGGAAATGAAAAACAGGAAGGCCGAGGCAGATGACATTCTTCGCGCCAAACCCCATAAATCCGCCTTCCTGGCAGACGCCAACATCGACGTCGTCCGCGAGGTAAATTTCCGACGGCGGCTGTTGTCCAAACAAGGAGGCGATCCTGTCGATTCTTTCAAACAGGCGCGGTTGGTCTTGCCGCACAAGCTTGGATCCCGGGGCCACGAAGCGGCGCCACGCCGGGTACGTGGAAGCCGAAATGACGGCGCAGGCAATACCACAAAACTGAACCAGCAAATGGTGCCACGGGCCCCGCGTGGAATCCGTACGGAGGCCTACGTAAGCCAGCACTCCGGCCGTACCCAGCCCAAGGACCAGGTAGCCTCCCAATAACGACATCGCCAGCAATGTATGCGCGAACACTGGCGAGGATGGGTTGTCGCGAAACGAAAAGCGAATAATCCGTTTACGCCAAACTTTCATCGATTCTTCTCCCAAGGCGACGGCGCATTACATCCTTGCCCTTTCGCCTCATTCTTGAGATGACCCAGGCCGAATTTCTCCAGCAGGCGTGGGATGTTGTTTGGATGCCGGCCGATAATTCGGCCCATCTTTTCTCGGTTTCCCTGGGCTTCCTCGTAGGCTTCGAGGAGGCACCGGCGCATTGCCTTGAGTACCGCACCATCCAGGGTTTTCTCGTCGAGGAGCGGATCGCCATCCGGTTCCAGCGAGCCTTCCAAATCTTCAACGCGTATGATCCCGCCCGAACCCAACAGGATGGCGCGGTGAATCACGTTCCGAAGCTCACGCACATTTCCAGGCCAATCGTAGCGGCGGAGCATGGCCTCAGCTTCCGGGGAAATGCCGGTTACGGGAGGTTCTGTTTCATCGCCAAACTTGCAGATGAAGTACCGGATTAATGCCGAGATGTCTTCGCGCCGTTCTCTTAAAGGAGGGATGGTGATCGGGAGGACATTGAGCCGGTAATACAGATCCCGGCGGAATTCGCCCCGCTTGCACGCGGACTTGAGATCCCGATTCGTTGCCGCAATCACCCGGACATCCACGACAATGGAGTCGCGGCCCCCAAGCCTGTCGATTTCTCCTTCTTCCAGCGCGCGCAACAGTTTCGGTTGAACGGAAGTATGCATCTCACCGATCTCGTCGAGGAACAGCGTTCCCTTGTCGGCAAGTTCGAACTTTCCGAGCTTCTGCCGGTCTGCGCCCGTGAATGAGCCTCTTTCGTGGCCGAACAACTCGCTGACCAGCAGCTCGCCCGTCAATGTGGCGCAATTGACGGCGACGCAACGATGCTGGCGACGCGGCCCGTTCTGATGGATGACCCGGGCGAGGATGCCTTTCCCGGTGCCGCTTTCTCCCTGAATCAAAACCGGCGCGCTGGACCGCGCAGCTTTCCCGGCGAACTGGAGGGCTTTCGCGATCGCGGGACTGTCGCCGATGAAATTGTGTTGAAGGGTGCCCATGACTTTTAAATTCCCCTCCTCTGCGAGGAGGGGAATGGCAGCCCTAACCCAATGCCGCTTCTTCGCGCCGGGCGGCTAACGCCTCGTCGATCTGACGCAGCGCTTCTTTATTCAGTTTTTTGATTTGTGTCCAGAGATAAGCGAGCGTCAGGAGCGCCGCAAAGTTGGTGGCCACCTGAGGCCAGTCGACATCGGCCGCGCTGCCATCAAACCAGCGCCAGACGGCGCTGATGAACGGAAACGCCAGCAGTATGAAGAACACAATTTCAAAACATTGAGACAGCACAATGTCGGATCGTTGCCACAACGCGTTTTTCTTCGCGGTCAACTCCTGCTCGACAGGATCGGTAAAGATGGTGATCGGGTCATTCCTTCTCAGAATTCCTCCAAGCGTATTGGACTGGAGCTTCAACGCGACGAAGAAGGAGATGATGGGGCAGTAGCCCAACAGAAACTCCTGGACGGGGCCGACGGGGACAGCCGTAATACTCGACAACATCAGCGTGATGCAGGCGATAATCCACATCGCCATGATCCGCCATGTCGATCGGAACTGCCGGATGGCGCGTTGCCGGTCCGGATCGTACTGCGGAGTTTTCAGGTGAAAGTAGGCTCGTAATAACGAGACGCTCAGAATCCCGATGACGGTCCCGCGCACCAGCAGCGCAGGCTCCATCAGCAACGATGGTGCGGAGAGCCAGAGCAGAAGCTGCGAGGCCACGATGGCCGACGCCGATACCAGCGCATCGGCCGTGGCCTCGGCGGGTGTGCCTTCTCCGGGATAGATGAAAGCGTCACGCAGCCGCAAGACCGCGACTGCAGACGTGACAACGGCAACGGCCGGCAGCAGGGGCATCCCCCAGAAGGGAATGGAGAGCACGGACGCTTCAGCGAGCACGCGCTCGAAGTTAAAGGCACGTCGTGTCCAGGTCAGGTTCGAGGCCGAAATGGTACCGGCCGCCTTCCAAGCCAGTTGCAGAGCGGGAAGGTTGTAATCCTTCAAGTCTTCCAATCGAGCCGCAGCAGAGCGTGGCATCAGCCACTTCACAATTGCTTCGATCCATCGAGGCGGGGCTACCTTCTGTGATCGAATCTGATTCATGTCTTAAATTCCCATAAGAGTCCGGCGGTTTGTTGCAGCCGCCTCGAAGTTTCAAACGCCTGCCGTAATGCCCGCTGGCCGGCAGCGCGCAACCGGTAATAGCGTCTGGCCTGTCCGCCCCATTGCGGCGGACGGCCCGGCTTCGAAGCGAGGTGTCCTTTGTCTTCCAAACGGTCCAGCGTGATATAGACCGATCCGATCGAAACTTGCCTTTCGGCCAGCTCGATCACCTTTTCATGGATCTTCGGACCGTAAGCGTCCTCACCAAGCGATAACACCGCGGTGAGCACGAGTTGTTCGAATTGTCCCAAAACATCTTCTTTCATTTTTGTCCCCAGCTGACTTTTTGAGAAGTGCACAAAGTATAGATCGACCCCTACATTGTGTCAATTGAAAAGAGAGGATGTGACGACGCGATATCGCGTTGTGGAAAACGCGGCCCTGCGAGGTCGGCGCAGATTGCGTTCACGCAAACCGTTGAAAAATCAGGAAGGCCTATCGCGTTAGAAATGGAACGCGGGGTGCCCTATGCGGAGGCATGAAAGGGAAGACCAAACCCGCTGATAGCTTCACATCAAACACACCTGGTGACGATCAACTCCAGTCCGTTCGCGATTATCTCCACGTCATCCGCAATCGTTGACGATTGCGAACGAAGTATTTCTATTCCATGGGCAATCAAAGGAGTCAACGAGTCGATCATCTCCGCCATCGAAACGATTATTCCCGGAACACCGGCGATCACTTCCCGTGCGCAAATAGTCGATTCCGAGATGCAAACAATCGTTTCCATAACGGAAACGCTTATTTCCGGCGACCCTCAAGACCCAGCGAATGATCGAGTTCCGGACGGCTCCCCCGAAATGATTATTTCCGAGTTGGAAACGGCTGTTTGTAGAGCTGACGCGATTATTTCCGCCTTGCAAATATCCATTTCAGAGGCGAAGGCGGTCATTTTTGAACGCGTATTGGCTATTGATGGGACGTACACGGTCATCTCTGGACCGCATTCGATCATTTGCACGTACGAAGCAACGATGTCCGTTGTGGAGACGGTCATCTCCGCGACGGAAATCGATTTCTCCATGGCGGACACGATTGTTTCCGCCTTCCCCACGAGTTTCTTCGCGGCCGAATTAATCATCTCTGCCGCAGAGAAAACCGCCGGCGCGGTGCCGGCGGTTCTGTTCCCGAACCATCAACCAACCAGGAGGTAAGTATGAGTCCCCACGTTCGACCTTTGGCCGGCTTCAGAAACATGGCCGACCAACAACTTGTTACAACCGCCAGCGCCGTTGTTAAGGAAATGACCGATAACGCGAATTTCCCAAATCCACCCGTGGATTTGAAGGCGCTGGCAACTGCCGTCGATGACCTGAGCGCTGCTGTCGCGGCGCAGGTTCAAGGAGGAACCGCCTCGACGGCTCACAAGCAAAACAAGCGGGCTACCGTCATCGACCTGTTAGTCAAGCTGGCGCATTACGTCCACGACAACTGCGGTAACAATCCGGCCGTTGTGTTGTCCAGCGGTTTTCAGGTCGCGGGCACCAACCGTGCGAAGTCACCGCTATCGAAGCCTGTGATCATCAGCATCGATGCCGGCAAAAGCACGGAGCTCGTCCTCAAGCTGAGCCCGGTTTCCAATGCGCGGATCTTCGACGTCGAGTTTGCGCCACTCGGCGCCAACAACACTCCGGGCGATTGGAAGGACGCCGGCTTGTTCACCAATTCACGCTCGATCACCGTCGGCAACCTGGTTCCCGGAACGACCTACGTGTTCCGTGTGCGGGCTGCCGGCACCACCGGCTATAGCGATTGGAGCGATCCGGTCGCGCATATGGCCACGTAGCTCGGCCCGCCTCTCCCCCTGGGAGAGGCCGGCGCGCAGCGCCGGGTGAGGGTCTCGATTAAGGAGACAACCATGAATCTCGAAAACGAAATCCTCGGCATCCGCACATCGCTCGGACGTATCGAAGGCCGGATGGACGAGATCGGCAAGCTATTCGAACGCGTTTCGACACTGGAGCAGTCGCAAGCCTGGCTCAAAGGCGCATGGACGGTACTGGCGGCCGCGTGCGCCTACATCTGGAAAGCCATTTACGCAAAGTAATGAACGCTTAAAGGAGGACCCATGTTTGAATTTGTTTCCGAACACCAATTCTGGGCCGCAGTGGCGATCTATTGGATCTTCTCGGCGGCTGTCTCGTCCATTATTAAGGCTTCGCCCTGGCGGGCTCGCGCTTCGCGGCCCGATCCTCGGACGGTCGGCAGTGCGGGCTATTTGTGGCTATATCGCTTCCTGCACAGCATCGCCGGCAATGTCACAACGGCGTTTGCCGGCAAGATTCCGGGACTCAAGACGTTCCTGCTCGTCGTGATGATCCCGGGTCTGCTCGCGGTTTCCAGTTGTGGCGCGCGCTATACGGTACACCCTGGAGCGCTGGATAAAACGGATTCAGCTGCTTACGACGTCCTGCTTATCGCCCAATCGACGATCGATCAAGCGCGCATCCTATATCAAGCCGGCCAGCTTCCCGGTCATGCCGCAGAAGCGCTGAACAGGCTCATCGAGGCGTACAACATTGCACGTGAATCCTGGCTCGTCTACCGCGGTGCGCCGTCGGCCATCTATTTGGATCAATTCACAAGAAACCTATCCGATCTGGCCAGAGCGGTTCGGGCATTCGAAACGGAGGTGAAATGAATCTTCAGCTCATGTTCGAAATTGCGAAGCTGGCGCTGTCTGTGGTCGACACTCACCTCGAAGGAAAGGATCAGGATTTCAGCGTGGAGACCAGGTTAGTGCAGATCATCCGAACAGGTGTCCAGGCATACCATCAGCACACGGGAGAGCCGCTGGATCCAGCTCTGATCAGGGTCGAGGAGCCTCTTTAAACTTATGATGTTGTCGGAGCATTTCTCGCTGGAAGAGCTCACGGCCTCCGAAGTGGCGGCGCGCGCCGGCATCGACAATACTCCTTCAGCCGAAACGATGCGGAATCTCTTGCGATTAGCCGCGGGTCTGGAGCTGGTGCGCGCCGCCCTCGGGAATAATCCGATCCACGTCACGAGCGGCTACCGCTCGCCACGACTGAATCAAATGGTCGGAGGCGCG
>WNGP01005202.1_pt1 | contig 10847 bp, 9 predicted proteins | sample 5407671 | NCBI WGS metagenome assembly WNGP01 (sample SAMN13153381, study PRJNA577476) | soil metagenome | isolation source: 40 cm soil or saprolite under Garry oak tree replicate 2 | place: USA:California | collected 2016-06-15
TATCTCGCCGCCGACGGCCTCCCAGCGCGCGCGCGGGCCCAGGCCACCGTCGAAGGCGCGGTCCTCGGCACGTATCGCTTCGATCGCTATCTCAAGGAGAAGAGCCCCAAGCAGCTCGAGGCCCTGACCGTGGTCGAGCCCGAGGGGCGCCAGCGCGCCGCCGCCGGCGAGGGGATGCGCGCCGGCGAGGTCTGGGCCGCGGCGACCTGCCTGACTCGTGATCTCGTCAACGAGCCGGCCAACGTGGTCACGCCCTCCTTCCTGGCGCGGCGAGCGCAGGAGATCGCGAAGGCCGGCCGCCTCGGGCTCAAGATCCTCGAGCGCGCCGATTGCGCCAAGCTCGGCATGGGCGCCTACATCGGGGTGGCCCAGGGGAGCGAAGAGCCGCCCAAGTTCATCCACCTGAGCTACACGCCCAGGGGACGGGCGCGCCGCCGGGTCGCGATCATCGGCAAGGGCATCACCTTCGATTCGGGTGGGCTCGACCTCAAGCCGGCCGACGGCATGTACCGGATGAAGGACGACATGGCGGGCGCGGCGACCGTCCTCGGCCTCTTCTCCGCCCTTCCCAAGCTCCGTCTTCCCGTCGAAGTGCACGGCCTCATCGCGGCCACCGAGAACATGCCGTCGGGCACGGCGCAGCGCCCCGGCGACGTCGTGCGGGCCATGAACGGGCTCACCATCGAGATCGGCAACACCGACGCCGAGGGCCGGCTCACCCTCGCCGATGCCCTTGCCTACGCGGTGAGGGAGATCAAGCCGAGCGAGATGATCGATCTCGCCACGCTCACCGGAGCCATCGTGATCGCCCTCGGCCAGGGCATGTCGGGCGTCTTCGCGAGCGATGATCCGCTCGCCGGCCGCGTCCTGGGCGCGGCGGAGGCCGCGGGCGAGAAGATGTGGCGGATGCCCCTCCACGACGAGTACAAGGACGGGCTCAAGAGCGATATCGCGGATCTCAACAACATCTCGAGCCAGCGCGGAGGCGGGGCCATCGTGGCCGGCCTCTTCATGCGCGATTTCACCGACGGCAAGCCGTGGGCCCACCTCGACATCGCGGGCACGGCCTTCAGCGAGCGAGAACTGCCGCTCGGGCCCAAGGGCGGGACGGGCGTGGGTGTGCGGACGCTCCTGGCCTATCTCTCCGCCGTCGTCGGCCGGCGCTAGGAGCTACCTCGTCATGCCGGGGGGCGTGGACCTGCACACCCACACGACCGCCTCGGACGGGATGTACGCGCCCCGTGACCTCGTGATCGAGGCGGCCAGCCGCGGCGTCCGCGTCCTCGCCATCACCGATCACGACTCCACGGAAGGGCTGCCCGAGGCCTTCGAGGAAGCAGAGCGCCGACGTCCCCTCGAGCTTCTCCCCGGCATCGAGATCAACTGCGACGTGGAGGGCGCGGAGATCCACGTCCTGGGCTATCTCATGGACTGGCAGGCGCCGTGGTTCCAGGAGTTCTGCCGCGAGCAGCGGCGGGAGCGGCGGGAGCGCGTGCACCGGATGGCCGAGCGGATGGCCGGCCTGGGCATGCCGTTCGACGCCGACGAGGTCTTCGCGCTCGTGAAGGAGGGCTCGGCGGGACGCCCGCACGTGGCGCAGGTGATGGTGAAACGCGGCTACGTCAAGACGGTGCGCGAGGCCTTCGACAAGTACCTCGCCGCCGGCCGGCCTGGGCATGTCCCCCGGAAGAAGCTCACGCCGGAGGATGCGGTCCGACTCATCCGGAGAGCGGGCGGTGTGCCCGTCTTCGCCCATCCAGGCCTCGCCGACCGTGATCAGCTCATCCCGGGCCTGATCGCAGCCGGCCTCATGGGCATCGAGTGTTACTACACGGAGCACTCCGCCCAGCAGCGCGCGACGTATCTGCAGATCTGCAAGGATCAGGATCTGGTCGCCACAGGCGGATCCGACTTCCACGGCCCCCAGGTCCGCGCCGCCACCCTGGGCTCGCCGGCGGTGCCCATGGCCGCCGTCGACGCCCTCCGCGCCAAAGCCGCCCTCGCCCGCGCCTCCCTCGCCTCGTAGCTCTTCGCTCGCGTTACCTACGGTTTCGCAATACCGTTCTACGACCTGTGAGTTCCGGCTGTTGACGGGGCGCCGCTTCCGGTAGATTCTCGGAGGCAGGAGAGCATAAAGGAGGCGCCGATGGCGTGGCTTCGCCTGCTCGTCCTCATCGCTCTCGCAGCGTCGAGCCTCCCTGAGACCACCCCTCAGGCCTGGGGCGCCGCCGCCGGCACCGTGGTGGTCGCGCAAGGCGTCGACCCGACCACGCTCGATCCCATGAACCACCAGGAAGCGCCGGCGACCGTGCTGGCCAACAATCTCTTCGATGGGCTGATCGAGCGGGATCCGGACCTTAATCTAGTCCCGCTCTTGGCCGAGTCGTACCAGAGCGTGAGCCCGACGATCTGGGAGTTCAAGCTCCGGCGGGGCATCCGGTTCCACAACGGCGAGCCATTCGACGCCGAGTCCGTGAAGTTCAGCCTCGAGCGGCTGATCGACCCCAGGCTCAAGCTGCGCGGGGGATCGGCCTTCACGAACCTAACTCACGTAGAGATTGTGGATCCGTTCACCGTGCGTGTACACAGCAAGGGTGGCTGGCCACTCCTGCCCGCCGTGCTGACCCTTGGTCAGGCCGCCATGCTCCCGCCCAAGTACTACCGGGAAAAGGAGATGCCCTACCTGCAGAAGAATCCAGTGGGCTCGGGACCGTTCAAGCTCGTGCGTTGGGTGAAGGACGATCGCATCGAGCTCGAGGCCAACGAGCAGTACTGGCGAGGTGCCCCGCGGATCAAGCGGCTCGTCTTCAAGCCCATCCCTGACGACGCCGTTCGCGTGGCAGCGCTGCAGAACGGCGAGGTGGATGTTGCTGTGAATATCCCACCGCACCTGGCCGGCGTCATCGCCAATCATCCGAAACTCTTCCTGTCCACTGCGCCCAGCACGCGGACCATCCAGCTCCTCTACTACACGCACCAGTACGATGCTCAGCACAAGCTCGTGGGCCCGTACGCGGGCCCCACCGCCGACAGGCGGGTACGGCTGGCCATGAACTACGCGCTGGACGTCGACCAGATTATCCGGACGGTCCTCGACGGCAAGGGCGTGCGCCTCGCCCTGATGCTTACCCCCAAGCACGTGGGATTCGAGCCCGCCCTCAAGCCCATCGCGCAGGACCTGGCGCGGACGAAGCAGCTCTTGACCGAGGCCGGCTTTCCGAATGGGGTAGACATGGTGCTGAACTCGCCCCAGGGGCGCTACGTGCGCGACCGGGAGGTGGCCGAGGCCGTCGCCGGACAGCTCACCAAGGCCGGCATCCGCACGACCCTGCGCGTGCACGAATGGGGCAGCTACCTGAACAACGTGGTCTACGTCCACAAGGCGGGGCCCGTCTATCTCATTGGCTGGGGCTCGGGCGGTACTTACGACGCAGAAGGTGTCTACGACGCGCTCTTTCGCTCGGGAAGAATCAACACAAACTACTACAACGGCGACCTCGACGGCATGAACGACGAGGCGAAGCAGAGCATGGATCCGAAGCGGCGCCTGGAGCTGTTCCATCGCATCAACCGTATCGTCATCGACGATGCCGCCGCCATGCCGCTCTACCAGCAGATCGACCTCTACGGGGCGACCAGGCGCGTGGTCTGGAGGGCGAGGGGAGACGAGCGCATCAAGGGCTACGACATGGCGATTCGCTGACCGTGTCTCGTTGAGCGACGGGTCAGGCTGGCTTTGCCCCGCTGACCATCCAGCGAACGAAAGGATCAGACGTAGTTGGGGAACATGCGGCGGAAGACTTCGAGTGGCGCGCGCGAGCGGAAATAGGGCATCTGGCGCTCGGAGTACTCGGGGCCGCCGCGGAAGATGATGGAGGCCGTGGCGAGCGTCTTGCCCGCCGCGGTCCCGAGCGCCAGCTCGCTCCGCCAGAACGCGCCCTTGCGGTCCACGCGAGTCACGCGGTCGAAGCGCCCCGCCGCCACCACGACGCCATCGGCGGGGAGGTCGGGCTCGAGGATGTTGATGGCGAGACGATTCGTGAGCCCACCTTCCTTCATGACGAGGGCGCCGAGCCACCAGGCGACCTCGTCGAGCAGCACGGGGACGAGGGCGGGGTGCAACTGCCCATCGTGAAGACGCCAGGGCGGGCGCGGCTCGACTCGAGCCCAGACACCCTCGTCGTCGAAGACGAGGGCGACCTGCAGCCCGAGAGGGTTCCTCGCGCCGCAGGCCAGGCAGTCCTCCGACATCGGTAGGGTGAGACCACCGGCGCCGCCCCACCAGTGGATGCCGGGTGCCTCGCCGTCGAGAGGGGCGACGCTGCCGCTCGTCAGAATGTGGCGGCCCTGCCAGATGGTGAGGCCGGCGGTGCCGTCGGCGTGATCGGCTTCGATCACGAGCGCGGACTCCGTGGGCACCGAGGCGGTGAGTCGGCCCTCGAGCCGTCGCGGCCCCGGCGGCCACCCGAGGCGCGCGGCGGCGGCGTCCACGAGGGCCACGAGGCAGCCGCCGTGCACGATGCCGGGCCAGCTCTGCAGCAGCCGCGGCGCCTCGAGCCGGCCGGCGCCGGCGCCGGGGAGATGCAGGGCCTGCTCGAACGCGCGCGCGATCGTCTCCGGCGCCACAGGGCTATGTGGAGCGCGTGCTACACTCGACGCGAATCATGACGGCGCCGGGAATCATGGTGGCGGCCATTCTACGACGTGGAGAAAGCGGGCCGCAACGCACATGATCCGGGACTCGGAGTTTCTCCTCAGCGGGCCCTTTGCCCAGGCGGCCCTCACCAGCTTCTTCTTCATGTCCGGCCTCAACTGCTTCATCCTGCTTCCCCTCTACGTCCACCGGCTGGGCGGCACCGAGGGGGAGATCGGGATCGTGCAGGGGGCCTACAGCGCCATCGGCATCCTCTGCCAGCCCGTGGTCGGGCTCTGGCTCGACCGCGTAGGGCGCCGCGCCTTCATGATCCTGGGCGTGGTCCTCCTGGTGGTCGCCTCCGCGTGCTTCATCGTCACCCAGTCGCTGCCCCTCCTGGCCCTCCTGCGTGTGCTCCAGGGGATCGGCTTCTCCACGTTCTTCGTGGCCAACTACGTGCACGTGGTGGGCCTGGTGCCCGTGGAGCGCCGCGGCTGGGCGCTCGGCATCTACGGCCTCTCGGGCTTCCTCGGCACCGCCCTCGCTCCGATCGCGGGCGAGATCGTGGTCAACAACCTGGGCTTTCGCTGGCTCTTCCTCCTGGCGGTACTGCTGAGCAGCGTGGCCGCCCTCCTCGTCGCCCGCACGCGGGGCATCCAGCCGCCGGACATGGGTGCCGGCCCCGGCCTCGAGATGTTCCGCGACGGGCTCAAGGACGTGCTGCGATTGCACATGGCCCTCGCCTTCTTCTTCGGGCTCGGGACCGGGGCGATGTTCACCTTCATGCCAACCTTCGGCAAATCGCTCGGGGTCAGGAGCGTGGCGCTCTACTACACGGCCTATGCGGTGGCGGCCATGCTCGTGCGCGTGGCCGGCGGCAATCTCATCGACGTGCGGGGCCGCCGGGCCACCATCATCCCGTCCATGTTCATCCAGGCCTCGTCGGTGGCGATTCTCGCCATCCTCGCCTCCCTGGTGCGGCCGCACATGGCCGTGCCGATCGTGCCCTTCCTCATCTTGGCGGGGCTGCTCGCCGGAGGCGGGCACGGCTTCCTCTATCCGGCGCTCTCAGCGTTGCTCATGGACGTCACGCCCGAGCGACGTCGCGGCGGGGCCGTGGGCATCTTCAGCGGCGTCATGCTCGTCGGCCAGACGCTGGGCTCCATGATCTTCGGGTATGTCGCCCACGCCTTCGGCTACGCGGTCATGTGGGGCGTGGTCACGTTCCTGCTCTCGGCCGGCTTCCTGCTGAGCCAGCGACTCCGCGAGCGTCGCGCCGCAAGCGCGCCCGTCGCCGGTTGACTTTGCTCCGGGCCGGCCCCGATACTGCTCTCGTGCGCGCGAGGGGCGCGACGACTGGAGGATGACGATGACAGTGCGGGCAGCCGTCGTGAGGCACGGGATACCGGTCCTCGTCGCCCTCGCCCTCAGCGCGGAAGCCCCGCTGGCGCAGCAGGCGCCCGCGGCCCCTCAGGAGGTCAGCGTGGTCGGCCTTTTCGTCAGCCCCGGGAGCGGCCAGCCTCATGTCGTGCTCCAGGGCAAGCGCGATGGTCGTCGATTCGCCATGGCCATCGGGCTCGCGGAAGCGAACGGCATCGCCGTCCCTCTGGAGAATCGCGTGCCCCCGCGCCCGCTCACCCATGATCTCTTCCTGACCTTGTTCGGCCGGCTCCGGGTCACCGTCACCAAGGTGGTGATCACGGACCTGCGCGACGACATCTACTACGCCACGGTCTACCTCGATGCCAGCGGCAAGGAGATGCAGCTCGACTCCCGCCCCTCGGACGCCATCGCGCTGGCCATCCGCGCCAAGGTGCCCGTCTTCGCCGAGGATCGCGTCTTCGAAAAGTCGGAGCGGCTGCTCCCGCCGCCGTCACCGCCGGGACAGCGGATCTAGCGGGATGGCTCCCGACGAGGCAAGCGGGGGCGCCGGCGCCGTCCCCTCCAGGCTCGATCCCGAGAGCCAGCAGTGGGCCATCCAGCGGCGGATCGACGACGTCTTCGCCAAGCTCGGAGAGAAGTTCGGTGATCTGACGGGGCGGGTGGAGGTGCGGCTTCATCCCGACACGACCTTCGAGCAGATCGGCGGGCTGCGGGAGGCCAAGAGCATCGTGCGGAGCCTGGGCACGGCGCTGACCGACCCTGAGCTCTACCGCAAGTGGGGGATCACGCCTCCCAAGGGCGTCCTCCTCTTCGGGCCTCCCGGGACAGGCAAGTCTCTCCTCGCGCGCGCCCTCGCCACCGAGACCGGCGCCGTCTTCTACCACCTCAAGCTCATGAACCTCACGTCCAAGTTCGGCCCCACGACGGGAGAGCTCCTGCCGGAGATCCTCACGGTCGCCCGGGAGCAGGGCAAGGGCGTGGTCTTCCTCGACGAGGCCAACGCGCTTTCGCTCGAGCACCTGCTGCCGCCCGCGCAGGCACGGGAGGCGAGCGCGCGGCTGGTGGCCGCGCTCTGCGAGAAGCTCGACGGGCTCGAGGACTTCTCGCGGATCATCGTGGTGGGCTCGACGAGCCGGACGGACTCCGTCGACTCCTCGCTCGTCGCCCCCGGCCGTCTGGATCGCCTGGTGGAAGTGACGCTGCCCGACGGCGCCGCCCAGCAGGAGGTCCTGGAGCTGACGCGACGGCGCACCGAGGCGAACGCCGGCCGCCCCCTCTTTGCCGACATCGACTACCGCTCCATCCTGCCTCCCATGGGCGGGATGAGCGGTGCCGAGATCTCGGAGATCGCGCGGCGCGCCCTCGAGCAGAAGGTGCACGCGGCCGGCCAGGGGCAGGACTCGGGACTCGTGACCACCCAGGACATCCTCCATCAGATCGACGCCTACCGCCGCATCCGCGAGATGGTCGAGAAGATCCGCTACGGCCAGTACCTGTAACCTGGAGTATGCGCGAGCACCTGACCCCCTCACCCTGCCCTCTCCCCCACTGGGGGAGAGGGATCAGAATGAAAAGAGGCCGCGTGGTGAGCTTGTTCTCATCCCTCTCCCCCGCCGCGGGGGAGAGGGCAGGGCGAGGGGGTGGTAGTCCGCGCGGCTACCGCTCGAGTCGGAACGCGCCCAGAACGTTGGAATAGTCGTCGGTCCAGGCGCGCGCGCCCGGCACGGCCTTCGATGATCGCCAGCGCGACGGTGGAGTGACGAGCTCCGTCACATCTTTGGCGTCGCGGGCCACGATCATCCACGTCGACGTCGCCTTGCCCTGGGCGCGCTCCTCGGAGGACGGCTCGTTCTCCTGGATCCAGGACTCGAGGCCGAGATCCGACGCCGCGCCCGCCACTACGGGCTCGAGGGCGAGGTAGCGGTTGGAGATGTGATAGGCAAGGATGCCCCCCGGGGCGAGCTTGGCGACGTAGCCGGCCATGGCCTCCCGGGTGAGCAGATGCATGGGGATCGCGTCGGAGCTGAAGGCGTCGAGCACGATGAGCCCGAACGCGCCGTCGGGCTGACGCGCGAGGGTCAGGCGCGCGTCGCCCAGCACGATGTCCACGTCTCCGCGGCTCTTCGAGAGGAAGGTGAAGAGCCGCGCGTCTCTCGCGATGTGTCGCACGGCCGGGTCGATCTCGAAGAAGGTGACTCGCTGGCCCGGCTGCCCGTAGGCGGCGATGGATCCCACGCCCAGGCCGACGGCAGCCACGCGCGGCGCCTGTCCGCGGGCAGCGAGCGCCGCGAAGACCTGCCCGACGGGGCCGGTCGGGTGATAGTAGGTCAGCGGCCGGTCCGGATTCTGCGTGTCCTGCATCCCGTGCACGGTGGTGCCGTGGAGGAGCCGACGGAACCTGCCGTGGTCCGTCAGCAGGACCCGATGGACGGCGAAGAAGCTTCGCTCCGTCAGGGCAACCTTGCCGGCGAGCTGCGGCTCGGCCCAGGCCGAGACCAGGAACAGCGCGCAGAGAGAGAGCGCGAAGCGCGCCGGCCGGTCCGAGGCGAGAAAGCAGAGCAGCACCGGAATGCCCACCGTCACCGCCGTGCGCATGGGGCCCGCGCCGAGACCCAGGACATCGCGCGTGAGGGCAATGAGCACGAGCGTGACGAGGCCGATGGCGATGCCATAGAGGAGGTCGGCGCGGCGCGCCGGCGTTCCCGACCGTCGGGGTGTCATGAGGGCGGCCGCGGCGGCGAGGGCCAGCGGGTACTCGAGGAGCGTGTCGAAGACCATGGGGGCGATGAGCCCGGTCAGCACGCTCCCGATGACCCCGCCCGTGGTCACCCAGAGATAGAACGCGGTCAGCCGGGCGGGTTCGGGCCTCTGGTCGTACAGACGGGCGTGGCACATCCACGCGGCAAGAAAGAAGGCGGCCAGCTGGAGCACGGCGAACTCCGGCTGCGGCTGCTCGAGAATGAGCAGGAGCGCCACGGGCACGAGGAGAAGCGGCAGAAGCCGCGCGAGCAACGGCGTGGGCACGAGCCGGCGCGGCGAGAAGGCGAGGACGAAGCTCAGCAGATAGAGGGCGAGCGGCACGACCCAGAGCAGTGGAATGGGGGCGACGTTGCTCGTGAGATAGCTCGTGACGCCGAGGAGCAGGCTCGAAGGGACAGCGGCGAGCGCGATCCAGCGCAGCGGGCGACGGCCGTCGGGCGGGTCCTTGGCCACCGGCGCCGGCGGCGACTCCGGGCCGGTCTCTTCCGGTGACGGTCGATGCTTTCGGATCAGCAAGATCCCGCACGCCAGCACCAGCACGCAGAGCGCGGCATAGCCGCAGGCCCAGCTCCAGCTCTGATCGGCGAGCCGGAAGCGCGGCTCGAGCAGGAACGGGTAGGCGAGAAGCGCGCAGAGAGAGGCGAGATTGCTCACGCTGTAGAGGACGTAGGGCCGCGCGGTGGCCGCATCCTGGCCCGTGATGTACCAGCGCTGCAGGAGCGGAGTGCTGCCCGAGATCGCAAAGAAGGGAAGCCCGACCAGGATGGCGAGGGCGCCCATCACCAGGAGGGCGGGCGGCGCTGCCTCTGCGGCGGCGAGGACCTGGACGCGAGCGAATCCGGCGCTCCCAGCGCTGATGGGCAGGGTGCCGAGCGCCACGAGGAGCAGGCTCACGTGAAGAGCGACCTGGCGTCCCCGCGAGAGGTGGGCCGCGGAGACGTGCGCATACGCGTACCCGAGGAGCAGCGTCGTCTGGAAGAAGACCAGCGAGGCGGTCCACACCGGCGGCGCGCCGCCGAAGGTGGGGAGCACCATCTTGCCCACGAGGGGCTGGACGAGGAAGAGGAGGAAGGAGCTCAGGAAGACGGTGAGCGTGAAGAGCGCGCGCATCTCGTGAGGGCTCACGTGACTCTAGACGACGGGCGCGCCGCGGGTCAATGTCCTTGAATCATGCCCGCCGCATCGGTGATAGGATGGCCGATCGATGCCGTCGGTCACCCGGATTCGCGTCCGCTACAAGGACACCGACACCATGTCGGTCGTCTACTACGGCAACTACCTGACCTACTTCGAGGTCGCCCGGGTGGAGTACCTGCGCGAGCGGGGGCTGCCCATGTCCCAGGTGGACAAGCGCGTGCACCTGCCCGTGGTGGAGGCGCTCGTCCGCTACGTCAAGCCCGCGCGGCTCGACGACCTCCTGGAGGTGAGCTCGCGCGTGAGCGAGCGCAGGCGCGCGAGCTTCACCTTCTTCTACGAGATCAAGAACGAGGGGCGTGAGCTGGTGGCCACCGGCCACACGCGCCACGCCTGCTGGGATCCCGCCACTGCCAGGATGATCGCCATTCCCGACTGGCTCAAGGAGATCATGCCGGATGCCGACCTCGATCCGACCGATCGCTGACATCGCCCGCGAGCTGGGACTCGCCGACGCGGAGTGGACGCCCTACGGCCGCACGAAGGCCAAGGTCTTGCTGTCCGCCCTCCAGGCCAGGCGCGATCGTCCCGACGGCAAGCTCGTCGTGGTCTCCTCGATCACGCCCACGCCGGCGGGCGACGGCAAGACGACCATGACCATCGGCTTGGGCCAGGCCCTCTGGCGGATCGGCGCCAAGCCGGTCATCGCGCTGCGCGAGCCGTCCATCGGGCCCACCCTTGGCATGAAGGGGGGCGGCACGGGCGGAGGGCTCGCCCAGGTCGTGCCCATGGATGAGATCAACCTCCACTTCACGGGCGACTTCCACGCCATCACCTCCGCCCACAATCTCCTGGCCGCGGCGCTCGACAATCACCTCCACCACGGCAACGCCCTCGGCATCGATGTGCGCCAGGTGCTGTGGAAGCGCGTGCTCGA
>WNGP01005204.1_pt1 | contig 10847 bp, 6 predicted proteins | sample 5407671 | NCBI WGS metagenome assembly WNGP01 (sample SAMN13153381, study PRJNA577476) | soil metagenome | isolation source: 40 cm soil or saprolite under Garry oak tree replicate 2 | place: USA:California | collected 2016-06-15
GTACTGCGCTCGAAGGAAGCCGTCTTAAAGACGGACCTTCGGACCATGCGCGACGCCATCGACAATTACACACTGGACAAGCAAGCCGCCCCACAGTCCGTCGACGACCTGTCCCAGGCCGGTTATCTGCGCGAGGTCCCGGTTGACCCCATGACGCGAGCCAAAGATTGGGTGCCGCAGTACGATAGCGTGGTGCTGAGCCCGGAACAGTCCACTACGGGAATGGTTGACGTTCATTCGAATTCCGCGAGAGTGTCCTCTGATGGAAGGCCTTACAGCGAGTGGTAGTTGTTTCCCGCCTCGATCGAACAAATCGTTGTGATTGTCTTGCGCCGATTGGCCCTGATTTGACGTGAGCGAGCGCGTCCGATATAGTAGACGTGCGGGGTGGAGCAGCCTGGTAGCTCGTCGGGCTCATAACCCGAAGGTCGTCAGTTCAAATCTGACCCCCGCAACCATGGGCGCTTATGAGGAAAATCCTCTAAGCGCCCTTCTCATTTCTAGTTACGAACCGAGCCGTAACGCCTGCTAACGTCAGGTCGCAGCCGCTGACTTGTTCCCGTTCGCGCTGGACTTACATTTCGGATTACAACTTGTATTGTCTGACTCCCGCGCGCGGCCAAGACACGGCCCCGACCGGCTCGGGGCGGGCGGGAGCGACCCCACGAAGTGTTGGGCGGCTGCAAGCCCAAAGTGGGGCGCTCCAAGCCATCCTAGTATTTTGGCCGGTGCATTATGTCTTGCACAGATCAGATCCTGTTGCCCTTCACATCAATGGAATAGAGTCCAGAGCCCGTCCGATGGGGAGTTTATCGCTGTGTGGGGCCCCAGCATGGGCCGCGACCGCGGCTACCATAACACGGTCCTTCGCCTGGAGAATTGAAGTTAATATTCCTTGACATTCAAAAATGCGATGACTAGACTCCCGCTCAACAAGTAGTCAACCGATTTAGCTGAGAGTTTCGCGCCTTTGGCGAATTCTTTGGGGTGAAGGAGCGAGTCATGAGCCTATCCAGACTTTTTATCCGCACTACCGTGTTCGCGGCGTGCGCCGTGCTTCTCGTGTCGACTGCCCACGCACAGTTTGGAGCAAGTATTCAAGGCACGGTCGTGGACGCTTCGGGCGGCGCAGTGGCCGGAGCGGCTGTCGCAGTGACGAATCCGGACACTGGTGCCACAAAGAACACCGTTACTAGCGACACTGGCTTTTACCGAGTTTCCGCGCTCGTCCCCGGAAAATACACTGTCACTGTTGAAGTAGCGGGCTTTAAGAAGGAAGTAACAAAAGACGTTTTCGTAAGTGCGGAAGAACTGACGGGCCATGACGTTGTGTTGCAGCCTGGCGAAGTCACCGAGTCGGTTATCGTGAGTGGGGACACAATCACGCTTAACAGCGAGAACGCTAATGTTGCGGGGTCAATCACAGCACAGGATATCCAGCGTTTGCCCGAGGTGGGGCGCGATCCCTACGAACTGCTTCGTCTGGCACCAGGCGTGTTGGGAGATAACGCGCGCGGCGGAGCAACCAATAACGCCACTTTCCTCCCTGGGACCGAGCAACTAGGTGGTGCTTCGAATACCGGCATATTCCAGACCGAAAACCAGCCGCAAATTAGTGCCAACGGCCAGCGCGTCTCCAGTAACAATTACGAGATCGACGGCGTGAGCGTCAACAGCCTGGGTCTGGGCGGCGCGGCCGTCGTGACGCCCAGCCAGGAATCGGTCAAAGAGGTCAAGGTCATTACGAGCACCTACTCCGCTGAGGATGGTCGTAATTCTGGGGCTCAAGTTAAGGTCATCTCGCAAAATGGTACGAACCAATTCCACGGGAGCGGCGTTGTGGTTTTTGATGATAAGGGGCTGAATGCGTTCAATAAATTCTTCGGTCCGACGAACATCCCATCTAGTCAACTGACTTGCTAGGACAATGTTAAGGTCTTTGCCAGCAGGTGCCCCCAAAGAGTCGACACGAAACAACGACTCTTCGGTGGCAGTTTGGGAGGTCCGGTCCTCAAGGACAAGCTCTTCTTCTTTTTCTCATATGAGGGGCTTCGACGCAACGACACTACTTTTGCAAACGAGTGGATTGAGACCCCCGAATTCCGGGCATATGTGCATCAGGTGCGCCCGGGGAGCTTGGCGGACCGCCTTTTTAGCCTTCCTGGTGTTCTTCCGCGCGTCGTGACTGGTGGTTTGACTCCGCCGAGTCCGCCGAACGGCAATGCGGTTCAAGGTCAGCTCGGGCTAAGCTACGACATCGGCTCGATCAATGTTCCCCAAGGCCAAAAGGTTGGTGCCACGCAAACGTTTGACGGTATTCCCGATGTGACGTACGCCAATGTGGCCTCTCCGAACACAACCAGCGGCAACCAGTATCACGGGCGCGTCGATTACAACCGCAGGAACGATCAGTTTGCTTATAGCGGGTACTTCGTCCCCTTGGACAATTTCGGAGGCGGCCCTCGACCGTTTATGGACCAGCCATTCCAGCCGAGAAACAGCGCATCCATGGCCACGTGGATCCATATTTTCTCGGCAACGCTGCTCAATGAAGCTAGATTCAGTTTCACCCGCTTCCACGATGACGAATTCAGTATTTTGGACAAGGCCTCGCTGGCGATCCCAAAGCTCGATACCAACGGCTTCAACTTTGCAGGCGGACCCGGCCTGGGACTTCCCGGCGGCGGCGGCTTGCAGTATGGAATCGATCGCAGCGTGCCTAAGATTCTTGTCGAGAACACCTACGAATTTCGCGACACAGTGAGCAAACAGCTCGGCAACAAGTTCTTGAAGTTCGGGACTCAAATCATTCGCGAACAGGACAATAGTCTCCGGCGGCAGGCAGCGCGCCCGGAGTACGCCTTTGACAATATCCTGTCTTTAGGGAACGATGCTCCCTTCTTCGAGAACGCAGCCGATATCAACCCTCTCACAGGCGGCACCCCGAACAGCCACTTTTATTTTCGAGACACTTCTTATAACTTCTTCGTGCAGAACGATTGGAAATTTCGCAAGAATCTCACTTTCAACATAGGTTTACGCTACGAGTACACTACACCGGTTAGCGAAAAGAACGGCCACCTCAGCAACTACATTCCTGGACCAAACGGCATTGTCGATGGGCACGTCGCACAGGTTAGCCAGCTCTACGATCCGAATAAGAGGAACTTTGCGCCTCGCCTCGGATTTGCATGGACTCCGCCCCGCTTCAACAACAAAGCTGTCGTTCGTGGAGGGTGGGGAGTCAGCTACGACCGCGATTTTTTCAATCTCTTTACAAATGCTCGTTTCAATCCGCCTTTTGCTACTGCAGGGATCGGGCTCTGCTGCGATCCTGGCGGCGGGATCCTCTATGCCTTTGCCAGCCCAAGTGATCCCTTGAACTATCCAGCCAACCCCGCCTTGCAGAGCGGGATAGATCCCGCGACAGGGGGTTTGCTGGCGCCCAGTCCGACCCAGTTACCAGGGGGCTTCGTCCGCAACGACCAATACATCGAGATTGACGGTTCTCCGAAGCACGTGCCTTCCACCTACATTTATAACTATTCTCTGCAAATTGAGTATCAGCCTATACATAATTTGTTCGTTTCCCTCGGGTATGAGGCCAGCACAGGGCACCACCTAATCCGCACCATCGATATGAACCGCTTCACGCCGGGTGACTCCTTCGACTGCAGTCTCCAATCACAAGGCTGTGCCAACAACAAAGACATGGTCCAGGAAGCGGATGTCAACGGCAACCCCATTACACCGCGTTTGACGGGAAACTCCAATTTCGATCGCATCTTTTTCCCCTTGGCGGACGTCAATTCGAGTTTCAACGCCATGCTTCTTCACGTTAGCAAGGTCTACGCTCACGGATTCTCAATCGATGGCACCTACCGGTGGAGCAAGAGTATCGACACCGCTTCGTTTGGCCGCGGGGCACAACAAGCTGACCCTAGTCAGCAAAACCTCGACCGTGGCCCGTCCGACTTCGATGTGCGGCACCAATTCGTGCTGTATGGCTTGTGGGATTTGCCATTCTTCAAGCTGTCGAAGGGCTACTTAGGCAAAGCTCTTGGGGGATGGCAGATTAATGGTGTCCTGACGGCCCACAGCGGTTTCCCGTGGACGCCCCAGCAGGGCTGCTGTTTCTTCGGAACCCCAGGCAGCGCTGCGAATGACATTAACGGTGATGGCATTGGCAATGATTTTCCGACGCAATGGGATGGGAAGGGCGGAGTCGGTTCTTCAAATCAGGATTTCATTAACGGTGTTTTCCCCAAGGATGCAGCCCACCCTAACGGGGGTTTCGACTACTTCAACATCGCCCTAGGCGGTGCCTGCCCGAATTTCCCAGCTAATTGCATCACCGCTAGGGTGCGCGGACCAAATGGCATAGGACGGAATAGGTTCCGCGGACCAGGCTACCGCCAAATCGACATGACCTTGGGCAAGCACACACTACTTCCCAGTGCAATGCATCTCGGAGAAGCGGCGGCCTTGGACCTTCGCGCCAATTTTTTCAACATCTTCAACATGCTGAATTTGCCCCCGTTCCAGACCGGCGGCCAAAGCAATACCGATTTCACCAATTCCAATGACTTCGGTCACGCCCTTTCCGGTCTGTCCGGGCGCGTGATTGAGTTCCAGATTCGGCTGAGCTTTTAGCGCCTAACTCTCCCCAGGGGCGCGCGCCGTGGCGGGTGCCCCAGCTTCTTCTCGCCGAGTTTCAGGAGCCGCTGCATGCGCCGACCAATTTCCCGAAAAAATGTCTTTCGTGTCGCGATCTTCTCTCCATCGCGGCTCTTCCCGCAACGGGGGGCTGCGTGCTCAGACCGCCGCCGCACCACAGCCTAGCAGCAGGGCAAGGCATCCCACTGAACAAACTTTAACAATGCGTGCCAGTCTGGCCAGCAGTTCGCGTCTTGTCAAACGTGGCATAACTCCCGCCGTTCCTTATCCGAATGGAAGGTCATCTCATGCTGGACTTGAGGCGGGCGTCGCCTGAGGAACTGCCGCATGGAAGCCTGCACGCTCCATCCCGCGCTTGGCTTCCTCGTTCTTCATAAACGAATTCCACACGAAGCTGCTGCGGTGATTTTCCGCCATCAGCATGGTGATGCCGAGATCGATGCCCAGTACGTCCGCGTCGTACCGCGACGTCAGCGGATTGAAGGCGTCTACAAAACCGTATTTCTTCCACACCTTATCCCTGTACTGGCCACGGAGCTTTCGCAAGACTCGTATGCAATCGTCGAAGAGGAATGAAAGCGAACCACCCGTCGCACAAGGGACGACGCTTCCATCGATCGGCCCCTGCGGGGGCGGCCCGCCCCATGCCGTGTAGCCCTTCACGTAATCAGAAGCGCTGATTCCCCAGAGATTTTCGTCATAATCGGGAAAACGTTCGTGCAGGGACAAGCAGAAAAGCTTGTGAGCCTTGGTTGCCTTCACGGAATTCTCAAAATAATCTGCGTAGGCGTCCCGCTTATTCCGGAAATCAAACCATGCCTGTGAATACTGATGTGTGAAAATCGGATCGTCACCGGAGATGTATTCGATCCCCTGGTATGTGATCTTCGGGCGCGTCCAGGCGTTCCAGGAACTCGGTGGCACCGGATGTGTTGGCGAACCGATCGCCAGCAGGTAGATCATCATCAGTTCGCAGTAGTGCTCCCAGCGAGCGTCCAGAAAACCCGATTCAGGATGCCAGCCCATCGAAAAGGTTTTGCCGCCATTCAGCATCCATGGCCAATCCACGCGTTCGTATATTTTCGTGGCAAGGTCTTTGATCTCCTGGTCGGCAAAGTATTGCCGCGCTGTCAGCACACCGCAATACAAAAGTGAAGAATCAATCGAGGAAAGCTCGCACTTCTCCCAGCGCTGCCCGGTCTCCATGTGAATGAAGTGAAAGAAGAATCCATGCTCGTTCGGCAACTCGTTGGCGAGAAACCGCAACGTCCTGCGCACACGTTCGAGAATCTCAGGAGCCTTCCCGTAGCCGCGCCGGTCGCCGATGCACAAGCTGGTCAGGCCAAATCCTGTTGCGGCGATACTGGACATCATTCGAGAATCGTTGCCATTGGCAAGGGCACGATCTTTTACCTGGCCCGTGTTTTGGCTCGCTTCATTCCAGAAGAAATTGAAAGCAGCGCGCTGAATCTCATCGAGAAGCTGCTCATCGGTCCCCTCGTATGGCGCGCCTGCGGGCTCTACAAAAGACGTTGCGGCCCGCTTTCCACAGCCAGTCAGTGCCGCAAGCGGCGAAGCGAGCAGACCTAACCCACAGATCCTCATGACTTCTCTTCGGGATAGAAAACGGTCGACAGTCACTTGCGGATCCTCGCTTACTTCGTAATTTGAAGTGTCGCTTCGGAACCACGGCTCGAGTCCGGGCTTACCCAAAGAGTGACACCCGCGGGTTCAACAGCGAACTTGTTTTGATCGTTCCAAAAAGCGAAAGCTTCAGCTCCGAGCGCGAACGTCACTTTTCTCGTCTCGCCGGGAGCAAGCGTGATCCGCTGGAATCCGCTCAGTGCCCGAACCGGTTGCGCGACGCTTGTTCCGCGCAACTGCACGTAAAGCTGGACCGTTTCCTCTCCCGCCCGTATCCCCGTGTTCGTGATCTCCGCGTTGACGATCATGGCTCTACCCGCGGCCCGCTCGCCGCCGTGAAGCTCATCATTCAGTGCCTTCGCACTCAGTCGCGTCTTATCAACCTGGAGATTTCCGTAACGATAGTCCGTGTACGACAGCCCATACCCGAACGGGAACTGCGGGCTATTTTGTTCGTCGACGTACCGCGAAACGTATTTCTCAACACCGGTTTTTGGCGGATGAGTCAAGTCAATGTTGCCCGCCGGTCGCCCCGTATTCAGCGCATCGTAATATAGAGGTTCCTGTCCGACGCTCCGCGGCCAGCTCACCACCAGCTTCCCGCTCGGATTCGCCTCGCCAAAAATAGTGCGCACCAGGGCAGGTCCCGCTTGCACGCCTGGAAACCACGCGGCCAGAACCGCGGGCACATGTTCAAATGCCCACGGAAGGGTTAGCGGACGCCCACTGAAGAGCAGCAATACGACTGGCTTTCCAGTCGCCACGATTTTTTCCAGAAGTTGCTGTTGACGCCCCGGCAGGCCGAGATGCGCTCGCGACGCGGCCTCACCAGTCATCTCAGGTGCACTTTCTCCCAAGGCGAGTATCACGGCGTCGGATTGTTCTGCTGTCTTCAAGGCCTCGGCTAATTGCTCATCCGATCCGCCGATGATCTCGGTTCCCTTTGCGTAACGAACGCGATCTCCACCGACACGTTGCGTGAGAGCCGTTCGAAGCGTGATGACGTCCTCGGGCCGGCCTTGCCCGGCCCAGGAACCCAGCATGTCGTAGGGATCATCGGCCAGCGGCCCTACCAGCGCAATCGTTCTCGTTTCGTTGGAAAGCGGCAAGACCGGCGCGCCGCCCGAAAAGTTTGCATTCTTCAGCAGCACGAAGGATCGCTCAGCTGCGGTGCGCGCCAAGGAAAGACTATCCGGCTGAAGCATCGCGCCTGCTTCGCGTGTCTCGTCTGCATAGGGATGTTCAAAGAGGCCCAGCGCGAATTTTACGCGCAACACACGCCGAACGGCCTCGTCAACCGCCGCCTCCGGCACTTCGCCGGAGCGCACGAGGTGCGCTAGGTTTTCATGGTAGAGACTGCTGGCCATATCCAGATCCACCCCGGCCAGAAAAGCTTTGCGCGCCGCCGCCGCACCGTCATTCGCGATTCCATGTGCAACGAGTTCTCCGACAGACGTCCAATCGCTATCCACCAGCCCCTCGAATCCCCATTCCTTTCGCAGAATCTGCTTCAAGGTCAAGGGATTTGCGGAGGCGGGCACGCCATTCAGCGAATTGAACGCACTCATGAGTGTGGCGGCGCCTGCATCCACCGCCGCGTGGAACGGCGGCAAATAAAATTGCCGCAACGTGTGTTCGGAAAGTTCCACCGTATTGTAGTCGCGGCCGCCTTCTGCAGCGCCGTAGCCCACATAATGTTTCGGGCACGCCGCAACGCTGTCCGTCGCATCTAGACGGGCACCCTGATAGCCGCGTACATACGCGCGAGCCAGCGCTGCGCCGAGATAAGGATCTTCCCCAGATCCTTCCGCCATTCTTCCCCAGCGCGCATCTCTCGCGATGTCGACCATCGGGGAGAATGTCCAGCGGATACCACTCGCAGAAGCTTCGCGCGCGGCGACGCGTGCGGTTCGTTCAATCAATTCGGGATCCCAGCTGGATGCCAGACCTAACGGGATAGGAAACTCCGTTCGAAATCCGTGAATCACGTCAAGACCAAAGAGTAGAGGAATGTGCGATCTGGACTGCTCCACTGCAATCCTTTGGTAGGCATTCATGTTGCGCGCGGTCGTAATGTTGACGAGTGCCCCGACTTCCCCCTTCCGGATCATGTCGTCATAATTCGTCCGTCCAGTACCGGGGCCCGTCAGTTGACCAGCTGAGTATTGAACCAGCTGGCCGACCTTTTCCTCGAGCGTCATCTTTTGCAGGAGTGCTTCAACCTTTTTCTCGGAGCCTGCATCGCTCAGACTTGAACGAACAGCGGCGGTGCTGGGTACCGAGGCGGGAAACTTGGTTTGCGCCGGAGCCGGCTGACAACACATCAACGCGCCGGCGACAACTGCGGAGCGAAGCAACAGGGTAATCACGATTTAGACACTCCAGTTTTTCTAGCACGCCCCAAAACCAACCCCTTTTGAAAGTCTTGAATCGTCAACAGCCAGATCGGTCGAAACAAAGGTCAGACACGCCCGTTCGAGATTCCGACGGTAACTAGCGTTGTAACAATCAAACCTCTTCTCCGGGCAATGACCTTCAAGTGGGTCCAGGGACGTCTCATGAGGCGTCCGACCTCGACTTCGAACATAGCATGCTAAACCGATTTAGGTCGCGTTTCAAGGAATTGAAACACGCGTATCCCAGGCTTGTGTCAAGGCCAGCTTGGGGCTTGCCCCGGTTCGGTCCATCATGCGAGACTACTTAGCAAGACATCTTATGCCTCGATCGAAATCTCCCCTGGCCTTTAAGGTGCGAAAACCCGCCAGGGAAAGCGTTAGTTTGAAGTCTCTCGCAGAACATCTGGGACTTTCGAAGACGGCCGTCTCTCTCGTGATGAACGGCGTTCCAGCTGCTAAATCGATTCCCTTGCGCACGCAGGAATTGATCCGTGCGGCTGCCCGAGAGCTGAATTACAGGCCGAATCACCTCGCCAGGTCGCTTCGACAACAGCGGAGTTACACCATCGGCGTGGTTGTGCCGGAAATCAGTGAAGGGTACGCAGCGCTGGTCATGTCCGGAATTGAAGATCATCTGCTCCAGGAGGGCTATTTCTACTTTGTGGTCAGCCACCGTCATCGAAATGAGCTCATCGAAGAATATCCTCTCCTTTTGCAGCAACGCGCGGTGGAAGGTCTGATCGCGGTGGATACTGCTCTTTCTGAAGGAGTGCAGGTCCCGGTCGTAGCGGTCTCCGGCCACCGGGATCTACCCGGCGTAACAAACATCGTTCTCAATCACGCACGCGCCGCAACTCTTGCGCTGGAACATCTTATGAAGCTCGGACACCGGCAGATCGCCTTCATCAAGGGGCAGGAATTCAGCTCCGATACCGCCGTGCGCTGGGATTCAGTATGCGGGTCCGCTGCAGAGCTGGGCATCCAGATCAATAATCGGTTAGTGGCGCAACTTGAGGGCGAATCGTCCTCACCCGAACTCGGATACCTGGTCACGCAGAAACTACTCGCCTCGGGCGAGCCATTCACGGGTCTGTTTGCGTTCAATGACATCTCGGCGATCGGCGCAACTCAGGCCTTGCGTGAAGCAGGCCGAAGCATACCGGAGGACGTTTCCGTAGTCGGCTTCGACGACATTCAAAGCGCCGCGTTTCAGAACCCCGGCCTAACGACCGTCAAGCAGCCGCTCCGTCAGATGGGCGTCCTTGCCGCTGAGACCGTTTTGCAGCGCATTAACGCTCCGGTGAAGCACCCCTATCCCAAAGAAATCATCGTCGAACCGGACTTCGTAGTTCGGGGGAGCACGGCACCGGCACCGCGAAGCGGTCCGGTGAGGTAACACGATTCGGGCGAGGTTGACGACAACTCAACAAGATCCTTGGGACAGACTAGGACCAATACGTTGCATCCTTCACAGAACACTATTCGCCTGCACCACGTTTCCCCATTTTGTTTGAGTTTCGCTCGCCAACCGAGACTGATTGTAGCTACGAGTCCCCACGAGCGAATTTTGCCCAAAGAATTTATCTCACTATAGGGGTTCACCCCAAAAGTTGGGAACAAGTCGGGAACAGAATGGGAACAAATCACCAAAGAACAGAGATGAAATGGGCAGAACATCATGTGCGTAGGTCATTTAGAAGCAAAGACGGGCCTATCTAAAATTGGGCTCATAACCCTAAGGTCGTCAGTTCAAATCTGACCCCCGCAACCAAATTCTTAGTCGATAAGAAACGGCTTAGAGGATGCTCCCTCTAAGCCGTTTCGCTTTGGCGTTCCGCCCAGTCGGGGACGTTCTTGAGCGGGCCTGGCTCGAGAGGGCCTCGTCGATGCGCTCCGCCAGCCGAATCTAACATCAGCAGGTCAGTCCGCTCGCAGCGCTTGCATGACGTCGATGCGCGCGGCGCGCGCTGCCGGCAGCGCCGATGCGATGGCGGCGGCGGCCAACAGCACGAACGCAGAGATGACCACGGGCAAAGCGCCCGGCATCTTGACGTCCAGGAAAACGCTGCCTGCAAAGCGAGCGAGCAGGTAGCCACCGGCGGCGCCGGCGACGACGCCAGCGACGGCCAT
>WNGP01005206.1_pt1 | contig 10845 bp, 10 predicted proteins | sample 5407671 | NCBI WGS metagenome assembly WNGP01 (sample SAMN13153381, study PRJNA577476) | soil metagenome | isolation source: 40 cm soil or saprolite under Garry oak tree replicate 2 | place: USA:California | collected 2016-06-15
CAAGATGATGCAACTCTGACCTGATAGATACATCGTATATATCAGCTTTTCATTCTCTGTGATCCCCGGCAGTCGCTAAACATTGCTTTATCCACATATGCTTCTGTTTTCCACAGAAGTGAGGAGGTTATCCACATGAAATCACATTCCAGGACGCTCGGAGTCTTCCCGATCACCCATTACCCAACGCTCGTGTTTAGCTCAGAGAGCGCGACGGAAGGCACACTTCACCCAGGCGACTATGCCCTGCTGTATCCACATTGGTACCAGGTCACAGACCGGAACAGTCTCCAACTTGTAGGGAGAACCGCTATCCCGACGCGCCTGGCACCACGTACCAACGTCGGAGGCTGGCAACGTGACCTTGAAGACGTGCTCAAGGGACCGCTTGACCGTCGCTTAGAAGCGCGACAAGCCGATATCCCTTACGTGGTGTTTCTCGATCCAGACCGCATGACATGGCGAGAAGAAACACCCGCCAGCTTTCCCCCGGATGCTTATGTCTACCTGGAGCCATGTTTCTACATCACCGATACGTTGGGGAGGTTGCAAGCCCTGGGGGCATGTGAGATGCAGGGCAAGCTCTCCCTGGAAGAACGGATGACCCGTCTCAAGGACCTGACAGGCATCGATGAGCACACCACGATCTTCTTGCTTGAAGACACCCCGTCGAACAGCACACCACGAACACTGCGAAAGGCGCGGCTGAATTAGAGGTGCTATCAGCATTTCATACACACAAAACATCCCTCGCTTTTGCTTGACAAAGACGCGCAAGAGGCGTTCAAAAGACGTTGAAGAGACACCATCCGAACATCACCACCTGATTGAGCAAGGCAGGTCTGTTCTTGTCAGCACGAGGGGATCCTCCCCGACAAAACACATCAAGACGACCCCCAGGAACGGCTTTCCCCTGAGAAACGACAAACGCGCTCCCAGACAAACCTTTACTGAGGGTCATATTTTCAGATGCCATAACGAATATTGTGTAACGATGTACAACAAGAAGATGCTAAACCCAGTCCAGACCTTGCTTCCGGGCTTTCCTGCTATATGCCGTTACACAATATTCGTTATGGCATCCATTTTCACATCAAAGAGAGGTGATATCATGACCAACGAAGAGAAGCAACCCAAGAAGCGCAGCCAGCGCAAAGGGAAATCGCGCCGCCGAGGATCAGGCTCTGTGTTTCGCCGCCCAGAGCGCAAGGGGAAACAGTGGGTTGCGCAGATCATTCTGGACAATGGGAAAACTCGGCAACGCTACTTCAAAACCCAGGCGGAGGCCGATGAAGCCCTGACCGAGATGCTCTATGAGCAGCGCCGAGGGATGCTAGCAACTGGGTCACAGCAGACAGTGAAACAGTTTCTGGAGTATTGGCTTGAAGAAGTACACAAGCCGACATTGCGCCTTAGCAGTTATGTCAAATATCGTGGCATTCTCGATAAAGATATCATCCCCGAACTTGGTCATCTCAAACTGCAAGAACTCACTATTCAGCAAGTGGAGGCATTTTATGCCAAGAAGACAAAAGAGGGGAAGTCTGCAAAAACCATTCGAGTGATTCATGCTGTCTTGCATAAGGGGCTAGCTCATGCACTCTATCTCAACCTGATTACGCGGAATGTGAGTGAGATTGCCAGGAAGTCGTTGCCGCGACAAAAGCGATACGAGTACCACACCTTGACGAGAGAACAAGCGCAAAAACTCCTGGAGCAAGTACGGGGACATCGACTAGAAGCATTGCTCATCCTCGCCATGACGACAGGCATGAGACGGGGTGAGTTAGTCGCTTTGCGTTGGAGAGATGTACACCTTGAAGAGAACTACCTTCAGGTGTGCCATTCTGCTAGAAAGGTTGTCAGGTATGGGTTGCAGATCACAGAGCCGAAAACGGAAGCTGGGAGACGAAAGATTATGCTTACGCCTTTCCTCATCGAAGTGCTCATGCGCCATCGTACTAACCAGGAAGCAGAGAAACTAGCGTCTGGTATCACATGGAAAGAGCACGATCTTGTCTTCTGTGGCAAGGATGGAGCATTCCTGAACCCCGATCATCCCCTCCTGTGGTTAAGGAGGCTCCTCAAAAATGCAGGTCTCCCGCGCATGCGGTTTCATGACCTCCGGCATAGCGCAGCGAGCCTCTTACTGGCAATGGGTGTTCATATCAAGGTGGTCCAAGAATTATTAGGGCACAGCAATATCACCACAACACTTAACGTTTATTCTCATGTGCTTCCATCATTGCATCAAGACGCAATGGACAAGCTAAGCAATCTGCTCCACGATAAGAGCGGAGAAAATGAGGGTAAAGAGAATACAAGTGATACTGAAGAGGGTGAGTCGGCAGAGTAACCTATGAGTCTGCACTTTGCCAGAAAGGTTGGCTCTTGCGCAAGTTCGATACTGTTGGCGAACCTCAATAGGCAGCCAAAGCGGCGAAGCGAGAGGTGCGCGTTCTGGCGAGTGGCTTTCCTTCTGACCAGGCCAGAACGCGCACCAAGTTGATCGTTGTGGCAATGATCAAATGCTGCAGGTGGGTTTTCTCCATCCCGCGGTAGCGGCTCCGTCGCATACCAAACGCTCGGACTCCTTGCGAGATCGTTCCCTCAATCCCGGATCTGGCTCGATATTTCTCCCAAAACGCAGCGTCCTTTTGACGTGCTCTGGCCTGCTGTAAAGCCTCGTGATGCTGCTGAATTCGCACAGAGAGGGTCCGGCGCGGCGCTTTCATTGGGCACGGTTTACAGTCTTTCATCGAGAACTTGATCTTGAGAACTTGGTTGTCAGAGCGATCGATGGCTGGCGTCCAACTCACACTCTCCCGTCCCGCTGGACAGCGCACTTGTTGCGCCTGCCAATCGATCTGGAAGAGGCTTTCATCAAAGCCCTGCTTCTCTTTCCCCTGCCACTTGTGATCAGCACGGGTGGGCGCGATCAGATCAATCCCATACTCCTGGCGACTCTGGACAAATGGTTTGGCTTGGGGCATAAGTGGTGTCCGTCACATGCTCTGTCGGCAACACCTCCTTTTCTTTGAGGGATTGATGGATCACCGGCGTCATGTCCACATCCCCATGACCAGCCCTACTCGTCTCCACATGGGTAATCAAGCGGGGCGCGTCTGCATCACCACTCTGGGTCAGATGCACCGATGTCACCGACCCACCACGTGGTCAGCTTTCGTCCAGAGGTGGCCTGCACATCAAACGGGGAGCACATCATCTTCGCTGACGGAGCGATACTGTCATCAGCACGCAAGCGCGCTTGGCCGTCGACTCGTTCAAATTGCTATACCCAGACCCGCGAGAGCCGTCTCAACTGCTGACACATGCCGTAACCAGTTCATCTCTGGCGTGCTGAAAATCGCCAGGTAGGTGAGCATGGCTTCGAACAGCAGATACTCCGCGTGGCCACGGGTGGGCCGTGCGCGAAACTCGCACAGCACGGAAAAATCAAACCCCTCGTCCTCGAGTTGCAGGCGCCATCCGCATACTTCCAATCGATGTGCGTGCGCACCGCCTCAGCCGCCTGGCGATCAGATAACCCTTCGGCGAATTGCATGATGGTCACCAAGGCCAATCGAAAGGCGGGCCAGCGCCGGCTGACCATCATTCGGGAACAGATCTGCGAACATCTCATTCTGGAAGAGGACTCCTAACGTATCGCGCATTTTGATAAAGGTACTGCCCTTGGGGCATGCTGCTTTGGCTACACGGGCGGTTTCTTGTGGAATGGGGCCAATAGGTTCGGGTTTGAGTGACATGACTTCCTTCTCTTCTCCTTGGACTTGTATGGTAATCTCTCTCTGAGTAGAGGAGTTCTTTTTCATCATCCTGATTCAGGTAGGTTCGCCAACAGTATCGAACCTGCGTAAGAACCAACTTATGATATTAGTCACATTTTACCGCTCTAACTTCGTTGAAAAAGTGACAATTGACAGCCAGACAATGAAAAATGGTAATCAATATTACAAGTGGAAGGCATAGAGATTTTGGTCGTTAGAACCGATATAGACGATCCCATCCAGTACAGTGGGTGAGGAATAGATCGGTTGGCTGCTCGTTGTAAAAATCCACAAGGGCGCACCAGTTTTAGCATCAAAAGCGTAGAGTTTGCCATCCCGGGAACCGAAGTAGACCACGCCGTTGGCAACGGTTGGCGAAGATGAGATCTCGCCACCTGTTATGGCAGTCCACAGGGGAGTACATGAGGTAGGTGCATTTCTACACTTGGCAGTATCAAAGGCATAGAGCTTGTGGTCATGGGAGCCGACATAGAGGATACCATTGGCGACAGCTGGGGAGGAGTTAATAAAACCCCCGGTACCGGCCATCCAGAGCGGATCACAGGTGGGGTGCCCACATCCATTGGCAGCAAAGGCATAGACACTCCCATCGTCGGCACCGAAATAGACCTCGCCATCGACGACCGTCGGCGAGGTAAGGATGTGGTTCTGGAGAACACCCGTCCATACTGCATTGCCCGTCGTGGCATTCAAGGCGTACAATTTGCTATCGCTGGAGCCGATATAGACGACGTTGTTGACCACCGCCGGCGAGGAATACACTTCCCCGCCCGTCGAGACTGCCCACAGCGGTTTCCCGCTGGTGGCATCGAAGGCATAGACCTTGTGGTCGGTTGAGCCAATATAGAGGATGCCATTGACGACGGTGGGCGAGGAGAAGACGGAGCCGCCTGTTGGCAAGCTGACCCACAGGCGTTGTCCTGTACTGGCTTTAAAGGCATAGACGCGGCCATCGTTTGACCCCACATAGACCACCCTGTTTACGATGGAGGGCGAGGAGTAGATAAAACTGCCTTTGTTCACATAGTTTCCGGTGGATACCTCCCATTGCTTCATGCCCGTGAGCGCACTAAAGGCATACAGCTTATTATCGGAGGAGGTGATGTAAACCAGCCCATTCGACACGATCGGTGAGGAGTAAATGGAGCTGCTAGTAGTCGCCGTCCAGAAAAGTCTGAGTTGCGCAACGTTGGCGGTGCTCAGGATGGATTCACCGGGGTTGTAGTGCGTGTGCTGGGGATTAAAGCCAAACATGGGGCTATAAGGCGGTGGGGGAGAGGGCATGGTCGTGGTAGTAGGGGTGAGGCCTGGCGTACCCTGACTATGAGAGAGGAGAAAGGCGAAAGTGAGAAATATTTTGAGCAGTCCCTGAGTGACCATCTGCCAGGTTACGCCACCAGCTGCAGCCTCCGCTGCAGCCAGTCCCGCCAGACCCACCACGACTGCTCGCCTCGAGATATCTCGCCTCGGAGGCTCCTGATTTACTGTCTTCGGCTCTATCTCGTCATCCATGATCGGTCTCCCACTCGAGATGCAGTTGGTATCTCGACCAAAGTGAATTCTATGCCCTTTTCGCTTAGTCTGTTGATTTAGCTGTTGCGTCCTACCCATTCACAAAAGATGGGTGCAGCCATACGGTATTTGTTCCCCTCAGACAGGACTAAATCCCGCTTGAGAAGAGTTTGCACCGCACGCCGAACCGACTTTTCGTCTAGGCCGCTCCGCTCGGCAATGTGTAGCGTGTCACCCTCAACTCCGTCTCTGAGGGCGAAGAGACAGCTCTGCTGGGTCTGATCAGAGCGCTCCCAGAGGTCCCGAAAGTAAGTATCCCACCAGTTCTCTAACACCTGGTTCACCGCTACAGCTACATCTTCAAGCTCAGCCCGTTGGCTATTGGCCGCATTCAGATTTTCAATCAGGGTCGAACAGACCGCCTGCACCAGGAAAGGGTGACAACTCGTTACGTGGAGTATCCGCTCGACCACTCCCTCGCCAAAAACGCGCTGGCTTGGAAAGTGAGGTACGGGCTGGGCGATGAGATGGCGAGCTTCTGAGGGTTGTAAGAAACTAACCTTGAGCGTTTGGGCATTGACAAAGTAGCCCGCCCAATTCGCTCCCATTTCGCCGAAGGTCCGTACTCCGCTGAAGAGCAGCGCCACACGAGGACGGTTCTGGATGGTACTGCGGAACCAGTCCAGCAACAGGTTCAGATTGAGATATCCGTCCTGCGCAGCTTCTTCAAGCTTCTCAAACTCATCAAAAAGGAGGAGCAGCGTGCGGTCTTCGCGTTCCAGCGTCTCTTCCAGACCATCCAGCCACTTATCGAAGAGGCGGTAGACCTCTGCCTCGTTTCTGCGCAGGGCTTCCCTCAAATGCATATGTTCCAGCTTTTTGACTCGTATTCCTCGTGAACTTGTCGCCCGCTGTATCTCTCCCGCGACGCTAGCAAGGAACCCCTCGATGCTCGCGGATATGCCCCGCGCTTGTAAATCAAAGACAATGGGCAGGTAGTGAGCGCCGAGCAAATTCGGTAGTTGTTTCAGTGTGCTACTCTTGCCCATGCGCCGCTCCCCGTTGAGGAGAAAGGTAGGACGGCGGCTACCTTTGCTCAGGGCTTCGGCCAACTGTTGCACCAGGTCACGACGCCCTACATAGAGACTATCACGTGGCTTGAGCACCTGCCCTGGGTTAAAGGGATTATCTATCTGGCCAGTCCTTTCAGGTGCCTGCGCCAGCTTTTCCTGCTCATACCGACAAGTTGCTCGCCAGGTACTGGCTACCCCATTCAGACGCTTATTTAATTCCGGATCTGTGAAAGCAGTGTCGGGGTAGACCCTTTCCAAATCGACGAACATATCTTCTAGAGCCTTTTGGCGAGCTTTCCAGCCCAGCGGTCCGCAATAACGGGCAGCATCCTTACTGGCATCATTTAAGCGCACAAAGGGTGTGATCCACCGGGTATCAGTGAGCACCGTTTCCTGGAATAAAATGTCTGAGAGCCGTTGAGACGCTCTTGCGATATCGCGGATACTCTCACACATCTCTAATTCGTGGAGCGCTATGTCCAGTGAAGCAGCCCGAGCTGCGCCAATCTGCTGAGGTCGCTCGGCAATGATGAAGGCAATCTCTTGCAGCGCCAGCCTGGTATCTTGCCCTGCAGCAATCAGCAACGTGTCTTTCAATCTAGGCAGTGGTAAATACACACGCTCATCCCAGTAGAGCGAGCAGTGATGCAGGTGGAAAATAACCTGACCCGGATCCTTGCGGCTGGTAACGTAGGCTTTTAACCCGGAAGGGCCACTTACCGGATAAAGCAACAGCCGGTAGAAACCAACCAGGTAGCTGACAAAAAATACGAGGGCTACTTCAGCACCTCCTACAACGGCCCCTTTGCCGCCCTCGGTAAAGAGCCTAGCTCCAGTCCAGGCGATGCCTCCCACAAGACCGCCCAGTATGCCTCCCATCATGCCCCAGTCCATGCCTAAGACAGTACCCCCAATAGCCCCCAGGGCTATTGCCGTTGCAATACCTACTACAGCGATCCCGAATCCGCTGTTGCCTGCTATGCCCCCTATACTTATAGCAGTTCCCAGGATAATCCCCAGCCTGATATCGCCTGCGATACCTCCTACCACTCCCCATCCTACACCTATAACCACAGCCCACATCGTAGCGAGCAATAAGCCTGGTGGGTTCAGTACCTCTCCAGGTAGCCTGCTTCCAGGAAAACTACTGGCCAAGATAAGCTGCACTACGAAAGCGAACGGGTAGGAAACGAGGAAAAGGGGTAATGCAAGACGGAGCATCAGCACAATACGAAGCCCAGGGCTCTTTCCTTTAAATTGGCTCCTGAAGCGGACGGGCTGGAAAAAGCAGTAAAACAGCCAGATGAATGGCATGCCTAAAACATAATACCAGAGTTGTTTACCGCTTCTTATCAAAGGGAGCCAGAATCGCTTGGTCTTTTGCATCTAACGCACCACCCCTCGATACGTCTCCTCCAACCGCTTCTCGAACTCCTGCCAGTAAACCGGGTCGTCCGGGCGGTAGTAGTCCGCGTCGTTTTCTCTAGCGGCCAGGATTTTATCCTCCAACAACATTTTCCCGACGAGTTGCAAACGCAAGGGCCAGTACTCACCGTTTTGCTGTCCAAATTGCAGCAGACGGTTGCGTTCCTGGTCCGTCAGGCCCGCCTGATCTCCCTTAAACTGAACAAATCGTTCAGCCTCTTTCAGACCGAAAGGCCTGATGCTGAGTTGCTCGAAAATGTTAAAAAAACCACTCGTCTTCCCGTTGTCCCCCACGAAGTCGATGAGCGGGCTTTTGCTGGCTACAATCAAACTCAAACCGGCCTGCGCCATGGCGCGCAAACTTGTGAAGAAGTGGAGGTCAAATACCTCTCGGTTGCCAAACCCTTCAAACTCATCAATACAAAGAACGAGGGGCTGATTTTTTGATAGAAGCTGCTGCACGGCTTGCTCGAGCAGAACCAGGTTTGCTACAGCGTCGCCAATGATAGGTCTCTGTATCGCAAGCGCCTCTAGCGCACTTTTCGTAAAGCCTGCCAATGTCGCACAGCGCGATGTAGTCGCATCGAGATAGCCAACAAGAAAGCGCGTACCTAGCTCCCTGGGCGCAACTAATTTGAGATAGGTCATCAACCAGGTCTTACCCACTCGACGTGGGCCAACAATCGATGTGGATGCTCCATTGCGTGTGCGGTTGATGAGCGTTTCGCGTTCCCTGATTCTTCCGTAAAACTCGCCTGGATCAGGGAGGGGTTGATTAAATAAGAAAGCCGCTTGAGGAGTCGTTTGTCGTTTCGCCTCGTCTGGTATCACTGGCCAACTTCCTGTAGTGCTGACTCTTTCATCTTGCTGGGTAGAGTCGAAGCCAGCAGGTGACGAAATCTGCTGTCGGTATGAGGGACTATCCGTGAGTTTTGCGTTCAGTTCATCGACCGCTTTTCTGATGCCCTGAGCTACATGTAAGAAGGCTTCGTCACGATCCTGCCACTTGGTAATAGGCTTGCGATCAGAAGGCAGCACCTGAAGTTTGCTGAACGGGGCTCTCGCCCAATCGGTCGGGCGTAGAATGATGGGGATGACGTGAGTTTCATTGCCATCGTGCCTTTCTAGAGCTCGCTTCATCTCGATGCTGTAGCAGTAATCTGACGCCATAAAGTCTGGACTCACCAGCAATAGAATGATGTGAGCCGAGTTGAGGTGAGCTTGAATCTCATGCGCCCATTCTGCTCCTGCACGAACCTCGCGATCAAACCACCCCGTGATAAGCCCTTCCTGTTTCAGAAGGCTCAGATGGGTTTCGAGTTGCTTCCTCAATCGTTCGTCTTGATGCGCATACGAGTAAAATATTTCTACTGTTTTCGTTGGCCTCCATGCTTTCTGCAATGAAAGAGGAGTTGGTACTCCAATACCTGCATGCCCAGGCAAGGTTCTGCCTGTGACTGAGGCGTGTACGCTAAAATCACCTTGAGTGATCACGCTCTTATCCTTCTGTTGAGAAGTTGGGGATCTCGTCGATGGTGTTTTCACATCTGTGGGCTTTTGAGTGATATCAAATAAGACACCATCGGGTGAACACATATACAGGATCGGCGTTCCCCACTCCACTGAATTTCCTACGCCAAGGCTGATTGCCTTGCGCGCTTCACTCACCGCCATATCAACGGGCATGCCATCTGCGAGTGCCTCATAGAAAGCCCGAGATAATTCAATGGCCGCTCGATCGGTAATCTCATACTGCATGGCCAGTACTGCTGGAATACCCCGACGCACGAGGATAGCAGCCGTGCTGGAGAAGATATCGTATTCGCTACCTCGCGCCCCTTCGCACGAGTTTAATACTACCAGGCGTAGGGAGCGATGATCAGCGAGCAATCGACCTAGATGCGATGCGCTCAAGTACTGTGCTTTTCCTGCAGTGTCCATTAGAGCAATGAGCCCTTCGTCATTGCGAGCGTCGAACCCCCCGTGACCGACAAAGTGAAAGACATGCCATGGACCACCCTGCATTGCTCGTTGCAAATCCTTCCAGGTCCGGCCCTGTAGCCAGGTCCATTCTACCTGGCCCTTGGCCCCCAAACCCTCGATAGCTTTTTCCACGCGCTGCTTTTCACTATCGACATCCAGGCTGGGTAAGTCGGTGGGATTCACGATCATTCCGAGGATACGTAGCGGTGGCGTGACGGCCAATGGTTGGGGAAGTTGGGGTGACTCCAAGTAGCGTACGACCGGCGTTTTATTTGAGAGACAGAGATACTCGGCCTGATCGGCGTCATAGAGAAACTCCCAGGGGAGAGCCGCCATTTCCGGGGAGTGGATCCGCAGTTTCAACCGCAGTCCCTTCCCCTGGTGAAAGGCCATGCGCTGGCTGATGATATAGCGACTGTGCACTTCTCCGGCGAAAAGTGCATGAAACAAAGCCTGGCCAAAGTTCCGTACGGATTGCTCGTCTGATGATTGAATATGACGGCGCTTCCCACCAGAATGCAGGAGCGCAATTTGCACATCCTTCAGGCGGCTTTCGAGTGCCAGTTCATCGAATGGGAAATGCATAGTTTCATGCGCTTCGCCCGCCTCCGAGCGAACAACGGCCACAGGATACTCTCGCCCACTCCCAAGACCAATCTCAATATCGAAATCGAGGTAACTCATCTTCTTTCCATCGCTCTCTCGAAGAGATTCGATTAGCATGGGACAAGCCGACATTAACAATTTATTGTATGCTTCTGCACTAACTATACTCTACTGCAAAGAGAACTTCAATACTCTGTATTCGCTCACGAAATATGATGTAGATAGTCACCTTTTTGGCTCTTCCCACGGGATGCGCAACGAGGTGTAAGCAAGCGAGTAATAAAGTAAGGGAAGGAGATTACTAAAAGCAGACAGAGGTTCTTGGCCCTCATGATCGGCTCAGAGGGGAGATGACCCGTCAGAGAAAAAGCGTCTTGGTTTGCCAGTTCCTCCTGTCTTAATTGCTGGCGAGGAATGTGGGAACGAAAGCCTCCGTG
>WNGP01005209.1_pt1 | contig 10842 bp, 9 predicted proteins | sample 5407671 | NCBI WGS metagenome assembly WNGP01 (sample SAMN13153381, study PRJNA577476) | soil metagenome | isolation source: 40 cm soil or saprolite under Garry oak tree replicate 2 | place: USA:California | collected 2016-06-15
CCTGTGACCGCGCCGCAAGCTTCACAATCTCCGCGTCCTCAAGATGACCCGAGTCGATGATGGCAAGGTCAACCTGGCTCAGAAACGCGATTTCCTGCTCGTGAAAATGGGAATCGCCGGTGATGGCGTACCGCTTGCCGTTCCACGTGAGACACAGGCCATGATTATTCGCGGGTGGTAGACTGATGAACTCGAAGTCATGTTCTTCTATCTCAAATGGCCCTTCCGTGACTTCATGAACTTGCACAGCATATGATGGCTGCGTGAAGCTTGATGCCCCAAAGACGCTCATCAAGCCATCTACCAGCTTCTGTATACCTGCTGGCCCATAGATATGCAGATTCGTGCTGCGCGGGTCGCGTCTTGACCACGCACCCGCGTGTAACAAGGGAATGAGGTCAGAGACGTGATCGGGATGAAAGTGTGAGAGAATAATATGGTTTAGCCGGTTATGCTGGACGCCAGCCTCGAGCAATCGTTGTACGATGCCATGCCCACAATCGAATAGGATGGGTAGTCCATCAAGGTCCAGCAGCACGCTCGATGCTCTGCGTTCGTGTTCGACCTGGCATGTTCCGGTGCCCAGTAGGGTGATGCTGCTCATATTTCATGAGCCTTTCTAAACCGCTCGAAAAAGATTCGATGAGATACAATAAAAGCGTGCTATGAGTAAACACTATAGTATATGACGTGACGATTTTGAAAAGAGGAACCCGCCATGAAATTTGATCTCGATGAGGAGCAATCAGATATTCGCGACATGGTACGTCGCTTTACCGAACAGGAAATCACCCCGCACGCTGAAGCATGGGATGAACAAGAATATTTTCCGCGTGAAGTCTATACGAAAATGGCTGACCTGGGTCTGATGGGTATGACCACGCCGGAAGAGTACGGAGGGAGCGCGCTGAGCCGACTGACGGGCGCGTTAGTGTACGAGGAGCTAGCAAAAGGCGAAATGGCAACGGCGGTTGGCCTGTCGGTACACAACATGGTCACAGGCTCGATTGCCCGTTTTGGCAAAGAACAACAGCGCCGCCGCTGGGTATCGAATTTGGCTTCTGGCGAGCTGCTGGGCGCTTTTTCATTGAGCGAAGCGGCGGCAGGTTCAGACGCAGCCAGCCTGCAATGCCGGGCGGAAAACCAGGGTGATCGCTACCTGGTCAATGGCTCCAAGATGTGGGTGACAAATGCCGGTGAAGCTGATATTTACCTGCTGATGGCACGCACCAACGAGAGTAAGGGTTCGATGGGCATCTCCTGCTTTGTCGTCGAGAAAGGCACGCCCGGCTTCTCCTTTGGCAAGAAGGAGCGCAAAATGGGCCTGCACTCTTCACCCACCCGCGAGCTGCTCTTTGAAGATTGTGCCATCCCCACTGCCAATCGCATTGGTGAAGAGGGCCAGGGTTTCAAGATCGCCCTTTCTTCGCTGGATGGCGGGCGTATCAACATCGGGGCCGTTGCCGTAGGCGTAGCGCAAGCCGCATTTGAAACCGCCGCCCGCTATGCCCGCACGCGCGAACAATTTAACCAGCCCATAGGCGCATTTCAGGGCATCCAGTTCCTGCTGGCGGACATGGCGATGAAGATCGAGGCCGCGCGCCTGCTGGTCTACGAGGCCGCTTATAAACTCGACGAGGGACAGAATGCAGGCATGTACGCTTCGATGGCGAAGTGTTTCGCCACCGATATCGCGATGGAGGTCACGACCAACGCCGTGCAGGTGCTCGGCGGGGCAGGCTATGTGCGCGATTATCCCGTCGAACGCTACATGCGCGATGTGAAGGTGGCGCAGATTTTCGAGGGGACGAATCAGATTCAGCGCGTGGTGATTGCCAGGGCATTGTTGGGTAATATACGAAAATAACTCCTCATAATAAACAAAAAGCAAGCAGGCACCTGTCCGCCGGACAGGTGCCTGCTTGCTTTTTGTTTATTACCAAATTGCTACTGTGCAACCTTCGCGCCGACGAACTCGCGCACCAGAGTATTGAACTTCGTCGCCTGCTCATCCTGGGGCTGCTGGCTGCAATGGTCCAGGGTCTGAGTATCGATGCGTGGGTTGACTTGTTTGAAGGCCGCGCTCGCCTCCGCGGGAGTGGGGACAGCTTCGCGGCCCCAGATAGCCACTATGGGCATTTGCAGACGGGCCAGTGGTTCATGCACGTCCATTGTCAGATTGCGGCTGAGGGCGGAGGACGCGGCGTAGCGCGCATTGGGCTGGTGTGCGCTGCTGAAGACATATTCCACCAGTTCGTCGGTAATCAAGCCGGGGTTGTGGTAGCCCTGGCGATCGTAGTAGTTCTGGATGCCACGACGCGAGGTCAGTACGTTATAGACAAACTGGCCGACGATGGGTGTGCGCAGCAAGAACTTCAGCGCGGTGTTGAGGGGGCCAGGCACGGTTTCCTCTAACAGAGTCGGGGAAGGCGCAACCAGCACCAGGCGCTCAAAGAGCAGCGGGCGGCGATAGGCATTGGCGATGACATAGGCGCAGGTCTCGCCGTGCGCGACAACCACCGTGGGTTTGCCAATCACTTCTTTCAGGAAATCGCTAATCAGGTCGGCGTAGGTCTCGGCGGTATAATCGATAACGGGGCGATCCGAGAGACCATAGCCCAGCAAGTCGAGCGTATAGACACGGAACTGCTCCGACAGCGCATCCACATTCTTACGCCACTCAAATGACGACGCTCCGGGGCCAAAACCATGAACGAGCAACAATGGCTTCGATTCGCGATTGCCTTTGACTTGATAAAATACATCCCCATACTTCCAGGGATAACGGCGCTCTTCGCCTTTCAAGATGGTGTTGAGTTCGCCCGCCTGCGATTCTTCCATTTTGTTTACCAGGGCCAATGCCCCAAGCGTACCGCCCAACACCAGGGTGGTGGTAAGTAATTTACCTGTAAATTTCACTTGCACTTCTCCTCAATAGTATACGTTTGTTTACCTTACATACGCGCAACCGATCAGTTTCTTTTTCGCTCCCAGCTAACCCCTCTGTTATCATCCTACCTTGCGCATCCAAATCCTACCGTTGCGCCTCTTTCCGTTCAATCGAAGTAGTGGCTGAGTCAGCCCGAAGGGTAATATATCATGTTGTATAACCTGGGCGCAAATGCGCTATACAGCGCATTTGCCCTTTGGTACTATTGCTCGTATACTTTTAAGACATCCAGGAATGTAAGTTTTCGATAGTCGGCCTGGTGCGCTTTCACATGATCGAGGATGGCAACGTGCCAACATTGGAATGGTGGAAGCATACATTCACACGTACCGAGGCATAATGCAAGCATTCTCATCCTATATCAAGCTGTCAGACGAAGTGCAGGCAGCTTTACAGGCACAACGGCCAGTGGTGGCGCTCGAATCAACGGTCATCGCGCACGGTTTGCCGTACCCTGGCAATATTGAAGTCGCGCTGTCGATGGAAGCGGCGATCCGGGCCGAGGGTGTGATCCCCGCGACTACCGGCATACACGATGGCAAAATCGTCATTGGCCTGTCAAGAGGCGACATTGAACACCTGGGAACCGCGCAGCACGTCTTGAAGATCAGCAGGCGCGACCTGGCGGTGGCCCTGGCGACGGGTCAGTTGGGCGCAACCACGGTTGCCGGGACTATGCTGTGCGCGAGCATGGTTGGCATTCGCTTTTTTGCGACAGGCGGCATCGGCGGCGTGCATCGAGGTGCGCAGACCAGTATGGATATCTCCGCCGACCTGACCGAGCTTGCACGCACTCCCGTGCTGGTCGTCTGCGCCGGAGCGAAATCTATCCTTGATCTCGACCTGACCTTAGAATACCTGGAGACACAGGGCGTACCCGTGCTTGGCTGGCAGACCGACGAGTTCCCGGCCTTCTACGTGCGCTCCAGTGGGAGACGCCTGAACCATCGTGTCGATGATGTGGTGACGATGGCGGCTATCGCGCGTGCGCAGTGGGATTGTCACCTGCAAGGGCTGGTCGTGGGATGCCCCATACCAGAGGCGTATGCAATGGCAGCCCAACCCCTGGAAGCTGCTACCGAGGAAGCCTTACAACTGGCGCAAAAAGAGGGTATTCGCGGCCCGGCAACGACGCCATTTCTGCTTGCTCACGTCGCCAGAGCGACCAGGGGCGAGAGCGTCGAGGCCAATAAAGCCTTGCTGGTCAATAATGCAGTGTGGGCGGCGCGTTTCGCTCGCGCGTATTATGAAGCGTCCCAAAGCGGTTGATTTCTTTGCTTCTAAGGACTACAATACATACAAACTGGCGCTCGGCAACGATGTCAACGAAGGGAGATTTGTATCGTGAGAAACGGATTGGCCAAGGTTTTTGGTGGCGCTATTTTAACCATCTTATGGCTACTTGGCTTCATGTATATAAGGTCAACGCTCGTAATCGATTTTGGAGCAGGGCTTGTCTTCAATTTCAAACTGTTTGTGATAATTGTTGGCCTGCTCATTATCGTGCTGTATCATATTTTCTACCGCTCATCCACAGAAGTCACCAAGTTGAGCCTGAGCGTTGATTATTCGATTGTCTGGCTGGCGCTGATGTTCTTCTATCCATTCACAAATCCAGCGATCGATGAAGGCACAAGGGGCGCAGTTGCGTTCTTCGCGCTTGTCGGCGGCCTGGGTTTTTGCCTGATATGGATACGCTTCTTCTCAGATGAGGTTTCCTTAGAGGGATAGCTTCCTCAAATGCAGGGGCGGAACGTACGGCCCCTGCATTTTTTCGTTAATGCCGGAAATGCCGCTGTCCTGTGAAGATCATGGCGATAGCATAGCGATTGGCCATGCGAATAGTCTCCTCGTCGCGGATAGAACCTCCAGGTTGAATTATGGCCGTAATGCCCGCCTTGGCCGCAGTTTCCACGCCATCTGAGAAGGGGAAGAACGCATCAGAGGCCAGCACCGAGCCGCGTGAGCGTTGCGCCGCTTTCTCCAGCGCCAGTTGCACGCTTGCCAGGCGGTTCATCTGTCCCGCGCCCACACCCACTACTGCCAGTTTATGCGCCAGCACAATTGCATTCGACTTCACATTCTTGACAACCTTCCAGGCGAACATCAGGTCGGTCACTTCTTCTAAGGTTGGTTCTCGTTCGGTCACGACACGGTAGGCCACTTCCTGTTCTCTTAATGTGTCGGAGGTTTGTATAAGCAGCCCACCGCTAATGCTACGCACATCAAGCTCTTTGCCAGGAAGCGCAAGTGGCCTGGTGCCGTTCGTATTGGATTCAAATGGGAGATGCGTGGCCAGCAAGCGAATATTTTTTTTCTCGCGCAAGATCGCCAACGCTTCGGGTGTATATTCCGGGGCGATGATGGCCTCGTAGAACAACTGGTGAATCTCGCGAGCAGTATCCGCATCCAGGGGGCGGTTACAGCCAATAATACCGCCATAGGCCGAAATGGGATCACCCGCGTGCGCTTTTTTATAGGCATCGAGCAGTGTATCGTCGCAGGCCAGGCCGCACGGGTTGGTGTGCTTGACAATGACGACTGTGGGCGCGCTGAAACTCTTCACCGAGGTGAGCGCGGCATCCAGATCAAGCAAGTTATTGAATGAGAGTTCTTTCCCGTGTAATATCTCCGCCCTGGTAACCGCTGGCTCTAGCGAGGCGGGAGCCGCTTTGTTCCAACTGTACAGCGCGGCCTGCTGATGCGGGTTTTCACCATAGCGCAGTGACTGAACGCGCCGCAGGGAGAGCGTGAAGTCTTCGGGGAAATATTCTGGTTCCGAAGTGTGCGTACGTAAATACTCTGCGATGGCGGTGTCATAGCTTGCGGTATGCTGAAACGCAATAGCGGCGAGACGACGGCGAGTAGCATGGCTCACCTGTCCCGATTCGCTCCATTCCTGCATGACAGAAGCGTAATCTTGCGGGCGCACCAGCACAATCACATCTTCAAAATTTTTCGCTGCAGCGCGCACTAATGAGACACCACCGATATCAACCTGCTCCAGAGCTTCGTCCATGGTCGCATCCTGGCGTGCCACCGTCTCGACGAAAGGATACAGATTCACCACCACGATATCGATAGGCTCAAGGTTGTGTTCCCGCAACTCCTGTACATGGGTCTCGCTATTGCGGCGCGCCAGAATGCCGCTAAAAATAGCCGGATGTAGAGTCTTGACGCGCCCACCAAGTATTTCTGGAAACCCGGTCAGCGTAGTTACCGTTTCCGCCGGAATGCCTGCATCTTGCAGTGCGCTGGCTGTACCGCTGGTTGAGAAGACCGTGACGTTATGGGACTGTAATTCACGTGCCAACGGGACGAGTCCCTCACGGTCGGCAACACTGACAATCGCTCGCATAGCTATCATATCCTTTCGGCTCGGTTTCTGGCTTGATTCACCGCACTTACTATTAGTATACATTACAGATTATTCCATTGGTTGGAAAGGTGAAGTTAAGAAATCTTAACCCAAACCCGGTACTTTCCTACCATTAAACAAAGCAAGTAAACGAACAGCAAGATTCGGCTGTGGTAATATCCCAACCGTATTAAGTATTTTCATACAGTTTCAAATTAGCTTACGGTGTCTATCCGTGACTACCTATCTTTAGAGAACAAGAAGCGCGTATCGACGGAAACGTCCAGGGGTGTGACGCGCATGTAGGACACGCTTTATCGCGTCCAGAAATGTCGAGATGCTTCCACAGATGTGGTCAGCCGGGCATCCTGTTGTCTGTGATGAAGGAAGCCCTGCTTTCACATGATGCAAGCCGAGGAGTTTTGTAAAATGCGAAAGTTACGACGCAGCCCGTTTGGCTCAGTCCCAAAAAGACGCGGGCGTTTGTCGCCATTGATGCTCGTTGGAGCACTGGTAACGATTATTGTAGTGCTGGTGGGCGCCATCGTCTTCGTGCTGCCGCGTTTGGGATCGCACGCTGCGGCAGCTAATGGCGATTGCACATTGATTGTACCAGCCAGGCCACTAAGCGCGCGGGGTCTGGCAACGCCCTATCAATTGACGGCGACCAATCCTGACAATGGACCCTGTAACGAAGCGAATGCTGCTCAAGCAGCATTCGTACAGGGAGCCATCATTGACCCGGCAACGGGCAACATCTCTATCTATGATCCGCTTGTAATTGACAAGGGCACACAGCCAGCGGTGAAACCGGTTGTGCCGGCGCTCCCAGCGGGAGCAGTCGTTGGACTGTGGTTCGGCTCCAACGGAAATACCCTGACCCTTCAGGACTCGAATGGCAGCTTACAACAGGGCCTGTGTGTGAATGGGGTCGACGGCTCGATCTTTGGGCAGTTCTCCTACTGTAATGCCCCGGCCTTCTTCCAGGGAGCGAATTCGGCAATACAGGCAGGCAAGCTCAAGGTTCCGCCTATAGGCAGAGCAAAAGATGGAATGCAATGCCCGACCACGCGTGATTTTTCAATCGTTGACCAGGATCAGAGCGATAACGTGACCACAACCTATCTCGTTAACGGGACGGGTCAGACCGCGCAGGATACGGCAGCCAACGCCACTGCTATGCAGGGACTGGTACAGAAAAATGGCAGCGATGAACGCCTCCTTACGCTCGTTGACAAAGCTATAGGCTGTACTCCCTGGATGGCGCCCGACCTGGCAAACCCTGGGAATATGCTGCCCGCTCTTCCCTTGAACGAATTGCAGGCCGCGGCATCTCAAGTAGCGCCCGTGGCATTGGTACCCGGTCGCGACCCTATGGTATTGTTGAATAACAAGACCAATCTCAACAAACTCAACGCGTATCGTGTGGGTGTGGATCAGCCAAGCTTGCAGAATCTGAACGCTGCCAATACGCGCCTCTACTGCCAGAATGTGCTTGATGTTGCGCCGCCGCGCCTCCAGATCGATTCCCGCTTCACGAAGCAAGCGGCTTCGCCTGATCCAGCCGCTGCCAATACGCTCTTCACCTTCCTGGCACAGCGCTTTGTCACCACATTTGAGAACAACGGCCTCAACTGCGCAAAGTTACTGGGAGTTCCTGATCCTATTATGGTCAAAACAGATGGCAATGGGGTAGTGGTTAATGCAACCATCAATGGTAAGACGATCTTCACGCCATTTAATTGCTCGGTCAACGGTAACGTGATGATAGGATGCACAGGCACAACGACAATCAATGGGCAGCCATGCAGTTTCACGTGGGATAGCAATGCTCACCAGTTGAACGTTACGTGTCCACCAGCCCAGCCGCAGCCCTAAGCTGAAGGGTTGGAAATTACGAACCAGGGCGGGGACAAGCCCACGCCCGTACCCTATACGACTTCGCAAACCATTTCGTTGTAGGGTACGGGCGTGGGCTTGTCCCCGCCCTGGTAGGTGGGTATCGTCTTACGCTTCCGCGACGGCGACAGCTTCTTTGGGGGCGTTCAATGAGGGGCGACCGGGAAATTCGGTATAGATGTTGACGCAGCGGTTCGTGCGCGAATGATGGCCGAACTTGACGTAGCCATCGATGAGCGCGAACAGGGTATGGTCGCGACCTACACCAATATTGTCTCCAGGTTTGATTTTGGTGCCGCGCTGGCGGACAATAATGCTGCCGGCGGTCACCAGTTGGCCGTCGAAGCGTTTCACGCCGAGCATCTTAGGGTTGCTATCGCGACCATTGCGCGAGCTACCTACGCCTTTTTTATGTGCCATGTCTTATTCCTCTTCTTCGGGTTCTGTATCGTCAGCTTTTCTCACGCGGCGGCGGCGAGATGCCTTTTCCTCAGGCTCAGCTTCGGGTTCTGTATCACCGCTTTCTGATTCCTGCGCCTCGCTTTCGGCGACGGGAGTTTCAGTCTCGGCCTCGCTCTCGACGACTGGCTCCTCTTCTTCCTCTTCCTGGAAATTGGGAGCTTCGCCCGTGAGTAGACTCTTACCATCAGCGACGATATCGTCAATGGTAAAGATGGTCAGTTCCTGGCGGTGACCCCGGCGATGCCGGTAGCGCTTCTTAGATTTGTACTTGAAAACAATCAACTTCTCGCCGCGACCATGCTCGGTAGCTGTTGCCAGTACCATCGCATTCTCCACCAGGGGCGTTCCAACCATTGTGTTGGCCGCATCCGAAATAAGCAGCACTTCTTCGAATTGCACCTGTTTGCCTACTTCGACTGGCAGCCGGTTGACTTCGAGCCTCTGGCCGACGGACACCTTGTATTGTCTTCCACCACTTTTAATAACTGCAAACATTTTTTCTCCTTATTACATCTCCGCACATGGACGCGATACATGTAGGGACGGGATTTACCTCGTCCGCTACCGGATACGTGGAAGGCGCGGGTGGAGGGCCTTCGGCACAGTTCCATTTTATTCTATCCCAGTCATGGACGCGATAAATCGCGTCCCTACAAAGTGGGAGTCGCGTCTTGTCTATCAATGATGCGGAGGGGTTCCCCTGGGGGAAGCTTTAGCCATCAGAGTCCATGAGGGACACGATGAATCGCGTCCCTACGCAGCGATATCATAGCAATGATTGCCTGGGTTGTCAAGTCTAACATCCGCAAGGCGAACACAAGGACAGGAAGGTGGCGTCCTGGCTCATTGTTGTAACTTCCATTGCGCCTGCGCCTGTTGCAATGAGAGCAACTCGCGTTCAAGTTGCATGATATGCTGCTGCAATTGCTGCTTCTGCTGCTGTGGCCCCAGCAAGCGGAAATCCTCTAATCCTTTATAGCCCCACTTGAGCAGGCCCCTCGGCACAAACGCAGATGTTTCAAAGTACTGCGAACGCGTATTAGCCATCTGGGTCGTGATCTGCTTGAGGTCCAGCTTCAACTCGCGAATTTGTAGTTTGAGTTGCGCAATTTGATCTTTGTAGGGGTCCTGCGGTTTGCTCGCGGCAGTGCGACGTGCAGCTTTCGGTTGCGCGGGCGAGGGTGATGGCGAATTATAAGATTGTTGCGCAACAGCGCCCGGTGCCTGTAGGGGAGCGCCGCAATTGTTGCAGAAGTGGTCTCCATCCTGCGCGTGTGCGCCGCAATTTGAGCAGAACATGGCATACTCTCCTTCTTACCTACGCTATATGTGTTGGTTAATTATTTTATAGCAGACGTGCAGTAGATAGCAAGGAGAGTCAGGATGCCTGGATAAAAGCGGTAGTACCAGGACGCGATAATGTTGCCTGTGATATAGTGAACGAAATTCTATGGGATACGCAACAGGAGGTTCTATGCAAGCTGTTCTTTCGGATGTGGTGGTCGTCGATCTTTCGCGTGTGCTGGCAGGTCCATACTGTACGATGATACTGGGGGACCTGGGAGCAACGGTGATTAAAGTTGAGCAGCCGGGACGCGGGGACGATACACGGCAATTTGGTCCACCGTACATAGCTGGCGAAAGCGCTTATTACCTGGGGTTGAATCGCAACAAATACAGCATTCTGCTCGACTTCAGCACCCCGGAAGGGAAACAACGATTACTTGAGCTGATGCGCACGGCGACGGTACTGGTGGAAAATTTTCGTCCGGGAACGCTGCAACGGCAGGGATTAGACTATGAAACGCTCAAAGCCATCAATCCTGGCCTGATCTACTGCTCGATCAGCGGCTATGGTCAAACAGGCCCTTATGCATCGCGCCCAGGCTACGATTTCGTAGCCCAGGCAGAATCGGGCGTCATGGCGGTGACAGGAGAGATCGACGGCGACCCACAGCGCGTGGGTTCTCCGGTGGGAGATGTTTCGGCGGGCATGTTCGCGTGCACGGCTATCCTGGCGGCGCTGCGCGTGCGTGATCGCACAGGTCAGGGGCAGCATATCGATATTGCACTGATCGAGACTACCATGTCGCTGTTGAGCAATGTGGCCTCCAATTATTTGATTTCAGGCGAGGAAGCTTCACGCTTTGGCAACGGGCATCCCAACATTGTG
>WNGP01015183.1_pt1 | contig 10841 bp, 8 predicted proteins | sample 5407671 | NCBI WGS metagenome assembly WNGP01 (sample SAMN13153381, study PRJNA577476) | soil metagenome | isolation source: 40 cm soil or saprolite under Garry oak tree replicate 2 | place: USA:California | collected 2016-06-15
TGCCGCGCTGAGATACCAGAATTCAACGTGATGCAAAAGGAACTCGATGGTCGCGGATTCACAGTCGTGGGGGCTTCCGTCTCACCAGTCGACACGGCCGACGCGATTCGCAGTTTTCAGAAAGACGTAAAGCAGGAATACACCGTCATTCGCGGCGCGGAAGAAATCGGCAATACCTTCGGCAACGGGCCGGGATTGCCCGTGACATACATACTCGATCGCGAAGGCCGCATTCGGCAGAAATTTATCGGGCAAACGCCGCGCGAGAATTTCGAGGCCGTAATCAAACCGCTGCTCGATGAAGGGCAGGCGACCGCGCAGAAGAGCGACTAAACCGTCAGAAACTCGAACGCGAGCGAGGGTGCCTGGCAGAGCACCCTCCCTAACGGTCGGGTTTCAGCAATAGACTTTTATGGAGTAAGCAATGAACAAAGTATTAGTTTCTATTCTCTTAACGCTCGTGTTTGCACCCGTTGCGTTGCGCGCGCAAGGCAATCACGAATACGCGCCGGTACAGGAAAAAACCGTCAATTATAAAAATTGGACGCTGAATGATCTGGCGAATAACAAGCCGGTTAGTCTCCGCTCGCTCATGCAGGGGAAAAAGCTGGTGATGGTTCTTTACTTTGCGCCCTGGTGTCCGAATTGGCGGAACGAAGCGCCGGTGGCGGCCAGTCTTTATGAGAAATACAAGTCACAGGGTTTCGCGATCGTCGGCGTGAGTGAATACGGCTCGCGCGATGATGTAAAGACTTTCTTTGGGTCGGCAGGTCCGCCGTACCCGGTAGTGAGCGAGTCAGAATCCCGCGATGACCGCGAGAAGACGCCGCATTTTGGCTATCGTCAGTTGACTGGTGACACGCGCAGGTGGGGCTCGCCCTGGAACATTTTTCTTGATCCGGCAAAGTGTAATTCCAGCGGCGACGTGCTGACGGAGAAAGCTTTTGTCGTGAATGGCGAGCTGATCGAAGCAGACGCCGACAAATTCATTCACGATCGCCTGGCTGCGAACTCCGTGATCGTTCCCTGCAAACAATAGCCACTTTCAGACGGAAGACAGGGCCGCCTAAAGGCGGAACTCCGAGCAGGAGCTACTGACCATCCCTTACGGTCGGTTTCCAACACAATTCGCGCTGCAGAGACTGAATCCAAATCGAATATTTTTCCGTTACAGAAGAATCAGCGGGCCAGCGCCTTGATGCATTTCTCGCTGCCCGGATCGATGGTTGGAGTCGCGCACGCCTGCAACGTCTGATCGAAGAGGGCGACGTGCTGGTCAACGGCTTAATTGCTAAACCTTCGCATAGGCTTCGATCGGGTGATGAAGTCGAAGTCGAGCTGGTTTCGTCTCCTTCATCTGCCTTTGTTCCGCAGGATATTCCCGTCGAAATTGTTTACGAAGACGACGACTTGATTGTTGTTAATAAGCCGGCGGGAATGGTGGTCCATCCGGCCGCGGGTGTCGAGTCGGGCACGCTCGCCAACGCTCTCGCTTTTCATTTTCAAAAACTGTCGCAAAGCGGGGGCGCGGCGCGTCCGGGGATTGTTCACCGGCTCGACAAGGGAACTTCCGGTTTAATGGTGGTGGCAAAAACCGAAGCTGCGCATGATCATCTGGCAGATCAATTTCGCGCGCGCGAGATTTTCAAGTCATACGTTGCACTCGTGCACGGGCAAATTAAGAAGCAGACTGACCTGATCGATCAGCCAATCGCGCGTGACCCTCGGAATCGCACCCGCATGGCGGTCGTGCGCGGCGGTCGGCCGGCACTTTCAATCTACAAAGTGCGACGGCGCTTCGAACGATTTACCCTGCTGGATGTCGAGTTAAAGACGGGGCGCACGCATCAGATTCGCGTACACCTCGCCTGGCTGAAGCATCCTCTGGTTGGCGACGAAGTTTATGGTGGTGGTCGCGACAAGACTGTGACTGATACGCGCATTCGGACGCAGATCGCAAAGCTGGGACGCCAATTCCTGCATGCTGAGCGGCTGAAGTTTCGTCATCCGAGGACGTCCGAAGAGGTTAGCTTCACCGCGTCGTTACCCTCCGAGTTAGCCGAATTGTTCGATGTATTGTCGCAAGGCGTGTGAGAACGCGAGGCGCCATCTCTTACGATTGTGCTTCTAACACTGCCGCCGGGGCACAAATCGCGCGCAGGATGCGCGTGCCCACAATCAAACTGAATCAGCCAGGATGCAGCCTGAGATGCGTCCGTCTGCGCAGGTTGTTATACTGACCGGTTCGGGGCAATTGAAGGCAACTGGCCAGAGATGAACGGGCATCGTAACGAAGCCTCGGTCGGGGAACCGCCAGTTAATCTGACTTATGATTAATCGCAGAGTTTTTCTAATTGCTGCCGTTGCGTTGTGCTTGTGCGGGACGTTCGTAGTTGGCCAGCAGCAGAAACAACCGCAGAAAGCGAATCCGCCGGCGGCTACCTCGCAAGATCCCAATCAGCAAAGGGAAGTCGTAAACATCCGGCGCGTGCGTTTGCCCATCACGGTAACCGATAAACACGGCGCGTTTGTGGCTGGTCTCACGCAAAGCGATTTTCTGATTTTTGAGGACAAGGTACAACAGCAGATTGATTCATTCACCAGCGAGCAGAATAACAATCTACCCCTTAATGTCGCCGTCCTGATGGATACCTCTCCTTCCACCGCCGGAAAGCTGAGATTTGAACAAGAGGCGGCGAAGAATTTCATCTACACGGTTGTGCGGCCGCGCAAAGATCGCGTCCTGTTTGCGACCTTCGACGATCAGATCACCTTGCGACAGGACTTTACTGATCGGATCGAGTTGCTTGATCGCGCCGTGGATGCGGTAAAAAAACCCGGCACGCAAACTTCGTTGTACGACGCGGTCTGGGAATTCTGTGACGAGAAAATGCGTTCCGCGCAAGGCCGTCGCGCCCTGGTGGTGATTACTGACGGCGTTGACACATATAGCCGCGCGAACCTGAACGATGCAATCGATATCGCGCAACGAACTGAAACAACTGTGTTCGCAATCTCGACCAAGGCGGGGCTTTCCGGCACCGTTCCCGGTGTCGAAAGTGGACAGGTGCTTGATAAGACGGACAAGGAACTCGTGCGGCTTTCCGAAGAGACCGGAGGCGCGGCATTCTTTACCGGCGACATGCTGGCGTTGGAAAAGGCATTTACGAAGATCGCGAAAGAACTCCGCACGCAGTATTTGATTACTTACAAACCCGCGAACGACCGCTATGACGGGAGTTATCGGCGCGTCGAAGTTAAGCTTACAAACGGGCGCGACAATCTGAGGTTGCGAACAAAGAAGGGTTACAAAGCCATCGCCGACAGCGTTACGGCACGCTAATAAGTAAGATGAGTTTCGGAAGACCATTTTGTTTAAGCCTGGTTGGCCTCCTGGTAGCGATATTTGTGGCGATTGGTCCGGGTCAACCTTCGCGCGCGCAGGATCCGGCTCAACAGCAAACGAATCGGCCGCGGCAGGCAACGAAGCCCACGCCGAAACCCGACGAGGACACGACGGTGCGATCCGATGAAATCGTGCGCGTCGATACTGCTTTGACGAATGTGCTCTTTACCGCCGCTGATAAGCAAAATCGATTTCTCAGCAGCATCAAACGTGAAGATATCCGCGTCTTTGAAGACGGAGTCCAGCAGGAGATTTTTACTTTTCAGCCGAACATCGATTTGCCGTTGTCTCTGGCGATTCTGATTGACACCAGCGCCTCAGAAGAATTTACTCTGCCGGAAGAGAAAGCAGCAGCGCGATCGTTTCTCGAAACTTCGCTGCGCGCGAACAAAGACGAAGCGTCAATCGTCTCTTTCACCGGAGAGGTTACGCTCGAACAGGGATTGACCGGCAACATCGAGCGCCTGCGTCACGCAATCGATCGGGTCGTGTTCGCCCCACCTTCCGGCTACATCGGCGGCGGCATAACGGTCCCCGGCACTCCGCCCATCTCCGGTACAAATCAAACGCTGGCGGGAGGCACTGCTATCTGGGATGCCATCTGGGCGACGTCGAAAGAAGTTCTCTCGGACTCAGCCGAACACACTCGGCGCGCGATCATTTTGATTACCGATGGTGTCGATACGGTGAGCCAGATGAAAATGGCGGACGCCGTTGATCGGGCCCTGAAGGCCGATGCCTTGATTTATGCCATTGGGATCGGCGATCGATATCACTATAACGTCGACAGCGGTTCTCTCAAGAAGATCGCTGAACGCACAGGCGGGCGCGCCTACTTTCCGCGCAACGAAAGAGACCTGCGCGATGCTTTCGATCAGATTCAGCGCGAGTTGAGATCGCAGTACCTGGTCGCCTACTCACCTTCGAATAAATCCCGTGATGGCACTTACCGGCGCGTGGTTATCGAGATAACAAACCCTGACCTTCGGCGGGAAAATCCTCGACTTACGTATAGACCAGGCTATTTTGCGAAGGAATCGGGCTCTTCACGCCCTTAATTGTTTGCAAGTTTTCTAGCAAACAATTGGTGACAAGCCCGTTTTAGCTTTGTTATACTGGGTTTGCTGCGGCCCGGAGATCTAGTCTCCGCTCCTGAGCTTTCGCGTTCCAAAGCCGCAAGCGAATCGTCCTACCACGTACGTCGAACTCCACGATCGGTTCTAGGTCCGTCGGCCGCGAGAACCTAATGAACATTCAGTCTGAAACCCATCGTAGCAGGGTGAGCTTTGCGCCCCCCAAATCGGAGGAAGAGTATCGGATTTTGTTCGACGGAAATCCGTGCCCGATGTATGTCTACGATGAAGAGACGCTGCGTTTTCTGGCCGTCAATGACGCGGCCATCATGCACTACGGCTACTCTCGTGATGAATTCCTCCTGATGACGATCAAAGACATCCGTCCTGCGGAAGAAATTCCCGCCCTGCTGGATCGGCTGACGCGAAACCAGGGCTCCTATGATTTTGCGGGCACCTGGACACATCGGAAGAAGGACGGCTCGCTCATAAAGGTCGAGGTTAGTTGGCATAAGGTGGATTTTGTTGCCCGTCCCGCCTACCTGGTCTCGATAAATGATGTAACGGCGCGCGTGCAAACTGAGGTTGCCTTGCGCGAAAGCGAAAACCGTTATCGCGATCTTTTCGAAAACGCGAACGATCTCATTTACACGCACGACCTCACTGGTAACTTTACGTCGCTCAACAAATCGGGAGAGCGTCTGACCGGATACACCAAGGAAGAAGCCATCACGATGAACATCGCCCAGGTGGTGGCTCCTGACCACTTGAGTCGCGCTCGAGCCATGACTGTGCGCAAGGCGCAAGTCGACAGTGCGGCAACTGTTTACGAATTGGACATCATTACCAAGTCGGGACAGCGACTCTCGCTGGAACTCAGCACGCGGCTGATCTATGAGGGTGGAAAACCATGCGGGGTCCAGGGCATTGGCCGCGACATCACTGAGCGCAAGCGGGCCCAGGTGGAAATTCTCCAACGAAATCAGGAACTTGCCGTCCTCAACGAGATCGGCCACGAATTGAGCAAGCTCGCCGAGCCGGTTGAAATGGCAAAACTGATTCATGCGGTCATTGGAAAGGTTCTGGATAACCGAAATCTTTACGTGGCGTTGTATGACGACAAAAGACAGGAAGTGTTTTTTCCCGTTTATACGATCAATGGCGCGCCACATCATTCGCCCACCCGCAAACTTGGACAGGGCCTGACTGAATACGTCATCCGCTCGCGCAAACCTCTCTTCATACCTCGCGATGTGGAAGCCGCATTACGGCAGATGGGCCTGGTTGCCAGCGGGCGGGCCGCCGAGTGTTGGCTGGCCGTGCCGATGCTCACCGGGGAGAAGGTGATCGGGGTCATTACGATCCAGGATTACGATAAGCCGGAAGCTTACAACGCCGCTCATCTTGAATTGCTTTCCACGATCGCATCACAGGCTGCTGGTGCAGTCGAGAACGCGCGGTTGTATGCCGGGATGAAACAGCAGGCTGAGCGCGCCGCGTTAACGAGCCGGATTTCTCAGGCAGTGCGCCGGACGCTGGATCTTACGGAAGTGTTTCAGACCGCGGTCCATGAACTGGGCGATCACCTCGGAGTTGATCGCTGTTCATTATTTGTAATCGATCGAAAAGAGAATCGGGTAATTAACGTTGCCGAATACGATGGACTTGCGGTTGGACCAGCCGTTGCCGAATACGATGGACTTGCGGTTGGACCAACGGGTCGTGAATTTGATTTGCCGCAACTGGCCGACCTAATCGCCCAGGTTGAAAAACACAGTGTTCTTACTTTCGATCACGCGGGCGCGGATGATCGCATCAGCGATGTCTACGAGAACATTCTAAAGAAATTCAGCGTCAAATCGATTATGTATGTCGGCGTCAGGGTTGGCGATGAATTGCTGGGGGCGTTCTCGCTTTCCACCACCCGACAGGCGCGAGCCTGGAATACCGCGGATATTGAACTGGCGCAGGCGGTTGCTGATCAAACCGGCATCGCAATTCGCCAGGCGAAACTCTACGAGAAAGCCGAAGCCACCTCTGTTCGCGAACACCTGGCAAACAAACTGAGTCTGGCAATTCGCGCCTCGCTGAGTCTGGACGAAGTTTTGACCACGGCGACGAGAGAACTCGGAACAGCCCTGTCTGCTTCGCGGGTGCAATTAAGGATGTGCGACATTGCCAGCCGCGATCCGGCGACAGTGCATGAGTATGTCTCTCCCGATTGCAGTGGTATGGGTGAAATCAAGCGCGAATATGATGATTTCCTCAGAAAACATTTTCTGCGCTCGCGGAAACCGCTGGTCATTGACGACGCGTCAAACTATTGCGGGGGATTGCCGCAGTTTAACGAATTCATCCGCGCGCACGCGACCAGCGCCGGCGTTACCTCGGAACTGAATTACCCGGTAAGCGTGAGTGGCCAGTATCGAGGCGTCATTTCGATTCACCAGAGCGGCGCCATCCGGCGGTGGAAGAACGACGAATTATTGCTGGTTGAATCGGTGGCGACGCAATTGGCCACGGGTATTGCTCAGGCAGAACTATTTCAGTTGGTCGAGCGCGGAAAGAAGGACTGGGAAGCGACTTTTGACGCGATGTCTGACGGCATTTTTATTTTTGATCGGGCGGGCCGTTTGATGCGGGTCAACGACGCCGCCGCGGCCATGGAAAAGAGCTCGCCAAACGAATTGCTGGGCCGTCAGTGTTGCGACATTTTGCGCAGCGGCTCGGAAGAAGCTGCTTGCGTGGTCGAGCAGGCCGTGCGTCAGGCGAAGAGTGTCAATGTCGAGATCATTCCCACGCGTTTGAATCGTCCATTGCTCGTCAGTGTCGAACCGGTTTTGGACAAAGACAAGAGAGTGATCAGCGTGGTGGCCACGGCGCGCGATCTATCAGAGCTGCGCAAGGTCGAAGCCGTCGCGCGCGAGCGGCAAACGCTGCTGCAAAATATTCTAGAGAGCGCACGCGAGGCGATTTATGCGCTCGACTTCGAAGGCCGGTATCAATGGTGCAACCAGGCGATGCTCGATTTGACCGGCTACAAGCCGGAAGATGTGATTGGCCATCGTTTTCTGGAGCGCACGCACGAGGACGATCGCGAGATGCGCACGCAACGCTTCGCCGCTTGTCTGACAGGAGAGCCGCAAAGTTACGAGTCGCGTTATATTGCCCAGGACGGCCACATACGTTACGCCCTGGTAAACAATGCGCCGATCATCGTTGATGGCCGCATCACCGGTGTGCTCGGCATTGCGCGCGACATCACTGAACAAAAGCAGGAGCGCGAGCGCGCAGCGCGCGCCGACAAACTCCGCGCCCTCGGGCAGCTCGCGTCGGGTGTGGCCCATGATTTCAATAACTCGTTGGCCGCAATCCTTGGCCGCGCCCAGCTGATGCTCCGTCAGGTTCAGGACGAGTCACTGATTAGGAACCTGGGCATCGTCGTGACCGCGGCAGAAGACGCGGCCGCCACGGTACGGCGCATTCAGACCTTTGCGCGCAAGTCTCAGATTACGGAATTCGAACACCTTAACGTCAATAATCTGCTGCATGATGCGGTTGAGATCACGCGCACGCGCTGGCAAAACGAAGCCCGCGCCGCGGGTGTGAGCATCGACGTCAAACTGAATTCTGATGATGAGCTATTCACAATGGGCAACGCGTCAGAGCTGCGCGAAGTCTTCGTCAACTTGATCGTTAATGCGGTCGATGCGATGCCGGAGGGCGGCGATTTGAAGATTTGCGGCACGCGCAGCGGTGACCAGCTGCGCCTGCGATTCGCCGATTCCGGAACGGGGATGGAAGAGGAAGTGCGCGAGCGTGTCTTCGAGCCGTTCTACACGACCAAAGGAGTGCAGGGCACCGGGCTCGGTCTGGCCGTAAGTTATGGAATCATCGAGCGACATGAAGGCACGATTAGTGTCGAATCGCGACTCGGAGAAGGAACGACTTTTCTGATTCTCCTGCCGGCGGCTGAAGGCAGAGCGACTGAAAAAACTGCTGAAGTCATTAATGAAGCCACGCCGGCATCACTTTCACTTCTGGTGATCGACGACGAGCCGGTCGTCCGCGAAACTCTGGCTGAGATCCTGATGGATCTGGACCACAAGGTGGTTACAGCCGAAGGCGGCCGCGCCGGACTGGCGAAAATTGCCGGAGGTGATTTTGATTTGGTTTTTACTGACTTGGCGATGCCCGAAATGGACGGCTGGGAAACCGCACGCGAGATTCGGAAGCAACGGCCTGAACTGCCCGTCGTTTTGATTACCGGCTATGGCGCGAGCGCCAAACCGCCTTCCGGCGAGCTGGACTTAGTCGACGAAATCATCTGCAAGCCTTTTGATTTTGATCAAGTCGCGGACACGCTGGCGAAGTTGTGCAATCACTCTCAAGCCTGAGCCTGTATTCTTGCACCGCGCTGAAACGCGGATCTGCCCCGGCCTATGGCGGTAAGGCTATTGGAGAATCGAGGCTATGCCTCCCCTTGCCCCGAAACGACTAAATGCAGTGAATCAGCAGGCCGTCACGCAGCTTGGGTTCGAACCAGGTTGATTTGGGTGGCATGATCTCTCCGGCATCGGAAACGCGCAGGAGGTCATCGACCGTAGTCGGGTAGAGTGAGAATGCAACCGCGGCCTTTCCTTCATTAACGACCCTTTCCAATTCCTTAGTGCCGCGAATGCCGCCGACAAAGTCAATTCGCTTGTCGGTACGCACGTCTTTGATTCCCAGAATTGGATCGAGCAGACGTTCCTGCAAAATACTCACGTCGAGCGACGCCACCGCGCCTTCAGGAAGGGAAGCCCCGGCAAGCAGACTCAGTCCATACCACCGGCCCTCGATAAAGATGTTCCAGTTTCCGCGTTCCGCCGGAGTCGCGCCTGCGTTTTCGGTTACCGTAAAACTCTCGCCGACACGATCGAGAAATTGCTCCCTGCCCAGCCCGTTCAGGTCGCGCACGATCCGATTGTAAGGAAGAATTTGTAGTTGGTTGTCAGGAAAGATCACGCAGAGAAAAAAGTTGTATTCCTCGGTGGCGATAAAACTGAAGCCGTCATGTTTCAGCTGGGCGCGAGCGCGGCTGGCGCTGGCGGCGCGATGATGACCATCGGCGATGTACAGATACGGTACCTGGCTGAATGCTTTTACCATGTCGTCATAAGCAGGCACGCGCCAGACGGTGTGGCGAATATGATCACCGGCGACAAAATCATACAGCGGCGGGTCCTTATCCAGGGCGACGCCGATCATTGAGTCGAGTCTTTCCTGCGCGCGATAAGTCAAAAAAACCGGTCCGGTCTGCGCCTTCAGGGCCACTATGTGGCGAGTGCGATCGTCTTCCTTGTGGCGTCGCGTGCGCTCGTGTTTGCGGATAACATCCCGGTCATATTCATCGATTGAGCAGCAGGCGACGACCCCAATCTGCTCATGATTGCCCATGATCAGACGATAAAGGTAAAGGCTCGCCGTCTCTTCCATTGTGAGCGGGCACTCTTTGGTGAGTCTTTCAAAATTGGTTTGGGCTTTGCTGTAAACTTCGTCAGAGTAGAGATCAGTACCGGGCCGTAGATCGATCTCGGGACGCGAAACATGAAGGAAGCTCCACGGATTGCCGGATGCCAGGGCCCGAGCTTCTTCGGTATTGACTACATCGTAAGGAACAGCCGCGACCTGGGCGGCACGGTCGGCAGGCGGCCGAATAGCTTTGAAAGGTCGAATAACGGCCACGTGAATCTCCTGCTTTTAGTCTAAGGAAACACGTAAGACTAACGCAGGAGAGTCGATCAGCCAAGTGGGGCGCGATCAAGCCATAGTTGCCGTACAATGCTCAGTATGTCGTTAACCGAAAGCGAGAAGTTGCGAGAGCGGCTGCGCAATCTCGATGAAGAATTCGAGGATGAATTGTGCAAACGCGGATTCGATCCGGCCCAAGCTGACAATGTCGCTCTGCCAACACACCTCGCAGAGCTGAAGGCCGCGCGCGATGAGGTAAGCGCACAACTGGCTGAATCAGAAGGCCGGCAGAAGATTGGATAAGAGCCATGACTGAAATTGAAAGAATCCTGGATCAACTAAAAAGGGCCTTTGAGGGAAACGCCTGGCATGGACCATCGGTGCGTGAAGTGCTCGCAGGCGTCACGGCTGAGCAAGCCGTCGCCCGGCCGCTGCCTGGCGGCCATACAATTTGGTAGCTGACTCATCACATTGCGGTTTGGGAAGGCGCTGGACGACGGCGGCTGGAAGGTGATCGGGCGCAGATTGATATTTCGTCGCCGGAAGACTGGCCGCCTGCCAATGACGCGAGCGAAGAAGCCTGGGAAAAATCGAAAGCTGCACTAGATCGCGGACATCAGGCATTGGTT
>WNGP01005211.1_pt1 | contig 10840 bp, 5 predicted proteins | sample 5407671 | NCBI WGS metagenome assembly WNGP01 (sample SAMN13153381, study PRJNA577476) | soil metagenome | isolation source: 40 cm soil or saprolite under Garry oak tree replicate 2 | place: USA:California | collected 2016-06-15
ACCGGTTGCGGACCTCGTCGATCGCGGCGTACGCGGCCCCGGTCGGCCCGTTCACCTCGTTCTCGGCCTCCGCGAACGCCAGCAGCACGTCCGCGTAACGCAGCAGGATCGGGTTCGTTTGATTCTGGCTCTTGGTGAGAGCGGCGCGATCGATGTATTTCATCGTGTAGATGCGGGGTGAGATCTGCACGAGGGCGCGGGTCGTGCGGTTCAGGTACGTGTTCGCGCCCATCGTCTCACACAGCTCGGTCCAGGTCCAACCGACCTGGCTGTCCGCCGCGACCTGGGTCTTGATGCTGTCCGGCACGGCGCCCCGGTACCAGGCGGGCGTTCCGGGGTCGACGGACGAAGACGACTCCTTCCACCCCTGGAAGATCGCGTAGCCCGGGGCGATCCGCCGGTCCAGCGTGTCGAAGGTCGAGTAGAACACCTGCCGCATGCTTAGGAAGCCGCCCCCGCCGCCGCCCGCCGTGGAGTAGTCGTGCGGGTTGAAGAACGTGGCGATCTCGGGACCGGTGTTCTCCTGGTGCGTAGCGCCGATCTGGAATAGGATCTCGTTGCTGTTGATCTGCTGCTGCCCGTCGAACAGCCGCATGTAGCTCGGCTCGAGCGTGATCCAGCCGCTCTGCATCACCTGCTGCGCGGCCAGGCGCGCGGAATCGTTGTACTGCTGCTTGGCGGCGGCCAGCGACGTTCCCGTGAGCTCCATGCCCGCCATCGTGAGGTACACCTTGGCCAGCAGGCCCCAGGCCGAGAACGCCGTGGGACGGCCACGGTCCGCGCTCGAGTACGTGTGCGACGCGAAGTCCGGCGGCAGCTCCTGAGTCGCGGCCTTCAGGTCGTTCACGATCACGGGATACACCTGCTCGATCGGAACCCGCGACGCGTCGCCGTAGGTGCCGTCGGGCACGTACGGAGTGAGTCGCAGGGGAACGGCGCCGTAGCGGCGCACCAGCTCGAAGTAGGCGTACCCACGAAGGAAATGCGCCTCTCCCCGCAGGCGCGTCGTCAGCGCTGGATCGAGGCTCACGTGCTCCAGCTGACCCAGCACGTCGTTCGCCCGGCGGATGACCAGGTAGTTCGCCGTCCAGGTACGGCCGGCGAACCACGTGCCGGTGCGGGCACCGAGGCGGCCGAACGCCCACCAGTCGGGACAGAAGACGTCCGGGCCCTCGCACGTCAGCTCCTGCCAGGCCGGATCGATCCAGTCGTCCCACGTCATCATGGGTGCGTAGATGCCGTTCACCGCCGCGATGGCCTGGGCGCCCGTCTTGAAGTAGCTCGCCGGGTCGACGAAGGTCTGCGGGTGCTCGTCGAGATTGAACAGGTCGTGACACGCGGCGGCGCCCGCGCAGAGGCACACCGACGCCAGCAGTCGGAACCAGTCGTGATGAGCTCGTGTCATGGCGCGCCTCCTTTCAGAACGTGAGGGTCGCCCCGACCGTGAAGAGGCGCGACTGTGGGTAGCTCCCCAGGTCCACGCCGCGCATCGCGGTCGTGCTGAACGCGCTGACCTCGGGATCGTAGCCCGTGTAGTCCGTGATGGTGAACAGATTGATCGCGCTGACGAACACCCGGGCCGAGCGCGTCCCCGGAACGAGCCTGGGCGGCAGCTCAAGCCCGAGCTGGACGTTCTTGAGCCGGATGTAGCTGCCGTCTTCCACGAAGGCGTCGGAAAAGCGGCCCACGCCCACCCGGTTCGCGTTCACCATGGGGTAGGTGCCGGCTGGGTTCGTCACGGGATCGTAGGCGTTCTGGTAGTACTCGACCGGAATGTTGCCGCCGAAGCCGTTGAGCTGCAGGAACTGGAGCCGGTTGGCGTTAACGATGTTGTTCCCATGCACGCCTTGAATCACGGCGCTCACGTCGAAGCGGCCGAACGTGACGCGGTTGGTGATCCCGAAGATGTAGTCGGGGTTCACGTTGCCGATGATGGTCCGGTCGGCGTCCGTGAGGTGGCCGTCGCCGTTCAGATCCTTGTAGCGATAGTCACCCACCTGGGCGTCCGGCTGCACGCTCTTGTAGGCGGCGACCGCGGCCGAGTCCTTGAAGATCCCGTCGGTCTGGTAGCCCCAGATGGTGCCGATCGGCAGGCCCGGTTTCTCTATGAAGGGGTCGACTTCGAGTCCGCCGCCCGCGCCCAGGCGATTGGAGAACTGTTGCTGGGTGGCGCCGAGGCTCACGATGCGGTTGCGATTCGCGGCGATGTTGGCCGAGATGCTCCAGGAGGGACCGCCCGCGGCGCCGGTCAGGACGCGCACGTCGGCCTGGAGCTCGAGCCCCAGGTTCGTCACCCGCCCGGAATTGACCCAGGCGCTCGAGTAGCCCGTGTTGGGGGCCTGCGTGACGTTCTGCAGCAGGCCGTCGGTACGCTTGTGGTAGAGGTCCGCGGTGAGGGACACGCGACTCTGCCACGCCGACACGTCGAGCCCCACGTCATACTGCGTGGTGGTTTCCCAGCTCAAGTTTGGGTTGGCGAGTCGCGCAAGGTAGCACGCGGACACGAGCTGCGCGTCCAGCACCGTCGTGCCGCACTCGATGCTCGCGAGCGACTGGTAGACGTCGATCGCCTGGTTGCCCGACTGCCCGTAGCTGGCGCGCAGCTTCAAGTCGGTGAGGAATTGGACGTCGCGGAGGAACGGCTCCTGCTTGGCGCGCCAGGCGAGCCCCAGCGACGCGAACGTGGCCCACTTGTTGTTGACGGCGAACTTGGACGAGCCGTCGGAGCGCAGCGTACCGGTGATCAGGTAGCGGTCGCGGAACCCGTAGTTCACGCGCCCCAGGTACGACGCCATCTTCCATACGGCCACGCCGCTCTGCGGCGCCGCCCACGCGAGCCCGCGCTGCAGCGCACTCGAGCCGAGGAGGTCGTCCGGGAACTTGCTCACCTGGTCCTTGTTCCAGTTGCTGCGGTTCCACTCGTAGGTGAAGCCGGCCACCGCGTCGAGGTGATGGTCCGTGCCGAGCTCCCGGTCGAATTTCACTAGGTCCTCGTGGACCAGGTTCACGAACTCGGAGCCGCTCACGATGGCGAGCCCGTCAGTGTTCCTGCCCTCGTACACGGTCCGAGGGAAGTACGAGTCCACGCCCTTGCGCTCGTAGTTCCCCCCGATGCTCGTCTCGAACGACAGGGACGGCATGAGCTGCGCGAACATCCGCACACCCCCGAGGCCGCGTGTCACCGTTTCGCTCTCGTGTACCTCATCGGTGTAGCGCAGCGGGTTCGCGCCCAACATCCCGAACAGCGCTGGATTCTCGGCCCGCGGGTCGACCGCGAGGCGAGACGTGTCGTACGCCTCGCTCGGGAGCGGGCTGTAGCGCAGCGCCCCCCGTACGATCCCCTCGGCGCTCGTGCCCTCGGTGCCGGACGAGCGCACCAGGTTGGCGTTGGAGCGGGTCACGTCCAGGCTGCTCGAGATGCGCACGATCGAGTTGAGCCTGCGGTCCAGGTTGGCGCGCACGCCACCGCGCCCGAACCCGGAGCCGCGGATCGCGCCATCCTGGTCGAAATAGTTGCCGCTCACGGCATAGCTGCCGTTCCCGTCCCCGCCCGAGAAGGAGAGCTGCAGGTCGCGCGTGGCGGCTGTTCGGAAAATGGCGCGCTGCCAGTCGATCCCCGCGCCGTACAGCCGGGCGATGCTGTCGGGACCGATGCTCCCTGTGCGTCCGCCATAGGGCGCCTGCTGGCCGGCGTTCAAGTTCGCCTGGTTGACGTAGCTAGCGTAGTCGTGGGCGTTCAACACGGCGATCTCGCGCACTACGCTCGCCATCCCGGTCGAGGAGCTGAACGTGATCTGCCCCGGCTGGTCGCGCTGACCTCGCTTGGTGGTGATGATCACCACCCCGTTCGCGCCGCGGCTGCCGTAGATCGCGGTGGCCGAGGCGTCTTTCAACACGTCGATCGACTCGATGTCGGAGGGAGCGAGCGTGGAGAGCGGATTGGTGGTGGTCATGGTGGTGAAGCTCGGCTCCGACGGTCCGAGGCTGAACTTGTCCGCGCCGGCGGTCCCGATGGGCACGCCGTCGATCACGTAGAGAGGCTGGTTGTCGCCGCTCGTGGAGGTGGCGCCGCGGATCAGCACCGAGATCGCGCCGCCCGGGGCTGCGTCGCCCTGCGTCACCGTCGCGCCCGGCACGCTCCCCTGGAGCGCCTGTTGCAGGCTCACGACCGCCGCCTTCTGAATCTGGTCGGGCGGCACGGACACCACCGCGCCCGTCAGGTCGGCCCGCCGCTGCGTCCCGTAGCCCACCACGACGACGTCCGACAGCGAGACGGCGACGGTGGACAACGTGAAATCGGCCGTGACGGACTGCCCGGCGACCACGACCACCGTCTGCTCCTGGGCGGTAAAGCCGATTCTGCTGGCCCGCACGCGGTGCGCCCCTTCCGGGACGTCCGCCAGCGTGTAGCCACCGTCGTCGCGCGTGACAGCGCCTCGATCGCTGCCGACCACCGTCACCCGGACACCCACCACAGGGCGCCTGGTCGGCGCATCGGTGACGTGCCCGGTGATCGTGCCCGTCGGGGCCTGTGCAGCGAGCGCTGCTCCCGCGAGCGCCCCGGTCAGGACCAGCCAGACGCACCCGCGCCGTCTCATGAGCGTCGCTCCCTACGGTTGCGCCGCGCCCCCCCCGCCCTTGAGCCGCAGCGTGGCGCCGAGCTGGAGATCCCAGTTCCCGCTGTAGAAGGGGAATGGATTCGTGCGGCTGTTGTCGGTCGAGAACATGGCGTCGGCGTCCAATCCGGCCCGCAGCCACACGCGCTCGGTCAGGCGGTAGCGCACGCCCAGCAGGGCCGAAAAGCCGCCGTCGCTCTGGCCCAGCGCCCCGCCGTACGAGTTGCGTACGTAGCCTCCGCCGAGCAGCATCTGGGTGCGCGTGCCCGTCGCAAACGCTCCGACCAGGCGGGCGTGCACCGGGGTGTACTTCGTCGATCGGGACACGTCCAGCTCGAGCGCGACGTTGGGCCGCACGTACACCGCGCCGCGACCCCCCACGCCGATCGCGTTCCCGAACCCCAGGCTGTTGTCGAAATCGGTGTAGCGGACGAACGCGCCGATCTCGACCGTGCCGACGCTCTGGGCGACCAGTGGCAAGGCGGCGAGCGATGCCACCGCGGCGAGCCGAAACACTCGAGTCATCATGTCGCTCCTCCTGTCCATTATTATCGGGCGCGTTTCGTGGTAATGAGGATCACGCCGTTCGCTCCCCGCGAGCCGTAAAACCCCGTGGCGCCTGCATCCTTGAGGACCTCGATCCGCGCGACGTCGCCCGGCGCCAGGGCAGCGAGGGCGGTGCCGAGCGCCTCGCGCGAGATCGCAATCCCGTCGATGACAACCAGCGGATCGTCATCGCCGGGGTTGCCCCGGATGCTGCGGTGGCCGCGGATGCGGAGCTGATAGCCACCGTCGGGCAGGCGGGTCACCTCCAGTCCCGCCACGCCACGCAGCATCTCCTCCACCCGAGTGACGCGGGCGTCGGTCTCGCTGGGCACCACGGTGGTCACGGCGCCGGTGGCAGCCGGGGCGGCCGGGGCGGCCTGTTCCGGCCGCTGAGGAGTACGTCCGCAGCCGATCATGGCGGCGACGATGAGCCCGCAGCAGTCTCGCTTCAGCTCAGTATCCCGGGTTCTGTTTGAGCAAGCTGTTCCGGTTCAACTCATCGAAGCGAATCGGCATGAAGTACATCTTGTCGTTCCACGCCCGCGTCTGGACGGTATCGACCGCGTAGCGGTAGTTATGCCAGGTCGTCCGGTCGGTACGGCTGGTCCCGTCGAGGAAGATGTTGATGCCACCCGCGACCTTGCTCAAGACTTGGGGCGCGGTCATCCAGCGGCGCACGTCGAAGAAGCGCTGCTCCTCGAAGGCCATCTCGACGCGGCGCTCGTTGCGGTACTCGTCGCGCAGCGCGGCCTGGCCCAACGCCGCCGAGAACGGCGGCATGCCGCCGCGCACCCGGATCTGGTTCAGGACGTTGACCGCATCCGTCAGCTCATTGAGCTCGATCGACGCCTCGGCGTAGTTCAGCAGGATCTCGCCGTAGCGGAAGAAGATCCACGGCACCTGCTCCCTCGTATACTGGGCGTTGATCGAGGGATCGATGAACTTCCGGAGGTAGTAGCCGGAGTACGCGCCGTTCCAGTTCTCGACCGGGCTGTCACGGGTGTCAAGGCCGGGCACCACGTCCGTCACCCTGCCCGAGTCGTTGCGGATGGCGAGCTGCCGGAACGTCTGGATGATGCCGACGGAGTCGAGGCCCTTCACGTCGTCGGGACGCGGCCGCCAGGGTGCACCGTCGTGGGCGATCGACGCATAGAAGCGGGGGTCGCGGTTGGCGTACGGCGCCGCCGCTTCGGCCGCGTTGTTCCAGTCGAACTTTGAGCCGTCGGCCATCCGATAATCATCCACCAGGTTCTCGATCGGCGTGTTGCCGCCCCACGTGTGGTAGCCGTTCGGACCGTTGTCACGGTTGGGATAGGCCCCGTCGTCCCGGGTAGACAGGAAGAAGCGGCTCAGGATCACTTCCTGGCTCATCGGCTGCAGGAACAGGTCGCCGTAGTTTTTCGCCGCTTCCTGCGCATTCGCCGGAGTGGGGCGGAACAGACCATAGATCCCGAGATCCATCACCGCCTTGGCCGCGTCCTTCACCGCCCTCCAGAGCGCGGTGCGGTCCTGCGGGGTGGTGTAACCGTTTTCCGGCTGGCCGCTCGGGTTCACGTTGTAGAGATCGCTCGCCGCGTACAGCAGCACGCGCGCCTTGAGCGCCAGGGCGGCCCCCTTGGTCACCCGGCCGAGGTCGATGCCGCTGTACGACAACGGCAGCAGCGCCGCCGCCGAGTCGGCGTTGGCGACGATGAAGGCGACCGTCTCCTGGAAGCTGTTGCGCGCGACCTGGTAGTCCTCGTTCAGGCCGTAGACTTTCGTGATGATGGGCACGCCGCCGTACATCCGCATCAGGTTGTGGTAGAAGTACGCCCGCAGAAAAAACACCTCGCCCTTCATCCGCTGCTTGAGGGCGGCGTCGAACGTGGTCCCGTCGATCTTGCCGAGAAAAATGTTCGTCTGCCGGATGCGGGAGTAGGTGGGTGCCCAGTTGAAGTGCGCGAAGCGGCCGTCGTCGATCGCGCCCCGGTCGCTCGAGGTGATGATCGACTTGACGACCGGCTCCGTGTTGTAGTTGTGGATGAAGTGCGTCTCGTCCGTCATAGAGGCGAGCATGATCTCGTACAGACCGTGCCCCAGCCCCCGATACATGTCGTTCACAAAGGCCTGGGCGAGGTTCGGGTCGGCAAAGACCGCGTCGTCCGCAAACTGATCCTTGGGCGTGAGGTCCATGACCCCGTTACAACTCGAGAGCCCCAGGAGCACGAGCACCGCGGCCGTGGTGATACGGACTTGTGATCTCATGGTATCGTCTCTGTCAAAACGTTAGGGACGCGCCGGCATTGAACACGCGCTGCTGCGGGTAGTACTGACCCTGATTGTCCCGCGTCTCGGCGTCCAGGATCTGGAACTTGTCCCACAAGTAGAGATTGTATCCGTTGGCGTAGAGCCGCACGTCGTGTACGCCCATGGCCGCCGCCACGTGAGCGGGGAGATGGTATCCCACGTCGACCGACTTCAACCTGATGAACGACGCATCGCGCAGGAAATACGTGTTCGCGTTCGCGACCCAGTACTCGTCGGTCCGGTTGAAGGTGCGGGGGCCCGGCGCGTCGGGATTCTCCGGCGTCCAGCGATTCTGCGCGTACTCCTGGGTGAAGTTGCCGATGTCGCCGGATTCGGTCCGGAAGTACTGCACCGCATCGAAGGCGGCGTGGAAGAACACGCTGACGTCGAAGTTCTTCAGCTGCGCGGCGAGTCTCAAGCCGCCGGTGAACTTGGGATCGCCGTTCGCATTGATCCGGATTCGGTCGTTCGCGTCGATCTTGCCGTCGCCGTTGACGTCCTCGAAGATGAGATCGCCCGGGCGGGCGCCGGCCCAGTGTGGGTAGTTGGCGACGGCGGCCGAGTCCCGGAAGACGCCGATCGCCTTGTAGTACACGCCGGTGTTCATCTGATAGCCCGTGGAACGCTGCCACGGCGGCGCGCCGGGCGGCTCGTCCCAGAACAGGATCTTGTTCTGGGCATAGCCGCCGTTGAGGGTCACCTGGAACGAGACGTCGCTCGCCACTTGCTGCTGCCAGGTGATCGAGCCGTCGTAGCCCTGGTTGGCGACCACCCCGATGTTCTCGCGCGGCAGAGGGATGGCGGCCGTCTGGGGCACCGAGGCGTTGCGAAACGCCAGGATGTTGCTGCGCCGCTCGGTGAAGCGATCGAACTCGAAGGAGAGGCGATTGCTCAGCAGGCGGCCTTCGAGACCGACGTCGAACTGCTTCGCGACTTCCCACGTCACGTTGGGGTTCGGGATACGGGTCGGGAAGACGCTCGGCACGACCTGATTGACGCCGAAGATGTACCCGCCCCCGAAGCCGTACGTCGCGAGGTACTGCCACGCCTCGATCCGGTCGTTCCCCGTCTTGCCCCACGACACGCGTAGCTTCAGGTCGTCGAACAGGGGTACGTGGTCGCGGAAAAATGGCTCGTCCGAAATGCGCCACCCCGCTGAAACCGCCGGGAAGAACGCGAGCCGTTTCGCCGCCGGAAAGATGTAGGAGCCGTCGTAGCGCCCTACGAACTCGAAGAGATACTTGTCCCGGAAGGCGTAGTTGATGCGGGTGAAGTAGTTCTGCCGCGCCGCGACCCACGCCGTGCCGTTGTTCGTCTTCCCGAGATCGCCTCCCGCAAACAGCTGGTCCACCTGATCGGAGACGTAATAATCGCGGAAGGCGCTGTCGTAGGAGCTGTCCGCCGTCTGCCGCTCGACGCCGCCCAGCACGCCGACGGTGTGCGGGCCGAACTGGCGCCGGTACTCACCGACCAAGTTCAACAGGATGCCAACACCCCGCCCATCATACTGGCTCAACTGCGGCGTGCTGTATCCCCGCTTGGCCGCCTGCAGCACGGGTTGACCGCCCGAGTCCCGCGTCTGGCGGTCCCAGGTGTACAGCGTCCAGGGGGTGCGCCACGTCTTCTCGTCCCGAAAGCGCACGTCGTAGGACGCGTTGCCCCGGAACGAGAGACCGGGGATCCCGGGCACCTTGAAGTCCATCCCCAGGGTGCCCTGTACGTAGTCACGCCCGTCGTCGTCGTATCCCGTGGCCGGCGTCCCGATGACGACCGGGTTGTCACCGTACTCGATGTCGGGACCCGGCAGCCCATTCGGCCAATACGCGGGGAGGTTCGGCTTGCCGCGCATCAGCGCGCGGAAAATGGAGCCGGCGCTCCGGACCGGGAAGTTGCGGTCCTCGAGCCGTCCCGTCACGTCGAACCGCAGGTTCAGGTGGTCCGTGACCCGGCCGTCGATGTTGCTGCGGAAGCTGTACTGATTGTACCGGGTCGCGCTGTTCCGGTAATAGCCATCTTCGGTCTGACCGCTCAGGGACAGATAATAGCCGAGGTGCTCGCTGCTGCCGCGCAGCGCGACGTTCCCTCTGGTCTGGAACGACATCGGCTTGATGACCGCGCCGAACCAGTCGGAGTTCGGGTAGAGCCAGGGATCGGTACCCGCGCGGGTCTTTTGGATCTGGTCGGCCGTGTAGGCAGGTGGCAGGTTCCGGTACATGTTGATCTCGTTCATCATCGTCATGTACGTGGGACCATCCGCCATCTGGGGAATCCGGGTGGGGTGATTGAAGCCCTGGTTGATGTTCGCCGTGAGCTCCGGTGGCTGCACGGCACCACTGCGCCCCCGCTTGGTCGTGACCAGGATGACGCCGTTGGCCGCGCGGGAGCCGTAAATCGCCGCCGTCGCGTCTTTCAGCACGCTGATGCTTTCGATGTCCCGCGCGTCGAGCCGCTCCAGGCCGCCGTCCCGATCCGGCACACCGTCGATCACGACGAGCGCGCTGTTGTCGTTCAGCGTATGGCTGCCGCGGATGCGGATGATCGCCCCGTCGTAGCCCGGCTCGCCGCTGCGGTTGACCGTCACCAGCCCGGGCAGCCGGCCCCCCAGCGTGTTCGACAGGTTGACCGCCGGGACGCTCTGCACCTCTTTGCCCGACACGGCGCTCACGGCGCCCGTCAGAGTCCCCTTGGCCTGCTCGCCGTACCCAATCGCCACCACGGGATTCAGCTCGAACGGGCTCGGCTGCAGTCGCAGATTGACGAGCGTCGGCTCGCCCTGTTGCACGACGACGGTCGTGTCGGCGGGCGCATAGCCCAGCCGGCGCGCTCGCAGCCGGTGCGTGCCGGGGGCTACATGCGACACGGTGTATCGGCCACCCGAGTCGGTCGCGCTGCCGAGTGTCGTCCCGACGACGCTGAGCGTGACGCCGGCCAGCGGGGCGGCCGTGTACAGGTCGGTGATAGTCCCGGAGATCGCACCCTGGGCTTCCAGGAGCCTCGGAGTGGCGACGAGCGCCAGGAGCGAGAGCAAGGACAGGATTCGATGCATAGGACGGTTCTCCGGAGCCGCTGGATGGCGGCCCGCTTGACGGGTGACGGTGTGGCGGAAGGGGGAAACAGGGGGCGTGGCGGGCGCCGCAGCCTCGCGGCGCTCGCCGTCCCCAGCCTCGGGCGAGGTGGGGTGGTCAAAGGACGGCACCCTGACCTGACTCACATCGCTCCCCTGGTCGGCCCAAAGGGTACAACGGGTCAGGACAGTCGCTCTTCAAATTTGACGCCGTCACGCCGCACCCGACGCGCCCGCGCCGCGTGGCTCTCGGTGGCGCCGGGGAGGGGACGTTCGTTGCGTGCGAGCAATAGCGACGGGTACGCGCATGTCGCGCGCTCGCACCAGC
>WNGP01017711.1_pt1 | contig 10834 bp, 11 predicted proteins | sample 5407671 | NCBI WGS metagenome assembly WNGP01 (sample SAMN13153381, study PRJNA577476) | soil metagenome | isolation source: 40 cm soil or saprolite under Garry oak tree replicate 2 | place: USA:California | collected 2016-06-15
CAACGGGCTCTCGCTGTCGGGCACCAATCGCTACACGGCGGCCGCCAAGTCTCCCCTGACGGGTGGCTATGGCGAGTCCGAGGCGGGCGGCTGGTGGGGGCCGGAGCTCCGCGCGGCCGGCTGGGACGGCCTCGTGATCCGCGGCAAGGCGGCCTCGCCCGTCTATCTGTGGATCAAGGACGACAAGGTCGAGTTTCGCGACGCCAGCCGCTACTGGGGGCAGCTCTCGGGTGAGGTCCAGGACGGCATCGAGCAGGAGCTGGGCGACAAGCGCGTCCGCGTCCTGCAGACGGGCGTCTCCGGCGAGCGCGGCGTCCGCTTCGCGGCCATCGTGAACCAGCTCAAGCATTTCCACGGCCGGAGCGGGCTCGGCGCCGTCATGGGCGCCAAGAATCTCAAGGCCGTGGTGGTCCGCGGCTCCAAGCCTCCCGTGGCGGGCGACAAGGAGAAGGCCAAGAGCCAGCTCGTGTGGTTCAAGGAGCACTATGACCGCGCCACCGACCGCTTCCACCAGGTCGGATCGGCGGGCGGAGTCCTGGCCCTCGAAGCCTCCGGCATCCTGCCCACCCGCAATTTCCGGGACGGCTCCTTCGAGCATGCCAAGGCCATCAGCGGCCAGACCATGCGCGACACCATCCTCGTCAATCGCGGGACCTGCTACGCGTGCGCGGTGGCCTGCAAGCGCGAGGTCGAGGTCAAGGAGCTGGGGGTGACCCCGAAGTACGGCGGGCCCGAGTACGAGACGCTCGCGGCGTCGGGATCGCTGTGCGGCGTGGGTGATCTCAAGGCGCTCGCTCTCATCAACCAGCTCTACGCGCAGTACGTGCTCGACTCGATCTCGACGGGGGCGGCCATCGCCTTCGCCATGGAATGCTACGAGCACGGCATCATCACGAAGGAGATGACGGGCGGCCTCGAGCTGACCTGGGGCAACGCGGACGCGGTCATCCAGCTCACCCACATGATCGGCAAGCGCGAGGGTATCGGCGAGCTCCTCGGCGAGGGCGTCAAGCGCGCCGCCGCCAAGCTGGGCAAGGGCGCGGAGCGCTTCGCCCTTCACGTCAAGGGCCAGGAGCTGCCCATGCACGACCCGCGGGGCAAGAAGGGCCTGTCCCTCGCGTATGCCCTGTCTCCCACGGGCGCCGATCACATGGAAGCGCCCCACGATCCCCTCTACGCCGGCTTCCACCCGCAGGGACATCCCCTCGGCGTCCTCGGCCTCATCGAGCCGCTCGACCCGCTCGTGCTCGACTCCAAGAAGGTGCGCGCGTTCTTCGAGACGCAGAAGGTGTGGAGCGCCTACAACTCGGTGGGCATGTGCGACTTCGTGGGCGCGCCCCTCAATGGCCTCGAGCTCCAGCCCATGGTCGACTACATCAACGCCGTCACCGGCTGGAACATGAGCATCTACGAGGTCATGAAGGTCGGCGAGCGCAACAACACGCTGGCTCGCGAGTTCAACTGCCGCGAGGGCTTCACTCCCGAGGACGACGTCCTGCCCCAGCGCCTACACGAAGGCATCGGCAACGGCGCGCTCAAGGGCCAGTTCATCGACCCCGACCAGTTCTTCGCCGCCCGGCGCACGTATTACGAGATGGCGGGCTGGGACCCCAACACCGGCCGGCCGACCGACTCGAAGCTCGCGGAGCTCGGCGTCGAGGGAGCGGCAGCGGGACGGTAGGCAGCCGGTCGCGCGCCCTCGTCCAGGGTCGGAGCAGCGGTGATGAAGCTCGCGGTCAACGGCACCCTCATGCGGGGCCTCGAGCTCAACGCCAACATGCTCGAGGCGAAGGCGACCTTTCTTCGCGACGCCACGACGGCCCCTGTCTACCGGCTGTGGTCAGTCAATGACCGCCATCCCGCCATGATCCGCGTTCTCTCGGGAGGCGCTTCGATCGCCCTCGAGGTCTGGGCGGTTCCTCCCGAGGGCCTCGCGCAGATCCTGCTGCGGGAGCCGCCGGGTCTCTGCATCGGCAAGGTCACGCTCGCCGACGGCGAGGAAGTTCTGGGGGTGCTCGGGGAGCCGACGCTCTGCGAGGGACAGCGCGAGATCACGCAGCACGGCGGCTGGCGCGCCTACCTGGCATCGCGCCAGTCGCCGTAGCGCGTGAGCAGCGCCGCTCTCAGGCGGGGTACGGATTGCCCGTGCGCTTCAAAGCGCGCAGCCCGCTGTCGACCACGAGCGGCGCGGTGTTCCTGGTCAGGGCCTCGCTCCCGTATCCGTAGTAGTGCGAGAAGCCGCCTTCGTCGAGGCGCGCGAGAAGCTGTGACCCGTCCGCGCGGATGAGAAGGAGCACTCGCTGCGTGTCGCAGTCGCGCGGCACGCACCCGGTCACGGCGATGTAGTCCTCGCCACCGATGCGAACCATCCGCAACGGGCCGCCCCGCTCGAAGTAAGGGGCGGCGCCCATGACGAGCTGACCGCCGCCCTGGGCGGCAGGCGTCCAGTCAGGCCCGAAGAGCGCGCGAATCTTGTCTCCCATCTGCGCGTTCTGCAGCACCTGGTCGACGGTCTGGCCATAGGCGAGCGCGCGCGCGTCCGCGGGAAGGACCTCGGCGGCGGGCGGAATCGGTGAGCCCGGCCGCGGAGCCACCGTGCAGCCGACGGCGAAGAGCACACCCAGGAAGCACAGCCATCCAGCGCGAAGCACTTGGCTCATGATTTTCCTCCTCGGCGTGAACGACACGCCTTCCGAGGAGAAAGGCAACCCATGTGCCAGCGAGCTCAGGCGATGGCGGCCCGCAGAATATCCGGAATACCCGCAGTTACACGGCGTCTCGAAAATGGGCAGGCCTCTCGGTCACGGAAAGATTTTCCGTCATCGGCAAGACCTACCCGGTGGCGCGGCCTACGGAACGATATTGGCTACCGGCTCCCCTCGCGCCACGCGGCCGATATTCTCCGCGACAAGCCGGGCACGGCCCTCCATGGTGCCTTCCGTCCACCCCGACACATGCGGTGTCGCGAGCACGTTGGGCAGCTCGTGGAACGGGTGGCGGGAGGGAAACGCCGGCTCTCCGTTCGTTGGATATCGATACCACACGTCGAGCGCGGCCCCCGCGATGGTCCCCTGGCGGAGCGCCCGATAGAGCGCGTCTTCGTCCACGATGAGCGCCCGCGCCACGTTCACGAGCACGGCCGTGGGCTTCATCAGCCCGAGCTCCCGCCCGCCGAGAAGACCGCGGGTGGCCTCGGTCAGCGGCAGCGTGATGGCGAGGTAGTCCGCGCGCTTCAGGATCTCGTCCAGCGCCTCCGGCCCCCCCAGAAAAGCGAGGCCGTGCGCGTCCTCTCGCGTCACCCTCTGGCGCATCGCCCATATCGTCATGTCGAAGGCGCGCGCCCGCCGAGCGAGCTCCTGGCCGATGCGGCCATAGCCCAGGATTCCCAGCGTCTTGCCCGCCAGCTCGGGCCATGTCGGCGGCGGCTCGGCTCCCGGCACCCACGGGCTCTCCCAGCGTCCCCGCCGCAGGGCCGCATCGAGCCGACAGAGGTCTCGGCTCAAGGCGAGCATGGCGCCCATCACGTACTCGGCGATGCCGACCTCGTGGTTGTAGGCGTTGGCCAGCGCGGTGCCCGCGGGGAGCGCGGAGCGATCGATCCGGTCCAGCCCCGCACCCGGCACCTGCACGAGCTTGAGTCGCGCGGCCGCCGCGCCCATCTCGCGCGTGAAGCCGAGCGTGACCAGGACGTCGACCTCCGGGAGCAGGCCGACCACGCCGGACTCGTCGGCCAGGATCATCTCGCACTCCACGTTCAGGTGACGCCGCACCCGATCCGCGAGCCGGACAGAGAAGGGCCCGGCGAAGCCAACCTTCATGTCAGGACCATCTGGGTCTGAATCGTCAGCGAGAGGAGGCGCCCGGCGTCGTTCGTGACGCGCGTCTGCCACACCATGGTCCGCTTGCCGCGGTGAAGTGGCGTCGTCTCCGCCCGCACCGTTCCGGAGCGCCCCGCCGCGAAGAAGTTGGTCTTGGACTCGAGAGTGGTGGTGCTGCCGCCCTCCGGCAGGTTGAGCACGGTGGCCACCGCGCCGATCGTGTCGGCGAAGGCCATGAGGGTGCCACCGTGGAGGCTCCCCCCCACGGTGGTCAGCTCGTCTCTGTAGTCGAGCTCGGCGACCACCCGGGCCGGGGTCGCTTCGACGAAACGGATACCCAAGAGCTCGGCGAGGGTTCCCCTGAAGAGGTCGGAGACGGCGGCGGCATCCATCGGCATCAGGGCACCTTCCTTTCGTTGATCGCGGGACATGATGGAACGGTCCCCGACCGAGTTCAATTACCTTCGAGGTAATGTCCCAGCACCGGCGAGCGGTGTAGACTCCCGGCATGGCGCGGGCGGCGGGCACGAAGCGCAAGACGGCCTCGGAGAGCGCGCTGGGGCCCCTCCTCCGCCAGTGGCGCGAGCGCCGTCGGATGAGCCAGCTCACCCTGGCCGTGGAGGCCGAGGTCTCCTCGCGCCACCTGAGCTTCATCGAGACCGGGCGGGCGAAGCCGAGCCGGGAAATGGTCCTCCTTCTCGCCCGCGTGCTCGAGGTGCCGCCGCGCGGCCGCAACGAGCTGCTCCTCGCCGCGGGCTATGCGCCCGTGTATCTCGAGCGAGGGCTCGACTCGCCCGAGATGAGCCAGGTGCGCCGCGCCCTCGATTTCATGCTCCGCCAGCAGGAGCCCTTCCCCGCTCTCGTAGTCGACGGTCACTGGAATGTCCTGATGAGCAACGAAGGCATGCAAAGGGTCATGGCTCTGTTCCTCGATCCCGCGCAGGCGGCGACTCTGGGTCCCGCGAATGCCATGCGGCTCTTCTATCATCCGCTTGGAGTCCGCCCGTACATCGTGAACTGGGAGGCGACGGCGGCCGCGCTCATCCAGTGGCTCCATCGTGACCTGCTGCGGGGGGATCCCGAGATCGGCCGGCTCCTCGACGAGCTGCTCTCCTACCCGGACGTCCCGCACCACTGGCGCAAGCTGGACCTCGACGCCTCCACCGCGCCCTTTCTCGCCGTGGAGCTGGCCCGAGGCGATATCCACCTGAAGTTCTTCTCGACGCTGACGAGCCTGGGCGTCCCCTACGACATCACGCTGCACGAGCTGCGGGTGGAAGCCTTCTTCCCGGCCGACGAGGGGAGCGAGGCGCTGATGCGTCGTCTCGCCCGCGAGGCGGGAGCGTCTGCGAGCCGAGCCTAGGGGCCGGAGCCGTTCGCGCGAATGGGGATGTCTTGCATGACCGCGCTCGTGGCGGGATCCGAGTACACGCCGAAGGCGTCGGCGAGGGTGCCGCGCACCCCGCTCGTGCTCTCGATGGCGTAGAGGATGGCCATGTCGTCGGGATCCGAGATGCCCTCGAAGCGATAGTACTCACGGACCACCAGGTCTTTCGGCCGCATGGTCTCTTCGCCGCCGGCCGCGCGAAGCCCGCCGTCGAAGACCTGGAAGCGCGCGATCCGCGCCGCGCAAGCTCGTCCAGGGCGCCCGCCAGCGTCATGTAAGCCTCCGCGTTCATGAGTTGCGCCATGGGATGGCGTCCCGGGCTTCTAGATCGGGCACACGAGGTGCCCGAGCCGCTCCGTCAGCTTCGCGTTCTCCCCGTAGTCGACGGGGACATCGACGATGGAGGGGCCGGGCTCCGCGAGCGCCTGGGTCAGGGCGGGGCCGAGCTCGCGCGGGGACTCCACCGGATAGCCCTTCGCGCCAAACGCTTCCGCCAGTGCGACGAAGTCGGGATTGCCGAAGGTCACCCCCGTCTCGCGCCCCAGACGCGTCTGCTGCTTCCACTGGATCAGGTTGTATCCGCCGTCGCGGAAGATCACGTTCACGACCGCCAGCCCCAGACGGCGCGCCGTCTCGAGCTCCTGGGAATTCATGAGGAAGCCGCCGTCGCCGCTCACCGCCACCACCTTCCGCTCCGGTTGCACGAGCTTGGCCGCGATGGCAGCGGGCAGAGCAAAGCCCATGGCGGCCAGGCCGTTGGAGATCAGCACGGTGTTGGGCTCATAGGCCGGGAAGGTCCGAGCGATCCAGAGCTTGTGGGTACCGACGTCCGAGATGAGGATGTCCTCGCGCCCCATGCGGGTCCGGAGCTCTCGCAGGATGTGCTGCGGCTTGAGGGGAAAGGTCTGATCATCCGCTCCTTCCTCGAGGTCTTCGAGGATGAGCCGGCGGAGCTCGAGGTAGGGCGACGGATCCTTCTCACCCCTCACCATGTCGTTCAGCAGCTCGAGCGCCTCCCGCACGTCGGCCACCACCTCGACCACGGGCTGGTAGAAGCTGTCCACCTCGGCTGGCGTGAAGTCGATGTGAATGATGGGCTTCTTCCGGTCGGGGTTCCAGAACTTCGGGGCGTACTCGACGGGATCATAGCCGACGGCGATGATGAGATCCGCCTTGTCGAACCCGCACGAGACATAGTCGCGGGCCTGGAGCCCGGCCGACAGCAAGCAGAGATCGTCGTCGGAGGGCATCGAGCCCTTGGCCATGAAGGTGTGCACGACGGGGATGCCGTGAGTCCGCGCGAGCTCGCGAAGCTCCCTGGAGGCGTGCCCCCTGATGACTCCGTTCCCGGCGAAGATGAGTGGATGTGAGGCTTCCTCGATGAGGCGGACGGCGGCCTGGAGGGCCGGGCGGTCCGGCGACGGCCGCCTCGCCCGCTCGGTGGACAGCGGTGTCCCCTCGACGGCTTCTCCCGCCACGTCCTCTGGCACCTCGACGTGGCAGGCGCCCGGCTTCTCGGACTCCGCGAGCTTGAAAGCCTTGCGGATCACCTCGGGAATCACGGTCGCCGTTTCCAGGCGCGTGTTCCACTTCGTCAACGGGCGCAGGTGCTCGATGATGTCGACGTGCTGGTGGGACTCCTTGTGGATGCGATCGCGGGCGGCCTGACCCGTGATGGCCACGAGGGGCGCGCGGTCGAGGTTGGCGTCGGCGATACCCGTGGCGAGGTTGGTCGCGCCGGGCCCGAGCGTCGAGAGACACACCCCCGCCGTGCCGGTCAGCCGACCGTAGGCGTCGGCCATGAAGGCAGCGCCCTGCTCATGGCGCGTGGGAATGAAGGTGACCCGAGAGTCGGCGAGCGAGTCCAGGATGTCCAGAATCTCCTCGCCGGGCAGTCCGAAGACGTAGCGCACACCCTCGTTCTCGAGACACTGCACGATGAGATCGGAGGCCTTCATGACCGGTCCGCTAGGCGATCCACACCGACTTGATGTTGACGAACTCGCGGATGCCATACTCCGATAGCTCGCGGCCATAGCCCGAGCGCTTGATCCCCCCGAAGGGCATGCGCGGATCCGACTTCACGAAGCTGTTCACGAACACCGTGCCCGCCTCGATCTGGGCGGCCACGCGCTCCGCGCAGGCGCGATCCCGGGTCCACACCGAGGCCCCGAGCCCGTAGGGCGAGTCGTTGGCGAGACGCACGGCATCGGCCTCGTCCTTGGCGCGGACGACCGCCGCCACCGGGCCGAACGTCTCCTCGTCGAAGGCGGGCATGCCCTTGTCCACGGCCGCGAGCAGGGTGGGAGGGTAGAATGCCCCCTTGCCCGCCGGGATCTCGCCCCCGAGCAGACGCTTGGCCCCGCGCTTGACGGATTCCTCGACCTGCCGGTGGAGGGCGTCCCGGAGATCGGCGCGGGCCTGCGGACCGACCTGCGTCTCGCGCGCCAGGGGATCGCCCATGCGACGGCCCTGGAGCTCGCCGCGGAATCTCTCGATGAACTGATCCGCGAGCGCTTCGACGACGATGAAGCGCTTGGCCGCGATGCAGCTCTGGCCGCTGTTGATCAGCCGCGCGTCTGCCGCCGTCCGGGCCGCGGCTACCACATCGCCATCCGCGAGCACGATGAAGGGGTCGCTGCCCCCGAGCTCGAGCACGGTCTTCTTCAGGTGCCGGCCTGCGTGCTCGGCCACGGTGCTCCCGGCGCGCTCGCTTCCCGTCAGCGTGGCCGCGGCGATGCGGGGATCCGCGATGAGCCCGGCGACCATCGACGACGGGATGAGCACGCTCGCAAAGACGCCGGGCGGGAAGCCTGCGTCGCGAAAGACCTGCTCGATGGCCAGAGAGCAGCCGGGCACGTTGGACGCGTGCTTGAGAATGCCGACATTGCCGGCCATGAGAGCGGGGGCGGCGAATCGGAAGACCTGCCAGAAAGGAAAGTTCCACGGCATCACGGCGAGGACAGCCCCGAGAGGGTCGAACCGGACATAGCTGCTGGCCGCCTCCGTGGCCCGCGGCTGCTTGGCGAGAAAGGATTCCGCGTGCTCCGCGTAGTAGTCGCACACGGAGGCGCACTTCTCCACCTCGGCCTCGGCCTGCACGATGGGCTTGCCCATCTCGAGCGTCATGGTGCGCGCATGCTCCGTCTGGCGCCGCCGGAGGAGCTCCGCCGCCTTACGCATCCGGAGGGCACGGTCGGCAAAGGGCACGGTGCGCCACTCGAGGAACACCTCCTGGGCCCGCGCCAGGATCTTTTCGAGCTCGCGCGGGCCGGTTTCCTCGTAGGTCTCGAGAGTCTCTCCGGTTGCGGGGTTGACGGAGTGGATGCTCATGGGCTTCTCCTTCGTGAGTCTCACGAGACGGTGCGCCTCTCCATGTTTTTGATGCTCCCTCGCTCTCATCAGTTCTGCAACCGGTCGTGATGGGGCCTCGACTCGGAAGTCTTGACCCTGTAGATCGCGGTCGCGGCAGCGCCGAGCCGGTCCAGCGGGACGAACCTCCGGATTCAATGAGCTTCTGGCCTCGCTGGCATGCCGGTTGCTCACCAAAGAGATCGTGAAGGCGAAGATGGATGGCGTGCCTGGGGTAAGGCTGGTGACGACACGAGGAGGCGAGAATCATGGCCGAACAGACGAAAACACGCATCAGGCCTTCGGAGACGCAAGAAGCGCCCGAGGAGGTCGAGAATCGGCTGGCGGGCAAAGGCGAGAACATCAAGAAGAAGCTGGACAGCGTCCTGGACGAGATCGACGATGTGCTCGAGGAAAATGCCGAGGAGTTCGTCGCCGGCTATATCCAGCACGGCGGTCAGTGATCGGCGGGGCCGCGACGGCAGCTTCGCTCAGGCGGTGAGATCAGGCTGCGCTGCGCTCGACGCACCCGAGCGCATCCGCAGCCTGCGCTGTCCTCCGGCGAGGGGCCGGACCGTTCGGCTCTCTCACGTCCATGCCTTTCGCCCGCGCCGCTTGAGCCGGGGCCACCTCTTCCAGAAAGCCTTGCGGGCCTCCTGACGTCGCGCGCGCTGGCGCTTTATCAGATGGTCTCTGAGCCATGTCGCGGGGCGGCTCCGGATGCCTCGGAGCCAGGCCCGGATGCGCGATTCGGCCATCACGGCATCCTGGTGCTCGCCGAGAATGTCCTGAACCTTCCTGGCCTTGTCGACGAAGCGCGCCGCCGGGCGTCCGACCTCCTCCGCCGCCAGCTCGGCGGCGTAGCGGGCGCGCTTCACCTCGATCCGCACGGCGTGGAGCTCCGCGTTGCTCGGCTCAGCGGGCAAGGCCTTCACCGCCTTGCGAAGCTTCTTGAATTGTCGTGCGGCGATCCGGGGAAGGGAGAGATCGGCGGTCGCCACGCGCGGCTGTCGCACGGCTTCATCGAGGCGGCGCAAGAGATCCCTATAGCGCGGGCTGTCCAGGGCAGCGAGCAGCTTTGCCCTCGCGCGGGAGTGCTCGACGTCAAGGCACTCCGAGAGCTGGAGAGACGCAGATCGTCGCGTCGAGTCTTCGAGCGCAGCCAGCTCGTCACGCAGATGCTCCCGGAGGACGTCGAGGTCCCGAACGGCGCCCAACGTGCTGCCGAGCCAGTCGAGCTCGCTCCGAAGCGCCCCCACCCACGCGCGGTCGAAGCCCAACCGGGCGGCGCGCAAGATGGCCCGGAGTCGGCGCGCGGCCGTGCGCATCTCGTGGACGTCCTCGGGATCGGTCCCGCGCCGGGCGCCTGCCGTGTGGCCGCGAATCGCGTCGATCTGCTCCCCCAGGGCGGCGACGATGCGCGCAAGCGCCTCGGAGCCGACACGAGCCGGGGAGCGCCGCACCAACCTGACCGGAACCATGCCCACCAGTATCTCAAGCCCTCGATGAACACGTCAGACCGTCATCGTCTCGAGCCGTCCGAGACGGTGCGGACCTCAAGATCCGGGTTCGAAGCAGCTCGCGATCACACCCTGGACGCACACGCACTCCAGGGGCGCTCCGTGAAGACCTCTGATCATGACCACGCGGCCCGCGCAGTCAGGCCCGGAATGCTTTTGGGACGCCAGGACGAATGCCGTCCCCACCAGGGCGAGGACGACAAGAATGGCTACGATCCATCCATACGGTCTCATGGGCAGCGATCAACTGCACACCCAGTAGCCGTTGAGCTGCGCGGCGCACGATGGACGGGTGTAGCCGTAGACTCCATAGGTATAGGGCCCGGGATATCCGTACGTATAACGAGTGGCGTCTCCATCGCCCTCGCTGAAATATGGCCCCGGATACCCGTAGCCGAAGCCGGCGGGATAGCCGTAGATGAAAGGGCCCGCGTAAAAGAAGGGGCGCCAGAAGAACTGCACCTGGACCTTCGATCGATTGTCGTGGAATCCGGCGTGGAAGCCGCCCGCGTGGGCCAAGCCGGGCGTCAATGCGAAAGTCAGGAGAGCCAGGATGAGCACGAGCTTTTTCATGGCCACACCTCCCACTCTTTCAGACGCCTTCGGCACTCTGGAAGGTTCCCAGTGTCGGCGGTGCACTGGAGCATGTGGGCATGACGAACTTTCGAGGACGGCTAGGGAGGTCTTACGCAGTAACTCCTACCGACCTCGCAAAGCTCGACGGCGGGAACGATGAAAACTGTAGTGTGGCCGGTGAG
>WNGP01005218.1_pt1 | contig 10833 bp, 7 predicted proteins | sample 5407671 | NCBI WGS metagenome assembly WNGP01 (sample SAMN13153381, study PRJNA577476) | soil metagenome | isolation source: 40 cm soil or saprolite under Garry oak tree replicate 2 | place: USA:California | collected 2016-06-15
GCCGACCACGCCATCCTTCACGGCTATCGCCACGCTGATGTTGATCTCCGCATTCGAACGAATTCCCTCTCCCGTCCAACTCGCATTCATTCGCGGATGCTTCGTCAGCACTCGCGCCAAAATTCCAATCAACAAATCCGTAATCGTCGGCGCCACGCTCTGCGACTTCTCCGCTTCGACGCTCCATTTTTTTTGCGCCGCAACCAACTCGCTGCAATCTACTTCTCGCACCAGAAAAAAATGTGGCACGCTCGTCCAGCTCCGCGCTGTGCGCTCCGCCATCAGCCGCGCCACTTGGCTCAGCGCTTGCACTCCGGCCGGTGCAGGCGCAACTGCTACACTCGCGCCCTTCGAATCAGCCGTGCGCTGCACATCTTCGCTGGTAATCGTCCCGTCAGGCCCCGTCCCGCGAATCTGCGCAGTGTCCACGCCTAGCTCTTTCGCCAGCCGCCGCGCCTTTGGCGATATCTGCGGAGCGGCTCCGCCTCGCTGCGCCGCGATCGGCGCCACACCAGCAGTCGTTCGCTCCTGACTACTTGACGCGCGCGCAGCCGGCGCTGCTGATTTCGCGGGAGGCTTCTCCCCCGGACCAACGAGCCACGCAATCGTTTGTCCTACTGGAACCACCGCGCCCACATCGGCAGTCATCCCTGCAAGAATTCCATCTCCGGGCGCTTCCACTTCAACAACCGCTTTGTCCGTCTCGATTTCAAGCAACGGTTCGCCTTTGGTGACGCGCTCGCCTTCTTTTTTTCGCCACGCCAGCAGCTTCCCGGTTTCTTGCGCCATTTCAAGCGCAGGCATTACCACGCTGATCGCCATAATTATTTTCGTGAGCTGAGGACCATCCTCTAGTCCGTAGCTGCCACTCCTTCGGCCTTTGCGCTGGCCGCCACCATTTCTTTCACTCGACGGCTCGGCGGCGCTTCATTCTCCCTAGTCGTCGAAAGCGGGCCATTGACGGTATGATAGTGCGCGCCCGCCACCATCAATTGATCGGCCGGAAATCGCGTGATTACTTCATGCCCGGTTTCCGTAACCACAATTTCTTCTTCAATCCGCGCGGCGCTCCATCCATCCGTCGAAGGCCAGAACGTTTCCAGCGCGAACACCATCCCGGGCTTGATCTCGTGCGAATGTTCTAGCGAAACCATCCGGCTGATCACCGGCTTTTCCCAAATCGCCAGTCCGATTCCGTGCCCAAACTGCAGCGCAAATGCCGCCTCTTCGTCCGGAAATCCAAATTCCTCCGCCTTCGGCCACACCGAAGCAATCTCCGCCGTCGTACGCCCCGGCTGTACCAGCGAAATCGCCGCGTCCAAATATTCGCGGCACCTCTTGTACGCATCGATCATCGCGTGCGACGCATACCCGATCGTGAAGCACCGGTAATAGCAAGTCCGGTAGCCCATGTACGAGTGCAGAATGTCGTAATAAACCGGATCGCCTGGCCTCAGCACGCGGTCTGAAAAAACGTGCGGATGCGGATTGCACCGCTCCCCCGAAATTGCATTCACCGCTTCCACGTACTCCGAGCCCAGGTCGTACAGAACTTTGCTCGCCAGCCCCACCGCCTGGTTCTCGCTCATCCCCGGTTTCATCGCGCGATACAATTCGTCGTACGCCGCGTCTACCATCATGGCCGAGTGATTCAGCAGCGAAATTTCATCCTTCGTCTTGATCACCCGCGCATCGCTCATCAACTGCTGCCCGTCTACAATCTTGATCCCCTCTTTTTGCAGCGCGAAAAGAATCGGCGGCTCCACCACGTCGATCCCCAGCGGCTCCTTGTGCAGCCCGCGCTTCTCCAACTCCACTTTTATTTTGCGCGCTACGTTTTCCGCGCGCCCCATTTCAGGCGACATCGCTCCACGCAACAGCGGAATCCCCGCGCGCGATCGCTCTCCTAGCCACGGGCAATTTTGTTGATGGTGCCTTGCTGCCGACCCGAAATCCCAAAGAATCGGCTCGTCATTCTGCGGCAGCAGCGAAAATCGGCTGATCTTGTCCTGCGCCCACGTCCCGATGTGCGTCGCCGTCAAGTACCGCACATTGTTCATGTCGAAACACAGCAGCGCTCCCATCTCCGATTTCGCCAGCAGCGCCTTCGCGCGCGCCAGCCGTTCGCGCCGCAATCTGTCAAAATCAATGCGGTTCTCCCAATCCACCGCCATTGGTCCGTAAGTTTTCAGCGCCATCTCACACCTCTCATTCCGCGCAACTCACGCCTTCCCGCACATCGCCCGCGCCGCCTCAAACACCGTTTGCTCCGTCGGCACCGTCGCATCTTCCAGCGGCGGCGAAAATGGAATCGGCACGTGCATCGCGCCCATTCTTTTTACCGGCGCTTCCAGGCTGTAGAACGCGCCTTCCGCAATCACCGAAGCGATTTCTCCCGTCACGCCGTATCGCCCGTACCCTTCATCCACCACCATGGCCCGCGAAGTTTTCTTCACCGACTCCACCAGCGTCTTTTCATCCAGCGGCCACGTCGTCCGCGGATCGATTACCTCCGCGCTCACGCCAATTTTGTCCAGCAGCTCCGCCGCCCCCAACGCCACCTGCACCATGCTGCTCGTGGCCACAATCGTGATGTCTTCGCCCTTGCGCTTCACGTCCGCCACGCCCAGCGGAATCGTGTACTCCTCTTCCGGCACCGGCCCCTTCAACTTGTACATCATCTTGTCTTCAAAAAAGACCACCGGGTTTTCGTCGCGAATCGCTGTCTTCAAAAGTCCCTTCGCGTCGTAAGGCGTCGACGGCATAACCACTTTCAATCCCGGCACGTGGCTCAGCCAGGCGTGCAGCGACTGCGAATGCTGCGCTGCCGATCGCCGCGTCGCTCCCAGCGTCGTCCGCAGCACCATCGGCACTTTCCACGTCCCGCCGGACATGTAGTGCACCTTCGCCGCCTGGTTCACCATTTGGTCCATCGTCAGCGTCAGAAAATCTCCGAACATGATATCGACCACCGGCCGCAGTCCCGTCATCGCCGCGCCGACTCCCATGCCCGTGAATCCCGCTTCCGAAATCGGCGTATCGATCACGCGCTCCGCGCCAAACTCTTCCACCAAGCCTGACAATACTTTGAAAGGTGTTCCCGCTTCCGCGACGTCCTCGCCGAAAATGCACACTCGCGCATCGCGCCGCATTTCTTCTGCCAGCGCTTCGCGAACCGCCTGCGCAAACGTCATCTCTCTTGTCGCCACTTCAGGCATAAACGTCCTGGTCCACCTGATCCACGGTCGGATAAGGCGCGGCAATCGCAAACTCCACCGCCGCCTTCATCTCCGCCCGCACTTCTTCTCGAATTTCCTTCAGCTTTCCCTCATCCGAAAACTTTTGCTCCATCAGCCATTGCGAAAAATTTTTGATCGGGTCCCTCTTCGTCTTCCATTCCAATTCTTCTTGTTTCGAACGGTAGTATTCGCGGTTGATGTCCCCAACGTGATGCCCTGTATAGCGATAGGTCTCGCAAACCAGAAATCCCGGGCCGCCCCCATTCCGCGCGCGCTCAACGAGTTTCTGAGCCTTGGCGTAGACCGCTCGCACGTCCTGCCCATCCACACTCTCTGCCTGCACTCCAAACGCGGTTCCCCGCGCCAGAATGTCACCTGCGGTTGTCTCCGAATAATGCGTGTACTCCGTGTAAAGATTGTTTTCGCAAACGTAAATCACCGGCAATTTCCACAGCGCCGCCAGGTTCATCACTTCATACAGAACGCCCTGCCCCAGCGCTCCTTCCCCAAAAAAGCACACCGCCACTTGTCCCGTTCCCAGTCTCTTCGCGGAAAGCGCCGCTCCCGTCGCAATCCCCGCGCTGCCCCCCACGATGGCGTTCGCTCCCAAGTTTCCCGTCGCCGGATCGGCGATGTGCATCGACCCGCCTTTACCCCGGCAATATCCCGCTTCTTTCCCCAGTAACTCAGCAAACATCCGGTCCGGCGAAGCGCCTTTCGCTACGCAATGCCCATGCCCGCGGTGCGTGCTTGTGATGTAGTCGTCCTTGCGTAGAGCTTCGCAAATTCCCACCGCCACCGCTTCTTCGCCGATGTAAAGGTGTGCCAGCCCCGGCATCAGCGCCCGCGTATAAAGCTCGTTCACCTGCTCTTCGAACTCCCGGATCATCACCATTCGCCGGTACATGCGCATCCACTGCTCGGTTTTCACGTCTCCTTTGGTTTTGGATTGACCCGTTGCAATGCTCATGGCCGCACTCCGGACATTTGCGCCAAAACATCGAACACCACTGCAAAATCCTTTTCCGCCAAACCCATCCCCCGCGCCGCCGTCAGGAATTCATTCGTGATTGCCGTCGTCGGCATCGGCACATCCAGTTGCCGCCCCAGCTCCAGCGCCAGGTTCATGTCCTTCTGCATCATGTTGACGTTGAACCACGCTTCTCCCGGCTTCTTCAAAATAAACGGTCCACGATATTGCACCATCGGCGACGCAATCACGCTGTGCGTCAGCACGTCCACCGCGGTTTCCCGCGCAATCCCGCTCTTTTCCGCCAGCAGTACCCCTTCGCAGAACGCCAGCATTTGCACCGCCAGGCTCAAGTTCGTCCCGATCTTCATCACTAGCGCAAGCCCGTTGTCCCCGACGTGCGTGACTTTCGGCCCAATGTCGTGTAGCAGCGGCTTCACTTTTTCAAAAGTCTCCTTACGTCCGCCCACCATCACCGAGAGTTTTCCCTCTTGCAGCGTGATCACGCTCCCCGAGACCGGCGAGTCCACCATGTCGCCGCCCTTTTCTCGCACTTTGCCCGCAATCTCACGGCTGTACGCCGGACTCACCGTGCTCATATCCACAAAAATCTTGCCCGGAGTTACCGCGGCTAGCATGCCGTCCGGCCCATTCATCACCGCTCCCAGCGCCGCAGAATTCGTCACCATCGAAAACGCAAAGTCTGACGCCGCCACCACTGCTCGCGGCGAGTCCGCCCATTTCATCCCTTTCTTGACCAGCCACTCCGCTTTCGAGCGTGTGCGGTTGTGTCCTGTGACGCTATGCCCCTTCCCAAGCAGCCGGTTCACCATCTCGCTGCCCATCACGCCCAGTCCCACAAATCCCAAATTCGCCATGAACCCTTCTTCTCCGGCTAAAGACTGAAAATTACAACCAGCAACTGACAGCAGGGATAAGCACCCAAACCCCGAAAGAATGAGACGCCACCAAGTTATCTTCGAGCATTTTTTCCTCTTACTGAAAACTCTTCTTAAGCCCTCGGCGTCCGCCGCGAATCCTCTCGCACCTGCCGCAAGTGCGCCTTCATTGCGTCGCGCGCTCCTAGCGGATCGTGATGCTCGATGGCCTCCATGATCCTCTTATGGTGATACTGCCCGCGTTCCGGGCCGCCATCCACGTGAAAGATCCCCATTCGTTGTTCGCGAAGCAGCCCTACAATCGAATCGATCAGCGAAAGAATCAGTGGATTTGCCGCTGCTTCGGCCAACGCCAGGTGAAAATCGAGGTCTGCTTCAATGAACGCATCGGGGTCCTTGCGCGCCGTATCCATGATTGCGATTTGCTCGCGCATCGAAGCCAGGTCTTCTGCGTCAACACGTGTTGCAGCCAGGGAAGCAATCTCCGGCTCCAGGATTTCGCGCACTTCCGCCAGATAGGCTGATCCCTCAGGCTGACCAACCTTAAGCATCCGGTCCAGCGATTGGCGCATGGAGTACGGAGTGCTATCGGTGATAAAGGTCCCGCGGCCCGCATAGGCTTCTACCAGTCCTTTTTCTGTAAGGGCTTTGACGGCCTCGCGGACGGCCGTTCGGCTCACCCCAAATTGTTGCGCCAGTTCGCGTTCAGGAGGAAGTTGGTCACCGGCCTTCAAAACACCCTTATGGATGGATTCCTCGACCTGCTGCACGATCTGCTCATACAGGCGAGAGGAGCGGACGATTTTGTACATGACATCCTCCCAAGCAGAAAAGGACGTTCCCACGCCCTGGTACGACCGCCGTACCATTGAGCACTCAACTAAGTGCAACATTTGACGCAGGACTCGTTAGATTCTGGTCGAGTTGTTGGACCAATCTACCACGCCCGCCTCAGTTCCTGCAACTCCTTACGACGCCTCTTCGATCCACACCGTCTTAATATTCATGAATTCCCGGATACCATGTGCTCCCAATTCTCGCCCGTGCCCGGACCACTTCACTCCCCCGAACGGTATTCGCGGATCGGAGGCCACCATCTTGTTGATAAACACCATGCCCGATTCCAGATCGTTGATGAAGCGCTCGCGCTCGTTCTTGTCGTTTGTCCACGCGCTCGCCCCCAATCCAAATCGGCTATCGTTTGCGATTCGAATCGCGTCGTCCAGATCCTTCGCCCGGAACACGCTCGCCACCGGACCAAACAGTTCCTCCTTGTGCGCCGGCGAACCGCTCGGAATATTTGTTAGTACCGTGGGAGCATAAAAATTTCCCGGACGATCCAGCGGTTTGCCGCCCGTCAGAACTTTCGCGCCCGCCTCGACCGTCTTTTTCACGTCGCGATCCAAATCCGCCAGGCCATCCGCCGTTGAGAGTGGCCCCAGTTCCGTCTTCTCATCAAAGGGATCTCCGACCCGCAAAGCCGCCATTTTCTCCGCGAATACGCGTTCGAATTTGTCCGCGATCGCTTCGGCCACGATAAAGCGCTTCGCGGCAATGCACGATTGTCCGTTGTTAAAAATCCGGGCTTTCACCGCCGTGGTGGCCGCCACCTCCAGGTTCGCGCTTGGCATCACAATAAAGGGATCGCTGCCTCCCAACTCCAGCACGACCTTCTTGATTCTTTTCGCCGCGCCGATTCCTACTTCAATTCCCGCGCCTTCGCTCCCCGTCAGCGTTGCTGCCATAACCCGCGGATCGCCCAGTATCCTGTCCACTTTTTGCGACCCCACCAGCAGCGTTTGAAAAGCTCCGTCGGGAAATCCCGCCCTTCGGAAAACATCTTCGATCGCCAGCGCGCTCTGCGGCACGATCGACGCGTGCTTCAGCAGTCCCACGTTTCCGGCCATCAATGCGGGTGCGGCGAATCTCAGTACCTGCCAAAAAGGAAAGTTCCACGGCATTACCGCCAGCACTGCCCCGAGCGGCTGGTATCGGATGTAGCTCCGGCTCGCCGTCGTCTCCACCACTTCGTCGGCCAGAAAGTTCTTCGCGTTCTCGGCGTAGTAACGGCAAACCCAGGCGCACTTCGCGGCTTCATCCACCGAGGACCGGAACGTCTTGCCCATTTCAGTCGTCATCATTTTGCCAAAAGTTTCTTTTTCCGCCTCCAGTATCGCGGCGGCCTTCAGCATCATCTGCGCGCGCTCGCCGAATGGCACCTTTCGGTAACTCAAGAAAGTATCGGCCGCTTTCTGCAGTTTCACTTCCATCTGCGCGTCCGACAGCGGCTCGAATGTCTTGAGCACTTGCCCGGTCGCTGGATTGATTGTCGCGATTGCCATTTCTGCTCTCCCTCTGGACTCCTGCCGCAGCACAATACTTTAACCAATGCCCCGTCGCGCAGTTCTGTTTTTGCTAGCGCACGAACGTTTAAAGAATCATCCGCGTCGGTGGCAGAGGCTTTCGCGTTTTGGTCAGACCACTATACCCCAACCGTTCTTCCAACACTTACTAACTGCCACCATCTCTGCCCCATACGAGAGAATCCGCTTGACAGCCTTTTGATTCGAATGGTACAGCGGTCCTACCTTTGCCGAGAAGGCAACCATTGTCGAGTGCGACTTTGCTGCCCAAGGAGCCGTGAAGATGAAATACCAGGCCGGCCGAACTTCGAATTCCAGGACCGCAAGGGCCAGAATATCAGCGGAGAAATCTCTCACGCCCACGCGCCGAGACTTCTTGAGAACTGCCGCAGGCGCGGCCTTGGCTCTGGCCGGTTCTCCCTTTGCGGCTTTTGCGGACCATCATGGCCACCCTTCTCCCAACAGCATCTCCTATCTGGATCGTAGGACGTACATTCGCAACATGGAGGTTCTCGCCCACTTCATGCCCGGGCATGTGCGCAACGGCAAAATGCAATTGATGTCCGTCGGGAATCGCCGCTACATGTTTCAACAAGGCGACGTCATCGATATCAGCGACGTTCGAAAGCCCGCGTTTTATAACAGAGGCGGTTTCGAAGGTGGACAGGTCCAGGTGGCCTACAACCGGAATTTGAAGAAGTGGATCCTCATGACCGGGGCGCAAACGCCCATCACCGATTCGACTCCCGAAGCGCCCATGGGCAAGTATGACGACCCGCGCCTCGATGACAAACGCAAGAATTACAAAGGGCTTCGTGGCGTGCGCTTCTACGACGTCACCGATCCGTCAAAGATCGTGAAACTCTCTGAGTTCAGCACCGGCGCCACCGGCCAGGGCACGCACCGGAATTATTACGACGGCGGAAAATACGCTTTTCTCGATACCGCCCCGGACGAAACATTTATCCACCAGCCGTCTTACTTCCGGCAGTTGGTCAACGGCAACATGATCGTCGATGCTTCCGATCCTTCGCACGCCAAGGAAGTTTCCATGTGGTGGGTTCCCGGCTCTCGCCAAGGCGAAGCCGAATACAGCAAATGGATCTGGTCAAAACTCGTTCCGCCAAGAGTCGCCGCCGACCAAACTCCGTTTGCGGGGTTGCACGGCCCTGTGTATGTCCCCAAGAAACTTGAGGATGGCGGCAACCGAGGTTACGGCGCTTTTGGCTGCAACGGATTCATCATCCTCGATCTCTCCGATCCTTCACACCAGAAGGAAATCGGCCGGTTCGAACCGCCCGCGCAGTATTCCGGAATGGGCATCGCCTTCCACACCATTTATTGCGGCATCCTCGAACGCGGCTTCGTCATCTCGAACGGCGAAACTACCAATTCCGACTGCAACCAGATTTATCTTCCAAATTGGATCATCGACATTCGCGACGAGGAGCACCCCATCGCCGTCGCGCAACTTCCTCGCCCCGTTCCTCCGCCGGAAGCTCCTTACCGCGATTTTTGTTTCAAGCGCGGGCGTTTCGGCGCGCACAATCCACCGCACCTGAAAGCGCCGGGGAAACCGCGCCAGGAATTTATCGCCTACTCTTATTTCATCGCCGGGCTTCGCTGTTACGACATCGGCGATCTTTACAGGCCGGAAGAAGTCGCTTATTTCATTCCCCCGCAGGGCGGCGACTTGAAAAAATTCGGAAGCTACGACCGCACCGTGGACAACGTTTTTATTGAGTGGGACCGCAATATCATCTGGGCCGCGACGGACACCGGGCTGTACGCGCTCAGCTGCCCGAATCTGGGAAAGCCCATTCTCGATCCGCTGCCCGTTGCGGAATGGTCGCTCGACAAACTCAACGAAGGTGCGCCATGAACATTTCGCAACGTGCTCGCATTCAGATTCTTGCTGCTGTGCTCGCATTTTCTTCTGCTGCATTTTTGTGCAGTCAGAACACGCGCGGGCAAGCGCCGAGCCAGCAGAAAATCAAAGTGCTCACGTTGCTGGGGAGGCCGCTGCAAATTGTCGTGGCGGAGAAACAAGGGCTGCTCGCGAAATATGGAGTCGAAGTGGAAACGGCCAACAAGGCCAATTCGGAGGAACTGCGTGCGGAACTCGCGGCAGGCAACGGAGCGCTGGCGTACCTGGCGGTGGACAATGCCGTCGCCATGGTCGAGCTTGCCCATCAGGACGTGATCATCGTGATGGGCGGCGAAGGTTCGCAGAACGAACTGATCGTGCAGCCGGAAATCAAATCGATCAAGGATTTGCAGGGACAAACTTTGATCGTGGACGCAGTGAACACGGCGTACGCGCTGCAACTGATCAAAATTCTGCATCTGAGCGGCTTGAAGGCCGGTGACTACACGCTGAAACCCATCGGCTCCACTCCGCAGCGGCTGATCGCCATGCGCGAGCACAAAGAGTACGCGGGCGCGATGCTCGGTCCGCCGACATCGATGGTGGCCAAGCGCGAAGGTTTTGTTAGCCTGGCCTCGGTGCAAGAATCGATTGGCGCTTATCAGGCCGCGGGGTTCTTCACCCAGCGCCAATGGGCCAAGGAGCATGCGGGCACGCTGGTTGCTTTTCTCGCGGCGATCATCGAGGCGCAGCGCTGGCTGATGGCGCCGTCGAACAAACAACAAGTCATCGACTTGTGGATCAAGGAATACCACCTTGCGCCAGAGGTCGCAGCCGAGAATTACGAGTCCAGCATGAATCATCCCGGAGGATTCGCGGCGGATGCGCGGTTCGATCTCGAGGGATTCACAAATGTTTTGAAGCTGCGCGAGGAGGTGGAAGGACAATGGAATGGCCATCCGCCGGCGCCGGAAAAATATTACGACTCCTCTTATTACGATGCGGCGCTCGCGAAACTGAAAGGGGCAAAATGAAATGATTTTTAGAGCGCGACTTCGTCGTGTTAGCTCGCTTCTTTTCCTGATTTTCATTTCGCTTGCGTTCGCCGGCGCGGCGCCTGCACAAATCCAAAAAGAACGGACGCTCGACGAAATTAAAACGGAGGCGATCAAGCGCGCGGAAAATGGAATGTACCCGCTGATCGGTCTCGATCCCGCGGATGTGCGCGAAGCGTTTGCCGCGATCAAAACCAGCGACTACGACGAATGGGCGGCGGGTTTCAGCGCGGTGGCCGACCGCTACATGGCGCAGGCAAAAACCGCCGAAGCGACGGATCCCGCGAAAGCGAGCGCGCTTTATGTGAAAGCGTGGCGGCTATATTCGTTCGGGCGCTGGCCGGTACCGGCGTCTCCGGGCAAGCAGCGCGCGTATGCGAAGGCGCTGGAAGCGTTTCTAGCGCACGCAAAATTAATGGATCCTCCTCTCGAAGTAGTGC
>WNGP01005219.1_pt1 | contig 10832 bp, 13 predicted proteins | sample 5407671 | NCBI WGS metagenome assembly WNGP01 (sample SAMN13153381, study PRJNA577476) | soil metagenome | isolation source: 40 cm soil or saprolite under Garry oak tree replicate 2 | place: USA:California | collected 2016-06-15
GGGGGCGGGGGCAGGGGAAGGCACTAGGCGGTAAGAGGCGGTAAGAGGCGGTACGGGGCGGTCTCGATCTCGAGCCGCCCCTTACCGTTTCTACTCCGGCTCCAAGCCCTCGATGCGGTGCATCTCGCGTTCGCGGGCGGTACCGCCTCCGCCCGCCTCTTACCGCCTTATGTTTCCCCCTATGCCCCGCCTCGCCATCGCTCAGATCCGCCCCACCAAGGGGGAGTACGACGCCAACCTGCAACGCATCGGCGGGGTGCTGGCGCAGCTGGCGAAGCTCGATCCCCCGGTCGATCTCGTGGTGTTTCCCGAGACGGCAACCTCGGGCTACTTCGTCGAAGGGGGCGTGCGCGAAGTCGCGGTGACCGCGGGGACGCTGTTCCGCGACCTCGAGGCGCAGCACCGGGCCGCACAGGCCCCCGCGCTCGACGTGGCAGTCGGGTTCTACGAGGTGTTCCAGAACCGCTTCTACAACTCGTGTCTTTACGCCTCTCTCGGCAACGCCTCTTTCGGTAACGCCTCATCCGGCCCCGTCTCATCCGGCATCACCCACGTCCACCGCAAGGTGTTCCTGCCCACGTACGGAGTGTTCGACGAGGAGCGTTTCGTGGAGCGGGGCCATGACGTGCGGGCGTTCGACACCCGCTGGGGCCGCGCCGCGATCCTGATCTGCGAGGACGCCTGGCACTCGCTCACCGGTACGCTGGCGGCGTTGGATGGCGCGCAGCTGATCATCCTACCCAGTGCGTCGCCCGCGCGCGGGACGGGCGGCGACCCGGAGGGCAACCGTCTCCCCGCGAGCGTGGTGCGCTGGGAGCGCACGGTGCGAGGGCTGGCCGAAGAGCACGGCGTGTACGTCGCGTACGCGAGCCTCGTCGGATTCGAGGGCGGCAAGGGATTCCCCGGCGGCTCGCTCGTCTTGAGCCCGCAAGGAGAGATCCTGGTGCGCGGGCCGCTGTTCGAAGAAGCGATCGTGACCGCCGACGTGAATCTCGAGGAGGTCACGCGGGCGAGGGCCGACGCCCCGCTGCTCGCGGATCTGGAGGTCGCGCTGCCGCATCTGGTAAGAGATCTCGGGATGCGGGATGCGAGAGGCGGGAAGCGTAAGCGACAGCCCGTGAAGTTCGACCCTGCGGCGGATGGCGACGCATCCCGCATCTCGCATCCCGCCTCCCGTCTTCACGTGGTGGGGCGGGGTGTCGAAGAAGGGGATCCGCTGGCGATTGACTCCGAGCTCGCGCGCCACTGGCTCGTGTCGTTCTTGAAGGACGAAGTCCTCGTGCGGCGGGGATTCAAGAAGGGGCTCGTGGGGTTGTCGGGTGGGGTGGACTCGTCGCTGACGGCGTTTCTCGCCATCGAGGCGCTGGGGCGGGAAAACGTTATCGGAGTGCGGATGCCGTACCGCACGTCGAGCCCGGAGAGTCTCGAGCACGCGCAGCTCGTCATCGACAAGCTGGGGATCCCCGCGGAGACGGTGGACATCAGCGATGCCGTGGACGGCTACCTCAAGCAAGTCGGCGACGCGGACCCGGCGCGCAAGGGCAACGTGATGGCGCGCCAGCGGATGATCGCGCTCTTCGATCTCTCCGCCAAACACCAAGGCCTACCGCTTGGCACCGGCAACAAGTCCGAGCGGCTGCTCGGCTACTTCACTTGGCACGCCGACGACGCGCCCCCGGTGAACCCGCTGGGGGACCTGTTCAAGACCCAGGTGTGGGCGCTGGCGCGCCACGTCGGCGTGCCCGAGGTGATCGTCACCAAGCCCGCCACCGCCGACCTGATCCACGGCCAGACCGACGAGGGCGATTTCGGGATCGCCTACCCCAAGGCCGACCGCATCCTGTACTACCTGCTGTCGGGCCTGCGCGCGGAGGAGATCGTGGCGCGCGGCTTCACCGCCGCCGAGGTGGAGCTGGTGCGGACGCGCCTCGAGTCTACCCACTGGAAGCGGAGGCTCCCGACCGTCGCCGTGATGTCGCAGACGGCGATCGGGGAGTTCTATTTGAGGCCCGTCGACTACTAGGCCGGCTTGACGGCTCCTTGACCGCGCTGCCCGAGCTTCTCCGCAGCCTTGGACACTGGAGGACTCGATGCGCACCCCATTACTCCGCGGCCCGCTGTTGCTGCTGCTGTATCAGGTCGTTCCAGCCCCACCGGCCCGCGTCGAGCCGGATTCGCTGGGCCGCTACCGCCTGACGGTGGGTCTCGGCAGCGGCCGGTGGGAGAACGAAGTGTTCGGCTGCAACGGCGAGCTCGTGAGCGCCACTGGTGTGTCGTATCGCTCCGGCGGCGCGCAGCTCGACGCCTGGCCCACTCCCCATTTCCGCGTCACGGCATTTGGGGGGACCTTCCGGCCGACACCTGACAGCGTGAGCTACGACGTGAAGGATTACCGCGGGCCATTTGGCGGGGGCCAGTTGGCCTTCGAGGGGCAGCACTTCGGGCTAGGGCTCGGTGCCGCGCGCATATCGGGCTACGATGGTTTCTGGGCGCCCTCGACGTACCTGCGAATCGGCAACATGGACGGCGGCTACTTTCGTGCCGATGTCTTTCCCCCTGCACCGGTGCTCGGCTCGACGGGATGGGCGCGCGCGGGGGTTGGCTTTCGCGAAGGCCACCGGCGTGGCGTCGGCGGATTCTTCGGCGTGGCCCTCCCGCCCGCGTACAGCCAGAAAGCGATGGTCACCGGATCCCTCCACTTCCCCGTCGCGGGACGGCTCACCGCTCAGGTGGACGGAATCTTCGGGCCGGGCGAGTCGATCTCTCAACAGGGCGCGGCCGTCGCGCTGCGCTACGACTTCTGAGTCTGAACCCTCGCATCCCTCATCTCGCATCCCGAGTGTAGTTTCCAGTACCTCGACCGGACGATCTAATGCAGGGAGGCCATCCGCCGGACTCGGAAGCGGTGATGTCGGAGCTCATGATGCCGCAGCACGCGAACGTCATGGGCAACGTGTTCGGCGGCGTGATTCTCTCGCTCGTGGATCGCGTGGCCGCGGTGGCGGCGATCCGCCATGCGCGCCGGCCCTGCGTCACCGTGTCGGTGGACAAGGTGAACTTCAAGGAGCCGATCCGCGTGGGGGAGCTCGTGACCGCGATGGCCCGAGTCAACTTCACCGGCCGCACGTCGATGGAAGTCGGGGTGAAGATCATCGCGGAGAACCTCCTCACCGGCGAGCGGCGCCACACCAACTCCTGCTACCTCACCTACGTCGCCCTGGACGACAAGGGCGACCCCACCGCGGTGTCGCCGATCGTGCCCCAGACGCCCGACGAGAAGCGCCGTTACGACCGGGCGGCGAAGCGGCGCGCCGAGCGGGTGATGCATCGGAGATACGATCAGGGACGGGGGGAATGAATTCGGAGTGCGGAATGCGGAGTGCGGAATTGAAGTGGGAGGTCGTGCCGCGGCACAAAGCTCGCGCTGACATTCCGCATTCCACATTCCACATTCCGCACTAAGGGGTCGCGGCGTGAGGGTGGTGCTCGTGCTGGGCGGTGGTGGCGCCAAAGCCCTGGCCCACGCGGGCGCATGGCAAGCCCTCCAAGAGCACGGGGCGACCGTCACTCACATCGTCGGCACGTCGATGGGGGCGGTGATCGGCGCGGCGCTCGCCGCCGGGGCGACGCCGGCGCAGGTGGTGAGCGGCGCCGAGTCACTGACGCCACGGGACGTGGCATCGCTCGACCTGCTGGCGCTCGTGAAGGGCGTGTTCGCCTCGAACCTTCTCAAGGCGGCGACCCTCAAGCGGACCATCGCGCGGCTCGTTCCTGCCACGCAGTTCGAGGAGCTGAAAGTCCCCTTCACAGTCACCGCCACCGATCTCGATTCAGGCGAGCTGGTGCTGTTCGGGACGAGCCCCGGTCCTCACCCCCAAGAGGGAGTGTCGCTCGTCGATGCGCTGTACGCCTCCTGCGCTCTGCCGCTCTACTTTCCCCCCGCCGTCATCGGGGGGCGCCGCCTGGCCGACGGCGGCTTGCGCGCGGTGCTGCCGCTCGAGCCGGCGGCCCGGATTCCGGCCGATCTGGTCGTCGCGGTGCACGTGGGCCCGGGCTTCGACGAGCCCCTACCGCCTCCTACCGCCGCCGCCCGCCTCTTTCCGCCCGCTCTCATCCGCGCCCACGGAGAAGCGATCCGCGTCATGATGGCGGCGCAAAGTGAGACTGCGATCGCGGAGTGGCCGGCGAGCGCGCCGCGGCTGGTGGTGGTGAGGGCGGTGGCCGAGAGAGAAGCCACGTTTGCCGTTGGGCAGACGGAGCGGTACTTCAGCGCAGGATATGAAAAGACAAAGAGGGAAATGCAAAGGCTAGACGCACAGACGCGTAGCGGTTAACAGGGAGTAGTCATTAGGAAGTCCTGAAACCTGGCAACTGTTCACCGCTGCGCGCCTGTGCGCCTAGTCTTTGCATTGCCGCGTTGTAGCTTTCCGTCGTGCCAAGGAAATACTTCACCCTCGCCGATGCCAATCGTACGCTCCCGTTGGTCAAGCGGATCGTCGGCGATATCACCGCTCTGTATCCCACCTGGCGCGATCTCGTCTACCGCTACGAATATGCGGCGGCCCAGGCTCGGCCTGAATGGGGCGAATCGGCCGAACAGCAGAGCCTGCGCGGCCAGATCGAAGACGTCGCGCGCTCCATCAATGGGTATCTGGAGGAGCTCGAGCAGGTGGGCTGTGTCTTCAAGGGCTTCGAGCAGGGGCTGGTGGATTTTTACGGCAAGCTCGATGGCCGGGAGGTGTTTTGGTGCTGGAAGGTGGGAGAGGACAAGATCGAGTATTGGCACGACATGGAAGCGGGATATGCGGGGCGGCAGCTGGTTCCCGAACTTGTAGGAAATGCAAAAGCTAGACGCACAGACGCGCAGCGGTGAACAGATCGTAGTGTGAGGACAACCCCCGACGTCACTGACATCTGTCTACCACTGTGCGTCTATGCGTCTAGTCGTTGCATTTCCCACGCGACTGTCCGTCTGATCACTGGAGGCTGTCATGCGTGGTTTCTGGCTACTCGTGCATTTCCTCGGGTTCACGCTATGGCTGGGCGGCGGCATCGCCACGATGATTGCCGGCGTCAAGGCCAAGACGTTCGCCCCCGCCGAGCGGCTCAAGGCGTACAAGCTGATCGCCGGGGTGCAGGGGCTGCTCGTCGGGCCCGGCGCGGCGGCGGTCGTCATCTCGGGCGTCGTGCTGCTCTTGAACGGGCCGTACATGCACTCGGGCGACGTGCCGGGGTGGCTCACGCTCATGATGGCCGCCGGCATCCTGGGCGGGATCGCGGCGGTGACGATCAGCGTTCCCACGGCGGGGCGGTTGGGACGGCTGGAGGTGGGACCGCGGGGGGAGCTGCCCGAAGCATTCGCGGGATTGAGGAAGAGGCAGATAATGGCGGCGACGATCGCGGGATCGCTCGGCCTAATAGCGTTGTTTGCTGGAACACTCGGGAGAGGATGACAAGACGCGGAAATGCAAAGGCTAGACGCACAGGCGCACAGCGGTGAACAGTTTCTAGTCTGAGGACAACCCGCCGTCACTGACCCCTGTTTACCACTGTGCGCCTACGCGTCTAGCCTTTTTCCCGTCCTGCAACCTGCTCTCACTGGACACTGTCGGCACTTGGGCTTCCGGGCCGTGCACACTAGGGCGCCCAATTCCATCATCGCCTGATTGAATCGCCAGGCCCGCTTGCCGTCCTTGGGCACGAGCGCGGCGGCAGTAGACCAGATGAGGCGTGGCGGGATGATGCGTTGCCGGGTGAGGCGCGGCCGGGTGAGGCGCGGCCGGGTGAGGCGTTCCCCGAAGAAGACGCGCCGGATCACGCGTGCCACGTTCGTATCGACTGCGGGCACGGACTTTTCGTAGGCGAACGAGGCGACGGCACCTGCGGTGTAGGGTCCGATGCCGGGAAGCTTCATCAGCTCGTCGGGGTCCTCCGGCAACTTGGCGACGCCTCTCCCGGCAACGCCACTTCCGGCAATCGTTCTCGCCGTCGCATGCAGATTGCGCGCCCGCGCATAGTATCCCAACCCATCCCACGCCTCCCGTACCGCGCGCGGTGTCGCCCGCGCGAGCGCGCGCAGATCGGGGAATCGCTCGACGAATCGGCCATAGTACTGTTCGACCCGGCTCACCTGGGTCTGCTGCAGCATGACCTCCGACACGAGCACGCGGTACGGATCCCGCGTGCGGCGCCAGGGCAGGTCGCGGGCGGCGCGGGCGTACCAGGCGAGGAGCTTGCGGCGTATGTCAGCTATGGACTTACGAGCCATGCGTACCCAAGATACACGCCATGGCTCGGGGGGGTGATGAGCTCACGCTGGACCTGCCGCGGCTGGTCGGGCGGTGGAGTCTCCGCGCGGCCGGCCACGCCGGGCGTTTCTCCTATCTCCTGGTCGATCTGCTCCGCGGGCTCACGGAGTGGCGCATCTATCTCCCCCGCACCTTCGAGCAGGCGCTGAGCATCGGCTACGGCTCGCTCTTCATCGTGCTGCTGGTGGCGGGGTTCGCGGGCGCCGTGACGAGCCTCCAGGCGGGCTACCAATTCACCGGCAGCGTGCCGCTCTACATCTACGGCGCGGTGATCGGCGAGTCGATCATCCTCGAGCTGGGCCCCGTGCTCACGGGGCTCATCCTGGCGGGCCGCGTGGGCGCGCGCTTCGCCGCCGAGCTCGGCTCGATGCGCGTCACCGAGCAGATCGACGCGCTCGAGAGCCTGGGCCGCTCCCCCGTGAGCCATCTCATCCTGCCGCGCGTGCTCGCGGGGCTGATCGTCATCCCCGCGCTCACGATGCTCGCCAACGTCATGGGCTTCTTCTCGGGGTGGGCCGCGGCCAAGTCGGCCATCGGCATCACCAACGCCGACTTCATCTACGGCGCCCGCTACTACTTCCGGCCGTTCGACCTGTGGTACTCGATGATCAAGGCGGTCTTCTTCGCCGCCGCGGTGACGCTGATCCCCTGCTACATCGGCTACCACACCCAGCAGGGGGCCGAAGGCGTGGGTCGCTCGACCACGATCGCCGTGGTGGCGTCATCGGTGACGATCCTATTCCTCGACACCCTGCTGGCCCAGCTGCTCCTCAGCCATTGATCCAGCTCAGCGGCGTCTCCAAACGCTTCGTCGACAACGTGGTCCTGGACGGCGTCAGTCTCGAGGTCCACGACCACGAGACGCTGGCGCTGCTCGGCCCCTCAGGGGTGGGGAAGAGCGTCCTGCTCAAGACGATCAACGGGCTGCTGCGCCCCGACGCGGGGGACATCGTGGTGGACGGGCTGCACGTGCAGCGGCTCAAGCGCCGCGAGCTGGCGGAGCTCCGCTCCAAGGTCGGCTACGTGTTCCAGTACGGCGCCCTGTTCGATTCCGACACCGTGGCCGAGAACATCCGGCTCGGGATCACGAACGAGGAGCGCTACGCCGACGAGGCGTACTGCGCCGCTCGCGTCAAGGAGTGCCTGCGGCTCGTGAACCTGCCCGCCGACGTCGCGGAGAAGATGCCGGCGGAGCTGTCGGGCGGGATGAAGAAGCGGGTCGGCATCGCGCGGGCCATCGCGGGGGAGCCCAAGTACCTGCTGTACGACGAGCCGACGTCGGGGTTGGACCCGGTGAACGCCGACGTGATCGACGGGCTGGTCGAGCGGCTGCGGGACGAGCTGGGGGTGACGAGCGTAGTGGTGTCGCACGACGTGCGCGGCAGCTTCCGCGTGGCGGACCGGGTGGCGTTGTTGTGGCAGGCGAAGATCAGGGCGGTGGGCGAGCCGGAGGACATCCTCGCCTCCAAGGACACGGCGGTGCAGCAATTCCTGGAGCGCGACCTCGAGATGAGCCTGATCCAGGCCGAGTCCATGGGACGAAAAGGTGGAAGGTAGCTACCGCCAGGAGGTGAGCGTCGGCGCGCTCGTGATCCTCGGGCTCGTCGCGTTCACGGCCGCGATGTTCTGGCTCACCGGGCGGTCGTTCGTGACCAAGGGCCTCGTGGTGACGGTCGAGTTCAAGAACGTGAGCGGGCTCAAAGTGGGGGACCCGGTGCGGGTGTCGGGGGTGACCAAGGGGCGCGTGCAGCGCGTGCACCTGGAGCGGGTGGGGAAGGTGATCGTGGCGCTCGAGCTCTCGCCCGAAGTGCGGCCGCACGCCGACGCGGTGGCGAGCGTGCAGGCGGCGGACTTCCTGGGCGCCAAGTTCGTGGACTACAACCCGGGGGCGAAGGACGAGCCGCTGCCGCCGGGCGCGGCGATCCCGGGGGTCGCGGCGGAGGAATTCACCGACATCGCGTCGCGGGCGGCGAGCAACGCGAGCCAGCTGATCGAGAACGTGAACAAGGGGTTGAACCCGGGCCAGCTCGCCGTCGACCTCCACAACACGCTCGTGGTCACGCAGCGCGGCATGAAGTCGCTCGCCGACGCGTCCAACGGGCCCATGGTGCAGCAGACCACGCAGACGCTCAAGGCGGTGCAGAGCGTGATGGCGCGCATCGACTCGGTGCTCGGCACCCGTGACGCCGGCGCGAGCGGCCGCCGGCTCGACTCGCTCACCGCCAACCTGGGCCAGCTCACCGCCCACCTCGCCGCCGCGACCAATTCCCTGAACGACCTGCTCAAGAAGATGACGCAGGGCGAGGGGACGCTCGGCCGCATGGCGACGGACACGATGCTGTACAAGAACCTGACTTCGACGCTGGCGGCGCTATCTGCCCTCCTTACGGACCTGAAGGAACGGCCCGGGCGGTACCTGACGGTGAAGGTGTTCTAGCACTGGTACGCGGTGCGCAGTGCGCGGTTGTTGGCGGTGCTGGTTCAACCGGCGGTGACGGGGGGTGAGCGCAGGAGCCCGTGCAGTGCGCCCAGGGCTCCGTCGAGGGCACGCTCGAGCGCCGTCACGGTGATCGCGTTCAGGTAACCGAGCTCGCCTGCGGCTCGCGCTAGACACTCGGCCTCGGCAGCAGACCCGATAGCGATCCGCAGGTGCCGCCTGCAGAGCCCTGGGGTGTTCAGGGCGTATCCCTCCACGATGTTGGCTTCTATGGAGATCGTGGCCCGCCGCAATTGGTCGAAAAGGTTCTTGGCACGTGGGTGGTACGCGGCGTCGGTCGTGCGCAGACAGAGTAGCAGCGATTCGTGAGCGTGCTTCCACGCGATGAGGGTCCGATAGCTTCGCATCCCCCCAACTTCGCCAGCTCGGGCTGCGGCGTGACACCATTCCGCCTCACCGCGCATCCTTTTGCCGCACCGTTAGCAACCGCGCACTGCGTACCGCGCACTCTATATTTGCCCCATGCTTTCCGTCACCTTCCTCGGTACTTCAGCCGCGAGACCCACTGTCGAGCGCAACGTCTCGGGTGTCGCCCTCGTGCGCGAAGGTGAGACGCTGTTGTTCGAGTGTGGCGAGGGGACCCAGCGCCAGATGATGCGCTACGGCGTGAGCTTCGCTCTGTCCGAGATCTTCTTCACGCACTTTCACGCCGATCATTTTCTGGGGGTGATCGGGCTGATCCGCACGCTGGGTCTCCAGGCGCGCGTGGAACCGATGACGTTGTACGGTCCCCGCGGCGCGAAGAAGGTACTCGGTCAGGCGATCCAACTCGGGGTCGAGAGAGTCCCGTTTGAGGTCGAGATCCGCGAGGTCAAGCCGGGCGACGTGATCAGCTCTGGCAACCGCGCACCGCGCACCGCGTACGACGTGCAAGTCTTCGCCACCGAGCATGGCGGAGGGTCGGTCGGCTATGCTCTGAAGGAGCACGAGCGGCGGGGGCGGTTCGACGTGGAGAAGGCGCGGGCGGCCGGGATCCCGGAGGGGCCGTTGTGGGGGAAGCTCTCAAAAGGGGAACCGATCGAGCTTGCTGACGGCCGAAAGCTGACGGCTGACGGCTTTGTTGGCCCCAAGCGAGCGGGGCGGCTCGTCGTGTTTACCGGCGACACGCGGCCCTGCGCGTCGGTCGTGGATGCGGCGGCGGGGGCCGATCTCCTGATCCACGAGGCGACGTTCGGGGAGGAGGAGAAGGAGCGGGCGAAGGAGACGGGGCATTCGACGGCGCAGGAGGCGGCGCAGGTGGCGCTGGCGGCCAAGGCTCGGCGCCTGGTGCTGTCGCACGTGTCGGCGCGCTACTCGATCAGCGCGGACGAGCTCGTCAAAGAGGCCCGGGAGGTCTTAAAGGAGAGCACGGTCGCCAAGGACGGGATGACGATCGAAGTGCCGTTCAGCGATTGACAACCTGTGCGCAGTGCTCGGTGCGCGGTTGCTAACGGTTCTCGACCCTGCGTCGGCGTCGGCTGGCCGCCCCTCGAAAGCACCCGCGCACAGCGCACCGCGCACCCTATCGGGTCAGGATCTTCCGAAAATTCTGTAGGGCTGAGTCGAATTGCTTTTCGAGCTGGCGCCGTCGGAACAGCACCCCGCGCAGCCAGGCGGCGACGGTGCGGGGGGCCCAGATGTGTTTCATGGTCACCTGCGTGGAGCCGCCGCCGAACTGCAGATGGAAGAACGTCTTGGTGCCGGCGCGCCGGCCCTGCTCGGCCCAGCCAAAGGTGGTGGGCGGGTCGTAGTCGATCACCGCGATCTCGATCTCGAGCGAGCGCAGCGGGGTCCTGAGGTGGAGCTGAAGGCGCGCGCCTTTTTTCATGGGTGAGCGGGCCCGCACGTCCCGGCATCCCGGGAACCAGTCGGGGATGCGGGCCGGGTCGGTGAGCAGCGCGAACACCTTCTCGATCGGCGCGCCGATGGCGCCGGAGAACTGGTAGGTGGCAGGTTTCATGGGGGGGGACAATATAAGGCGGCGGTCGATAAGACGGCGGTCAGGTGAAGCGGCGGTCGGGGACCGCCTGACCGCGGCCTTCCTCGAC
>WNGP01005220.1_pt1 | contig 10830 bp, 11 predicted proteins | sample 5407671 | NCBI WGS metagenome assembly WNGP01 (sample SAMN13153381, study PRJNA577476) | soil metagenome | isolation source: 40 cm soil or saprolite under Garry oak tree replicate 2 | place: USA:California | collected 2016-06-15
CGGATCGCGCGCCTTGTTGCACAGGTCCGCCGTCTTTTGCGGATCCCGCGCGGTGTAGGACGTGATGTCGCGGCCGAGGCTCTGGAAACAGACCGGGCGCACGTTCGCCGGCGCGCGCTCGCACGACTTGGCGGCGTCGCCCATGTCGCCGTGATTCAGATTCAACATGACGGACGTCTGCATCTGATAGCAGGCATGCAAATACCGCTCGGCCATGATGGAGCACGGATACAGCGGATCCGCCGGATCGAGCGCCTTGAATGTCGTGCCGCTCATGTGGTGATGGCTGTGCATGGCAAGCATCGTCGCCGGATGATGCGGGGCGGTCGCGTTGATCACGCTCTCCATGAACGCCCCGCCGTAGCACGACTCGCGGTCCCAGCCGTCGGCGAGCAGGTCGCAATCGGTCAAAGCGCGGGGCAGGTCGTGGCTGTACAGCATCGTCAGCCCGTGCCCCATCCCGTGCACGCACTGGAAGAGCACCCAGCGGCTCGCGGTGGCGCCCTTAAACGGCTGGCACAACGCTTCGACTTCCGGCTGCGTCACCTGATCGCGCGTTTCGAAATACGCCTGGATCACGCCGTGCCGGCAGCCCGACGAGAAGCCGTCGCCGCAGGCGGTGAAGGTGGCGGGAATATCGGTGGAAATGCCGAACGCCTCGATGCCGATGCCGTGGGCAAACTCATGCGCGTGTTCCGCCGCGTCGGGATCTGCGGCCGCGACGCGATCGAGCGTCGCCACCGCATCCGCGACCCCATAAGCTTTAAGACGCTCCGTGAAGAGCTGCCCGTAACAGGTGTTGCGCGCCTCACCGGCGAAGCGGCGGCAGGCCTCGGCCGGGCCGTTGCCCGCCGCAGGGGTGAGCCGGTTCGCGGCGATGCCGGCGAGGGCGAGCACCGCGAGGGCCATCAGGACTTTTTGCGTTTGCGTCATGGTAGAACAGTAATGTGCTTGCGTGCGTGGTTCCAGCTTCCTAAGCTTGGGCCGTGTCGCGCCAGAACGAAACCAGGCGGGTGATCATCGTGGCGGACGCGCACCTCGGCCAGGTGCCGCCCGCCGTCGGCACGGCGTTCCACACGTTTCTCGAGCAGATCCCCGGGCCGGGGGACCACCTCGTGCTGATGGGTGACCTGTTCGACTTCTGGTTCGAGTATAAGAGCGTCATTCCCCGCAAGCACTTCGCGACCGTCGCCAAGCTCCAGGAGGTGCGCGCCCGCGGCATCCCGATCACGTTCGTAGGCGGGAATCACGATCGCTGGGGCGGGTCGTTCTTCACGCAGGATCTCGGAATCGAGTTCTTCGGCGGCGAGGCGGAGCTGGAGCTGGGCGGGCGGCGCGCCTTCATTACGCACGGCGATGGCCTCACCGAGCAGCACTGGAGCGGCGCGCTGATGCATCGCGTGCTGCGGCACCCCGTGACGGTCGCGGTGTTTCGCGTGCTGCATCCCACGATTGGCTTCTGGATCGCCGATCTGTTTTCGCGCCATCTGGCCGACAATACGAAGGACCGCGCCGTGCTCGATCGCGCGGCCGCCGCGCAGCGTCGCTGGGCCGCCGACTTTCTGGCCGCGCACGCGGACGTGCAGCTGGTCATCATGGCGCACACGCATCGGCCGGTGGTCGATCGCTTGCCCGATGGGCGTGCCTACTTGAATCCTGGGGCGTTTCTGGACGGCGGGCGTTACGCCGTCGTCACGCCCGCCGGCGTGGAGTTGAAGCAGTTCACAGCGGCACAACTTCGACCTGCTTGAGCTTCTCACCCAGGAACCGCGCTCCCACCTTCCGAAAATGCTGCTCGTCGTCCGACACCACGAAGCGATGATCGTGCGTCCCACCGTTCGCCAGCAGATCCAGCCGCTCCAGCTCACGCGCCACCGCCGTCGCCGTCTCCTCGGCTGAGTCGACCAGTTTCACATCCGGGCCCATGACCCGGGCCAGGAGCGGTTTGAGCAACGGATAATGGGTGCAGCCCAGGACGAGGACATCGACCTTGGCGCGCTGCAGCGGTGCGAGATACTCGCGCGCGATCAACTCGGCGGCGGGATGGTCGAACCACCCTTCCTCGACGAGCGGCACGAGCAGCGGACAGGCCTGGCTGTGGACGCGCGCATCGGGGCGCAGCGCTTTGATCGCACGCTCGTACGCGCCGCTCGCGATGGTGCCGGCGGTGCCGATCACCCCGATCGTGCCGGTCTTGGTCGCCGCCACCGCCGCGCGCGCGCCCGGCTCGATCACGCCCACGACCGGCACCGCCGAACGCTCCCGCAAGTAGCTCAGGGCGTGCGCCGTGCTGGTGTTGCACGCGACGACCACGGCCTTCACGCCGCGCTGCAAGAGGAAGGCGAGAATCTCGGCGCTGTAGCGGCGGACCGTATCCGGCGACTTGGGACCATACGGCACGCGGGCGGTATCTCCGAAGTAGATGACGGACTCGTGCGGCAGGCGCTCGAACAACGCGCGCGCGACGGTCAGTCCCCCGATCCCGGAATCGAAGACGCCGAGCGGAGCCTCATTCATGGAGCGGAATGCTGACGCCGATGCCGCCCGGGAAGGCGCGCACCTTGAGATCGGGCGGGAAGTCCTTGAGGTGGCCCGACACGTAGGCTTCCGCGCCCGAGAAGAGATGATTGAACACCCACAGCACGAGCCAGTCCTGCACTTCCTGCCGCTTGAGCCGAAGATTGTTGGAATGAATCCGCTTGAAGTAGTTCGCTTCCTGCTCGGCCTTGAACGTCATCATCGCCGTCACGCCTTCCCACGCCACGAACGCCGCGCCGGTCATCGGCCGGCCGGTCGCCGCCTGGCCCCAGCCTGGCAAAATGAAGGAGCGCAGAAAGGCTCCCATGGGCCTGACGCCGTGGTGGATGGTGTCGGCGGGGAGAGTAATGTGGGTCGTGTCGCGTCGCGTCGAATCCTGGCTCGCAAGTCTGCACGTCGGCACGACTGCAAGCAGGCACCCGAGCGCGATCGCGTGCCGACATGCCAACGTGCCGACATGCATTCTCACCGTGCTACGAGAACGTTCAAGCGTCCCCGCTCCACCTTTACCGTGCATTCGTTGACTCCGGGCTCCCGCAGCTCGCCGTCGACGTGCAGCACGAGCGGCTCCTCGGGCGAGCGAACGACGAGCTTCGTGGTCTTGATGAGTACGACCTCGCGCATGGTGACGTGCGTGCCGCGCATGACCCGGGGAATCGCCAGGAGAAAGCGCGGCAGTGAGACACGCCGGATCACGCAGACATCCAACTTGCCGTCCGCCGGATCGGCGTCGGGAGCGAACCGATAGCTGCCGCCCGCCGTCGTGCCGTTGCACACCTCCACCATCATCATGTTCCCGCGCTCGCGAAACCCAGCTGCCGTGAGATCCAGGACCGGCGGCTCGAACGTAAAGAACGTCTGCACAATCGGCACGAGATAAGATAGAAAGCCGCGCAGGTGCTGCATCGCGTTGCGAGTCTTCACCACCGCCGGCCCGAATCCGAAGCCGAGGCTGTTCACGAACCACTCGTCGAGCACGCGGCCCGCGTCGAACCGCGTGGGCCGGGCGGTCACGAGGCGGGCAACGGCCCGCACCGGATCGTGCTTGTATACGCCGACGAGCTTGGCAAAGTCATTGCCGGAGCCTATCGGGACGACGCCGAGCACGGCGTCACTACCCGCGCGGAGCAAGCCGTTGGCGACTTCATGGACGGTGCCGTCGCCGCCGACCGCGACCACGTGCTTTGCCCCCTGCTGCGCCGCCGCAGTCGCCAGCTCCTGACCATGACCTGGCCCGGCCGTCCGAGCGACATCCACCGCCCACCCCTGCGCGCGGAATGCCCGGGCCACCACGGCCTCGGCGCGCCCTGCGGCGCCTCGTCCCGCAGCCGGATTGAGGATGACGTGGGCATGAAGCACGCGGCAGACAAGATATCATCTCGTCTGCCGCGGAAGGGACTGCGGAGTCAGATGCCCGAGTTACTTCGACAGATACTGCTCTTCCCAATCGACGGCGAACTCGACGCTGCAGCGGCCGCACATCATGCGCGTGGGCCGGCCCCGCAGCGGGACGCGGTCCCGGCAGGAGGGACAGACAGCGTAGTGTTCGCCGATTTCAATCGAACGGGGAACTGTGCGCGGACGCGGCACGACGGTCCATTTCCGCGGCGGCGAGTTGGACATCTGCAGGAACGCCCGGACGACTGCAACTGGTGTTCCCTTGACATCGACCACCGCGGCGAGGCCTTGGGCCTTGATCAAGCGGTACCAGGCACCGCGCCGCAGATTGCAATTCACATCGGCCTGTAAACGAGCCCACACCATCAGTATTCTCTCGGGCGTCGAGGGGACGACCATAGTAACGTGGACCAAACGAGTTGGAAGTGACGGTCGTCACGCTACGTTTTGCCATTGCCCTCCGCCCAATTAATGTCGAACTCCTTCTCGCATTTCTTGCACTGGAGCGAGCGGACGGTCGTCTTCTTGGGCAGCGGAGCCCGCGCCCGGCAGTTCGGGCAGACGCCGTACATTCCCCGAAGATGGGGCGGCGCCTTGCGGTTTTCCTCGGAGCCGTGCACGACACTCCAATACTGCGGCGGGCGCTGCTGGATCTCGAGCCATGCCCGGAGCACACCGACCTTGCGGTGGTTGATTTCGAGCACGGCCTGGAGGTCGGTGAGTTCGATCACGCGGTACCACGCACCGCGGCGCATCTTGATGGGGACGTCAGCCTGCAGGCGCGCAAAAAGAATAGCCACCACGGCTCCTGGTCGGGGAGACGAGAATGGGCGCGGGCACAATATAGTGATCAGCGCAAGCGGCAGGAGCTAGCGAAAACCCCTACGAGTTATCCCATCCGATATCGAAATAGCCGTTGCACTTGGGACAGCGCATACTGGTCGCCCGCTCTTCCAGCCTGGCCCGTTCGCGGCAGTTGGGACAGACGCCGTAACGCGAACCCCAGGTGAGGGGCAGCCGGGCTGAGCGCGCCGGCCGCGGCACCACGGCCCAGCGCGTGGGACGCGCCGGCAGGATGTCGAGTGAGGGCCGCGGGATCGGCGTCGGTGTGCCGTTGACGTCGAGGATGGCTTCCATGGGGGTCAGGCGCACGACGCGGTACCAGGCGCCGCGGCGCAGGTGGCCGCCTTCCGAAGGGCGCAGCCGGGCCCATTGCGAGGTCGTAGCCATCGGTCCTCCCACTGCGAGCTTCCCTACGAATGCGCTGGTGCGCAACGAAAGTCAACAGCGGGGGTGGCGGGAGCGTGTAGGAATCGAACCTACCGAGGCCCGTTAGAGCCCCAAACAGTTTTGAAGACTGGTCAGGCCACCAGACCCAATCCGCTCCCAACGCAGGGATTGCCGATGATTCGGTAGACCGCTAACGCCTGGTTCCCCATCATCCGTCGAAAGGCCGCCGGAAAGCTCGCCACGAATCGGTCGAGATATACGGCCTCTGCATCCGAAGCTGGTGGCCCCGTGATCACGTAGCTGGCGCCGATCTCCGCGATATACTGCCATAAGCGGCAGCGGTCGTCGGCGATGAGGGGTGCCGACGCCCGGCGGTCCGTGAAAAGCGCCAGCGCGCGCGGCTTGCTGAAGACGAAGATAGCCTCAGGAGGGGTCGCCTGCTTCACGAATTCGAAAAGCTCGACGCTCTCGGCTGTGGCTACTCCCTCAGCTAACGGTCCAAAGCGCATCGTCGAGTATTTCGCGCCATACAGCAACGCGACCACCACCGCGAGCACGACGATGACGCGGTTGCGTAACTGACGTGGAGCATTCAGCCCGCGAACGCCAAGCATGCAGTAGTAGAGGTAGAACGGGATCAGCGGTATGAGAAACCGTGTGCCCTGATTCGCCGGCCACAGCAGTACGGGCACGGTGTAGAGCCACGGGAAGATTTCAATAGCTGTCGACCCCAGCCGCAGCGCTCGGGCGTAGCCATACACCGCGAATCCAGCCGTCACCACGAACGCGACCCTTCTTCCCCACTCGGTGTACCCGTTCGCCCAGATGTCCGACAATGCCCGCAAATAGGCCACCGCGTTGCGCACCACGGTACCGGCTGAGAGCGAGAGTTGGTCGAAGTAGCTTGCGTCCCGCGCTCCGACGGCGTACTGCACCCCGGCCAAAACGATTGCGACCCCGCACGTCACCGCCGTCATCTGACTGACGCGCCGCGTACGCACCAAGTCGTGCAACAGGAAACAGGGGATCAGGACGACACCCAGCACCCGGGTCGCCACGGACGCATAGGTCGCGACCCCCGCCAGCACGGCAAACGCGAGCCGACGGCGATGGTCCAGTTCCTCCACGCGTTGAAAGAGGTACAGGCTGAGCAGCGTGAAGCAGAGGAACGGGATGTCCGAGAGCACATCATCTTTGATGTCCAGAAAGTACGGATTGAGCCCCATAACGAGGATGAGCGCGATCAGGTACGGCTTTGGAAGATCGCGCCGGAATACTCGCGGCATCAGGAGCAACGCGCCGACGAAGCAGACGACAACCAGAACCTTCATAGGACGAAAGTCGAGACCGAAGACCTTGACGACGGGGGCGAGCAGCAGCGGGAAGCCGGGTGGGTACGTCCGCGGACCGATCGAAGGGTTGTGCCGATTGTAGATATAGCCGGTCTCCGCGTACGCCACGCCTGTGGCGATGTTGCGGGCATGGTGAACGTACTGCGCGAAGTCGTCGCCCCAACGCTGCCCCGGCCGGATCGTCGCCAGGTACACAAGGCCGACCAAACCGGCCACGCGCCACATCAGGCGTGTTGCGACGTGACCGCGATGACGTCGATCTCGACGCGCGCGGCCTTGGGCAGGCCGGCGGCCTGCACCGTCGACCGTGCCGGCTTGTGCGCACCGAACTGCCTCGCGTACACCTCATTCATTTGCGCAAAGTCGGCCATGTCCGCCAGATACACCGTCGTCTTCACGACATTCGCGAGCGACGTTCCAGCCGCGGACAGCACCGCCTTCAGATTCGCGAACACCTGCTCGGTCTGCTCGGCCGTCGTCTTGCCGACGAGCTCGCCGCTTTTCGGATCGAGCGCGACCTGCCCCGCCGTGAAGACGAGACCGTCGATGGCGATCGCCTGGCTGTAGGGTCCAATCGCCTTCGGCGCCGCGTCGGTTGCGATCGTACGCATTAGAAGAGTCCCTCGATGGTGCCGTCAGGAAGCAGCCGAATCCGCTCGGCGGCGGGGCTCTTGCCGAGCCCCGGCATCGTCATGATGTCGCCCGCGAGCGCCACGACGAAACCGGCGCCGGCCGCCGGCAGAATGTCGCGCACGTGGAGCGTGAACCCCGTCGGCGCGCCGAGCTGCGTGGCGTCGTCGGAGAAGGAGTACTGCGTTTTCGCCATGCACACCGGCGTCTCGCCGAGCCCGAGCTTCGGCAACAGCTCGAGGGCGCGGTCGGCGGCCGGCGCGAACGACACGTTGCCCGCCCCGTAGATCTCCCGCGAGATCGTCTCGATCTTCTCACGAATCGGGCGGCGCTCGTCGTACAACGGCTTGAACGCGGCTCTGCCCGTCTTGAGGAGCCCGAGAAGCGCTTCGGCGACCGCAACGCCGCCTTCCCCACCCTTTTCCCAGACGTCGCAGCGGATGACCTCGACACTTTCCGCCGCGCCGACAGCGCGCACGGCGTCGAATTCTTCGTCCGTATCCGTGGTGAAGCGATTGAGTGCGACGATCGCGGGAACTCCGAATCGCTTCACGTTCCGAATGTGGCGGCGGAGGTTTTCGGCGCCCCGCTGCACGGCGGCGGGGCTCGCGACGCCGAGCTGCTCTTTCTTGACGCCGCCATGCATTTTGAGCGCGCGGACCGTGGCCACGATGATCGCGGCCTCGGGCTTGAGCCCCGCAAAGCGGCATTTGATGTCGAAAAACTTTTCGGCGCCCAGATCGGCGCCGAACCCGGCTTCCGTCAACACGATATCCGCCAGCGCCAGACCCAGTTTCGTCGCGACCACGGAGTTGCACCCGTGCGCGATGTTGCCGAAGGGCCCGCAATGGACGAGCGCCGGTCCGCCTTCGAGCGTCTGCACGAGATTCGGGTTGATGGCGTCCTTGAGCAGCAGCGTCATCGCCCCCTGCGCCTTGAGATCGCTCGCCCGGCCGGCGCTCTTGTCGGGGCGGAGGCCGACGACGATGCGTGCGATTCGCTCTTCGAGATCCTGGGTCCCCGTCGCGAGCGCCAGGATGGCCATGATCTCCGAGCCGGGAATGATGACGAAGCGCTCTTCCCGCATGGGGCCGCCCGACAGACCGCCCAGCCCCACAATGATGCTGCGCAAGGCCCGATCGTTCATATCGATCGTGCGCGGCCAGGTGATGCGGCGAACGTCCAGTCCCAGGGCATTGCCGTGATGCAAGTGGGCGTCGAGCATCGCCGACAGCAGATTGTGCGCGCTCGCGATCGCGTGGAAGTCGCCCGTGAAATGCAGGTTGATGTCTTCCATCGGCACGACCTGCGCGTAGCCGCCGCCGGCGGCCCCGCCCTTCACGCCGAACACGGGCCCAAGCGACGGCTCGCGCAGCGCGAGAATCGCGTTCTTGCCGAGCTTCCGGAGCGCCTGCGTCACCCCCACGGTGACCGTCGACTTCCCTTCTCCGGCGGGCGTGGGATTGATGCCCGTCACGAGCACGAGTTTCCCCTTGGCCGCGCGTTGCTCGAGCGCGCGCAGCGAGATCTTTGCCTTGTACCTCCCGTACAGCTCCACATCGTCGTCCGACAGCCCCAGCTCCGCCGCCACGTCGCGAATGGGGCGCAGTTTCGCGGCCTGGGCGATGGCGATGTCGGAGGGGACTTTGGTTCCGGTCACAGGGAGGTCGCGAGGCGTGCCCCGAAGCAGCGTTGCGCGTTCGCGGTCGTGCGCTCCGCCAGCGCCTGCAGCGTCTCGCCGCACAGCGCCGCCGCGCGCTCGGCGACTGCGCGCACGAACGCGGGCTCGTTGCGTGTGCCGCGATGCGGCACGGGAGCCAGATAGGGCGCGTCGGTCTCGACCAAAAGACGGTCGGACGGGCAGACGGCCAGACGGCCGGTGAGGGGCCAGTTTTTAAACGTGATCATGCCGCTGAAGGAGAAGTACGCGCCAATCGCCATGCCCGCTTCCCAGACCGCGTCGCCGGAAGAAAAGCTGTGGAGCACGGCGATCGGGTCGCCCGGGGTCAGGGCGCGGAGCATCGCGGCGATGTCGTCGTCGGCGTCGCGGGAGTGGATGATCACCGGTTTGCCGACGTCCTGCCCGAGCCGCAGCTGCGCCTCGAACGCGCGCCGCTGCGTGTCGCGTGGTGCATGCATGTAGTGGTAATCGAGCCCGGTCTCGCCCACGGCGACGACTTCCGGCGCAGCGAGCAGCTCCGCAACCCGCCGCCGCGCGCTGTCCGACCAGCTGCCGGCTTCGTGCGGGTGCACGCCGGCCGTCGCCGAGAGCCCCGGCGTCCCGGCGGCCAGCGTGCAGGCCTGCTCACTGCGGCCGACCGTGTCCGCGATCACCACGACGTGTCCCACGCCCGCCGCCTGCGCGCGCGTGAGCGCGGCGTCGCGATCGGCGTCGAAGGCCGCATCGCCGAGGTGACAGTGCGTGTCGACTAGCGTGCGGGCTGCGGGGCGCGGGGCTGCGGCGCCGACGGCGTCACCGGCGGTCCGGACACGGGCGGCGACGCGGGCGCACGCGTGCCGAACGTCCGCGCGCCGCGCGCATCCTCACCGGGCCAGCGCTTTTCGATCCAGAGCAGCACGGGCGCCGCGATATAGATAGAAGAGAAGGTGCCCGTGAAGATGCCGAACGACATGACCCAGGCGAACGGCCGGATCACCTCGCCGGCGAGGAGCAGCAGCGACAGCGTGGTGGCAATGGTGGTGCCGTGCGTCAGCACCGAGCGCGGCAGCGTCTCGTTGATCGAGAGGTTGAGAATCTCGTACAGATTCTGGCGCCGGTATTTCCGCAGGTTTTCTCGTACGCGGTCGAAAATGATGATCGTGTCGTTCAGCGAGTAGCCCACGACCGTCAGGACCGCGCCCACGACGACGAGGCTGACCTCGAGGTGCATGACGCTGATGAACGCGATCGTGGCGACCACGTCGTGCGCCGTCGCGACGACCGCCGCGAGGCCGAAGCGCCACTCGAAGCGAACCGCAAGGTACATGAGCGTGACGACGAAGCTGAACAGGATGGCGATGATGGCCTTCCCTTGCAGCTCGCGGCCGACCTTGGGGCCGACCGCTTCGCGCCGCTCGATCCGGTACTGGCCCGCGCCGACGCTCTGGTCGAACGCGCGGGCCACGGCGTCGGCGACGGCCTGCGTGCCGGCCTCTCCCTCGGCGCTCTCCGAGCCGATCCGCGCGGTGACCACGAAGGAGGTGTCGGAGCCAAAATTCTTGAGCTCCGCGCCCTTGAGCCCGACGTTGTCGAGCGCGGCGCGGACGTTGGCGATCGGCACCTTATGCGCCGCCTCGACCTGCACCTGCGTCCCGCCCGTGAACTCGATGCTGTAGTTCACGCCGCGCGTCACGAGGAAGCCGAGGCCGACGAGCATGATGGCGCCTGTGAGCGAGAACGCCCAGCGGCGCCATTTAATGAAGTCGTATTGCGCGTTCGCGAAGAGTCTGATCATCAGATGCTCAGGGTCACCATGTCGGGCCGCCGCTGCAGCCACATGAGGAACAGCGTCTTCACGACGAAGATCGCCGAGATCATCGAGGCGATGATACCGATGATCAGAGTGATGGCAAAGCCCTGCACCGGGCCGGTCCCGACGGCGTAGAGAATCAGCGCGGTGAGGATGGTGCTGACGTTCGAGTCCACGATCGCGTTCATCGCGTGCAGGAAGCCGTCATCGAC
>WNGP01013283.1_pt1 | contig 10830 bp, 11 predicted proteins | sample 5407671 | NCBI WGS metagenome assembly WNGP01 (sample SAMN13153381, study PRJNA577476) | soil metagenome | isolation source: 40 cm soil or saprolite under Garry oak tree replicate 2 | place: USA:California | collected 2016-06-15
CAGGCGAACAACGCTGCCACATCGATGTTCGCCGGCGAGCGCTGCCCAGAACAGCGCTGCCACATCGATGTTCGCCGGCGAACAGCGCTGCCACATCGATGTTCGCCGGACTGCGCCGTGCAGAACAGCGCTGCCACATCGATGTTCGGGGCGGCCGGGCGGCCTGCCGGGGTCGCCCGCTTGCCGGGTCGCCTGCTTGCCGGGCGGCCGGGCGACGCCGGGGCACGCGGCGAGGCGTGCCCGTCGCCGCGTGCTGGGCGGGGGTTAGAGCTGGCCGACGGCGGTGAGCCAGATGACCGCTTCGCCGGCCTCGTCGGAGCCGGCCAGGTCGACCTCGGCGGTGAAGCCCCAGTCGTGGTCGCCGGCCGGGTCGTCGAAGATCTGGCGTACCCGCCAGAGGCCCTGGTCCGAGTCGTCGATGATCAGCATCGCGGGGCCGCGGGCGTCGGCGGCCGTGGAGATCTCGCCGTGCTCGGCGAAGTACGGCTCCAGCGCGTCCGCCCAGGCGTCGGCGTTCCAGCCCGCCTCGGCGTCCAGCTCGCCGAGCTCGTCCCAGCGGCGCAGCGCGGCGAGCTCGACCCGGCGGAAGAGCGCGTTCCGCACCAGGACCCGGAACGCCCGCACGTTGCCGGTCACGGCCGGCGGCCGCTCGTCCAGCATGCCTGCGGCCTCGGCTCCGGCCGCGTCCGGGTGGGCGAGCCGCTCCCACTCGTCGAGCAGGCTCGAGTCGACCTGCCTGACCATCTCGCCGAGCCACTCGATCAGGTCGGTGAGTTCCTCGGTCTTGGCCTCGTCCGGCACGGTCTGGCGCAGCGCCTTGTAGCAGTCGGCGAGGTAGCGCAGCAACAGCCCTTCCGACCTGGCCAGGCCGCACCAGGCGATGTACTCGCTGAACGTCATCGCCCGCTCGTACATGTCCCTGGCCACCGACTTGGGACTCAGCTCGTAGTCGGCGACCCACGGGTGTCCCTGCCTGTAGATCTGGTAGGCGGACTCGAGCAGGTCGGCGAGCGGCTGCGGGTAGCTGACCGACTCGAGCTGCTGCATCCTGGTCTCGTAGTCCACGCCCTCGGCCTTCATCTCGGCGACCCTCTCGCCGCGCGCCCTGAAGAGCTGCGCGGACAGCACGGGCCTGGGGTTGTCGAGAGTCGACTCGATCACCGAGAGCACGTCGAGCGGGTAGTCCGGCGATGTCACGTCGAGCAACTCGACGGCGGCCAGGGCGAGTGGCGAGAGAGGTTGGTTAAGGGCAAAGTCTTCTTGCAGGTCGACGGTGAGCCTGACCATCCTGCCCGCCTCGTCCGGCTGGTCCAGTCGCTCGACCACGCCGCCGGCCAGCAGCGCCCGGTAGACCTGGATCGCCCGGTGGATGTGGCGGCGCCGGGCCGGCCGGTCCTCGTGGTTGTCGGTCAGCAGGTGCCGCATCGAGGCGAACGCGTCGCCGGGGCGGGCGATCACGTTGAGCAGCATCGCGTGGCTGACCGCGAAGCTCGACCTGAGCGGCTCGGGCTCGGCCGCGACCAGCCGGTCGAACGTCGGCTGGCCCCAGGAGACCATCCCCGGCGGCGGCTTCTTGCGCACCACCTTGCGCCGTTTCCTCGGGTCGTCGCCGACCTTGGCCAGCGCCCTGTGGTTGGCGATGACATGCTCGGGGGCCTGGACCACGACCATGCCCGCGTCGTCGAACCCGGCCCGCCCGGCGCGGCCCGCGATCTGGTGGAACTCCCGCGCCTGGAGCAGGCGCGTGACGCTCCCGTCGTACTTGCTCAGCGAGGTGAACAGGACGGTCCTGATCGGCACGTTGATGCCGACGCCGAGGGTGTCCGTGCCGCAGATCACCTTGAGCAGGCCGGCCTGGGCCAGCGTCTCGACCAGGCGCCGGTAGCGGGGGAGCATCCCGGCGTGGTGCACCCCGATGCCGTGCCTGACCAGGCGGGACAGCGTCTTGCCGAAGCCCGCGGAGAACCGGAACTTGCCGATCAGCTCGGCGATCGCGTCCTTCTCGGCGCGGCTGCACACGTTGACGCTCATCAGCGCCTGCGCCTGCTCGATCGCGGCCGCCTGGGTGAAGTGGACGACGTAGATCGGCGCCTGCTTGGCGGCGAGCAGTTCGGTGATCGTCTCGTGCAGCGGGTCCGCCGCGAACCGGAACGTCAGCGGGACCGGGCGCTCGGCGGACTTGATCACCGCGGTGGGACGGCCGGTACGGCGGGCCAGGTCATCCTCGAACCTGCTGACGTCGCCAAGGGTGGCCGACATCAGCAGGAACTGCGCTCGCGGCAGCTCGATCAGCGGCACCTGCCAGGCCCAGCCGCGGTCGGGGTCGGCGTAGTAGTGGAACTCGTCCATGACCACCAGGTCGGCATCGGCCTCGGCGCCGCAGCGCAGCGCGATGTTGGCGAGCACCTCGGCGGTGCAGCAGATGATCGGCGCCTCCGCGTTGACGCTGCCGTCGCCGGTCATCATCCCGACGTTGACCGGGCCGAAGATGTCGCAGAGCGCGAAGAACTTCTCCGAGACCAGCGCCTTGATCGGCGCGGTGTAGAAGCTGCGGTCTCCGGCCGCCAGCGCGACGAAGTGGGCGGCGGTGGCGACCAGGCTCTTGCCTGACCCGGTCGGGGTGGACAGGATCACGTTCGCGCCGGACACGATCTCGATCAGGGCCTCGTCCTGGTGCGGGTACAGCGCGAGCCCCCGCGTGTCGGCCCACTGCGTGAAGGCGGTGTACAGCGCATCGGGGCCGGTGGACTCGGGCACCAGTTCGGTGAGGGTCATGACCTCTCCATGGTGCCAGTTCCCCCGGGTGCTCGGGCCGCGCCGGGTGTGCGTGGGGCCGCTGCGGGTGTGCGTGGGCACTGCAGGGCGCGTGCGCAAGCTGGCGTGGTGACCGGGCGGTGGCCCGGCCCGGCTAGGTTGGGGTCTATGTGCCGAAGCATCAAGACCTTGCGAGAGCCCTACACCGAGCAGGTAACCGAGCAGGACGTGCGGGCGGCCGCCCTGCAGTACGTGCGCAAGATCAGCGGATTCCGGGCGCCGGCGGCGCACAACGCCGAGGCGTTCAACGCGGCCGTCGACGCGGTCTCGCGGGCCACCGCGGAACTGCTCGACCGGCTCGAGGTCCGGCAGTCCGCGGCGGCCGTCAGATCCCGTTGATGATCTGTTGCCGCTGCGCCTGGAACTCCGACTCGGTGACGATGCCCTTGTCGAGCAGCTGCTTGAGCCGGGCAAGCCGCTCCTCGACGCTGCCCTGGCCCCCGCTAGTGTCGAACGCGCTGAACGTGGACGGGGTCGGCGCGCGCGGGCTAGGGGCTGCTGGCTGACCGACCGGGGAGAAGCCGGCGGGCTCGTTGAACGACGAGAATCCGGCGGGCTCGCCGAAGGCGGCTGCTGGCGTGGCCTGAGGGCCTGGACCGCCTATGTCGTCAAAGGAACTCGGCCCTGAGGAGCCTGAGAAGCTGTCCGCGGCCGGCTTCGGCCCGGGGACCTCGTGCGCGGTTCGGTTGCGGGCCCGGTCCCTGAGTTCGCGCAGCCGCTCCATGGCCGCCTGCCTGGCGGCGGGGTCGCCAGACCGCAGCGCCTCGGCCAGTTTGCCTATTTCCCCGGATTCCATATGTATCGGCAGTTCCTGGCCACGCGGGCCGAGAACGCGCAAGACGTCGCCGCCCGATGCCGATGCGCCGAGCCCTCCAGCCCGGTCGGCGCCGGGCATCCCGCCTGCACCTGCCGGGCCCTGGCCGCCGCGCATCTGCTGCGCAATGTCGACCATCGTGCGCACCGAGTCGGTCGGCGCGCTGGGATCGATCCTGATCTCGCCGGTCTTGGAGTGCACCTCGACGCCGATCGTCGTCCCTACCGCGTGCGCGAGGATGTTCTTCTCGGTCACGTTCCCGCGGATGACCTCGCCGGTCGGCTTGCGCACCTCGATCACGTAATGGTGCTCGCGGTGCGACGCGGCACCGTGGCCATGCCCGGACGCGGGCTCGCTCCGGGCTTGCACGATCGTGCCCTGGGCTGGTTCCCATTTGTGGCCCAGCATGCTTGCCCTCCCCGCGCCGTATGTCAGGTTGGACTATACCGGCGGGACTTACGGCTGGCTCATGGTCGTCGCATGCCTGATCAGGAAGGAGTCGGGCGGCACCAGGTCGAGGCCGTCGGGGTCGTTCAGGTAGCCCGGCGAGGGTGCTAGGCCGTCCTGGTGTTGCTCGCCTCCTCCAGGCCGAGTTCGGTGATCGACGTCTCCCGCATCTTGAACTTCTGCACCTTGCCGGTGATCGTCATCGGGAAATCGGTGCCGAACCGGACGTAACGCGGGATCTTGTAGTGCGCGATCTTGCCCCGGCAGTACTCCCTGACGTCGTCCGGGCTCAGTTCCTGGCCGGGCCGCAGCCGGATCCAGGCGCAGAGTTCCTCGCCGTACTTCACATCCTCGCGAGGGTAGATGTTCTCGCCGCCGCGGATCACCATGTCCTTGATCCGTCCCACGATGTTGAGGTAGCCGGCCTCGTCCATGACCGCCAGGTCGCCGGTGTGCATCCAGCGCGCCGAGTCGATCGCCTCGGCGGTCTTGTCCGGTTCGTTCCAGTAGCCCAGCATCACCGAGTAGCCGCGCGTGCACAGTTCGCCCGGGGTGTCCCTGGGCAGCACCCGGCCGGTTTCCGGGTCGACGATCTTGACTTCCACGTGCGGGTGTACCCGCCCGACGGTCGAGACCCGGCGATCCATGTCGTCGTCGGCGGTCGTCTGCGTCGAGACCGGCGACGTCTCGGTCATCCCGTAACAGATCGTCACCTCGGTCATGTTCATCTCGCTGACGACCCGCTTCATGACCTCGACCGGGCACGGCGAACCCGCCATGATGCCGGTCCGCAGCGTGGACAGCTCGTAGTCGCCGAAGTCGGGCAGCGCTAGCTCGGCGATGAACATGGTCGGCACGCCGTACAACGACGTGCACCGCTCGGCCTGGACCGCGCGCAGCGTCAGCGCCGGGTCGAAGCCGGGGGCGGGGATCACGATGCAAGCACCGTGCGTGGTGCAGGCCAGGTTGCCCAGCACCATGCCGAAGCAGTGGTAGAACGGCACCGGGATGCACACCCGGTCCTGCTGGGAGTAACCGCAGCCGGCGCCGATGAAGAGCGCGTTGTTCAGGATGTTGTGATGCGAGAGCGTCGCGCCCTTCGGGAACCCGGTCGTCCCGCTCGTGTACTGGATGTTGATCGGGTCGTCGAACGACAGGCCTGCCTCGCGCTCGCGCAGCGGGTCGTCGCCGGCGGCGGCCCGCCCTGACTCGAAGAGCGCGTGCCAGGCAGGCGTGCCGACGTAGATCACGTCCTCGAGGTCGGGCAGGCCGGGCCCGACCTCCTCGATCATGGCGCGGTAGTCACTGGTCTTGAACTGCTCCGCGCTGACCAGCGCGCGGACGCCGGACTGCCGCAGCGCGAACGCCAGTTCATGGCTGCGGTAGGCCGGGTTGATGTTGACCAGGATGATCCCTGCCTTGGCGGTCGCGTACTGCAACTGGACCCACTCGGCGCAGTTCGGTGCCCAGATCCCGACCCGGTCGCCGGCCTGCAGCCCGGCCGCGATGAGGCCGCGGGCCAGGGTGTCGGTCTCGGCGTCGAAGACCGAGTACGTCCACCGGCGGCCGGTCGGCACATCCACGAGCACCTCGGCGTCAGGATGCGCGGCGGCGACCCGGCCGAGGTTCTCGCCGATGGTCTCGCCGAGCAGCGTCATGGCGGACGCGCCGTGGCTGTAGGACAGCGTGACTTCGGAGGACATGAGCCGTTCCCTTCGCAGGCTGATGCACCCCATCGTGCCCGTTATGCCGCGTGGTGTGAAGCTGAGGGGTCCGACCCCGGGAAGTAAATGTGCCACTCGGCATCAGGCGGGATTATGGTGATCATTGCAGGATTGAATTGGACTTTGACCGGAGCGGCACGTGGTCCTTTTGGTCATCTGGCTCGTCGCGGCCGCCGCGCTCGGTGCGGCCGAGATGCTGACGACGACGCTCGCACTGGGCCTGATGGCGGTTGGCGCGCTTGCCGCCGCACTGACCGAGGCCGCCGGAGGCGACCCGCTCCTGCAGCTCGCGGTCTTCGTGGCGGTCTCGCTCGCCGGGATCGTGCTGATCAGGCCGGTGGCGCTGCGGCGGCTGCAACGCAGGTCGACGCTGCGGACCGGGACCGCGGCGCTGGTGGGCCAGACCGGCTACGTGCTCGCGGACGTCACGCCGCACGCCGGGCGGATCAGGATCGGCGGCGAGGAATGGTCGGCTCGGCCCTATGACGAGTCGTCGGTCATCGCGGCCGGGTCCACGGTCGACATCCTGCAGATCAAGGGCGCCACTGCCCTGGTTCATCAAAGGGAGTAGAAATGCCGTCAGGTGCCGTGGCCATCCTCGTGGTGGCCTTCGTGGTCGTCGTGCTGATCCTTGTGTTCCTGAGCCGGTCGATTTGGCTGGTGCCGCCGGCGCGGGCGCGCAATGTCGAGCGGCTCGGCCAGTTCCACAAGACCCTGGAGCCCGGACTCCATCTGGTCATTCCGATGATCGACAGGGTCAAGGACCTGATCGACCTGCGCGAGCAGGTGGTCTCGTTCACCGGCCAGCGGGTGATCACCGCGGACAACGTGGTGGTGGCCATCGACACGGTGCTGTTCTTCCAGGTCACCGACCCTCGAGCGGCCGACTACGAAATCGTCAACTACATCCAGGCGATTGAGCAGTTGGCCGCGACGATGCTGAGGAGCGTGATCGGGAGCATGGACCTGGAGCAGACGCTGACCTCGCGGGACAAGATCAACACCCTGCTGCGCGGCGTGCTCGACGATGCCTCGGGCAAGTGGGGGATCCGGGTGACGCGGGTCGAGATCCGCTCGATCGACCCGCCCCAGTCGATCAAGGACGCGATGGAGAAGCAGCTCAGGGCCGAGCGCGAGAAGCGCGCCGCGATCCTGCACGCGGAGGGGGTGCAGCAGTCCCAGATCCTGACCGCCGACGGTGACAAGAAGGGCACGATCCTGCGGGCCGAAGGCGACAAGCAGTCGGCGATCCTGCGGGCCGAGGGCCAGGCGCAGGCGATCTCGACCGTGTTCCAGTCCATTCACGACGGCAACGCGGATCCGAAGCTGCTCGCCTACCAGTACCTGCAGACGCTGCCGCAGCTTGCCCAGGGCCAGGGGAACACCGTCTGGATGATCCCGAGCGAACTCACCGGCGCGCTGCGGATGCTCAGCTCGGCGTTCGGGAAGGCGGGCGAACCGGAAAGCGGCGACGGCCCGGCTTCGGACCGCATGGTCTACGCGCCCCGTGCTGGCCAGCACGCGGCAGGCGACCAGGAACCCGTCCTGATCCCGCCGGCGTTCACCGAGACCGAGATCAAGGACGCGTTCTTCGGCCCCGAGCACGGCCGACAGCCCGGGACATCAGGGCCTGAAGGCCAGGCCGGCGGTCAGCAGTAGGCCGAACGCCAGTTGCAGCTTTCCCGTCTGCCCGAGAACGGCGACCAGGCCGGGCCCGGTGACCTCGGAACGAATCTGCCTGATCGGCAGGATCGCCAGCGGCGCGGCGAGCAGCGTGAGCAGGGTCAGCGGGGCGACTGGCGCCAGCGCGGCGGCCACGGCGAACGGCGCCGACACGCATGAGGCGTAGAGCACCCGGGTGCGCTGGTCGCCGAGCAGCACGGCGAGCGTCCGCTTGCCCGCGGGTTCGTCGGTCGGGATGTCGCGCAGGTTGTTGACGACCAGCAGCGCGCAGGCGAGCAGGCCAACCGGCACCGACGCGGCGACCGCGAGCCAGGTCAGCCTGCCCATCTGGACATACGCGGTCCCGGCCACCGCCCCGACTCCGAAGAACGCGAACACGGAGACCTCGCCGAGTGCGCGGTAGCCGTACGGGCGGCTGCCCCCGGTGTAGAACCAGGCCGCGCCGATGGCGGCGGCGCCCAGCGCGATCAGCCACCAGGAGACGACGGCGGCGAGCACGAGGCCCGCTGCTCCGGCGGCCAGGAAGCTGCCGAACGCGGCGGCCAGCACCTGCCTCGGCGTTGCCAGGCCGGAGCCGACCAGCCGGACCGGGCCGACCCGCTGCTCGTCGGTCCCGCGGATCCCGTCGCTGTAGTCGTTGGCGTAGTTGACCCCGACCTGTAGCGCCAGCGCGACGACGAGCGCGAATCCGGCCCGCCACGCGACGAAGTCGCCGTACCCCGCGGCGACGCCCGAGCCGACCGCGACCGGGACCACGGCGGCGGGCAACGTCCGTGGCCTGGCGCCTGCCACCCAGTATCGTGCCGCCGTCACGACCCGTCCCGTCTGCCGCGTTATGGAGGGTCAAAGACTAGCGGTGGCAGTAAGACCGATCCGACCGCCCCTCACGTCAGCGGCGGCTCAGGCCAGCGGCGGCTCAGGCCAGCGGCGGCTCAAGTCAGCGGCGGCTCAAGTCAGCGGCGGCAGCGCCTTGGCCGCGGCGGCGATGACCATCGCGATCTGGTCCGCACTGAGCTGGTTCTGGGCGGTGGCCTTGGACTGGCGCTTGAAGTACGTGCCGATGCGGCCGCCGTCCAACACGTCCACGCCCTTCACCTTCATGATCGTCCAGGAGATGCGCGGCCCGTACATGACCATCACGGGACGCACCCTGACCCGCAGCCCGAGTTCGGCCGCGACCAGCGCGGCGGCCTGCTTCGCCTCGTGTTTCGCATGGTCGAGCCGACCCGCCATGCTGGTGCTGCCGTGGTACAGCATCCCGTCGATGACGCGCAGCGGCAGCCGCTTGTCAAGCCGCTGGGAGTCGAGCGTGAAGACACCCGCCGGGCCGACGACGACGTGATCGATCACGTTCCTGGTCCCGGGGATGGTCCTGGCGTGCAGCGCCTGGTAGCCGGAGGCATGCAGGACCTTGAGCCGGCGCCTGGTTAGGCGCTGGGCCGAGGTTACCCGGGCCGATGCCGGCACTACCGCCGTCGTCTTGGACCGGTAGATGGAGTCGGCCGCGGCGTAGATGACGGCCGCGGTCAGGCCGTACCGCCAGCCAAACCCGATGCCGAAGCCGACGAACACGAGCAACGCCACGATTCCCCTGGTGACCCAGACCCGCAGCCGCGGGTCGGCCCGCCAATGCGGGTTGATGATCGGGCGGCCGACGAGCTGCTTGCCCCGGGCCGGCCGGGTGCCGGCATCCGGAGGCGCGGCGGCCTTCGGGGGCGCGGCGGCTTCCGGGGCGGACGTGGCCAGCGCGGAGGTCGCGGCGGCGGGCCCGCCGTGCGGCTCGCGGCTGTGACCGCGAGTCTCGGTGGCGCCATCGTCCGGGGTGGCCTGGCGGAACAGTGCGCGCAAGCCTTTTCGTTCATCGGCCTGCTCAGCCGGCTGGCCAGGCGAGTCGGGCACGTCCGCGTTCACAACCTGAGCGTAACCGATTCCCTACCGGCTGAACATGCGAGTGCTGGCCGCGGGATGGCCGCCCGATCGGCCCGGGTGTCGACGGCCCCTAGCACGGGAATCGGCCAAGACAACCGTTCACGAGGGACCAGGCTTCCGCGGGTAGAAGACTGATGGAGACCGCTCTGGGCACGGACAGGCTAGGCGTCCTTCTCGCCGAACTCGATCTCTGCGACCTGCCGCCATTGCCAGGACCTTCCCGCCTGGACCTGGGCGACAGGGCTGAGCGAGGTGATGGTGACCGGGAGGTCGGGAAGGCGCTCGCCGAGCGCGGCGATGACTGGCGCGGCCGGGCCGACGCCATTGCTGTAGGCAACCGAGATATGTGGTGTCCACGGATCGGCGTCCTGGTGCCCCGGTAGGCAACGAACCTTGGCGCGGGCAGTGACCACGCCGACTCCGTCGCCGGGCACAATCCCGCCGCCGCCCGCTCAACTGGGTCATCCCGAATGCCCGGCTGTACAGGCTGGCATAGTCACGCGGGAAAATGCTGCCCAGCCTCGTAGCAGCGGACGTACCGCTGCAGGCTCTCCGCCGAGGGCAGCCGGGCACGCTCGGCCGCCGTTGCCGCCGCACGCAGCCGCGCGGCCATTGCCTTCTGGCTCCACCCGCGCGCAGTCCGCTCCTGCGCCAGGCGAATGGCCCATTCGGGCCGCTCAGTGGTCATCGCCGCAACTCCAGCCAGCCCGAAAGCCCGACCCTGCCCGCTCCTCAAGTATCCCCTTCACGATCCAGCCTGCCCCGAGGGGTCGGCCGACACGGGTCACATCACCCGCGAACAGCGGCCGGATGCGATGGGCCAGGCGGTGGATGCAAGCGACAGGCAGATGCCATGACCGAAGACGACACGCCAGCACCGGCCGCCGCGCCCATCCTGGCAACGGCCGAGGTCACCCGCGGGATGCTCATGCTGGCCGAACTGCGGGACGCGCTCGCTGCACTCGGAGTTCGCTCCGTGCTCGCCAGGCACCACCGGCTCGTCCTGCAGTACAACCGCGTCCCGTCCAGGCCATCCGGCCTGACCGACCCGCAACTGCACATCCTCGCCCCCGACAGCACCGACATCGCGACAACTGACGGCAGCACATACCGCCTCGCCAGCGGCATGCAATGCCCGGCCGGCGACCCGGCCGCGGCGGCCACCCTCATCCGACAGGGCCGGCTCGCCCCTAACTCCTGCCCCTAGACGCCCCCGGTCGGGCCGTCTACTGTTCGGTAACGTGACCCAGATTCATGACTTGACCGCGCTCGAACTCACCGCTGCCATCCGGGAAGGCCAGCTCTCGCCGGTCGAGATCACCGACCACTACCTGGACCGGATCGATCGCCTCAACTCCCGGACAGGCGCCTTCTACACCGTCACCGCCGACTTGGCCAAGGAGCAGGCGGCGGCGGCCG
>WNGP01005221.1_pt1 | contig 10827 bp, 8 predicted proteins | sample 5407671 | NCBI WGS metagenome assembly WNGP01 (sample SAMN13153381, study PRJNA577476) | soil metagenome | isolation source: 40 cm soil or saprolite under Garry oak tree replicate 2 | place: USA:California | collected 2016-06-15
CATCCGGCAAAATGCGCTCCCAAGAACTCGCCTGGGACCACGGTTCTCCACAGCCCCGGTAGCAATAGCGCTCCACCGAAAACGTCTCGTTGACCTAGTAGCGTTCGCGCGCATCCTCAAGGCTACCCCTACGCATTGTCATCGTACGCGAAGGATGTCCGCTCATAGGAACTCCGCTGTCAACATTCGGCTCCGCTCCCGCAAAAGGCCCCCATTTGCATTTCGGCGCATCGCCAGCTCTCCAGAATCAACACTTATAGAAATGTCATTCTAAATAACTCTTTAGAATAGCCACCTACAAGAAACAGTGGGTGGGGGTGTACCTTGCTTTCTAACTCACATCTCCCGACGGTGCCCGATGCCTAAGTAGCAGACGAGAAAAAATATAGCTGATGGCTACAAGGGCGATCACCACTGCCGTCACTTGCAGCTTGTGATGCACCCGATACGGCATCGCGTCCGCGCCATAGCGGATCGCCAGGTACCCGACTCCGAAATACCGAAACAACCGCGCAACCGTGATGGCCGACGTGTAACTAAACAACGGCATTTCAAACACCCCCGCCGCAAACACGAAGAATTTGAATGGCGTTGGCGGCGGCAGAAGCGCCGCAATCAACATGCCCACGAAACCATTGCGTTCCACCCAATGCCGGATGGTGTGTGCATGCTGACCGGTCTTTCGGTGAAAAAAAGCTTCCCCACCCTTTCGGGCAATGAAATACAGCACCACACAACCCATCACCGATCCCAGCGCGGCCATGAACGCATACAGCGGCATCCGTGCCGGATGCTCCATCGACAGCTCGATCACCAACAGATCGTTGATGACCGGAAAGGTCAGCACCGAAGAATCCAGGAAGGAAATGAGCAAAAGCCCCGGCGCGCCAAGCCCGCTCGCGAAGGCCACGACTTTCTGCTTCCATCCACTAAGGCTCGCCGGCACTCGCCACTCCTCTCACCAATTCATGTTCCGCCAGCATCGCATGGCGCTCTTCTGGTCCTCCCCGACCCCACTCTTTGGAACGAAGTCAGCAGCTGCGCAAACTCGCGGAGGGGTAGAATCGAACCGAGCGGCAACTATTGTGCGAAGGCGGCGCGATCGAAATGATTCATGAAAACTTGCATGAGTGCGGTGCGGTGCAGATTCGGAAGCTTGGGAATCTCGCCGATCACTCGGACGTGGCCGAACCTCTCGATGGTCTCGCGATTCTCGCGGTTCTGATCGCCGATTAGCACCACGCCATGCACGGGCAATTCCGCGGCGTGAAGCGCAGCAAGTGTCAAAAGCGTGTGGTTGACCGTGCCCAGCGAACTGCGCGCCGCCACAACCACCGGCAATTTGAATTTCACTACCAGATCGAGCATGAACTGTTTCTGGTTGACGGGCACCAGCACGCCGCCCGCGCCTTCGACAATCAACCAGTCGTTGATCAAGCTGCCGGGCATGTTGATCCGCCCGAGGTCGATTTCCACTCCAGCCCAGCGGGCCGCGAGGTCCGGAGAAACTGGCGGCACGAATTTGTACACCTCGTCGAGCGTTCGATCGGTGCCAATCCCGGCAAGCCTCATGACGGTCACGCGGTCCGAGCCTTCGAGCGTGCCTGTCTGGATGGGTTTCCAGTAAACCGCATCGAGTGCCGCGCACAGCAGCGCCGAGAGTACGGTTTTGCCCACTCCGCTGTCAGTGCCCGTAATGAAGAAATGATGTCTCATGCGCGGCTCACCGTCGCTGACACAGCCGCGCGGTCAGATGCCTCGACTTTGTTTCGATTCCCCTCGTGGAGCAGGTCGCTCTCTGCAGCGACACTTAGCACTACTTCAAACACCGGCGTCGTACCCATGGACCCCCATCAGGATAAGGCTAATCATGCTCCGATGAATCTGGCATGTTACCATCGGTTGGCTAAAACGTGTCGCCGCGATATTCGAAGCGATACGGGGTTGCGCCTCCCTTTCTGATAGGGTGCGGATTGACCGGCCATTGGTAAAATGTTATAAGTCTGCGCTTTGTGTCCAGCTGTGCGCCCCATCTTCAGGGTGCTTCGCCGATGATATTTGGGGTAGTCTCGGACCGGCGCGCGGCGACGTCTTGCCGGTGGAATGAGAACAAATCGCTCTGCGGTCGCGCCAAACAGCGCTCCGTCGAAAAAGTGCACCGGAATCGGCTGTCCCGGGAAGCCATTGCCCTGTGAACAAGTGATCTACGGAGGATTGTCAATGCTTACCTGGCTGGCAAATGGCTGGTCTCTAGGCTGCAAATTCATTAGGATTGGAGCGCCTGCTGTCCTGCTCGCCTTGTTTGGGGCGGCGTCGGCTCTCGCTGACGAAGCCGGCGGCGAAGCTAATTTGAAGCTTCCCGACCTATCCCAGGTTACTTTTCTCGGCATCGACGGCCACAAGCTTCTGCTCTTCGGCATTGTCATCTGCATTTTTGGCCTGGGCTTCGGATTGGCTATCTACTCGCGGCTGAAAAACCTTCCCGTTCACAAATCGATGCGCGAAATCTCCGAGCTCATCTACGAGACCTGCAAGACCTACCTATTTACGCAGGGGAAGTTCCTGTTGATCTTGTGGGTGTTTATCGCCGTGGTGATCGTCATGTACTTCGGCTGGCTCGCTCCGGTGCGTCCCACTGCGGTCACTCTCCCGATCATTCTGATTTTCAGTCTCGTAGGAATTGCGGGTAGTTACGGCGTCGCGTGGTTTGGCATCCGCGTAAATACGTTTGCCAATTCGCGCACGGCGTTCGCTTCCCTGCGCGGCAAGCCCTATCCGATTTACAGCACGCCACTGCAGGCCGGCATGAGCATCGGCATGATGCTCATCAGCGTCGAACTGCTGATGATGCTTTTCATCTTGCTGTTCATCTCGGGCGACTACGCTGGCCCGTGCTTCATCGGTTTCGCCATCGGCGAATCGCTCGGCGCGGCAGCGTTGCGTATCGCCGGCGGCATCTTTACGAAAATTGCCGACATCGGCTCCGACCTCATGAAGATCGTCTTCAAAATCAAAGAAGACGACGCTCGTAACCCCGGCGTGATTGCTGACTGCACGGGTGATAACGCCGGCGACTCGGTGGGCCCCAGCGCCGATGGTTTTGAAACATACGGCGTAACCGGCGTCGCTTTGATCACCTTTATTCTGCTGGCGGTGAAAAATCCCACCGTGCAAGTTCAGCTGCTGGTGTGGATCTTCGTGATGCGCATCGTGATGCTCATCGCCAGCGCCGCCGCCTATTTCATAAACAGCTTCATCGCCAGGGCCAAGTACGCCAACGCCGACCTGATGAACTACGAGGCGCCTCTCACTTCGCTGGTATGGATCACCTCAATCGTTTCGATCGGCCTGACCTACGTCGTCTCATCGCTGATCATCCCGAGCCTCGGCGGCGATACATCACAATGGTGGAAGCTAGCCACCATCATCTCCTGCGGAACGCTTGCCGGCGCCATAATCCCTGAATTGGTGAAAGTTTTCACGTCCACCGAGTCGCGCCATGTAAAAGAAGTCGTGACTTCGGCGGAAGAAGGCGGTGCATCGCTCGGCATTCTTTCCGGCTTCGTGGCCGGCAATTTCTCGGCCTACTATATCGGTCTGGCGATGGTGCTACTCATGTCCCTTGGGTATCTGATCAGCAACCTCGGCCTTGGCGACCTGATGATTGCGGCGCCAGTTTTTGCCTTCGGCCTGGTGGCCTTCGGCTTCCTCGGCATGGGCCCAGTGACCATCGCCGTCGACTCCTATGGTCCCGTCACGGACAACGCGCAATCCGTATATGAGCTTTCGCTCATCGAGCAGATCCCCAACATCAAGCAGGAACTCAGGAAGGACTACAACATCGACGTCAATTTCGAGCGCGCCAAGGAAATGCTGGAAGCCAACGACGGTGCGGGCAACACCTTCAAGGCCACCGCCAAGCCAGTGCTCATCGGGACGGCCGTGGTCGGCGCAACCACGATGATCTTCTCGATCATCATGGCGCTCACCAAAGGCTTAACCGAGAACGTCAATAATCTTTCGCTCCTCCATGCGCCTTTTGTTCTGGGGCTGGTCACCGGTGGTGCCATGATTTACTGGTTCACCGGCGCTTCCACGCAAGCCGTGACCACCGGTGCTTACCGCGCGGTCGAATTTATCAAGGCCAACATCAAGCTCGAAGGAGCTGCTTCCGCCAGCATTGCCGACAGCAAAAAGGTCGTCGAGATTTGCACCAAATACGCGCAGAAAGGCATGCTGAACATCTTCATCGCGGTGTTCTTCGCCACTTTGGCCTTTGCCTTTGTCGAACCGTTCTTTTTTATCGGCTACCTTTTCTCCATCGCCATCTTCGGCTTGTACCAGGCCATTTTCATGGCCAATGCCGGCGGCGCCTGGGACAACGCCAAGAAGATCGTCGAAGTCGAACTCAAGCAGAAGGGCACGCCGCTCCACGACGCCACGGTCATTGGCGATACGGTGGGCGATCCGTTTAAAGATACATCTTCGGTCGCACTCAACCCGGTCATCAAGTTCACGACGCTCTTCGGCCTGCTGGCCGTCGAACTCGCTGTGCAGCTCACCGCCGAGCAGCACAGCACAACTTTGACACACATTCTTGCAGCGGCGTTCTTCGTCGTCTCCTTCCTCTTCGTCTACCGTTCCTTCTACGGCATGCGCATCCGGGAAGACGCCGCCCACTGACGCATGAGTTGACAGATCAACTCACCGCCCCGGTGTTCTTCAACTTGACACCTAGGCTAGGATACAAAGGATTCAAGTGGTGTTACCGGACTCCGCGAGCGAACGCTCATGGAATTGAAAATCAATAAAGTTCTGTATGAAGTTACCGACGCGGGCGAACTTAAGGTGCGCCTCGCGCAGATCGGTCGCACCCAATTTTCGGAAGTTTGGATGCAGCACGAGGCGGGCTGGCCGGCCATGGGCGCGCTGATCAATGGCGAGGCTGCGTGGCTGATGCACGTGCGCTATGAAGGCGACGCGGGGTTCTCTACTCGCAATCCACTGTATGCGGGGCCGGAAAAGGCGGTCATTGAATACTATCTGTCCAACGGCCAGCGCGATGAGTACCCGGCCTCTTGGAACATCACCACCGCCGAAGCAATTCGCGGCCTTCAGTATTTCCTTGAAGAAGAGGCCATGGCGCCCTGGCTGCACTGGCACGAAGAGCGTCCGTAAATCGGTTGGCAGGCTTCCAGCTTGGCCTTCCGCGAGCGGGCGTGGAGATCATCGGCAAAACATCTTGAATCCCATCGTACACTTGCGAACAGTTAGGAAGTAGAATTCACTCACGGTCACATTGAGGTGTCGCTCATGAAGAAATGCCTGTTGATGACGCGGACCGTTTTGCTCCTCGCCACTACTGCCCATGTTTGCTGTGCGCAAATCCAGACGACCTGGAAGATTCACGATCCCCATCGGCCGGTACCGCCGGTAATCGATCCCGGAACGCCGGGAACGCAGGATTCGCCCGGTCGTCCGCCGTCTGATGCCGTTGTACTTTTTGATGGCAAGGATCTCTCCAAATGGGCGCACCAGGACGGTAGTCCAGCCAAGTGGAAGGTCGAGAATGGTTATGTCGAAGTCGCCGCAAAGACTGGCTACATCCACACGCGGGATGCCTTTGGTGACTCCCAATTGCACATCGAATTCGCTGAGCCGGTTACGCCCAAAGGGGAAAGCCAGGAGCGTGGGAACAGTGGCGTATTTCTGATGGGCCTCTATGAGATTCAGGTGCTAGATTCGTACGAAAACAAAACCTATGCAGATGGCCAAGCGGCCGCGGTTTATGGCCAATATCCGCCGCTCGTAAACGCCTCACGCCCGCCGGGCCGATGGCAGGCCTACGACATTGTTTTCCACGGGCCGCGCTTCGATAAGGATGGAAAATTGCTGCGCCCCGCTAGCGTCACAGTGTTTCATAACGGCGTTTTGGCGCAGGACCATGTCGAACCCACGGGCCCGACTGCTAATGGAGCGCGCCCGCCGTATCAGGCGCATGCGGAGAAGCTACCGCTAGCCTTGCAGGATCATGGCAAGCCCGTGCGGTTTCGCAATATTTGGATTCGCGAACTGAAAACACCGGACTGAACAGAGAGTCAGCTGCGTAGAAATGCCCGGCCTTAAAGACTTACTCTCTTGCTGCAAAACGCTCGAGTACGCAGCGCTTCTCTGCAGCACGTTTCTAGCGTAAATAATCGGCGACGACGCGGGCATAGTCCGCAATGGCAATCTCGGGATCTTCCAGATCGGGATGCCACACTTTTTCCCACTCGAAACAGTAGAAGCCCTTGTAATCAATGGAGTGCAAGGCTTCGATCTGCTCCTTGATCGGAACGTTTCCACGGCCGGTCAACACATACCTGCGTTCACCACCTTTGCCGACAGAATCCTTCAGGTGCGTGTGCCGGATCCACGGCCCCAGCTGCCGCACAGTGAACTTCGGGTCCTCGCTCGACTCTGCGAACGTGTGGTGAGCGTCCCACAAGAGTCCGACTGACTTGGAATCGGCACGGTGCAGGACGTCAGTGAGCGTGGCCGAAGCGGTAAAATCGTCATGCGACTCGATGATCACGGTGACTTTGCGCGGGCCCGCATAATCGCCCAATTCGTGCAACCCGGCGGCAACACGCATCTTCAGGTCATCACTTGGAGAGACAGGATGCCCGGAGTCAGGGCTAGACCCGAACACGCGCACGTAAGGCGCATCGAGCGAAGAAGCCAAGTCGATGAATCGCTGGGCGTCAGCCAAAGTTTTCGAACGCTTCTCAGCATCGGACTCGTGCAGGCTGGCGGAGCTGCTGACGCAGGCGACACCAAGGCCGCGAGAGAGAATTTCGCGCTTGGTCTCGGCGATGCGTTCCGCCGCAAATGCCGGGTGAGAAGGTAAGTCAAGGCTGCCTTCGAGTCCGCGGAATTCGATTGCAGCGAAACCGTGTTGCTCCGCGAAGTTCAGGATTTTCCGGATATCCCAGCCAGGGCAGCCCAGAGTTGAAAATGCAATCGGCAGACGCGCCGGTTCCTTGGCGTGCCGAAAGGCAGCGGCTAGCGCTGCGCCAGACAGCCCCTTTGCGAAATCTCGTCGCGTCGTTCTCATGGAACCGCCAACCGGCTGGCCGCAAGACTACTCGTGCAGCGGAAAAGTGTCAAAGACACAGGCAGAGACACAGGCAGGGGGGAGAGAAAAGAACTCTTGAAGAGTTTATCCCGCTCTCGAGAACTTTCGTCTCAGCTCTAAGTTCTCAGCAGTCCCAGGAATTTGCGCGGGTTGTTGTCGAATCCGGGGAAGACGGTGTCGAGCCCTTTCACGCCGATGTGCTTGGTGAGAATCTCGCCGACTACAGAGCGGAAGTCCGTGGTGAGCGCGAGGTCGCGGCCGTCGTTGAGCTGATGGTCGTTCAGCCCGGGCCATTTGCCGTAGACCTGCCTGCCCTGCACGTCGCCGCCCATGAGCAACATGCAATTCGCGTGGCCGTGATCGGTGCCGCGATTGCCGTTTTCCTTGGCGGTGCGGCCGAATTCGCTCATAGTCACGAAGACGATATTCTCCATGCGGTCGCCCATATCTCGATGAAACGCAGCCAGGCCCTGGCCCAGGTCTTTCAACAAATTCGACAGCTGCCCCTGCACGCCGCCTTCGTTGACGTGGTTGTCCCAGCCGCCGCAATCGACGAAAAGAACTTCCACGCCGATGTCGGCTTTAAGCAGTTGCCCGATCTGCTGCAGGCTTTGCCCGAGCCGGTTGGTGGGATACTGCGCGCCGTTTTCCGGCTGATATTTGGCCGGGTCGGCTTTGCGCAGTAGATCGATGGCTTCAAACGTTTCGGTACCCGTGCCGTGCAGCGCGTGATCCACAGTTTGCGAGTACATGGCTTCAAAGCCGCCTTCGACCATCTGGCCCGTGCCCGGCGCCTGCGCCATCACTTTGAACTGCTTGAGGTCCGGCAGCGCAATGGCCGGCGCGCCCCCGTGCAACATGCGCGGAAGATTCGGGCCCATCGCCACGGCGCGGAAGGGCGAGGCGTTCTCCTCCGGTACGGTTTCCAAGGCACGGTTCAGCCAGCCGTCCTCGGTCGATCTCAAGCCCGGCGTGCCGGATTCCATGAAGTCTTGCGCGTCGAAGTGCGAGCGCGTTGGGTCAGGTGAGCCGGCGGCGTGCACGATGGCAAGTTGGTTCTTGCGGAAGAGCGGCTCGAGTGGCGCGAGGCTTGGATGCAAACCGAAAAATCCGTCAAGGTCGATCGCCGCATCCGTGCCGCCACGCTTGGGCTGTGGAATCGCAATGGTAGGACGCATACGGTAATAATTCGACTCGCCAAAAGGCACGACGATATTCAAGCCGTCGGCCGCGCCGCGCTGAAACAACACCACGAGCTGCTTCTTCGTCGGCATTGGAGTGGCAGCCACGGCGCGCTGCAAAAACGCCGGCATGGCGCTCAGACCTACCATCGCCACACCGCCCTGCTTCAAGAAATATCGCCGCGAAAATCTCAGGTCCCTGACGCCTTCACAACACTTGTACTTCATGGTGACCTCTCCTGCCCTAGCGTCTTTGAAATTCCGGGGCGCCCAGCACCAACCCGGCGACGACGCCCAGATCCACCTGCTTGCGCGGATCATCAAGCTTGGCCTGCAAGACTTGCGGGTTATCGAGTTGCTTTCCGAGCGTTTCAACCGTAGTCGGGCCGGCCTGCCCGCCGAGGAATACTCGCACCGCGCGGTCGAGCGCCGTCTTGGGGTCCGCTGAGGAATCCACGCCCAGCAGCGAAGTCACATCGGTACGCGCTCCGCGCATCTTGTTTCCCGCGAGAGCCAGGGAATAGTTCAGCCGGTTTAACAGCGCGCCGGTGTTCACCCACGCTTCGGCTTTGTCCGCATACCCAGTTGGCGGCTGGCACTGGTACAGCGGCTCGCCGATTCGTGCCACCCACTGCACCAGCGGCATGGGCGTGTCCACATCCGTGCCCAGGGCGCGCACCGCGGAAACCACGAGTTCAAAAGGAGTCTTGATCTTTGCGCGGTAGGATTCCCGCGACCAGAATTCCGGCGACCAGATCATGGTCTTCAGCACGGCGTGAATGTCGCCGTCACTCGATTGAAACGTCTCGGCCAAGCGGCTGACCAACGCCGGCGGCGGATTGTCCGAAACAAAGCGGCGTGCCAATTTCGTGGAAATAAACTTGGCCGTACTCGGGTGATGCGCCAGCATGTCGATCACCTGCTCGCCATCCTTCATGCCCCCTGCGTGAATTTTCTTACCCAGCACGATTTTCGTGTCGGGGTCGTGCAGCCGGTCGTCGAATTTGAAGTCCGCATACTGCCTCGGCTTGTCAATCGTCCAACCCGTAAAGCAACGCGCTACTTCCGTGACGTCTTTCTGCGTATAACCGCCGTCGACGCCGAGCGTGTGTAGCTCCATCAGTTCTCGACCGTAATTTTCATTGAGCCCTCGGTCGTTTTTCTTGGCTGGTTGCTGTGGATTCGCTGTCGGTCGCGGGGGCCAGCCAAATCCTCCGCGACGCCTCTGTTGGCGCATGGCCCGCTCGGCCGCGTGCCGCTGCGCGGCCCGGGGATCCACGCTCAGAAAATTATCCAGGTAGAAAAGCATGGCCGGGCTTTTCGCTGTCGCGGTCACCAAATCCTTGAACTTTCCGAAGGCATGCGGCTGAATCACGTCACGCTCATACGAAGTGAGGTAGTAGCGATCTTCTCCTTTGCCTGCGAAAACGTTGAAGTGATTGAACCAGAAATCGTTCATCACCTGCTGGAGTTGCCGCTCGCTGTAAATCGCGCGCGTCACCTTGGCCATGCCCAGCTCGGCCACCACGCGCTGCGGCCTTTTGCTGTCGTCGGCAATGGCCCGCGGCACGTTGTTGGGGTCACCGCCGCCCAGAACGTCGCGCCTTCCCGTGCCATTTGTCGCTGCCTTTCCCTGCGCTTGCTGTTTCATCGGCGCGGCGGCGCTGGGATTGTCAGGCCAGGGTTGCGGCGCGGAAACTGACGTCATCGCCGGAGCTTCTGAATTGGCTGGCTGCTCTGGCGCATTCTGCGTGTCTTTTTCAACCACTGTGGCGGCCGCATCGGAGCGGCGCCGTTCCTGCCGCGGCTGCGCCTGAACTTGCTGGGCCTGCTTCTCCGCTTGTTTGGGTTGCGGATATTCATCGATCAATTTCGCCGTGGACATCCGAAGCGTCGGGTAGTCCTGGAGTCGCGCTTCCATCGCCTTGTCATCGATGGAATTGGGATTGAGTTGCTGCTCGATCCACTTGGCCAGGCCCATCTGCCGTACGCGCTCAACGTCGCCCGGACGCGGGCCGTAGGCGAGACGGTTCAGCGCATGGAGGATGGCTTCGTCGGGACTGAGTTCGGTAATCGGCAACCCTTTGAGCGCGGGATCGGCTTTGGGTTTCTTTTCTTTCGCCGCTGCAGGAATTCCGGCGCTGGCCGGCAACTCGACAGTGAGCGACAAAACGCATGTGACCGAGAGGATGGCGGCGAGGAATGACCTCGGCGTCGCGGAAATAGCTGGGATGCGTTGAAAAAACGAGGAGGCGGGGCGCTCTTCGAGCCTCATAGCATTCTCCTGCGGGCTGGCAGATTGGGCAAATTACCGGGCACGCATAGAATAACCCTTGCCCGGCGAAGAAGTTGCAGAAGTCCATAGACCATGTCGAATCCTTACCATGGTCGGAAGTAAAGACATGATAAGGACTTAGAGGGGAGGCCGTAGGGCGCGCCGGGTTCCCGAGGCACAACCGCTCGCCCCACTCAAAGGCCGGGGCCGCCGCAAAAACTGCAGCAAGATTCGCGCGCTCCAAAATGCCCACG
>WNGP01005223.1_pt1 | contig 10827 bp, 4 predicted proteins | sample 5407671 | NCBI WGS metagenome assembly WNGP01 (sample SAMN13153381, study PRJNA577476) | soil metagenome | isolation source: 40 cm soil or saprolite under Garry oak tree replicate 2 | place: USA:California | collected 2016-06-15
AATCGGCTCAGGAGTCACGCTGCCGGGGATCGACCGGGTCGAGCGCAGACGCACCCTTCCCGCGCGAATAGGCACGATCCGTCATTTTGAAGAGCGGGTTCAGGCCACGTGAGTGTAGCGGTGATGCAGGCCACCGACCTGGGGTACAGCCACGACGGCACCAAGCGCCGACGGCTCAACGCTCCGCGGCATCGGTGCATGCCTCTCCAGGGAGAGGTGAGGACGGGTCTCGTTGTAGTAGCGGGCGTATTCCCGGAGGATCTGTCGGAGATGGTTCTCGCCGAGGATGATCAGATGGTCCAGGCATTCTCTGCGAATGGACCCGATCACCCGCTCCGCGTAGGGGTTCTGCCAGGGGGACTGGGGCGCGGTGAGGATCTCCCGGATCCCGATCGCCCGGACGACCCGCCGGAACTCGTCGCCGTAAGCACCATCCCGATCCCGCAACAGGAAGCGATGCTCGGTGCCGTCTCCGGGGAAGGCTTCCCGGATCTGCTGCGCGGTCCAGGCCGCGGTCGGATGGGCGGTGATGTTGACGTGCAAGATGCGCCTGCGGTCGTGGGAGAGAATCACGAAGCAGAAGAGCAGACGGAAGGTGGCGGTAGGGACCACGAAGAAGTCGCACGCCGCCGTGGTGCGGAGGTGATTCCGGAGAAAGGTGCGCCAGGTCTGTGAGGGAGGTCTTCTGCTCCGCCGGGTCATGTACTTGGCCACCGTCCCTTCAGCAACGTCGTAGCCGAGGAGCAGGAACTCCGAACGGATGCGCGGGGCGCCCCACAGTGGGTTCTCCCGGGACATGCGACGGATGAGCCTGAGCATCTCCGGTCTGACGCACGGCCGACCTCTCGACTTCCATCTCCAGAAGTAGCGGAATCCCTGGCGGTGCCAGCGTAGGACGGTTTCCGGCCTGACCAGGATGAGGGCCGAGCGCCACTGGTCCCAGGCGCGCGCCAGGCTCACCCAGAAGGCTCGGTCGGCACGGCGGAAACTGGGTCTGGGCGCCTTGTGGCGAAGGATGGCGAGTTGCTGACGGAGAGCGAGATTCTCCAGAGCCAGCCGCGAGCGGTCCCGGAAGAGGGCGCGGAAGAGCAGGAGGATGATTCGGAGGATGGACACCGGGACCTCCCTGGGCGTACGCTCTTAACGGCCTGAGGTGAGGCAGGGAGTATCCACGGGGCCGACCCTAAAACCAAGCAAGGAAAGGGCGGACGGGATTTTCAGTAGGGACAGGAGCTATCTTCAGCTGGCCGACCGCGTGCTCAGGGGCAATGAGCGATCAGGTACTGAGCATCCGCGATCATGATGGCCGCCGCCATGGCACTCACTCGCTTCCCGCTCTGCACTTGCAGCTCCCTGATGAACGCCTGATAGAGTCGATTTGCTGTCGCGCAGTCACCCCTCGCCCGCGCGCTGGCCGCGGCGTCTAGGATTCCCAGCAGCGAGTTCCCCTCGTCCAAGGTGACATCACCGCTGGCCAGGAACTGCCTGACGTCGTCCTTGATGCTCTCGGCAGTTACAATGATTGTGAACGTGACCGAGGTCGTGCCGGCGTTGGCAACATTATCGAGCGCGTTGATGGTGAACGTGTGGGCACCCAGCGACAGCTCCTTGAGGAGGCTGATCTCCTGGCCATTCTGCAGGCCGTGATTGGCAAGTGTGGTGGCGTTGTCCATCAGCGGTGTGAAGGACTGCACCCCCGAACCAGTCCCGTCGCTCACCGAGTAGCTGAGCGTCAGCATCGCGCTGTGAAGATACTGCGTGGCGGTCGGCTGGATGATGGTGCTGATCGGCGGGGTATTGTCGAGCGTCAGGCGGGCCGTATTCCTCGGCTCCGTTAGACCATTCGCGGTCTGGGCGGAGTATTGCAGGATGTACTGGCCATCGGCACCGTCGAAACCGTTGAGGAACACCGAGGCCGAGCGTGGGCCCGGCTGAAAGTCCGTGCCGGTCCAGTGCAGGTCGAATGGCAGCCCGGACGGGAACACCGGCAGCGGCAGACCGTTACGATGGAACCGATACTGGAAGCCGACGACGTCCGTGGACGTGGTGCCAAGTGCTAGTGGCGTGGCTGAACTGACGTAGGTCACGCCGCTACTGACGTTGGCGTAGAGCGGCGTGCCGACGCTGAGCGTGCTGACCGGTGGCTCCAACGCCGGAACTTCGTCGACGGTGAACGTCACCTGATAGTTTGTGCTATCGCCGCCTGCCCTCGGGGTCAAGAACCCGAGCGGACCCAGTTGCTGTATGCCTCTCGTATTGAGTAGGCCCACCTGGTAGTTCTGCGCGGGGTCGAGATCGAATTCCAGCGTGCCGATGCGATCATCGTCTTCCAGTGCGAGAGCGATGGCCGCGTCATTATTCGGGTCGCATCCGGTTGGAGAGGTGCAGAAATTGTCGTCGACCGAATCCGACTCGAAGCCTCCGATCGCGATGTGGATCGGGTTGCCGTCTAGAACACTCACGGTCCAGGGCTGCCCAACGTAGCGGAAACAATCGTTGTCGTCGTTGTTGGTCAGGGAGTCGCCGTTGCATGCATTACCCCCGTCACTGTTACGGTCGAATGGCAGCCCGCTGACATATTTCCACTGACCACCGACATCGACGAACACGCGCCAATCGCCGTGACCGTGATGGATGAAGCCTTCGCCGTTGTGGCGAACGTCGAACTCGTGAAGGCGGACCTGGAAGGTGCGAACCTGCGGTTCCGAAGGCGGTGCCGGCACATCGTCCCAGCCAAGAAAGATGCTCTGAGCGAACGCATTCGCGTTCGATCCGGCGAATGGGAGAATTACGCGGAGACGAGTCGGCCGGGCCGGGGCGGGTGGGCAACTGGTTTCCGCCTGCGTGGGTGCGAGCGTCGTGGCATCGATGGGGCAGAGGAGCGGCTGAACCGTCGTGATGGTGGTCAGGTTGGGGATTTCGCTCGAATGATCAACGATGCGCCACTGCAGCGATACGTCGGTGCCGCTGCCATCGCGGGTAGGCACATTGACAGGGAAGACGCCACTCGGCTTGGTGCTGTAGTCGGTGCCCGGGGGGTAGATGTCAAAGACGTAGTTGCGATCGTTGACAGGGATGATGGGTCCGGTGTGAGTGCAGTCGTCGAAACCAGTAAGCCCAAGCGATAGAAGGCCGTCGATGGCATCGAGATGCCGCGTGATCAGGCTGCAGTGGTCGATCGCGCCGCCGCCGCGCGCGCTGACGAAGATGTCAGCTTCTGTGACCGGCACCTGCGTCTGGTCCCCGGTCACGGGCAGCGGACTGCCGCCCGGAAGTTCGTCGGCGAGGCTCGTCGCGTCGGTCAGAATGGTCGTCGTCGGATGGTTCAGCCGATAGGTCACGATCGCCCGAGGCGGGTGGATCTCGGTGGCGTACTGGACCTCCTGCGGGTAGAAGACCTCAGTCGTGCAGCAGCCCGGGAGCGAACAGCAACCGGGTGCTCCACCCTCGCAGCAATTTGGGATGGTGACTGTGTGGCCGGTTAGGCCGGTGTGGCCACAGTCGAAGATCCACTGACCCTCGACCCAGACGCGATTCCCAATAGAGGGCCAGACGAACTCAGGCATGGCGCCGTGGTCGCGGTCAGAGTAGGGCGACGAGGCGAAAAGTTCGAACATGCTGCTGCCGTTGTCCCACTCCACTTCCATGTGGTGGTGCTGATCGACGAAATTGCCGTCCTTATCGGTCCAGTACGAGAGCAGATACTGATACTCCGGATCGGGCTGAACGTTGGTCGTCTTGTCATGAGTGTAGTGCGTCCAGGGGATATCCTCTTCCGAGACTTCGCTTGGTGATTGGTTGTCGGCGCTCTCCCCGTTATCAGGGTACTGCTGATCAGGCGTCGAGACCGTGCCCTCGAGGATCGTCGGCGAACTCTGAATCTGCGCCCACTCTGGATCGATGCGCGCCTCAGCGTCTAGACCGCTCGCGCGGTCGATATGATCGCCATTGCAACCGATGGAGAGTGCTGAATACGCCGCGATGGAACTCGGCGTCGGATCAGCGGCAATGGGGGAGCTTAGCCTGCCGGACCCTATCACGAGCCATGAGATAAACAACACCGACCCAGCCACCGCCATGATGCGCGGCAGATACCTGTGGGCGTTCATTTGAGAGTCCTCCGTTGCACACGGGGTGAAGTCTGGACTTTAGCGTCATGCTGATGGTTGCCCATTGTTTACGCCACATCCTCCTTCGTGTCAAGCGACGATGGCGAAGTCCTTGTCCACCCTCCCGAAATTCTTCCCTCATGTAGGCGATAAATTGGTGGAGTAACTGCTTGCTTACTGAGGCAACCGTGGATCGCGAACGCTCCTGGAAGAGGGCACGAAAGAGCAGGAGGATGGGCACCGGTGCCTCCCTGGGCGTAGGTTTTCATCGGCCTGAGGTGAGGCAGGAAGTATCCACAGGGCAGACCCTAAAACCAAGCAAGGGAAGAGCGGACGGAATTGTCAGGAGAGACAGGACTGCCGTCCGTGCCCGCGACCGCTCGACGACGCTTGAGGCGTTGAAGTTGCTGAAGCCGCCTGTAAGGGAAGCTGGCCGACAGGTCAGGATAAGGTGGGGACGTAAAGCCAAGATTACAAAGGCCGGATGGAATTTTCATTAGGGACAGGAGCCAGACCTCATACTTCGCGGAATGGCGGGTCCCTGGTTAACAGGGGCCCGCCTCCTTGTTCTGTCGATGTTCCCAAGTGTGCGCGAGCTGGCCCGACCCACCGGTCCCGCAGGACCAGATCTTGGTTCGAAGCAAGCCACAATTCAAGTTGACAGACAACGAATCCCGGAGTAGTCTCCGCCCAAAGTTTTCCTGCATATTGAGTTGCCGGGGGACTCGCGGAGAGCCCAAGGACGTTTCATGCTCGTCAGGAGGGGAATCCATGAAAACCATGAGAAGGTTCATATCTGCACTGCTCCTGCTGTCGGCGACAACCGTCACCCTGGCGCAGACCAAGGGCCAGACATCGCTCGCCGGAGAACCGCCACCCGCGCTCCGGAACGCGAAAGCGAGACTGGTGGGCCATTTCGATCCCAAGCAGACGCTCCGGCTGGCGATCGGTTTGACCCATCCAGACCCGGCGGGAGAGGAGCAGTTCATCCGGGATCTCGCGACGCCAGGTTCGCCCAACTTTCGACGGTTTTTGACGGCCGACGAATGGAGCGCCCGCTTTGGCCCGTCCGCAGCGGACGAGCAGGCGGTGGTCGATTGGGCGGTCGGCGAGGGACTCGCTGTAACGCATCGTTTCAAGAATCGTTTGATCGTCGACCTGGAGGCGCCGGTCGCGGTCATCGAGCGAGCGCTGCACGTGACCATCAACAGCTACACGCTGGGGAGCTATTCCTACTTTTCCAACGAGCGCGAGCCGGTGATTCCTGCGCGCCTCGCGGGCCTCGTTCATTCGATCGGCGGTCTGAACAATTTTCCGGAGATGCACCCGGCGTCTTTCCACGGTGAGCAGCCGCCGGGGTCCGTCTATCGTCCCGGACCGGTGATCGGGCGGGGTCGCTCCGGCCATGCGGATGCAGAGGGCTCGAGGCGACCTCGGGGGCCGGCGAGCTCGAGCCAGGCGGATCTCGGTGCCAACTTCACCAGCGGTTTGATCGATCCGCAGAACATCTACAGCTCGAACGCCTACAACTACGATGGGTTGCAAAACTTTGCCCTGTGCTGCAATCCCTTCCACGTGGGGGGGAGCTCGCCGAAGGAGTCATCGATCGCCCTGGCGACTTTCGGAAATCTTCACTACGATGGCACCAACTTCACCGACATGGTCGGCTTCCACAATACGCACACCTACCTGGCCTGGAACATCACGTCCGTGCCCGTGGACGGAGGCAATTCAGCGTGCGGCGGATGCGGTAACGACGGGGAGACGGCTTTGGACGCCGAGTGGTCCACGGCTACGTCGAACAGCTTCGGCAGCTACCAGGACACCGCCCATGTCTGGGTGTACGAAGGCGGCGGCTCCGGCGAGGACATGTACAACGCCATGTTGAGCGACGACAACGCGCGCACTTTCAGCACGAGCTGGAGCTGCACGGAGAATTCCGGCTGCAGCGGCAGCACCATGGACACCCGCCACGGCATCTTCAACGCGATGGCCGCTCAAGGCTGGACCCTCATGACCGCATCGGGCGACCGGGGCGCGACGGACGATTGCTCCAGCGTGGACGTCAGCTACCCCGCCTCCGATCCGGACGTCATCGGAGTCGGCGGCACGCTGCTGGGTCTGTATAACGATGGAAGCTTCGCAAGCGAAGTGGCCTGGACCGGAGGCACTACCGCAGGGAGCTGCGCCCCCCCCAGTAATAATGGCGGCAGTGGAGGCGGGTGCAGCGTGCATTTCAGCAACCCCACCTACTCCAACGGCCTGACCCTGTCCAACGGCAGCTGCGGCTCCATGCGGAGCGTCCCCGACATCTCCCTCAACGCGGCCGCCGGGCAGGATTACTTTTTCAACGGCAGCCTGAGCGGAGTCGGAGGCACCAGCATCTCCTCGCCGATGCTGGCGGGGTTCTTCGCCCAGGCGGAGTCTTACCTGCTCTATATCGGAGGCATCACGGGCAACGACTGTGGGTCGAACCACTTGCCTTGTACTCCGATCGGCTTCGCCACGCCCTACATTCACTATTTCGGGCAGAATCCCAACTATCCGTCTCATTACCCGTTCTATGACATCACCTCTGGTTGCAACAGCAACGACATAACGGCTGCCAACAGCCTGAGCTTCTTCTGCTCGGGCTCCGGGTACGACAGCGTCACGGGCTGGGGGACGGCCAACATGCTCCAGTTCTCCTGGGCGCTCAATACCTATTTCGCCGGCTCGTTCGCAGCGCCCGCGGCAAGCTTCTCGGGGCCGGGGATCAACGTCTGGCACAACACGCCGCAGACCATCGGCTGGACGCTCTCCGCCGTCTCCAACGCCGCCAACAATGGCAAGGCCAACGGCATCGCCGGCTTCACTATGAAGTGGGACTCCGACTCTGGCGACGACGTCAGCAAGGCGACGCCCGGCACGGGGAGCAATTACTACGCCGGTCCGGCTTCTCCGCTGGCCAGCAGTGGCTCCGCTGGCCTGGACACCGGCAGCGGCGGAGAAGGATGCCACACCGTCCACGTGCGGGCGTGGGACAATGGTGGAACCACGGCCGACAGGACCTATGGCCCTGCGTGTTTCGACGACATCCTGCCGTTCTCATCGTGCGCCTCCCCGGACGGGATGTGGCATGCCACCGACGTCGCCATTGCCTGCACGGCCGGCGACAGCCTTTCGGGACTGGCCAATCCGGCGGACGCGACGACCAGCCTGATGACATCGGTCCCTGCCGGCACGGAGACGAGCAACGCCTTCACGAACAGTCATGCGTTGCTCGACAAAGCCGGCAACAGCATCACCGAAGGTCCGATCGGCGGCAACAAGGTGGACAAGAAGGCGCCCTCGATCACGATAGCCGTGCCAGCAGCGACGCAGTACCTCCTGAACCAGCCGGTGTCTGCGAATTATGGCTGTGCCGACGGCGGCTCCGGCCTGGCGACCTGCGCCGGTCCCGTAGCGAGCGGAACCCCGATCGACACCGCGACGGTGGGAACGAAAACGTTCACCGTCCATGCCACCGACAACGTCGCCAACGCCGGCGCGCAGTCGGTCAACTATGACGTCACGTATCGCATTTGCCTGCAATACGATCCGACTCTGGCGACCGGCGGCCGCGCCGAGAACATCACATTGCGGCTCTGTGACTACAACAGCGCGAATGTGTCGATGGCGAGCATCGCACTGACGGCGATCGCCGTCGATGGCAATCCGTCGAAGGCCGTCCCGCTTGGGGCGTTGAATCTCGGCAATGTGTTTCTCTACGGTCCGGGTTCGGCGCCCGGCGTGAACTATCTCTACGTCCTGGACGCGCTGGGGCTCGGTGCCGGCGCGCATGTCCTCACCTTCAAGGTGCAGGGCGATCCGATCGTGCATTCGGCGCCGTTCACACGGAAGTAGCGAGCGCTCGAAATCCTGTGTCCCTACTGAGAATCCTGTCCTCCCGTTCGCGGCCTCAGGCCGCTCCAGGAAGCAGGCAGTTACTCCACCGATTTATCGCTTATTTGAAGGACGAATTTCGGGAGAGTGGACAACATGATGCCGGGCCCTGGAAAATTCTAAGCCTGGGTGTAGTGGTCCATCGAGGCAGGGCGCCGATCCGCAAGATTCGCTGGACCATCACACAGGTTAAGATCTGAGGACCGCTCAACGACCGGGCGTCCCGCTTGCGCGAGACGGAGTCTAAGTGTAGCCGCCGACCGCCTCCGCTCCGACTACGGCAACGCGCATGGAGGTCCGCACCCGGTCCCCTTCCAGGGTAGCCGGTCGCGCCTCGGCGGAACAGACTCAGATCACGCCCTGCGAAACGGATACAGCCGGGCGCCCGGGTCGAAATCGGACCCCGCCGTGATGCGCCTCCCCGACCCGCACACCGTCGGGCGCCGGTTCGCTACTGGCAGACGTTGTTGACGCAGGTCTGTCGCTTCTTGCACCCGCCGCAGTTGAGCGTGCCGCCGCAGCCGTCGGACGTCGTCCCGCAGTTCATTCCGAGCTGCCCGCACGTCACCGGGGTGCAGCCGCCCGTGCAGACGTTGTTGACGCAGCTCTCTCCCGACGGGCAGGTGCCGCAGTTGAGCGTGCCGCCGCAGCCGTCCGAGGCGGTGCCGCAGTTGAAGCCGTTGTTGACGCACGTCGATTGCGGGACGCAGCAGACGTTGTCGAGGCACGACTCGTGGTACGGGCAGGTGCCGCAATTGAGCTTCGCGCCGGTGCACGGGTCGGAGGCCGAGGCGCAATTGAAGCCGAGCATCGCGCAGCTCGCTGGACACGAACCGCAGAAGTGGTAGAGGTCGCAGTACTGGCCGCTCGGGCACGAGCCGCAGTCGAGCGTGCCGCCGCAGCCGTCCGAGGCGGTGCCGCAGACCCAGCCCTGCTGCGCGCAGGTGTTCGTGGGCGTGCAGCCGCACACGCCGAGAACGTTCCCGCCGCCGCAGGTGTCGGGCGTCGCGCACCCGCCGCAATCGATGTATCCGCAGCAGCCGTCGGGCCAGATGCCGCAGTTGTAGCCGAGGGAGGCGCACGTCGCGGGCTTGCAGGTCCCCGACGGCAGCACGGCATACCAGGAGAGGCCGAGCTGGGCGGCCACCGCGCTGGCGCCGGGGATCGTGACCCCGAGGCCGACGAAGTGCGCGGTCGAGGTGTCGGTATTGGAGATGGCGAAGGACGCCGAGGTGTTGCCCTGCGGGATCGTGACGTTGAAGGGGACCGTCACGCAATAGAGTGGATCGTTGATTGTCGTCATCGAGCCGCCTGTAGGGGCGGGTCCGTCGCTCGTGACCGTGCCGGTCGCCTGGCTCGCGCCCACCACCACCGGGGGCTTGTCGCTGATCGGATACGGCGAGCCGGTGCCGCAGACGTCCCCGAACTGGAAGCCTCCGTGGGCCGATTGAGGCTCGCACCCCGAGACCAGGCACTCCTGCTTGAACGTGCAGTGCCCGACCGTGCCCGGCGTCGGCCCCGCGAAGCAAGTATAAAGAATGCCCTTCTCGCCCGAGGTCGCGGGGAAGGACCCGCCGCAGGCGTCGCCGTAGCGATCCGCGGTGTCGTTCTGGATGTCCGCCGGCATCGGCTGCGCGCTCACCGAGAGCGTCGCCGATTGGGTGCTCCCGCCGGCCGACGCGGAGATGACCGGCGCGAAGGCGAGACCGCTGTAATCGCGGTACTTGGGATTGGTCCAGATGGTGAATGTGGCGCTGCTCTGACCGGCCGGAACGACGACGGACGGCTCCACGGCGGCCAGGGCCGGGATCGTGCTGCTGAGAGCGACGGCCTGGCCGCCACTGGGCGCCGCCGAAGCGAGCGTCACGGTTCCCGTCGAGGTCGCTCCGCTCCCCCCTTTGATGGAGGAGGGGGTCAGGGTCAGAGAGATCACGACGGTGCCGGCGAGGGCGGCGGTCCCCGACAGCGCCGAGGCCGATGCCAGGGCCAGGAGACACCGAGCGATGGCGGTCCATCCGGTTCGGCGTCCGCTTCTCGCCCCACGCACCCGATCCGGTTTCCAGGAAGGCACCTCCAACAGGCGGAACACCTGCGCGCGTATCGACGTCATGTTCGACACTCCTTGGTCCTCGAAAGAGCGGCAGTTCCCGGCCGCCGGCGGCGACGGTGTGGTGATTCCATCGCTCCTCTTATACCGTCAAGCAGGTGGAACGGTCGCTTCGTGATGCGGATTCCGTTCCACCAGGCGGCCGATGCGGGAAACCCCTGCGAAGGGGGAAGTTCGGACATCATACTTCTCGGAATGGCGGGTCGCTGGCGGACCGAGTTGAAACGCGCAGAATCGGCTCAGGGGTCGCGCCGCCGGGGATCGACCGGGTTGAGAGCAGACGCGACCGTCCCACGCGAGTAGCGAGCGGGACGAGGCGCCCAGTGCTTTCTGATCGTCATGCGGAACCAGCTCGAGCGGATCAAGGTGGCCGGGTAGACCCCCCGCATGCGGCGCTCCTGCACCGAATCATTAGTGGCCGCCGCACACGTTGTTGATGCAGCTCTGGTGGTGATTGCAATTCCCGCACTTCAGGGTCCCGCCACAGCCGTCGGAGGCGGTGCCGCAGTTGAAGCCCAACGCCTGGCAGGTCCTTGGCGTGCAGCTAGGAACACAGATAATGCTGTTGCACGTCTGGCCCGCGGGACAGGTGCCGCAGTCGATAATGCCGCCGCAGCCGTCGCCCGTCTGGCCGCAGTTCGCGCCGACCTGGGCGCAGGTACTCGGCGTGCATGGGGCGCCGCACTG
>WNGP01005224.1_pt1 | contig 10826 bp, 11 predicted proteins | sample 5407671 | NCBI WGS metagenome assembly WNGP01 (sample SAMN13153381, study PRJNA577476) | soil metagenome | isolation source: 40 cm soil or saprolite under Garry oak tree replicate 2 | place: USA:California | collected 2016-06-15
ATCTACAACCGGATCCAGCACTACGAGCTATCCGCGCTGATGCTGTTCTGGGTCTACGTGATCCTGGCGCTGCCCTACGCCTACCGGGCGCTGGCGGCCGGGCTGGGCGCGATCGACGTGGAGACGCTTTCCGAGGCCGCCCGGAGCCTCGGGGCGAGCTGGTTCACCGTGATGTTCCGGGTGATCGCGCCGAACATGCGGCAGGCCATCCTGAACGCCCTGCTGCTGACCTGGGCGCTGGTACTCGGCGAGTTCACCATCGCCTATCTCCTGCTGTACAACAACCTGCAGGAGGAGCTGTACTCCATCAGCCGGAATACGCCGAACGCCGGGGTGATCTTCTCCACCTCGTTCGCCGCGTTGCTGTTCGCCTTCGTCCTGCTGCTGATCCTGTCCTACGCCGGCCGCCGCCGCCGCGGCCGGGGATGAGGTGCCGTTGATGACTACTTCACCCGCGACCAGAACGCAGGACGGCGCGGCCAGGACCGCCGTCGAAGTGCGGCTCGAGGGGCTCAGCCGGCACTACGGCCCCGTCGTCGCGCTCGACCGGTTCGACCTGACCTTGCAGCCCGGCGAGCTGATCGCGCTGCTCGGCCCGTCTGGCTGCGGCAAGACCACCACGCTGCGCCTGCTCGCGGGGCTCGAGGACGCCGACAGCGGCCGCATCACCGTCGGCGGCAAGGACATCACCCACCTGTCGGCCGCCAAGCGCGACATGGGCATGGTGTTCCAGGCCTACTCGCTGTTCCCGCACATGACGGTGCGGCAGAACGTGGCCTTCGGGCTGCGGTTGCGCAAGGTCAGCGCGGCGCAGCGGGATAAGCGCGCGATAGAGATGCTCGACCTGGTCGGGCTATCCACGCAGGCGGACCGGTATCCGCACCAGATCTCCGGCGGCCAGCAACAGCGGGTCGCCCTGGCCCGCGCCCTGGCTATCGAGCCGCAGGTGCTGCTGCTCGACGAGCCGCTGTCGGCGCTCGACGCCAAGGTCCGGGCGCAGCTACGGGACGAGATCCGCCGGATCCAGCTCGAGGTGGGCATCACCACGCTGTTCGTCACCCACGACCAGGAAGAGGCGCTGGCTATCGCGGACCGGGTCGGCGTCATGCGGGACGGCCGCATCGAGCAGCTCGCGCCGCCCATTGAGGTCTACTCGCGCCCGGCGACCTCGTTCGTGGCCGAGTTCGTCGGCCTGTCCAACCGGCTGGTCGGCCAGGTCCGGGGCGGCGAGGTGACCGTCCGCGGCTGCACCTTGCCGCTGGTGGAAAAGGATGTGCCCGACGGCCAGGTGGTGGCGCTGATCCGGCCGGAAGCGGTGACCGTGGCGTCGCGCGCCGCGGAATCTGGGTCCGGCCCGCTGATGGGCGCCGTCATCGCCATCACGTTCCTGGGCGCGACCAGCCGGGTCACGGTCGATCTGGGCGACGCCACCGTCTTGGCCCAGCTCCCGACCTCAGAGGCGACCACCCTGTCGGCGGGCAGCCGCGTCGCGCTGACGATCCGCCCCGATCCGGTGCTAGTGTCGGTCGGCTCGGACGCGGCCGCCGCGGCCGACGAAGAGGTATGAGCGAGCCCTCGCGCGAGCCGAAGGGGCACGCCACGTGAGCGGCCGTCATCCGCCGCTGACCATCAATCGCCGGCTTGGTCACGGAGCGGTGCTTCGCAGCGGGCTGTCTGCTCCGTACCGGGCCGTCGAGATCGGCGCCGGCGAGCCGCACACCGTCCGTGATGACTTCGGCGCGACCGCGCCCGGGTCGCAGGCCGCGTGCGCCCCGGGCCGCGCGCTGCTCTGCCTGGTTCACATCACGGATCTGCAACTTGCGGACGTCCAGTCGCCGACGCGGTTCGAGTTCCTCAACGCCCGCTTCGCGGACCGCAGGTATGCCGAGATCATCCCGGTGCAGCGTCCCCAGGAGGCGCTCACGGTGCACGCCGTCGACGCCACCATCCGCACGCTCGGCGCCGTGCACGGCCCGGTGACCGGGCTGCCGATGCAGCTGGCGGTCACCACGGGCGACGCGATCGACAACGCGCAGTGGAACGAACTGCAGGCCTTCCTGACCCTGTTCGACGGCGGGCTGGTGTCCCCGGACTCCGGCGGTCCGGACTACGAGGGAGTGCAGGCGCCGGACTGGCCGGGTGACATCTTCTGGCGGCCGGACGGACCGGGTGCCGACGGGCCGGACTTCTTCCGGCGCGAGTTCGGCTTCCCGCACCATCCGGGCCTGCTGCAGCGCGCGCTGCGCGAATTCTCCGCGGCCGGCCTGAGCATCCCCTGGCTGTCCTGCTTCGGCAACCACGAGGCGCTGAGCCAGGGCGTGGGTACCCAGACCCCGGGCCTGGCCGCCGCGATGACCGGCGGCAAGAAGCCGGTCAGCCTGCCCGAGGAATTCGATCACGACGGGGCGCTCGAGAAGTTCACCGAGCAGCCCGAGGCGTTCATGGCGGGCCCGTACCGCCGTGTCACGCCCGATCCGTTCCGCCGGCCCATCACCAGGCGGGACTTCGTCGATGCTCACCTGCGCGCCGGCTCACGGCCGTTCGGCCACGGATTTACCGAACGGAACCGGCTGGACGGCACCGCCTACTACGTCCACGACACGCCTGCGGCGCGCTTCGTCGCGCTGGACACGAACTGCCTGGCCGGCGGGGCGTCCGGGTGCCTGGACGCCCGGCAGGCGCGGTGGCTGGAAACCCGGCTGGCGGAGGTGCATTCGGCCTACCGCGGGGCGGACGGCGGCGAGGTCCGGACCGGGCACGACGACCGGCTGGTGATCCTGTTCTCCCACCACGGCACCGACACGCTGGACAACAGCCGCGGCGGTCACGCGGGACCGGACGGCGAGCCGTTGCTCGGTGCCGGGCTGGTGACCCTGCTGCACCGGTTCCCCAACGTAGTCTTGTGGCTGAACGGCCACACCCACACCAACACGATCCGCCCGCGCCCCGACCCCGCCGACCCGGCGCACGGATTCTGGGAGGTGACCACCTGCGCGGTGGTGGACTGGCCCTGCCAGACCCGGGTGGTCGAACTGCTGGATCACGGCGAGTACCTGTCCATCGTGACCACGATGGTGGATCACGATACGCCGACGGCACCAGCCCTTTCGCTGGAGACCTCAGATGACCTCGCCGCGCTGCACCGCGAGCTGGCGGCCAACGTGCCCTGGGACGTCACCGTCATGGCCGGCACCGCCGCGGACCGGAACGTGGAGCTGCGCGTGGCCCCGCCCTTCCCGCTCAAGCATCTGCCCGGAGTTTGACCCGCAGCACGCCCAGGTCGGCGGGGCTGAGACCATGATCGGTCAGCCACGACGCGACCCCGCCGTAACGCGCGTCCATCTGCTCGAGGAACGCCGTCATCGTCTCGGCTCGCGGCCGGTGCAGATCGGCGGGCTTGCTGTTGATATCGCGGGCGTACAAGCGCGATCTGCGCAGCCGGGCCATGATGGCCTCGGTGCGCTCCCCCGTGGCCGCGTAGTCGGCGGCAATGGCCTGCGCGGGCACGCCGGCCACGGTGAGCGCGAGCGCCACCACCACCCCGGTCCTGTCCTTGCCCGCCGCGCAGTGGACCAGCGCCGCGCCCTCGGTGCGGGCGATGCTGCGCACCGCCCCCGCTACCTGATCGGGGCGGTCTTCCAGGTAACCCAGGTAGTGTCCGCAGACAGGGTCGCGCGGATACCTGGACTTATCCTGCCGGTCTCTGGCCAGCAGCGCGTCGGCGATCACATCGGTGCTGGATCCCACCTCGGGCAGCACCGGGTGATGAGCGTGCCGCACGCTCGCGACGGCGTCCAGCGGCGCCGGGCCCTCGGCCGCGAGCTCGTTGGAGCTGCGCAGATCCACCACGGTGGTCACGCCGATGTGGTGCACCAGTTTCCTGACGTCGGCAGCCGACAGTTCCTGCAGGTTATCCGCGCGCAGCAACCTGGCCCTGGCGGTCTTCTGCCCGTCCTCGGTGGGCAAGTCCCCTAGGTCGCGCACGTTGACCGCACCCTCAAGCTCAATCCACGCCATGACAACACCTTCGCAGATCCGCTCAAGAGCCGCCGAACCGGCGGTGCCTGAACAGCGACACGGGGGAACGGGGAACGCTAGCGGCGCCGGACCCAGGCGCTCCCGATACCGGCCTGATGCAGGGCCAGGCACGCCAGGCCGAGGAGCAGCAAACCGGTTACGGAGAACCACGCATTCGTGGCGGTTCCGGTGGCATTGATAACCCAGGCGATGGCGAAGAGGATCGCCGCGATGATGGCAAGCATGCCTATGCTGCTTCCCATACGGCGCCGCAGTAATCGCGCCCGGATAAAGGCGGCCGGGCTGGTTACCGGAAGCGGCGATAACGGATGGGTGCCGGACGGCCCGCCGACGCTGGTCGGTCGATCGCCTCCGCGCCGACCGGTTCGCCGTCGGCCGGACCGACGCCGAGAAGGGAACGGGTCAGCGCGTGGCGTTCGCCGTTCATCTCGGTGAGCACGGCGGTGAAGTGGGCGTCGCGCAGCACGGGCGGACGCTCGCCTGCGCGCAGTGAGGCCAGGACGGTGCGCCTGATCATTTCCTTGACGAACGACGCGGTGACACCTTCGGTGCCCGCCACCACCGGGTCCAGGTCGGCGTCCAGGGCCAGGTCGCGCACGTAGACGCGGAACAGGCGCTCGCGGCAGCTGGCGTTGGGCCGCGGAATCTCGATTGCCAGGTCCACCCGGCCCGGGCGGTCCGCCAGGGCAGTTTCCAGGATGTCCGCCCGGTTGGTGGTCAGCACGAAGGTGACGTCGGCATCGGCGCCGACCCCATCCATGGCATCAAGCAGCGAGAACAGCAGCGGGTTCCCGTCCGGCGTGTAGTCCCGGTCGGTGGCCACGAGATCGACGTCTTCGAGGACCACCATGGACGGCTGCAGGCGCCGGGCCAGGGCGGCGGCCGCGTCGATGAACCGGATGGACCGGCCGGTGAGCAGGATGACCGTGCTACCGGCCAGGCGCGCGGTCAGGTAGCGCACGGTGTGCGTCTTGCCTGTCCCTGGCGGCCCGTGCAGGAGCAGCCCGCGCTTGAGGTGCTGGCCCGCGCTGAGCAGCTCCTGCGACCAGTCGGCGACGCCGATGATGTGCTCTTCGATGCTCTCGAGAACGCCATCGGGCAGGACCACGTCCTGTGCCGTGACCACCGGGCGGGGGAGGAAGGAGACCAGTTCGTTGCCGTGGTGCTCGCTTTCGGTGAAGCTGAGCACCTGGCCGCGAAACACGTCGTGGGCGCGCATCAGGCGCTCGATCTCATCCCGGGTCGCGGCGGCCGCCGACCGGTCGGCCGCGAGTACCTCAAGGGTGCAGACGGGCGGGCCGAACTGGCTTTCGTCACGGATGCCGATCACTACCGGGGCGCCGTCCGGTGCCGTCGCCGTCACCAGGCCAAGGGTTACGACCTCGGTGTTCTCCTCCGGCCCGACCGCTGCGGTGCCGTAGCTGGCGGCCCCTATGCCGGCGTCACCAGTGCCGCTGGCGATGCCCGCGACCCCGATTCCGCGCCCACCCATGAACCGGACGCCGCCGAAGTGCCCGGGCGTGCTGATCAGCGACAGCATGTTCTCGTGCGGGCGCTGCCCGGCTCCTGGCGCGCCGAACCATTCCGCCTCGTCTTGCCGCGCCGCGAGGTAGGCGTCGACTCCACGCTGGACGTTCACGTGCTCCCATTTCGGGAACTGCTGCGTCACCGGCACCACCTCGGTCAGCTCGCAGCCGAGATGTCCCGTGACCCGGAGCGCGAGCTCGGAAGGCCCGGCGTCCTCGGCCAGCATCCTGGCCCCGATCTCGAACAGCTGACGCAGGCCGCGCGCCAGGCCGCGGAGATCCTCGATGTCCGGGGACGGCGGCGGATTGGCGGTACTCACGCGGTCCACAATGCCGGACGATCCGGAGGGTGCCAAGGGGGTTATCACCACATGCGACGCGCCGAACGCCCGGCGATAGCAGCTGTCGCCAAAGTGATGTCTGAATTACTTGCGCCACGCAACTATCGATGGCAATGTTCGAGGAATGATCAGGGTGGCGCTCGCCGGGTTCGGACCCGATCTGGCCGAGTCAGCCGAGCCTGGGGAGGGCAGGGGCGGTGGTCGCTCATCTAGTGCGCAACAGGCCCGGCGGCCTGGTCACCGCCGTCTCCGTTGAGGACCCCTAGACCAGCTGATCTCGCCCGCGAAGAGTCAACCAAGGAGTAAACATGCGCCGTTTCGCTCTCACCATAGTCGCGCTGGCGGCAATCGCCGTGGCGGGCTGCTCCAGCAGCAGCTCATCAAGCACGGCTCCAGGCTCGGGCAGTTCGTCCACGCCCGCCGCGAGCAGCACTTCGGCCGCGCAGACCGGGACGCTAACCGTTTTCGCCGCGTCATCGCTGAAGGAGGCCTTTACTCAGCTCGGAAAGCAATTCGAGGCCGCCCACCCAGGAGACACGGTGAAGTTCAGCTTCGGGGCGAGTTCCACCCTGGCCACCCAGATCACCAATGGCGCGCCGGCCGACGTGTTCGCTTCGGCATCTACGAAGAACATGGACCAGGTTGTCACGGCGGGCGACGCGTCCGGCCCGCAGAATTTCGCCAAGAACATCATGGAAGTCGCAATCCCGCCGAGTAACCCTGCAAAGGTGACATCCGTTAGCGACCTGGCGAAGTCGTCGGTCAAGGTGGCGTTGTGCCAGCCGGCGGTGCCGTGTGGGGTCGTAGCGGCGAAAGTCTTCAAGAACGCGGGGATCACAGTCAAGCCGGTCACGCTCCAGCCGGACGTGAAGTCGGTCCTGACGCAGGTCGGGCTCGGCAACGTCGATGCGGGCGTGGTCTACGTGACCGACGTGATGGCGGCCGGCGCCAAGGTCAAGGGCGTGACGATCCCGGCCAACGACGAAGCCTCCACGCTCTACCCGATCGCTACGATCAGCAACAGCAAGTACCAGTCCATCGCTCAGGCCTTCGTCGCCTACGTGCTGTCATCTGCGGGCCAGCAGGTGCTCACCGCCGCGGGGTTCGAGAAGCCCTGAGCTAGCATCCGGAGCCGCCATGGTGACCCGCACCGCGCCATCGCGCCTGACAGCGCGTGAACGAGCCAGGCGGGCCGCGCGGGGTGGTGCTTCGCGATCAGTGCCGGCGCCCTTGCTGGTGCCGGCACTGATCGCGGTCGTCTTCCTGATCCTGCCTTTGGCCGGCCTGCTGATCCGCGCCCCGTGGGGCCGGCTCGGAGCGGCTCTGAGCGGGTCCGATGCGACCCAAGCCCTCATTCTTTCTGTGTGGACGGCGTCCGCGAGCACGGCGATCTCCCTGGCTATCGGGGTTCCGCTGGCCTGGGTGCTGGCCCGGAGCAGCTTCCCGGGCCAGCGTCTGCTCCGGGCCCTGGTGACCTTGCCGCTCGTGCTCCCGCCAGTGGTCGGCGGGGTCGCGCTGCTGCTGGCGTTCGGGCGGACCGGGTTCGCCGGCCGCTATCTGGACTCGTGGTTCGGGCTGACGATTCCGTTCACTCCGCTGGCCGTGGTCATGGCCGAGACCTTCGTCGCCATGCCGTTCCTGATCATCACGGTCGAGGGGGCGTTGCGATCCGCAGACCAGGGCTTCGAGGAAGCGGCGGCCACGCTGGGCGCCAAACGGATGGCGGTATTCCGCCGAATCACCGTGCCCATGGTCGCGCCGTCCCTGGGGGCAGGCGCGGTATTGTGCTGGGCGCGAGCCCTGGGTGAATTCGGGGCGACGATTACCTTTGCCGGCAGCTTCCCGGGCCAGACAGAGACGATGCCCATCGCCGTGTACTACGCGCTGGAGAATGACCCCGACGCCGCGATCGCGCTGAGCCTGGTACTGCTGGTTGTTTCCGTCATCGTGCTAGTCTCCCTTCGCGATCGCTGGCTGCGCGGCGGCTCACCCCTATGACGCACGTCGACAGCGCGGGCCTCGTCGTCGATGCTGAGGTCAAGCGCGGTAGTTTCACCCTCGCAGTCAGCCTCGCCGCGGCACCCGGTCAGGTTCTCGGCCTGCTCGGGCCGAACGGCGCGGGGAAGTCCACGCTGCTCAGCGCGGTGGCCGGCCTGACCCCGGTCTCGGCCGGGCGCATCACGCTCGCGGGGCAGCTCATGGACGATGCGGAGCAGGGAACGTTCGTCGAGGCTGCGGGACGGCCGATCGGTTTCGTCTTCCAGAACTACCGGCTCTTCCCGCACCTGACCGTGGCCGAGAACGTGGCGTTCTCACCGCGTGCCCGGGGTCTGGGGAAGCGCGCTGCCAGGTCAGCCGCCAGCTACTGGCTTGACCGCCTCAGACTGGCTGACCTCGCCGACCGCAAGCCTAGCCAGCTGTCAGGCGGGCAGGCGCAAAAGGTGGCCCTGGCCCGGGCGCTGGCTGGCCAGCCAGCGCTGCTGCTCCTGGACGAACCCCTGTCCGCCCTGGACGCCGGGACCCGCCTTGACGTCCAAACCGAGCTCAAGCGACACCTGGCCGACTTCACCGGGCCCTGCCTGCTGGTCACCCATGACCCGCTCGAAGCGCTCGTGCTGGCCGACCAGCTCATCGTCCTGGAAGGCGGGCGCATCGTGCAGAAGGGCACCCCGGCGCTGATCGCCCGCCAGCCCGCTACCGACTACGTGGCCAAACTCGTGGGCCTGAACCTGTACGCGGGCCGGTCCGACGGCTCCGTCGTGACACTCACAGGAGGCGGCACCTTCGTGATCCCTGACCAGGGCCAGCACGGTGACGTGCTCGTCGCGGTCCGTCCTTCCGCGGTAGTCGTCAGCAGTCAGCGCCCGCGGCCCAGCAGCGCCCGCAACACATGGCAGGCGAAGGTCACCGGGCTCACGCTGCTGGCCGACCGTGTCCGGCTCGATCTCGACGGACAGCCTCCCGCCCTCGTGGACGTCACGCCCGCGGCGGTCGCAGAGCTGTCCCTCGACCCTGGCAGCCAGGTATGGCTCACCGTCAAGGCCACCGAACTCGAGGTTTACTCTCACAGCGGCGCACAGGCAGGCTGAGCGTGCCCGGCGCAGCAGATCCACGGTTATTAAAATGGCCTCTGACCTAGCAGGTCAGAGGCCATCGAAATCGCCGTCTTTTACCCCGGCGACGAACTCCTGCCACTCGTCGCGGCTCAGCGTAAGGCGTCCGCCATCCCGCGCCGCAGAATTACGGATCAGGACAGAATCGCCCAAGATCCCGATCTCGACGCACTGGCCACCGTCACATTGCCTGGCCGTGCGCCACTGCGGTTCGTCCACCCATTCTCTACCCACTGCTACCCCAAAGTTGTCAGAGCGTGAGAACACCTTCTGACACAAACACGAGTTTTCCGCCCGTGTCAATCCTCTAGGATTCCGCATGTTACGCGTGCGCAATAAGGGACTAATGTTAGCTATGTAAACAAAAACGATCGCCCAGGGGTCAGGCAATGCCGTCAAAGTCGCCCAGCTTGACGCCGGCGAGAAAGTGGCGCCACTCTTCTACGGTAAACTCGCTGACCAGCCCTTCAGGCTTAGTTGTGTTGCCTATCATGACGAATCTACCCGCACGTGCGACCTTTATGCACTGGCCATTGTCGCAGGTACGTGAAACATGCCAGTCAAGATCCCCGGCGGCCGATGCGTGTGACGGCATGAATACTCCTTTCATCGAATCAATTCGGGCAGCTACGGGCAGGTTTGTTACCCACTGGCGTAGCTTTCTCGCATTTTGATCATGAGTTCTACCGAATCACTCAGGTCCAATGCGCGACCGCACAGGTATTCGATAGTCTCGCGATAACGAGCTACATCGCTCCTATGCTGAAGGTACTGATTGCCTGCCAGGCCTTCAATGAAGACCATCGGCCATAGGTTTGAGTCTTCTTCGAACTCTAGCAGGACGAAATATCCATCCGCAGCAGCATATGCACCTGCGGCGAAAGGGATAATCTGAACGATTGCCTTACCGCTGCGTACGGTCTCTAGAATTTTGTCAAGCTGGGCAGTCATTAGCTCCGGCCCGCCGACGCCACGATGCATAACCGCCTCATCAAAAATTACATGATAACGTGGCCGGTCATCCTCTTCTAGCAGTTGCTGGCGACGCAGCCTGGCCTCAGTACGTTGCTGAACTATCTGTGCATCCATTTTCGGTGCCACAGTTTTAATGATGCCCCGAGCGTAATCTTCAGTCTGCAGCAGGCCCGGTATGTAATTTATCGAGTAACAGGTAATAGCTACTGCTTCCTGCTCCAGCCCTATAAGGGGATCCAGATTGAGATCATCGTACTGAGTCCACCAGCCCGACTCACGGGCCTCCCGAGCGAGATCCATGAGTTCACGCGAGGTCGGCTCATTAATTTCATAAAGTATGCACAAGTCACGGACATCCCGGAGGCTTGGGCGCCGCGCCGCGGTCTCGAGTCGGCTGATCTTGGTGGTGGAGCAGAGCAGCTTTGCCGCGACTTCCTCTACGGTCATGCCGCGTTGGTTGCGAAGCGCCCGTAGTCGCGTGCCGAGCTCCCGCTGACGTGCTACCGGGCTCGTTCCGGTCACGACCGTTGCTCCTCGAAGGCTGAGCCCACGCCGACGAATCTTAGGTGTGGTTCCCTAGAGTAGTGGCGAGGCTTGCGAAGGCCAAAGGTGCTGGCCATTGGCATGTGCCAACCTTAGGGGCACCATGCCCACCTTGCAACATGCGCCTGCATGGCGAGTCTCACCGAAACCACTATGTAAAGGGTGAGCGTGTGGACAAGGCTCGGCGATGACCGGGCGTCACGGAGATGAAAATGCAGACCTGCGCAAATGTGGGATGAGGAGGCCTGACGAGCAGGATCGCCTAGCCGAAGTAACAGCCGGGACGGCAT
>WNGP01005227.1_pt1 | contig 10821 bp, 9 predicted proteins | sample 5407671 | NCBI WGS metagenome assembly WNGP01 (sample SAMN13153381, study PRJNA577476) | soil metagenome | isolation source: 40 cm soil or saprolite under Garry oak tree replicate 2 | place: USA:California | collected 2016-06-15
CGATAAGCGGTTTGCGCCACGGACGGCGCGCCTGCCGGCGCAGCAGGTGGAAGTATTGTGCGGCCGTGGAGGGCTGGCAAATCTGCATATTGTCTTCCGCCGCGAGCTGCATGAAGCGCTCCAGCCGCGCACTGGAATGTTCCGGGCCCTGGCCTTCGTAGCCGTGTGGTAGAAGCATCACCAGCCCGGCCGGCAAATTCCATTTATCTTCACCGGCGCTGATAAACTGGTCGATGATGACCTGCGCGCCGTTGGCGAAATCACCGAACTGCGCTTCCCACAAAACGAGCGCCTCGGGATAGTCGCGGCTGAATCCGTACTCGAACCCGAGGCAACCCGCCTCGGAAAGAGAAGAGTTGTGAATCTCGCAGAAAGCCTGTTGCTTGGAAAGATGCGCGAGAGTGAGGTAGTTGTGCTCGGTTTGTGTGTCGATCAAAACCGCGTGGCGCTGGTTGAAAGTGCCGCGCTGGGTGTCCTGTCCGGTGAGGCGCACGGGATTCCCCTCGAGGAGCACGGAGCCAAAGGCCAACGTTTCGGCGAAGCCATAATCGACGGCACGCTTGCCGTGGCCCATTTCCGCGCGCTGTTCGAGAAGCTTCGCGATTTTGGGGTGAATATGAAAACTCTCAGGCACGCGAACCAGGCCGTCGGTGATCTCCGCAAGTTTCTCAGTCGTCAGGCCGGTATCGACCTCATATTCGGGTTTGTAGCGACCATGCTGATACGGCGACCAATAGTCCGGCAGTCTGCGCAGGCGCGGTATTTTTCTTAGCGTGCGGGCCTTGGTCTGCTCCTCCTCGTATTCCTTGCGGACGGCTTCAACCATCAGGGACGAGTCCATGCCGATGCGCTGGGCGTATATTTTCCAGAGAGCGGCATGATTCTTGATCCGCTCGTAAAGGAGCGGCTGAGTGATGGTCGGATCGTCGACTTCGCTGTGGCCGTGGCGGCGGTAACCGATGAGGTCCACGACGACGTCGTTGCCGAAGGTGGCGCGATATTCCGCGGCAAGTTTTCCAATGCGCACGACAGCGTCCGGGTCTTCGGCGTTGACGTGGAAGATCGGCACGGATTGGCGCTTGGCGATATCGGAAGCGAAGCGCGAAGAATGCTCCTCGGTAGGCTTGGTCGTAAAGCCGATCAGGTTGTTCACGATGATGTGAATTGTGCCGCCCACGGTGTAGGCCTTCAAATCCGCGAGATTCAGCGTTTCCGCCCAGATGCCTTGCCCCGCGAAAGCTGCGTCGCCGTGCATCACGATGGGGACGACTTTATTCAACGTTTCCGGTGAACGGTCGACGTAGGGCCCGCGTAAACCGTAGCGCGTTTGCTTGGCGCGCACTCGACCCACGGCGACCGGATCGACAGCCTCCAAGTGGCTGGGATTGGAAACAAGATGGATGCCGATCTCTTTGCCGGTGCTGGTCGTGTAGGTGCCCGTCGCGCCCACATGGTATTTCACGTCGCCCGCGCCGAGGACGCTGCGAGGATCGACGTCTTCAAAGCCGGCAACCACTTCATGTGGCGTTTTGCAGGCCGCGTGGACCATTACGTTCAGGCGCCCGCGGTGACTCATGGCCATGACGGATTCCCTAGCACCATGTTCGCCGGCAGTGTCCAGGATGGAATCAAGCAACGGAATCAGCGCCGTGACACCTTCCAGAGAAAAACGCTTGGTGCCGAGATAGCGCGCCTGCAAAACCTGTTCGAAAAGGTCGGCGCGAATCAAACGCTCGAGGATTTTATGTTGATCAATTTGGCCCGACCGGGCTTCGAGTCGCTCGGCGATCCAGCGGCGGCGTTCCGGCTCCGGCAAATGCATGAAATCGGCGCCGACCGTATTACAGTAAATGCCGCGGGCCTCCGCGGCGGCTTCGCCGGTCAGGGCATCCAGGTCAGGGTGCTTCACCGGCTCAAACAAGCCAAGGGGATCGAGAGTCGCTTCCAGGTAGCCCCAGCGACGGAAAGCATCGAATATGGGCTGGCGATCTTCCTGGCTGGCTGCTGTCGCGAGACCGCCCGTCGCCGGTTTCTTGGCCGCCTTCGGCTTGTTTGTGGGGCGCTGTTCTTCCAGGGTTGTACGGTGGGCCATAAATCCAGCTCTACGAATCTTCTATTTTGCCACAGAACGAGAGGAGAAGCTCTCCCTGAGGCGGCAGCGCCTAAATTTTTTTTGCCAACAGAACTAAGGGTTAAAGGATTTGATGGCCGCGACAGTAGCCGCGTCGAGGTTGTGGATCAGCGCGACCATCAGATCGACAGTGCGGTCGAAGTCCCCGCGGTCGATGATGCCATTGTGCGCGTGGGTGGAGCGCGCCGGCACCAGCACGGTAGTGACCGGGACGCCGCTGCCATTCAATTTAATGGCGCCGGCGTCATCGCCGAAGCCCCGGACGAAATCGAACTGCAGCGGGATGTGCTGATCGGCGGCGACCCGCTTTACGTAGGCAACCAGCTTGCGATTGGGAATTTCGCTGAAGGTGTAAAGCATCATACCGGGACCGCCGCCGAGAACTTCCTGGGCCGCTTCGGGCCCGGGGCCGGGAACATCATTGGGAATCCCCACCTCAAGACTAAAGCCGACATCGGGGTTGATGATGCGGGCCGACGTTGCCGCGCCGCGCATTTCGATACTGCCCTCTTCCTGGACTGTACCAACATAGAAAACCTGGTTGGGGTGCAGAACCTTGGCCAGCCGGCGCATTACTTCGAGCATGACCGCGCAGCCGACACGGTCGTCCCAAGCCTTGGCAAGGTAGCGATGGTTGGCCAGGATGGCGAAGTCGGAGACGGGCGCCACGGGATCGCCGGGCGAAATGCCCAGAGCAGCAACGTCTGCGGCATTGCGCGCACCGGTATCGAGAAAAAGCTCCTGCCGCTGAGCCTGGCCCTGCGCGTCATGCGGCGCGATGTGCGCGTCCCAGATGTCGGTGACGGCGGGCACCGCTCCCTTGGAGCCGATGATCACCCAGCGCTGGTCGGGCAACGCTCGGTCAAGCCAATAGCCGAGCATCTCCATGGAGATAAAGCCGTCGGGACGGATGCGGCGAACCATGCCGCCGAGTTCGTCCATGTGGGCATCGAGCATGATTCGCGGGCCCGCGTCTCCTTGCTGCGCGATGACGGAGCCCAGACCGTCGTAACTTATCTTGTCGGTGAACGCGCGCATGCGATCGGTCATGATTTTGCGCACCGCTTCTTCATATCCCGGAGGGCCGGGAACTTCGGTGAGTTCTTTCAGGAGCTGCACAACGCGGTCCGCATCTTGCGTGGAGGGTGGCGGCCCCTGAGCGTGGATTTGGCTGGCCAAGCAGAAAGGCAGCAGGCAGGAAAACATTCGCCTCATGATGGATGGCTTACCTCGTGGAAGATGATAGACGAAGGAATCGAGCGGCGGTACGGCAAAGTGCGCGAAGATGATGTATTCCGTCGGGCCCTGAAAGCCAGAGTATATTTTCCTCCCGCGATTCGCGAGTGCCAAGAAGCGCCCGGCGCGGCCAACGATGCGCTTCCACATCGTAATGCTGGGCATGGGGCGGCTACAGAGAACCGACGGCGGATTCCAGGCGGCCGGCGATTTCGTCGGGGGACATGCCGGGCGGAAAAGTGACGGGCGCACCGATCCGCACGGTGACTTCGCCGAAATGCGCGAGGCGGCGATGTTCGCGCTTCATCTGCCAGACGCCGTCGAGTCGCATGGGAACCACGGGGATGCGCAGATTCTCTGCGAGCAGGCCGATGCCGGATTGAAACGGGGCCGTCTCGCCGGTGCTGGAGTGGTTTACTCCGCCTTCGGGAAAGACCAGCACGCTGTAGCCGCGGTCGACGGATTCGCCGGCGAAGCGGAAACTTTCGCGAAAGCCGGAAAACTGCGGCAGCGGAAAAACGTTGAAGAGCAAGGTGGTCAGCCAGTAACCGAGTTGATGGGCCCAGCGCTTGGCGAAGACCCAATCCCGCGGCGGGCAACGCATGTTTTGCAATGATTCGCCGCCCATGGCCGTGGCCAGGCGGTGGCGGAATCGCGGCGGCAAGGCGATAAGAATCAAGCCTATATCGGCGCGGCGCGTGATGTGGTTGGAAACGATAAGGACGGGCCCAGGCAGGCTGCCAAGATTCTCGCGGCCCACGATGCGCGGGTGTCCCAGGATCTGTGTCGCGGGCCAGACGAGCGCGTAGTAGACCGCCAGCCGCAGCCAGCAAATCGGTTCGCGCTGCGTCCAGCGAGGATAGCTGTAGGCCGTGCGGCGAGCCGCTGGCTGTTCGAGGACGAGCTCGACATCGGCCACGGTTTTGGCATTGGCAAAAACGGTTTCGTTGAGTTCCACGTGAAACCTTTCCTCCAGGGCGCTCAGGAGTTCCACGCGGTCCAGCGAGGAGAGGTTCAGTTCCTCATCGAGGTCACGGTCTACTCGCTGGCCTGCACCTCTCGATGTGCTGAAGTGTTTCAGCAGTTGGTCGAGCGCCGGACGGAACCCCGCCACAACACTTTCGGGAACATTTCCCGGTCGCCCATCGAGGATTTGAGCGGCGCGCGAGGCGATGACGGAAAGCCGCGGCTTGCCGGTGGGTGTACGGGGAAAATCAAGGTCGGGCCAGACCAGCCATTTGTGGATCTGCTGATACTCCGCGAGCGATGCGTTCCCGCCCGCGACGGCGGTTGGCGCCGCATGATCTGCTGATTCCATCATCAGCAAGACCGCGTATGGTTCGGCGCCGCCTGGTCCGAACGGAATGACCGCGCAATCTCTGACCGCGGGCTGTTTGCGAAGGGCAGCCTCGAGGTCCTCGGGATAGACGTTGAGACCGGCGGGCGTGACGATCACGTTCTTCTTGCGTCCCCGGAAGCGCAGATTACCTTGGGCGTCGAGTTCGCCAAGGTCGCCGGTGCGCAGCCAGCCTTGCTCACCCAGGGATCGGACGGTCCCTTGTTCCCAGTAGCCGCCGGAGACATTTTCCCCACGGACCAGGATTTCACCGTCTTCGGAGAGCTTGAATTCACGGCCCGGAAGAATCTTGCCGACAGATCCTTCCGTCGCGCGAAACGGGTGATTCAGGCTGATCAAAGACGCAGTCTCCGTCATGCCATAGCCTTGAACGACGGCATAGCCCAGACGCTTGAAAAAGTCCTCGGTGTCATTCGCAAGCGCTGCACCACCGGAGATAAAAGCCCAAAACTTCCAACCCAAGAGGCGGTGAATTCGGCGAAACGCCCAAGCGCGCTTGAGAAATTTCCTGCCTCTTGCGTATTCCAAGGTGCGGTTCAGCCACTGTGATTTGCTCGGACCGTCGAATTCTCTCTCGATTCCCGCATGCAGAAGATCAAGCATGCGCGGAACGGCGATGAGCGCGGTGGCGCGCTCTTGCTTTATGGTGCGAATGATTTCGGCGGGATTGCTGGACGATTCGAAAACTACCGCGGCGCCGAGGAGCGGCGGAACAAACAAAGCCATGAATTGGCCGAAGACATGGCTCAAGGGAACGAGCGTAACGAAGCGCAAAGGGTGAAACCAACGCTCGTATTTGCGATACTCGTCGAGGCCACGCTCCAGCGGCTCGAGATTGGCCAGAAAATTGCCGTGGGTGAGAACGACGCCGCGGGGCTCGGCGGTTGTGCCCGAGGTGTACAGGATTTCGGCAATGGTGGTTCTTGCGGGACCAGCACCTGGATCCACGCCGGTATCTGTCGGAGGGGCCAGGCGGTCTACTATCTCCGTGAAATCGTTGATGATCATTGACGGTGGCGCGCCAGGCAGCTCCCCCTGTTGGCGGTCACGCAAGATGAGCTTCACGCCTGCATCCTTGATCGCACGCTCGACGAAATCGGAAGATGCTGTGGAGTCCATAGGCACGACCACGGCGCCTCGCAATAGAATGCCCCAAAAGCAAGCGACCCACTGAGCAGAATTGGGACCCCAGAGAAGGACGCGATCACCTGGGACCACGCTCCGTCCAGCGAGCGCATGACTCCAGAAAAGGGCCAAGGCGTAAAGCTCCCTATACGTCAGCTTTTCCTGTCGGTAGCCGCGTCTTTGGATGACAGCAACGTCGCCACCGAAGCGGGCCAAGTCCGAGAAAAGACTTAGGAGATTTTTTCGGGGCATAAGCTCAGCAGCTTCTTGGTCTCTGATACCGGTCGATTCTACCCCCGAAGCGGTGGTCCAACCTTCGCGACCAGCTAGACGGTTTCGTTAGGGCAGGCGGAGACATGCTCTATCGAAGTGCACGTGCCATGCCAGGAAGGAACAGGCGATTGCATCGGAGTAAAGGCAGACGAGCCGGAATCGCCGGTTCTCGGTTACAATAGTGGCTGGCGGTCACGGTGGATCGCAGTGACCCTGGGGCCCGGATACAGCGTTGTCCAATTTTGGAGATAAACAGGAAAGATGCCCGTACCAATTTCACAAATGTGGACGGTTGCAACCTACGTCCTGAAGCAAAAGCTGCGGGGACAGAAGCGCTACCCGTTCGTGCTGATGCTGGAGCCGCTGTTCCGCTGCAATCTGGCATGCGCGGGATGCGGTAAAATCCAATATCCCGCACACGTTTTGAAAACGGAATTGAGCCCGGAAGAATGCTTCAAGGCCGTGGAGGAGTGCGGCACGCCGATGGTTTCGATTCCCGGCGGCGAGCCCCTGATGCACCCGCAGATCGAGAAAATCGTCGAGGGGCTGGTGGCGCGGAAGAAGTACATCTATCTATGCACCAACGCGCTGCTGCTCAAAGAAAAGCTTCCTCTTTTCAAGCCCAGCAAATACCTGACGTTCTCGGTGCACGTGGATGGAGAGAGAGAGCATCACGATTTTTCCGTTTGCCGCGAGGGTGGCTACGATCTGGCCATCGAAGGTATCAAGGAAGCGGTGAAACAGGGCTTCCGCGTTACAACCAATACCACGTTGTTCGACGGCGCCGATCCCAAGAGCGTCCGCGCGTTTTTCGATGAAATGATGGAGCTGGGCGTCGAAGGCATGATGCTCTCTCCCGGCTATTCCTACGACAAGGCACCCGACCAAAAGCACTTCCTCGGGCGGGCACGCACGCGGCGATTGTTCCGGGCCATTTTGTCGAATAGGAAGGCCAGTTGGCAGTTCAACCAATCGAAGCTGTTCCTCGAATTTCTGATGGGCAAGCGAACCTATGCCTGCACGCCGTGGGGCATGCCGACCTACAACGTCTTCGGCTGGCAGAAGCCCTGCTACTTGCTGCAGGACGGGTACGTGGACACGTTCCAAGAACTGCGCAACGCCACCGAGTGGCAGAACTACGGCACGGAGTCTGGCAATCCCAAGTGCGCTAACTGTATGGTGCACAGCGGATATGAAGCTTCCGCCGTGGATCATACCTTCAGCGGCTTGGCAGGATTGTGGGCCACCGTAAAGGCTGAGTTGTCCGCAAAATACCAAGATTCGGATGCCCTCGCGATGCTGAATGAACCGGCTAAACCGGTGCATTCCTATAACCCCCTGGTGCAAATCCAAGCGGACAAGAGCCAGCTTGAGGAGACCCGCGCGTGACGGGTCCGCGCCACGCGGACCGGCCCAGCCACACGGAAGGTTCTCCGCTAAACCCCGACAAGCTGGAAGTGGCCCCCGGCACCGTTCATGAAAGCGTCCAAGGGTGGGTGCCCAAGCTGGCCACGGAAGAAGAGTTGCGCGTGGCTCTCGAGAAAGCCTTCGACTATCGCGGTGATGTGACGCTAACTCTTAAAGATCATTCAAAAATCGAAGGTTACCTGTTCGATCGGACGACCGGGTCGTCTCTTACAACCAGTTTTGTGCGCGTTCTGCCCAAAGATTCCAACCAAAAGTTGAAGATCTCCTACGCTGAAATAGCGGCACTTGCCTTCACTGGCCGAGACACGGCCGCGGGAAAAAGCTGGGAGGCTTGGGTGGGCAAGTATTGGGAAAAGAAGGCCTCCGGTGAGGGGGTCTTGACCCTTGAGCCGGAATCCCTCGACTAATCGATACCTCGCTCTGGCGTGTCGTCTCCGGCACGGAATTAAGCTATCATTGGTGTTTTCAACTACTTAGATGGCAGGCTGGAGCTGACCTCCCTGGGTCCGGCATGGGTCAGCACCGTGGACAGGTAGTCCCTTTTGTGGTAACTTAGGGTACAGAGTGTATTGCTCTTATATTGCCTTTTGACGGGGTCGGGGCTCTGCTGGGCCAACCTTTGCGGTCAGCAGGAATCCGATCAAGTCGGGTTCGCGCATGTGAGGTTGGCAAGTGAAGGAACAAGGCACCGTGAAGTGGTTTAACGCTTCGAAGGGCTTCGGGTTCATCCAGCGCCAGACGGGAGAAGATGTTTTCGTACACTTTTCCGCCATCGCGATGGAAGGATATAAATCTCTCAACGAAGGTCAGCTAGTGGAGTTTGAAGTGAAGAAGGGCCCCAAGGGCCTACAGGCTGAGAACGTTACCAGCCTTTAGCCTCTCTACTGGAGGGCCCCCGACGGGTTCGGGGAACGTCGTCATCTGAAAGAGATTCGATCTTATCGGCGAGGGCGGTCAAGGAGGACGTTGTGCAAGTGATGCAGGAAGGTCAGACCATCAAGCATGAAATGTACGGCCTGGGTATCGTGACCGCTTCCGACCAGGAACGCACCGCAGTGGATTTTGACGATCATGGCCCCAAGCTGTTCGTGACGAGCATTATGACGGCCGAACTGATCGGCGAAGCGCCCGCGACTCCGCCGAAGACCAAGCGTCGCCGTAAGGCTTCCACAGCAGCCAAGGCCGCCAAGAAGGCCGCAGCAGCAGCCAGCCGTTAGTTAAGACCTTGTTAGTCAAACGGGACATCTGCGCGCCGAGCCAGCTCCGAGCTGCGTCGGCTGGCATTGCTCACCCAGCCGCGCCGATTAGGAGAGGTTCTGCCGTATGAAGCGCTTGGTCATCGCTTTCGGAGTCATCCTTCTGGTTTTGGGTGTGATTGGACTGGTCCATCCCAATTTCAACTACCACCAACAGGAAGAAGTGGCTAAACTTGGTCCCATCAAAGCAACTGTGGACGAAGAAAAAACCACACAAGTCCCAGCAGCGCTCTCGATAACTCTCTTGGTAGCCGGCATTGGGCTTGTTGTTCTCGGGCCGCGCATGAAGCAGTAGCTTTGGCCATCGACACTCTCGAAGGCTACCGCACCGGCCTAGGCTAGCGGTTGCTCAGTGGCACGGCGGAAGCCATACGCGGGCATAGCGCTCCGGTCGAACTCACACAGGCATGAGAAAGAACAGGCCATTCCAAAAATTGCCCTAAAATTGCTGGTGTAACTTAGCCGGCGATTCCGCCTGGTCTTGGGCGTGGTAAGAGGAGCGCACCAGCGGGCCGGCTTCGACGTGCCTAAAGCCCATGGCCTCGCCCAGCACTTTGTATTCGGAGAATTCACCGGGATGAATGTAGCGAACGATGGGTAAATGATCGCGAGTGGGTTGCAGATATTGTCCGAGCGTGAGAATGTTGGTACCCTGCGCGGCGAGGTCCTGCATGGTAGCGAGGACTTCGTGCTTTTCTTCCCCGAGCCCGAGCATCAGACCAGTCTTGGTCGGAACTTCAGGATGTGCCGCCTTGGAACGGCGCAACAGTTCGAGCGAGCGCTCATACACCGCGCCTTTGCGTACCTGGCGATAGAGGCGCGGCACGGTTTCGGTGTTGTGGTTGAGAATATCCGGGCGCACGGCAAGAACGACGTCTAACGCATTCCAATCACCGCGAAAATCAGGAATGAGCACTTCGACTTTGCAGCCGGGGACGCGGCGGCGAATCTCTTCGATGGTACGCGCAAAGATGTGCGCGCCGCCGTCGGGCTGGTCGTCGCGGTTCACAGAAGTCACCACCGCGTAGCGCAATCCCATCTTGGCCACCGCTTCCGCCACACGCAATGGTTCTTCTTCATCCGGCGGCCCGACAGGCTTGCCCGAAGGCACGGCGCAGAAACCGCAAGCGCGTGTGCAGATGTCCCCCAGAATCATGAAGGTCGCGGTACCGTGCTCCCAGCACTCGCCCATGTTCGGGCAGCGCGCGCTTTCGCAGACGGTGTGCAGATCGAGGGTGCGCATGATGCGCTTCAGATCCTGGTGGCGCTGGCCACCGAAAAATTTGACGCGCAGCCAATCCGGGCGGGGGGGTGGGCCCGGCGAGGACCACGGCACCGCCGGGGCATTCGAGATGATGTTGAACGGTGTGGTCACGGGGCTAAGCGCCAAACCTTTATTTTACGCTTATCGGAGCACATGGTACAAACTGCGGACGAAAGAGCCCTACGGTACTTTCGTTATTTCCGTGGCGTCGCCTGTTTGATGTGCTGCGATTTGAAAACGCAAAAACTGATGCACGGCCTGAAGTGCCTTGGTCGTGATGCGCAGGCGCGCTCCGCGCTCCCCGTTCTCCACGTGGTATTGAATGGTACCGCGGGCACGACTTGCGGTGTCCTGCGCATCGTTGGCTTGGGCTTCAATGGCGCCGCCATCCGCGTAAAGCCGGAAATGGTGGGTGGTCTTCTCGTGCGAGAAGCCCATCACCTGATCCCCGCGCTCGCCAACACCCTGATGGCGCCGATCGTCCGGTGCGGCCTTGTGTTGTTCATGCCAGGCAGTCTCGTCCTGCGGTTTGTCCTGGTGCTGCTCTTGCGAAACGCCCGCGAAAAGGAAACGTGCAATTGCGACACCGATGATTGCGGCATTCATGATGGTGAAAATCCTTTCTTGGGGGCTGCGCGAGCAATTCAAGAAGGCCCGCCCACTGGCGCGCCGGAGTATTAACCAGCCGGCTATCGCCGTCACGGAGAATTCCCTGGAGTTGCCGGCGTAAGGCTTTCAGCTCTGCGAGGGA
>WNGP01005438.1_pt1 | contig 10821 bp, 9 predicted proteins | sample 5407671 | NCBI WGS metagenome assembly WNGP01 (sample SAMN13153381, study PRJNA577476) | soil metagenome | isolation source: 40 cm soil or saprolite under Garry oak tree replicate 2 | place: USA:California | collected 2016-06-15
ATGCCTGCAACGTTCTGGATCAAGAAACGTTTGTCAGTGAAGAAACTGAGTTCGTTGTATCTGGTGTGTGGAATAAGCGCCCAAAATTCGCTTTTCCACAGGTAGACATGCATGCGAAACTGCAAGCAGAACTAATTTAAATATACGCTTTTCCAGATATAGGTATACAAGCGAAATTGCAAGCTGAACTAATTTAGCGGAAGGGGAGGCATTGGGACCAGCGTCCCAATGCCTCTTTCCCTGGCACTTGTTGGATGGGGTTTCGTGGGTAGTGACCTCTGAGTTGCGAGCCCTCGATTAAAAATGTGTGAGAGAGGAAGATAAGGGATGTGGGGTAAGCGGGCCTGCTCGGCTCGCATTCCCCACTCCCTTTTTTTTCTCTTAGGAGGGAGAACCACTAAAGAAAGTCTGTCTAAACGCTTTAACGGACGTTGTTTAACTGTTCAGCAATCATTGCTATCGCGTATTCTGCACTAATCTGCGATAACAGCTTTGCAACCTCGCTTCGTTGTTCCTGAGCTCCAAGCATAGTTCCCCTCTCCTTCCTGATGTTGAATCTTCTCGGTTACTTAAAATACAGCCGTGCCAGCTTCGATGTAACAGATAAATATGCGATGTCTTTACAATGTGCATTACTTGTTACTACAACAGAAAAATACACATTCATAGTATGCACGAAAATACCTCTTCTTGTCTAGGGGTTATGCCCCTTTTTTTCGTGTATTTCGCTGTTTTCACTCAATATTTACCAATGTGCTTACATATGTAAAAAGAAAGTACCGTGCTACTGGGGCTCTTTTCTCAGAAAGGGGAAGGAAAAACATTTAGTACGACAAAAAATTTTTGATGAATTGGCGGCCAGTACTTTTTGGAGTTTTCTTCCTGTCAAGATCGATTGATCGCACACTATCCGAAGGATGGTGTGCGATCAATCGATCTTGACATTTCATTCGCAAATCAATTGCGCAAAGGTTTCCCTGTCATCAAGATAGCCTGCATGCGCTCCTGGGTCTTTTCCATACCGCAGAGGCTCAGGAATGCTTCCCGTTCCAGATCGAGTACCTGTTGCTCTGTAATCGGAGTAATGGGTGAGCAGTCGCCACCTGTGAGAACACGAGCGAGATGACGGCCAACAACGGCGTCATGTTCGCTTATTTTACCTGTAAACAACAGACTCTCAATCTGCTGTTCCAGTACCAGGCGAGCACCCGGCCCAGGCAAGATCATCATCGTAGGTTGAGCCGGCTGCCACTTACCAGCCTCGTGAGCCTCGGCCAGCCGAATTGCATCGGCCTTAGCATCGCGGAGTAACAGATCGCGGTTGATAGTAATCGTATCGCTTTTACGCAGGAAACGTAGCTCTTGCGCTTCTACTGCGCTGGTCGAGACGGTTGCTGAGGCGATGATCTCGAAGGCGCGACGTGATGGCGTAAATGGCCCGCCAGTCTTCTTAGCCAGCTGGCTTTCCAGGCTGGCTCCGTAGCGTAGCAGAAGTTCTTTACAACCACCGCCAGCAGGTACCAGGCCAACTCCCACCTCAACCAGGCCAATATAGGACTCTGCATGGGCACGCGCATGGTTGCTGTGCATAATAATTTCACAGCCACCGCCTAAAGCCCGGCCTGCGGGGGCAGCAACGACAGGAATAGGACTGTACTTGAGCAATTGGTGGGCCTGCTGGAGACCGTTAATTGCTCCTTCCAGCATCTTCCATTCGCCCTGCCGGGCACCCATCAGCATCAGGAGCAGGTTGGCGCCTGCCGAGAAGTCCGCAGCTTCGTTGCCAATGACCAGTGCCCGGAACTGCTTCTGACCCTCTTCAACGGCGGAGCGCAGCATTTCGATGATGCCCTCGTCGATGGAGTTCATCTTGGTATGGAACTCGATACATGCCACGCCGTCGCCAAGATCTATGAGCGAGGCCGAGCCATTATCGCGCAGCACCTTATTGCCAGCCTTCAATACTTCCAGCGAAATAGCGCCCTCAGGTGTTGGGACATCCTGGTAGGTGCCTGTATGGAAATCGAAGTATTGCCGCTGGCCTGCCGTGCCAGTATAGAACGAGCCTCTTCCTTCGCTTTGAACGCGCAGCACGAGCTCAGGGAGAGGCCTATCTTGCAGCACTTTCTGCATGATCTCAGGATTTTGCAGGAGGACATCCCAGACCTCAAAGCTTCCCGCCTCAAAATTGAAGCCCCAGCGCATGGCCTCATCAATGGCAACGATGCTGTCGGCAATCTCCATAGCGCGATCGGCGGCATAGATCAGTGAGTCCGCTGTCGTCTGCCTCGCCAGTTGCCCGGCACGGTCATCGGCAGCCAGGATGGTCAAGATACGCTTGAGCGGGTCGCTGATCTTTCGTGCCTCGCCAAGTGATGGGTAGCGCACCTTCTGCTGCGGCTGATACTCCAGTGTGTCGAGGTTCAGTTCCAGAATGACAGACTCACCATCGGGACCTCTCACGCGCTTATAGAAGCCCTGACCGCTTTTCTCACCAAGCCAGCCGCGGCGAAGCATTTCACGCATCATCTCCGGCACACGGAAGGTCTCACGCTGCGGATCGTTGGGTACATTCTCATAAAGGTTATCGGCCACGTGAACGGTCGTATCCAACCCTGAGAGGTCGGCGGTGCGGAAGACGGCAGACTTTGGACGCCCCATGCTCGGTCCCAGAATAGCATCCACCTCGCTGACGGTATAGCCTTCGATCAAGGCATAATGGAGCGTTGACAGGAAACCATAAATGCCAATGCGGTTGGCAATGAAGTTTGGCGTATCCTTACAGAGTACAACGCCCTTACCCAGTACCTCCGTACCAAATTGCTGCATGAACTGCATGAGAGCTGGATCGGTATCGGGACCGGGAACAAGCTCCAGCAGGCGCATATAGCGCACAGGATTGAAGAAGTGGGTAATTAAGAAATGACCGCGAAAATCCTCGCTGCGCCCCTCGCTGAGCATGTGAGCAGGTAAACCGGACGTGTTGGAGCTGATGATAGTGCCGGGAGTCAGCACCTGCTCTATCTTTGTATAGAGGCTATGCTTGATATCCAGCCGCTCCACTACAGCTTCGATGATCCAGTCGACGTCGGCCAGTTCTTCCAGGTCATCTTCGACGTTACCTATGGTCACCAGGCTGGCAGCGCGTTTGCTATAGAATGCAGCAGGTTTTGCTTTGAGAGCCCTTTCCAGGCCCATCCGCGCTACCTTGTCGCGGTCTTTGCCGGCATCCGGCGGTACAATATCAAGCAGCAGGCTGGGGATACCGATGTTGGCGAGATGAGCAGCAATGGCAGCTCCCATCACGCCGGCGCCCAGTACCACAGCCCTACGAATCTGGTATGGCATAGCTATGACATCCTCTCGATTATTGTGGCCACGCCCTGACCGCCACCGACGCAGAGCGTAGCGATGCCCAACCTCTTGTCAGCGGTCTGCAAATCATTAATCAGCGTGGCAATGAGACGCGCTCCACTACAGCCAAGTGGGTGGCCAAGGGCAATCGCGCCGCCATGGGGATTGAGCTTCTCTTCGTCAATCCCCATGGCCTTGATGACCGCCAGGTTCTGGGCCGCGAATGCCTCGTTTAGCTCAATGATGTCGATATCGCTCAATTGCAAGCCAGCACGCTGCAGAGCCTTTTTCATGGCCGGCACCGGTCCGATACCCATAATGTCGGGTCGCACACCTGCCACGGCCATGGTGATTACTCTGGCCAGCGGCGTAATGCCCAGTTCCCGCGCCTTCTCTGCTGACATTAGCACAACGGCGGCGGCTCCATCGTTGAGCGGGCTGGAATTGCCCGCGGTGACCGTACCTCCTTTGATGAAGGCCGGTTCGAGACTTGCCAGTTTTTCCAGGGATGTATCGCGGCGTGGTCCCTCATCGATCTCCATCTCGCTGCCATTGGGCAGTGGTACCGGGACGATTTCACGCTTGAAGATACCACTTTCGGTCGCGGCGATGGCTCGTTGATGGCTGCGCAGGGCAAAGGCATCTTGCGCCTCGCGGCTGATATTGTATTCCCGGGCCAGATTCTCGGCAGTTATGCCCATCGGAATGTAGCTAGAATAGGCATACTCCATTACGCCAGGGGAAGCGGGCGAAAGGGAGGCCCCTACATCTTCACCCTCACTTGGCTTGACCAGGCGCGGGTTGAAGCTAGGATTGAAACCGCCCATTGGGACTCGCGACATGTTTTCAACGCCCCCTGCAACATATGCATCGCCCAGCCCCAGCATGAGGTTCTGAGCGGCCATGTTGACCGCCTGCAGGCTGGAAGCGCAGAAACGGTTGACGGTGACGCCAGCCGCTGTTTCTGGCAGACCAGCCAGGGCTCCGACTAGGCGCGCCAGGTTCATTCCCTGTTCGCCTTCGGGGAAGGCGCAGCCAAGAATAACATCTTCAATAAGAGAACGATCGAGTTGTGGAACGCGCTCAACGGCTGCTTTGACGGCAATTGCGGCCAGATCATCGGCACGTACGTCTTTGAGTACGCCCTTGTTGGCTCGCCCGATGTGAGTGCGTACCGCACTCACAATAACTGCTTCTGCCATGTAAATATTTCTCCTTTTCCTCTAACTCTCAAGGAATGCCAGTACATCACGATTGAATTCCTCTTACAAAGGATACCCTTTTTTCTCAACGACGATAGAGGCCAGTTCGCGCTGCAGAGTAACGCCGTTCAGCAAGTAGTCGCCTATATAAGCGCGTACACGTGGCAGGTCTTCCTGTACTTCACTCTCGCTCATGCCGGTCATAATCATCTGATCGAGGTTTGTGCGCATACGTGAGAAGGCCAGCCAGGTCGCCAGTTGGGCCAGCTTGACATGAGTAGCGCTATTCTCGTCACCCCGGCGAACTGCCTGGGTCGCACGGGCCAACGCGCTATCAACGGCATACAGGTCAATCAGCAGGTTCGCCAGGTACTCAATGAACTCTTCCTCGTTCTGAAGCGCCTGCCCATACTTCATAGCGATCTTCATTCCCACATACATTGTCGCATCCTTGGCTCGCTCCAAACCGCTGACAGCATCACGCAGCCCCGCAGGAATGGACTCATCCGCGCCGGCAGTACTCTGTCCCCCTTGAACACGAGCCACAATCGCCGGATACTGCGCCATGAGATTAATTTTGCCGGTCAGGACACGACTGAAGAGCGTACCGGCAGCCACCAGGCGGTTAATCTCATTGGTGCCTTCAAAGATGCGCTGGATACGTGCGTCGCGATAGGCCTTCTCGATGGGGTACTCCTGCATGAAGCCATAGCCGCCGAAGATTTGTACACCCTCGTCAACGACAAAGGCCAGCACTTCGCTGCCATGAACTTTGGCAATAGAAGCTTCGATGGCATACTCTTCAATGGCTTTGAAAGCAGCCTCGGTATTGTCAGCGCTGCGCCGTGCCTGCTCGATGTTGGCAGCGGTACGGAAGACCTCGCTCTCGGCGGCATAGGTCTCTGCGGCCATACGGGCCAGCTTCTTCTGGATCATCCCGAACGAACTAATGAACTTGCCAAAGGCTTTGCGTTCGGTAGTGTAGGCAGCAGCCAGGCCCAATGCAGAACGCGCTCCACCTACGGTACCCGCCCCCAGCTTCAAACGCCCGATATTGAGGATGTTGAAGGCGATCTTATAGCCTTTGTGAATCTCGCCCAGCAGGTTCTCCACTGGAACCTTTGCGTCTTCAAAGTAGACCTGGCGCGTAGAAGAGCCTTTGATGCCCATCTTGCGCTCCTCTGCGCCCGTCGAAATGCCGGGCCAGTAAGCCTCGACGATGAAGGCCGAGGGTTTCTCATTGCCGATACGGGCGAAGGCGATCATCACATCGGCAAAGCCCGCGTTAGAGATCCATTGCTTGGTGCCATTGAGGATGTAATACTTGCCATCCTCAGAAAGCTCTGCGCGCGTGGTCAACCCCATGGCGTCGGACCCCACGCCGGGCTCGGTCAGGGCATAGGCGGCGATCCATTCGCCCGTGGCCAGCTTTGGCAGGTATTTCCGTTTCTGCTCTTCGTTGCCATAGAAGACGATAGGCAGGGTCCCAATGGTAGTGTGGGCGCCAAAGGCCACGCTGAATGAAGCTTCGCGCAGTTCAGAGCCAACCAGGGCACTGGTCAATAAGCCTAGCTCCGCACCACCGTATTCTTCCGGTACATCGATCATCAGCAGTCCCTGCTCCCCTGCCTGTTTGACGAGACCCGGCATTACTCCGGGCTCCTGGTGATCGATCGCCTCTACCTTTGGCAAGACTTCGCGCTGTATAAACGTTGCGCTCGATTCCTCAATCCAGCGCTGCTCTTCATCGCGCTGCTCCAGGGTAAATATTCTCTCTGCACTCTCACTCACCGGCGTGGTTAGAAACGCTGTGCCTGCTTCAGTAGGTTTCATGGTTGTTGACATGTGACTTGCTTTCTCCTTAATTAAGAGTTTTATTTTGTTACTTTTAACTCTCTACGTAATACTTTGCCGATAAGAGATTTTGGCAAACTCTGGCGGAACTCCAATATCTTTGGCACTTTGTACGGGGTCAGATTGTGCTTGCAATAGTTAAGAATGTCCTGGCGCGTGGCCTCTGATGCCTCGATGCCAGGCTTGAGTATAACAAAAGCTGCCACCGTTTCGCCGCGGTATTCATCGGGGACGCCTATGACGGCTGCCTCCTGGACAGAGGGATGCAAGAACAAAATCTCTTCAACTTCGCGTGGATACACGTTAAATCCGCTGGCAATGATCATATCTTTGGCGCGGTCCAGGACGTAAAAGTAGCCATCCTCATCCATTTTCCCTATGTCACCTGTACGCATCCAGCCATTGACGAAGATGTTGGCAGTCTCCTCCTCGCGCTTCCAGTAGCCCTGCATAATGTTTGGCCCTTTGACCGCGATCTCACCTTCCTGGCCCACAGGTACGGGTACTCCCGTTTTTTGATCAAGGATAGCTGCATCCACATTCGGCAGTGGAAGACCAATGCTTCCATCCCGGATATCACCGTTGAGGGGATTGCAGTGCGTTACAGGGCCCGCCTCGCTCAAGCCATAGCCCTCAACCAGTTTGCCATGAGTTATAGTCTCGAAATCTATGCGCACCTTAGCCGGTAAGGGAGCCGCGCCACTAATACAGTATTTGATCGAACTCAACTGCTTAGTGCGTTCGCCTGCCTCGCGCATAATGGCCAGGTACATGGTTGGAATTCCTGGCATGAGCGTTGGGCGATAGCGCGAGATCGTTTTCACCACATCTTTAGCTTTGAAAAGTGGCAGGAGTACCATCGTGGCCGCCGCAAGAATAGAGAGGTTCATGCCAACCGTCAGGCCATACGAATGGAAGAAAGGAGTCACACACAGCGTCACTTCCTCGGCAACAAGCGCATTGGGTGTCCAGTAGCGCGTCTGCATAGCATTGGCCAGGAGATTGCGATGTGTCAGCATGGCTCCTTTTGAAAGTCCAGTTGTCCCGCCCGTATATTGTAATACGGCCAGCTCATTGCCAGAGGCCTGCACAGGCAGGTTAAAAACCTCTAATCCCTTCCTGGTATGCCGATCCCCCATGGCACTCATGGTATGCAGCGTCTTATCCTCATGACGCTCCTTAGCGGTCAGGGGCGGCTCTGGATGCTTGACATTGCGCTGGCTGATGGGATAAAGAGTATGAAGTACTGGCGGAAGAAAATCGGCCGGACTTGTGAGAATGATGTGTTCCAGTTGTGTATTAGCACGTACTGCACGTACAACAGGGTAGAAGTTATCGAGCATGACCAGGATACGAGCGCCGGAATCCGCCATCTGGTGCTGCATCTCGCGCTCGGTATATAAGGGGTTGGTCGGTACAACCACGGCGCCTGCTCTTAATGCACCAAAAAAAGCGATAGGGTACTGCGGAATATTCGGCAAAGCAATTGCCACACGGTCGCCCTTCTGTATGCCTAATTTCTGTAATCCTGTGGCAAAACGATTAGCCAGGGAAGAAAGCTGCGCATAACTAAGCTTTGTACCATAATAGATAATAGCGGTACGGCCTGGATATTTGCTCACCGTTTGATCGAGTAACCAAGTCAAAGGCTGATCGGGGATATCTAGTTGAGCAGGAACTCCTTGCTCGTAGTGACGCACCCATGGACGAAGTTTATTGCGATCCGCTGTGCTCTTGCCTGCGGAATCTGGCTCTAATTGAGAGTCATTGATGACCGATGGATCAGACATTCTATATCAGCTCCTCTCTGGTAGAGGCTCGTATTAATTGCCTTAGCCCGGCGACAACCATTGTCGGCCTCTATAAGCAGAAACTTCCTTTACTAATTATATTATGATACTCACGATAAGAACATGTTGCCAGCTAACAATTTTTGATGCATAATAAGCATGTAGCTAACGAGAAAAGGTATCGAGATGATAGTAGACATCGCAACATCCAATTTTGCACAACTCGTCACCCAATTTCGGCAACAACGCGGCATGTCACAAGGACAGCTTGCGCAAGCGGCACGCCTCTCGCGCACCTATATTTATCATTTAGAAAAAGGTATGCGCAGCAATCCCTCACCGCGTGCTGCCGAGAGCATTGCTCGCGCTTTAGAGTTGCAAGGCGAGGAGCGACGACAACTCTTTACTGCTTACAGCAAACTGACGGGTCAGCAAATTGATATCGAGCAAAGCGAGAGCACGCTGCTGGATTTTGGCGAAATGGCCCGACTGCTCGTCCACAACACCTCGTATCCCGCGCACTCGCTTGATCGCCTCTGGTTCCTGCACTCGTGGAATGATGCCACGATAACTCTTTTTGAGGTAGAAAGAGAGCTAACGGAAGGGAGCGAGAAGCGCCACCTCCTCGAATTAGTATTTGATGCACGCCGCCGGGGTCGTTATCGTGGCTGGGAGAACCTTGCCCGGCGCCTCGTAAGCGATTTCCAGTACAATACGCGAACTATGACGCATTTGCCCGAATACCAAAAGTTATGGAAACGTTTACGCGAATGGCCCGAATTTCGTCGCATTGCCTCGGTCACCTACCCCGAAGGCAAACCAGACCCTTCATTTGTCTTCCAGATACAGCACAGCCAGCTCGGACGGGTAACCCTGCGCACAGCAACCACCGTTTTTACAGGTGTCTCTACCTACTCGATGGTGAGCTATGTCCCAGGCGACAAACAGACACTGGAGATCTACCGCAAAAACAACTGGCAGCACCGGTAAAATACTATCTTCCTTCTTTCGCCTCCAGCCGGGCAATGGCGCGCTCGGTAACCTCCAGGCCGGCTTTCAAAACAGCCTCTTTGTAGTCGCGCACGAGCATTTGATATTCGAGGAGGCGCGGGCGACGGGTGGGGCGCGTCGCATATTGCTGGCGCGCCCACTCCATATGCTCAAGCTGTTTGAGCAGGCTGAGACGGTGTTCCAACAAATGCTTGAGCGCTACTTCGTCCGAGGTTTCACCGCAGAAAAAGAGTTTGGTGAGAAAATCATCTTTGGAGAAGCGTTCGGGCACATCCTCTTCCAGCCAGCGGTCGAGTTCGGCCTGTCCCGCGGCAGTAAGCCGGTATACTTTGCGATTGGGCCGACTTTTCTGCACAATCACCTCCGCCTCGACCAGTTCTGCATCGCTCAGACTCTTGAGCGTAGTATAAATCTGGCTGTTGCCGGCGTTCCAGTAGCTGGCCAGGGCCCGATCAAATGCCTGTTTGATATCGTAGCCACTCATGGGTCGCGCGCCTAACAAGCCCAGGATGATATGGCGGAGCGTATTGCGTGAGGAGATGCCGTTACCTTCATTGCCGTTATTATGCGCTAGTGATAGCGTATCAAGTTGTTCTGGCATACCTTGTTTTCTTTGCTGTGGGATAATCTAGAATAGAGCTATTATATCACCCTCTGATGCATGGAGGGGATAAAAGTTGTTGGAATTACCATAAACTGGCTGATACGCAATTTTGATGATAATCTCATCACTCGTAGATTGGCCACATTTCCCATTCGAGGAGGGTAGGTCCGATGGCTTCCTCCTCGAAAGCGAGGTGCTCCAGCAGGTCGGTGGAAAGGTCGTTGAGAGCTTGAACCAGTCGCGCGCGAGGTAGCCAAACTCTAATGGATGCCCATAATCAGGCATAACAGAAACCTCCTTTCAATACTCTTCATCCAGATATTATGGAAAGCAATGCAATGCTTCTGATATGCTTTCTGTTTCCTTGCTTATCTAGTTCATCGTTTTCTACGCAAAGAACAGGAAGAAAAAGAACGAACCGAACCAGAAGTTTCGTTCTCCATCTTGCTTTCCTTACAAAACTAAGAATATATCGGAAAATTGGATTTGTCAAGAGTGTTGTTTTCTGAGGAAAAAGATGGTATACTTGGCCCATGAAAGTATCCGAGGCGAATCATCCAACAAATTTGCATGAAGCTTGCGTAGCGACACCCCTGGGACGGGCTATCCATCTCCTGGGAGATAGCTGGGTGTTGCTGATCGTCATGAATCTTTTGCAGGGTTCCATGCGCTTTAACGCTTTACGTGCGACGCTGGGGCACATCAGTTCCAAGACGCTTTCCAGCCGGCTCAAGCTGCTGGAAGAGTTGGATTTTGTGCAGCGGCTCGCTTTCCTGGAAATCCCGCCACGGGTCGAGTACCATCTCACCGAAAAAGGTCGGGAGCTGGGAGACGTCATTGCAGCTCTTGAGCAGTTCGGCAATAAGCATCTCTCCCATCCGGCCGTCTCAGCAAAGTGCGACGAGTGCATATCTGTCGATGAGGAAAGCACCGCTGTCTGAGGACGTTGAGTAGCAATTGCGTCTTCCTTTTATCCATCAAACTACAAAAAGAGCCCTGCCATGTC